>Ga0210403_10001638_pt1 | contig 21017 bp, 17 predicted proteins | sample IncBWC19MmetaG_FD_150863 | JGI IMG/M metagenome (GOLD analysis project Ga0210403, IMG submission 150863) | Forest soil microbial communities from Barre Woods Harvard Forest LTER site, Petersham, Massachusetts, United States - Inc-BW-C-19-M | ecosystem: Environmental > Terrestrial > Soil >... | reverse complement strand
TTCAGAACCTGGTTGGGACCGCCGTTGCGGGGAAAAGCGCGGGTCGGGTGTTTGAAGGTGACCGGCGCTTCGATATCGTTGTCAGGCTTCCCGAGCATCTGCGTTCGGATGTCGAGGCGATCAGGTCGCTGCCGATCCCGTTGCCGCCGGTTGAAAACCCGTCCAAGACGACGCCTGCCTTGTGGGGTAATTCGCCGCTCGGGCAAATTCGGTATGTGCCACTGTCCGAGCTCGCACAGATCGATCTTGCGCCCGGTCCCAATCAGATCAGCCGCGAAGATGGCAAGCGGCGCATCGTGGTGACCGCGAATGTGAGAGGTCGCGACCTCGGCTCGTTCGTCGCTGACGCGCAGAATCAGGTGGCACAACGGGTCAAGCTGCCGGCGGGGTATTGGATCGGATGGGGCGGCCAATTCGGGCAACTCGTGTCTGCGGCACAACGTCTGACGATCGTTGTGCCGCTCGCGCTGTTTGCAATTTTCGTGCTGCTCTTCCTGAGCCTAGGATCGGCGCCGGACGCTTTCCTGGTCTTCAGCGGTGTCCCACTCGCCCTGACCGGCGGGGTTGCAGCGCTTCTGCTGAGGGGAATCCCGCTCTCGATCAGCGCCGGCATCGGCTTCATTGCCCTCTCGGGCGTAGCCGTGCTCAACGGTCTTGTGATCATCTCGTTTATCGAAAAACTGCGAAGTGAAGGACTTGCTCTTGCCGACGCCGTGCGGCAAGGCGCGCTCACCCGGCTGCGGCCGGTCCTGATGACCGCGCTCGTCGCCTCGCTCGGATTCGTCCCGATGGCGATCGCAACCGGCGCCGGTGCGGAGGTGCAGCGGCCGCTGGCGACGGTCGTCATCGGCGGTGTGATCTCGTCAACGATACTCACGTTGTTGGTGTTGCCGGCACTCTACGTCTTGTTCCGGCGGGAGAGTTCGGTGAACGTCCGCGAAGTTGCTGGCGCCAACCAGGGAGAACGATCATGAGATACGTATTGGCCATCCTCGTAGCTCTCGCGGCGGCTTCGCCAGCCTTTGCTGAAGAGTACGAAAAGGGGCCGAACGGCGGGCTGATGCTCGACGTGGCCGGCATTGACGTCGAGCTTCAGACCTCGGGCAATACCGTCACGATCAATGTGTTTGAGGCATTTAAGCCGAAGCCGGTCTCGACGAAGGGTTACACGGCGGCGGTACTCATAGTCAGCGGCGCCAATCGTGAGACTCTGACGCTGACGCAATCAGGTGAGAATAGTTTGAAGGGGGAGGCGAAGAAACCAATTCCGCCCGATGCGACGATCACACTGACGATCAAGACCGCCGAGGGAAAGTCCGGCCAGGTCAAATTCAGGAAGTAAACCATGCACGTGCGTGCAATTGATTTGCCCGTCGGGTCAGCTTTGCGAATTCGTGTCAAGGCCCCTCTATTGCGAGGGACAAGACGGTGCATGACCCGGGCGCAGTGGCACCGCGGGAAGGCTGTTGTGCGTACCACGTAGTCGACCGCGCCGAGCGCGTCCATTATGGTGCGACCGCTTAAAACACGCAGGTGAGAACAACAACAATGATGTACCTGGAAACGCCGCCGAAACTGATCGAGACCAAAGTCCTTTCGGCGATGCCCGACAGTTTCCGGCGCAAGGGTGTTGCGACCGAATGGGCTGACGCCAACCGCCCCGGTGTTCCCACCGATTGCTTCATCGAAGGCCCGTCGTTCGATGCGCAAGGCAATCTCTATCTCGTCGACATTCCCTTCGGCCGCATCTTCAGGATCACGCCGGACGGCCAATGGTCGCTCGCGATCGAGTATGAGGGCTGGCCGAACGGGCTCAAGATCGGCAAGGACGGCCGCATTCTCGTTGCCGACTATCGGCACGGCATCATGGAGCTCGATGCGAAAGCCGGGCGCATGAAGCCGGTGCTCGCCTCGCGCAATTCGGAGTCCTTTCGCGGCTGCAACGATCTGCATCTGGCGGCGAACGGCGACATCTATTTCACCGACCAGGGCCAGACCGGCCTGCATGATCCGACCGGCCGCGTCTATCGGCTCACCCAGGGCGGCCGCCTCGATTGCCTCATCAACACCGGCATTAGCCCGAACGGCCTCGTGCTCGATCCCAGCGAAGCCGTGCTGTTTGTCGCGATGACGCGCGACAATGCGGTCTGGCGGCTGCCCTTCATGAAGGACGGCAGCGTCTCGAAAGTCGGCCGCTTCTGCTCGCTGTTCGGACCGAGCGGGCCCGACGGCATGACCATGGACAGGGCCGGGCGCCTGTTCGTCGCGCATGCCTCGCTCGGCCACGTCTTCGTGTTCGCGCCGAATGGCGAATGCATCGCCCGCATCAAATCCTGCGCGGGCAGCACCTGCACCAATGTCGCCATCGGCGGCGCGAACCGCGACCGGCTTCACATCACGGAGTCGACCAGCGGCAGCGTGCTGGTCGCCGATATCAGCGAACTGAAATGACAATCGCGCGGTAGGCCTGACATGAAATCCCATCCCTTCGGCAAAGGCGGCCCTGATGTTTCCGTGATCGGGCAGGGCACCTGGTATCTCGACCGCGGCGATCGCAAGGCGGCGGTCGCAGCACTACAACGCGGCATCGAGCTCGGCATGACCCATATCGACACCGCCGAGATGTATGGCGATGCCGAGCTCGTCATCGCCGACGCGATATCAGGCAAGCGCGACGAAGTCTTCCTGGTCTCGAAAGTGCTGCCGAGCAACGCCTCGCGCCGCGGCACCATCACCGCCTGCGAGCGCTCGCTGAAGCGGCTCAAGACCGACCGTCTCGATTGCTATCTGTTGCATTGGCGCGGCTCCTATCCGCTGTCGGAAACGGTTGCGGCATTCGAGGAATTGAAGCGCGCCGGCAAGATCAAATCCTGGGGCGTCAGCAATTTCGACGCTGACGATCTCGACGAAATTCTCGAAGTGTCCGGCGAAGGCCGGATCGCCTGCAACCAGGTGCTCTATCACGTGAAGGAGCGCGCGATCGAGCACGCCGTAATCCCGTGGTGCCAGCGGCATGGCGTGGCGGTGGTGGCTTATTCGCCATTCGGCCATAACGATTTTCCTTCGCCGCAGAGCAAGGCCGGCGGAGTGCTGCAAAAGATCGCCGCCAGTCACAACGCAACGCCGCGTCAGGTCGCGCTCGCTTACCTCGCCCGCGAAACCACGGTGTTCGCGATCCCGAAAGCTGCAAGTGCGGAACACGCCGCGGAGAACGCGGCGGCAGGCGACCTGACGCTCTGCGCGAGCGAGATCGCGGCGCTCGATGCGGCGTTTCCGCGCGGGGCAAAACCGCGCAGCCTGCCGATGCTGTGAGCCCGCGCCAGCGGCTCACACGCTCGTTAACAGATTGTTTCAGCGTGTCCCGCGTCATGCATATCGGCATCCCGCTATCGGGTGTTGCGGCGCAGTGTCATTTGGCGTTTTTTACGGGCTCGCTTGATTCGAAAATTTCTACCCGAGTTTTGCCGTGACTCCGCCCCCCGCCGCAGCCGTGAGGCTCGACCGTGCACGTTCGCCATTGCCTGAGAAGAAACCTGCCGTAGCTGCCAAGCTCGACAGCACGCCGCTGCCCCTGCCTGAAGAAAAGCCGGCCGCGCGCCGCGCACCGGCCCGCGCCGACCGGCCGTTCAAGGGCATCGCGCTGATCCTGGCGTCGACCACCTTTCTCGGCGTCTCCGACGTCACTGCGAAATATCTCTCGGCGACCTTGCCTTCGATCGAGATCGCCTGGATCCGGTTTCTGGTGTTCGCGATCATCATGGTGCCGGCGATGGTGCCGGGCTCGCCGCTCTATGCGATGCGCACCGGCCATCTCACTTTGCAATTGTTGCGCGGCGCCTCGCTGCTCGGCTCTTCTTTGTTCTTCATTACGGGTTTGCGCTACCTGCCGATCGCGGAGGCTTCCGCCACCGGCTTCGTCGCGCCGCTGTTCGTCACCGCGCTGTCCATCGTCTTCCTTTCCGAAAGCGTCGGCGTGCGCCGCTGGATCGCGACCGCGACCGGCCTGCTCGGTGTGCTGATCATCATTCGTCCGGGCACGTCAGCGTTTCATGTCGCGGCCTTCCTGCCGATCATCTCGGCGCTGGCCTGGGCCTCGACGCTGATCATGACGCGCATGATGAGCGGCAAGGAGCACGCGATCACCACCATGACCTATTCGTCGATCGCGGGCGTCGTGATCCTGTCGGCGCTGGTGCCGTTGGTCTGGGTCGCGCCGAGCTGGCACGACGTCATGTTCGGCATCCTGATCGGCGTCGCTTCTACCGTGGGCCAGTGGATCGTCGTGCTCGCATTCCGCTATGCGGACGCCTCCGTGCTGGCGCCGTTCTCCTACACCCAGCTGGTGTGGGTCAGCTTCCTCGGCTTCATGGTGTTCGGCGAAGTGCCCGACGGCTGGACGGTGGTCGGCGCGGTCTTCATCGTCGGCAGTGGCCTCTACACCGCCCATCGCGAGCGTGTGCGGCGCTCGCAGCTCCTGGCGCTCGAAGGCGAGTCGAGCCCTAACGCCTGAAGCGGCCGCGTCACCAGCGCCGCAGCGACGAAAGACCGCAGCCAAGGTGCTGCAATAAAGGCACAACCCGCCCTGAATCGGCACCGCGAGCGGTGCCGTTGAGGTGACTCCGTCCGCCCAATTTGCAAAGTTCCGGCCGCGGAACGTTACGCCGCCTCGTAGGCGTGACGGCCGCGACACGGGGCTGGAAGTGGAATTGCAATCGGCATCTGCGAAGCGTGGCTCGGCGCTGCCAGGCATGGCGAAGCTTTGGGTTGCCGTGCTGTTTGCTGTTGCGGTGCTGCTTCCCGATTCCGTGCGCGCGCAAAGCTACATTTGGGGCGGCACCGGCAGCACCACCGTCACCTCAGCCTATTCGACTGGCACCAACTGGTCCAATCCGCCGGCCGGCGCGCCGCCGATCGGTTCCGGACAGTCGGCCGTCTTCGGCGCGACGGGATCCGCGACTGTCACGATCGGCGCCGGCCCGATGCTGCCGGACTCCTGGACCTTCAACGCCAATTCGCAGTCCTACACCATCAGCGGCAATGGAGTTGATTTCAAACTGTCCGGTCCGACCGGCGGCCTCATCAACAATGCGAATACCGGCCAGACGATCACCATCTCCAGCAACATCAATGATGGTGGAGGCGGCCCCGTCATGGTGCAGCAGCTCGGCAACAGCACACTGATCCTCGCCGGCACCAACGGCTATTCCGGCGGCACGCTGATTTCGGCGGGCACCGTGCAGGTCACGAACGCCGGCTCGCTCGGCAGCGGCACGGTGACGCTCAACGGCGGCACGTTCCAGTCGCAGTTTCCCTCCATTTCGAGCGCGCTCTTCTCCAACAATTTCGCGCTCAACGCGCCGGGCGGCACCGTCGACGTCAACGGCGCCCAGATCAATCTTGGCGGCGTAGCCGCAGATGGCGCCGGTGCGGGCATGCTGCGCGTGATCGACAGCAACGGCGGCGGCAGTTTGCAGCTGTCGGGCTTCAACACCTATACCGGCGGAACGCTGGTGACCGGGACGACGCTGATCGTCTCCAGCAACAGCTCGGTCGGGACCGGCGCGGTGACGCTTGATAGTTCATCGTTCAAGGCCGATGGAGCCGGCGACCTGATCTTCACCAACAAATTCCAGCTTAACACCGGTGGTGGCACGCTCGATGCTTTCGGACGGACGCTTACGGTTGCCGGCAATATCACCGACGGCAACGGCCCCGGTCATCTGACCGTGCGAGATAGTTCGGGCGGCGGCGGTATGGTCGTGCTGCTGGGTAACAACACTTATACCGGCGGCACTCTCATCTTCTGCAGCTGCGGTTCGCTGCAACTCGGAGACGTGAGCCATACCGCCTCTATCATCGGCGATATCACCAACGAGGGGCAATTCAATATTGTCAACGCCAATTTGTCCGGCGCTACCTCGCTCACGAACGATTCGGGACTGACCACGTTTCGCAATGCCACCTCCGCCAGCATTCTGACGATCACCAACCAGAACTCCGGCGAGACGGATTTCGTGGACAATTCCTTGGCCGGTAACGCAACCATCCTCAACCGTTCCGGCGGCATCACGACATTCAACAATTCCGCGACGGCGCAAAGTGCGAATATTACCAACCGGCCTGGCACTGCCACGATTTTCCAAGGCAACAGTTCGGCCGGAAACGCCTTCATCACGAATGCGAGCCAGGGCGGTTTCTTTTTCGGTTTTGGCTCTCTTCCGGGATTGGGCTTTTTCGATAACAGCACGGCCGGAAATGCGACCATCGTGAACAATAGCAGCCACGGCGTCATAGCCTTCGGCTTTCCCTTGGGAATCGATACGGCAACGGCGGGCAACGCCAACATCACCAACTCGAACGGCGGCAATCTGGAGTTCAACTCGTTCACGACAGCAGGCAACGCCACTATCACGACGTTGAGCGGCAGCGGCGTCGCTTTCTTCGACAATTCCACGGGCGGCTATGCCCGCTTCATCACCAACGGCACCGGCTTCGTCGATTTCTCAGGCTCGATCGGCCCCAATTCCGACAACCGCATCACCGCAGGCTCGATCGAGGGATCGGGCAACTATTATATTGGCGCAGGGAAAACGCTCGTGGTCGGCGGCAACAACCTTTCCACCACGGTCAGCGGCAAGATCGCGGACTTCAATCCGTCGCCGCCGTGCGGTTGCGCGCCCGTTCCCGGACCGGGCTCGCTGGAAAAGGTCGGCAGTGGCAAGCTGACGCTGTCGGGCATCAACAACACCTATACCGGCGCCACCGTGGTGAACGGCGGCTACCTCGATGTCGAGGGCTCGATCGCCTCGTCGTTGCTTCTGACCGTGAATGCCGGCGGCGCGCTGACCGGTGCCGGCAGTGTCGGCAAGACCAATATCAACCCCGGTGGCATCTTCCTGCCTGGCAACGGTTTTGGCACCTCGACGCAGGTGCAGGGCAATCTCGCGTTCGAGTCCGGCGCACTCTATCTGGTGCAGATCAACTCGACTTCATCCACGTTTGCCAACGTCACCGGCACGGCGAGCGCTGGCGGCAGCGTCGGCGTCGCGCTCGATCCGAACGCCATCGTGATGAAGAAATACATGATCCTGCAGGCCGCGGGCTGGATCAACGGCGCGTTCACCGGCGTCTCCGCGCCGGGTGGTCTGGTCGGCACGGTCACCTATGATCCGACCCACGCATATCTGAACTTCGATCTCAACTTCGGTGCAAAGAACAACCTCAACATCAACCAGCAGAACGTCGCCACCGCGCTCTCGAATTTCTTCAATGCGAATGGCGGAATCCCAGCGGTGTTCGCCTCGCTGTCGCCGCAGGGCCTGACGCAGGCTTCCGGCGAGCTCGGCACCGGAGCGCAGCAGGCGACCTTCAATGCGATGAACCTGTTCCTGGGGCTGTTGACCGATCCCTTTGGCTCCGGCCGCAACAACGGCGCAGCACCGGGCGGCGGCGCGCAGGGCTATGCGGAGGAGGGTGGTGCGCTCTCCTACGCGGCCGGACGAATGGGCGATGCGCGCGACGCGTTTGCGCGGGTGCCGGTCAAGGCGCTTCCCGTCGACTCCTTCGATGCGCGCTGGAGCCTATGGGGCGCGGCCTATGGTGGCGGCGCCAATATCAGCGGCAATGCCGCGCTCGGCTCCAACTCGGCCGATGTCCGCGCCTTCGGCGTGGTCGGCGGCGTCGACTACCGGATCTCGCCCGCGACGCTGGCGGGTTTTGCGCTCGCCGGCGGCGGCACCAATTTCAGCGTCAGCGGGTTTGGCAGCGGCCGCTCCGACCTGTTCCAGGCCGGCGCCTTCGTTCGCCACACCATCGGCGCCGCCTATGTCACCGGCGCACTCGCCTATGGCGGGCAGGAGATCACGACCGACCGCATCGTCACCACCGCGGGCTTCGAGCATCTGCGCGCGCAGTTCAACGCCAACGCCTGGTCGGGCCGGCTCGAAGGCGGCTACCGCTATCTGACGCCGTGGATGGGCATCACGCCCTATGCCGCAGGCCAGTTCACCACCTTCAGCCTGCCGGCCTATGCGGAGCAGGTGATTTCCGGCGCCGGCAATTTTGCGCTCAACTACACGGCCAAGGACGTCACGGATTCCCGCAGCGAGCTCGGCGTCCGCACCGACAAATCCTTTGGCGTGCAGAACGGCATCCTGACGCTGCGCGGCCGGCTCGCCTGGGCGCATGACTTCAATCCCGACCGCAACGTGGCGGCGGTGTTCCAGACGCTGCCCGGCGCATCCTTTGTCGTCAACGGCGCGGCCGAGGGGCATGACTCCGCGCTGACCACTGCATCCGCCGAGTTCAAATGGCTGAATGGCTGGTCGGCGGCTGCGACCTTCGAGGGCGAGTTCTCTTCCGTCAGCAATTCCTATGCCGGCAAGGGCGTCGTGCGCTACAGCTGGTAGCGGCCTCTGATTTGTGGAAAGACTCCCGCACGTCGGGGAGAGTACACCATGCGTGCGGCCATTTTCCGGGACGGCGAGATCGTTGTCGACACCATGCCGGAGCCGAAACCGGGGCCGGGGCAGGTGCTGGTCAAGACGCTCGCCTGCGGTATCTGCGGCTCCGACCTGCATGCGCGCAAGCACGCCCACCGCATGGTCGAGATGACCCGATATTTTCCCGGCCGCAAGCCGATGGACCTGTCGCGCGACGTCGTGTTCGGCCACGAGTTCTGCTGCGAGGTGCTGGATTACGGCCACGCGACGCAGCGCAGGCTGAAGCCCGGCACGCGGGTCTGCTCGCTGCCGGCGCTCATGACGGCGGAAGGGCCGCAGGCCATCGGCTATTCCAACGACAATATCGGCGGCTATGCGGAAGCGATGCTGCTCAGCGAGCCGCTGCTGCTGGAAGTGCCGAACGGATTGGCGCCGGATCACGCGGCGCTGACCGAGCCGCTGGCGGTCGGCGTCCATGCCGTCAACAAGGCCAATATCAGGGGCGGCGAGGTGCCGCTGGTGATCGGCTGCGGCCCGGTCGGGCTCGCCGTGATCGCCGCGCTCCGGTTGAAGGGGCTGCACCCGATCATCGCCGCGGATTATTCGCCGACCCGCAGACGGCTCGCCGAGAAGATGGGCGCCGATGTCGTGGTCGATCCCGCGCAGAGCCAGCCCTATGCGAGCCCCTATGCTGCTTGGGCCGAGCATGCCGTGATGTCGGAAGCGGAGAAAGCGGCGCGGCCGCCGTTCCAGGCTTACTGGCCGGCGCTGAAACCCGCGCTGATCTTCGAATGCGTCGGCGTGCCCGGCCTGCTGCAGCAGGTGTTCGAGGGTGCGCCGCGTGATGGCCGGATCGTCGTGGTCGGCGTTTGCATGGAGACGGACCGCTCCGAGCCGATGCTCGGCATCCTGAAGGAGCTCAACGTTCAATATGTGCTGGGCTACACGCCGGACGAGTTCGCAGGCTCGCTCCGCTTGCTCGCGGAGGGAGAGGTCGATGCCGCCACGCTCGTGACCGGCCGCGTCGGTATCGACGGCGTCGCCAAGGCGTTCGATGATCTCGCCAATCCGGAAGCCCATACCAAGATCATCGTCGAGCCGTGGCGCTAGTCCTTATGCGCGACTCCGACCGCCCGCCTGTCCTCGCCCATCAGCGCTTTGTCGCCGATCGCAATTCGTTTGCCGGCTTGAACCTGCAGCAGCGCTTCCAGCGGATTCATGACACCAATCTCTGGGGCGCCGAGGCCTCCGTTTCCGGCCTCGGTTCCGAGATCGATGCGACGGCGACGCTGCGCGCTGAATTGCCGCCGTTATTGAAGCGGCTGAACATAACGTCACTGCTCGACGCGCCCTGCGGGGACGCTACCTGGATCGCGCGCGCCGATCTCGGCGTGCGTATCACCGGCATCGATATCGTGCCTTGTCTGATCGAGCGGCTTCGCGCCCGCGCCCAGCGTGGCGAGCTATCAGGCGAATATCATCTCGCCGATGTCACGCGCGATCTGCTGCCGTGCTGCGACGCGATCCTGTGCCGCGACTGTCTCGTGCATTTCTCCTTCGCCAATATTGCGCGCGCTGTCGACAACTTCCGCCGCTCCGGCGCAACCTTTCTGATCACCACGACCTTTCCGGAATGGCGGCAAAATCAGGATTGCGAGGACGGCGACTGGCGCGCGCTGAATTTCGAGCGCGCGCCGTTCGATTGGGGCCGGCCTGTCGAGCTCCTCAACGAGAACTGCACGGAAGCCGGCGGCGGCTGGCGCGACAAGAGCCTCGGCGTCTGGCGGCTTTGACGGCGCAATTGGCGCGTCATTTGCATTTGAATCCGCCGCACCTATAGTTCCGCGATCAGGGGCCTTTAGAACAGTGGCGCATGCGGGTTTCCATCATCACCGGAGGCGGATCCGGCATCGGCGCCGCCGTCGCGCGGCGGCTTGCGGGTCAGGATCAGTGCCTGATGCTGCACGGGCAGGGGGCCGACGCGGCGGGGCTGGAGCGGCTGAAGTCGGTCGCGGCGGAATGCGAGCGCGCCGGCGCCAAGGTCGCGTTTCGCACCGGCGATCTCGCTCGCGCCGGCACGGCTGCCGAGCTCGTCAGTGCCACGCGCACCGCCTTCGGCGCGATAGATGCGATTGTGCATGCCGCGGGCTTCGCCGACCGCCGCGGTTTTGCAAAACTTCCGCGCGAGGGGCTGGAGCGCTCTTTTGCGGTGATGGCCGCCGCATTCCATGAACTCGCGACGGCGGCGCTGGCCGATCTTGCGCGCGGCGAGCAGGGCCGCGTGGTCGCGATCTCCAGTTTCGGCGCGCACCGCTTTGTGCCCGATGGCATCTATCCAGCGTCCGCATCCGCCAAGGCAGCACTTGAAGTGCTGGTGAAGTCGCTCGCGATCGAGCTTGCGCCCTCGGGCGCGACCGCCAACATCGTGATGCCCGGCTATACCAGGAAAGATCCCGGGCTATTCGGCGCGCTGGACGCCAGGGCCTGGGAGGCGGTGGCGAAGGCCAATCCGCAAGACAGATTGGCGGAAGCCGACGAAGTGGCAGCCGTGGTCGCCTTTCTGTTGTCGAAGGAAGCCGGCCATGTGACGGGCGCGCTGTTGCCGGTCGATGGCGGATTGACGTTGATGTGAGGATTGACGATGGCGGACAATGCAACAAGCAAAACGGATGTCATCGTGCTCGGCGCCGGCATCGTCGGCGTGTCGTCGGCGTACGCTGCGCGTCAGCGAGGGATGTCGGTCGTGCTGGTGGATCGCCGCGAGCCCGGCTCCGAGACGTCCTACGGCAACGCCGGCATCATCAGCAGCGGCTCGATCTTCCCGCTGAACCAGCCCTCGCTGTTTGGCAATCTGCCGAAATATCTCTCCAACCGGCATCCCGCGCTGCGCTGGGATGTCGGCTGGGTGCTGAAAAATCCCGGCTGGATCGCGCGGTTTCTGGCGAGCGCACGGGCCTCGCAGACGAAGCCGCGCGCGCTGGCGCTGCACGGCCTGATCAAGGCGTCTCTGAAGCTGCATCGCGAATGGATCGTGCAGGCGGGCGCGGGCAACCGCATCCGCGAGACCGGCTGGCTGAAGGCCTGGCGCAGCGACAATGTCGCCGCCGCAAAGGCCGATCAGGCGGCGCTCACCGAATACGGCATCAAGAGCGAGCTGCTCGACCGCCAGGCCATTTCCGCACTCGAGCCGAACATCCTGCCCGTCTACAGCGTCGGCCTCCTGCACAGCGAAACCGCGTCGGTGGATTCGCCGGGCAACGTCACCAAGGCCTACGCGAAGATGCTTGCCGGCGCCGGCGGCGAGATCCGCCGTGCCGAGATCAAGTTGATCGCACAAGACAATGACGGCTGGCGCGTGGTCTTGTCGGACGGCGAGCTCCGCGCACGCCATGTCGTGGTCGCGCTCGGGCCGTGGTCGGCCGAGCTGCTGCGGCCGCTCGGCTACGGCGTTCCGCTCGCGACCGAGCGAGGCTATCACCGCGAGTTCGCGCCGAACGCGAAGCGCAAATTGCTGCGTCCGATTCATGACGCCGAGAACGCCTTCCTGATGACGCCGATGGAGCAGGGCATCCGTGTCACCTCGGGCGTCGAGCTCACCGCGCGCGATGCGCCATCTTCCTACGCCCAGCTCGATGCGGTGGTGCCGCTTGCGCGCAGTGTGGTCGAGTTCGGCGAGCCGGTCGGCGACATCTGGCGCGGCGCGCGGCCGACCTTGCCCGACAGCCTGCCGATGATCGGGCCCGCGCCAAGGCATACCGGTCTCTGGTTCGCCTTCGGCAACCAGCATATCGGCTTCACGACGGGCCCCGCGACCGGCGAGGCGATCGCCGCCATGATCAGCGGTGCGGCGCCTTCCTTCGACGTTTCGGCATTCTCGCCGAAGCGATATTTGTAGGGAGCGCCGGGCAGGGGCCATGCACTACGTCTGGGACTTTGGCATCCTCGTTAAATACAGCCACCTGTTCTGGCTCGGGCTCGGCTGGACCATCGCCTACACCATCGGCACGATTTTCCTCGGCACTCTGATCGGCCTTGTCGTCGGCGTTCTCAGGCTTGGGCGCTGGCCCGTGATCGACTGGCTGCTGGTCGCCTATATCGAGCTGTTCCGCTGCACGCCGCTGCTCGTGCAGATCATCTGGTTCTACTACGCCTTCCCCGTCGTGCTCGGCGTCAACATCCCCGCCCATGTCGCCGCCGTCAGCGTGCTCTCGCTCTATGGCGGCGCGTTCTATGCCGAGATCGTGCGCGGCAGCATCGAGAGCGTGCCGCGCGGCCAGTGGGACGCGGCGCGCGCGCTGGGCCTGCGCTACTGGCGCATGCTGCGGCTCGTCGTCATCCCGCAGGCGCTGAAGCCGATGATGGCGCCCTATGTCAACCAGTCCGTGACGCAGCTGAAGAACACCTCGCTGGTGTCGGTCATTGCGGTGCCCGACCTCGTCTACAACGCCACGCTGATCAACGCCGACACCTACCGGCCGCTTGAGGTCTATACCGTCGTCGCCGTGATCTATTTCGCGATCCTGTTCCCGGCGACGCTGATCGCGCGCCACCTCGAGCGCGGCATGACCTACGACAAGGCGTGAAGCACGATAACCCGCAGGGTGGGCAAAGCGCGCCAGCGCCGCGCCTACCATCAAACGAATGCTGCTTGTGGGGGGCACGCTTCCGCCTTCGCTCGTTGAGCTACGGCGGACGCGATCGCTTTGCCCACCCTGCGAGCTTTGTTCTTCAGTGCTTGTGTACCCGCCTGTGGCGAACAACGGGTTTGCCGGCCCGCCCGGCATAATAAGGATTGACTACACAGGAAGCCGCGCGTCCTGACGCCGAGGCTTGACACTGCGCGATCGATGTGTAGCCGCACTCGAAATAGTAGTCGACCATGCTCTGGTAGACTTGAAGGCAAACCGGGTAGCTTGGATCGTAAGTCTGGGCCTGCGCAGGCGCGGCTAGCTGCACTGCCCCCACCGCCAGAATTGCCAACATCGGAACGCGCATCAGAACCTCCACCAGGCTACGACAAATCAGCGCGTTCGAGCCGCGAACGCGCTACACATCTCTACAGCGGGGAAGGGGAGAAATTCCAGCGCGCGCCGATCAAATATTCAGTTCGACCGGCACATCCTCCGGCTTTACGCCCGACAACGACAGCCCCTTGACGAACCATTCGCGCATCTGGCCGACGCCGCGGTTGTAGTCGACCCACACCGAGAGGAAATCGCGCCAGCGCTTGTCGGGCTCGCGCCGCACCGCCATGCCGCTCGCGATCGTCACCGCCGGCGTTTGCAGGATCTTGTAGCTGCCGAGGTTCGGGTTCTTCGCGATCGCAGTGAGCCCCAGCACCAGCGCGTTGACGACGCAATCGACGCGGCCTGAGGCCATCTGCAGCATCACCTCGTCACGCGACTTCAGCGATGTGATGGTGGCATTCGGCGCAAAGCGGCGCGCGACGGCTTCGTTGGCGGAGCCGACGTCGACGGCGATCTTGACCTCGGGCTTGTTGATGTCAGCCCAGGTCTTCGCCTCCAGCCCCTTCTTCAGCATGGCGCCGAACGGATGCGGAAACACCAGGCTGGTGAAATCGACCACCAGCGCGCGCTGCGGCGTCGGATTGAGCGCAAAGCCGAGATCGATCTTGTTGGCCTGCAGGTCGAGGATCGAATTGCCGTAAGTGGATTCCGTGTACTCCAGCTTCACGTCGAGCAGCTTGGCGATGTCGTTCGCCATCTCGATCGAGAAGCCGGACCAGGTGCCGGTGGCGAGATCCTTGTTGAAATAGGGCAGCTCCCCCGGCAGCACGGCGATGCGAAGCACCTTGTCGGCGCGGATGCGATCGAGCGTGTTGTCGGCGGCCGCCTGCGCCGAGGCGGGCGTGGTGAGCGCAGACGACAGCGCCGCGCCGCTGCCGATCGCCAGCGCATAGCGCAGCGCCTCTCGGCGATCTTCGGAAATCTTGGACTGATCGGATGGATTCACGCCTGCCTCCTGCCTCGATTGGGCAAAAGCCTAGCGTCCGCTTCGGGAGGCGGCAATAGGAGGGCTGCCGCAATAGCGGGCAGGGTGCTTCCAACTGGTTTTTCCGCGCGACGGCGCCGCCTCCCTCTGCCTCGTAGCGAAGGCCCCTCACGCGGTGCGTCGGCCGATGAAGCCGAAGACAGCCATGACGACGCCGAGCGCGCCGACGACGCCCGATACCATGCCGACGGTCTGCATCATCGCGACCGGGTCATTCGAGCGGCTGCCCATCAACCCCATGCCTGCAAAAAAGCCGAAGGCAAGCACGACCAGGACCAGGCCGACGATCACTAGACGCCAATTCGTTTTACGCATACACACCCCTTCGGCCCTCCGGCGCCGCGGAAGCGGCCAGCCGCGAGGGATTTGTCGGGACGAACCACGCGCAGGTTCAATGTCCGCGCAACGCGCAGACCGGCGCGCCGTCACACCGGCAGCGCGATGGAATACTTCACCTGGCTCAGCGCAAAACTCGACTCGATCGAGGCGATCCCGTCGAGCCGCGTCAGCTTGCTTTTCAAAAAAGCTTCATATGAGGAAAGATCGGCAGCGACGACGCGCAGGAGATAGTCGCGATTGCCCGTCATCAAATAGCACTCCAGCACTTCCTCCCATTTCGAGATCGCGCGCTCGAAACGGTTGAGGTCTTCCTCCTTCTGCCGCGCCAGCTTTATGGAGATGAAAACGGAGACATGCAGCCCCAGCGATTTCTGGTCGACGGTTGCGATATAGCGCGTGATCACGCCGCGCTCCTCCAAAAGCTTCACGCGGCGGTGGCAGGGCGAGACGGACAGCCCGACCTTGTCGGCCAGTTCCTGCATGGTGATACGGCCGTCGGATTGCAGCGTGGCCAGAATCTTGCGGTCGATGGGGTCGAGTTCCGTCATTGGAATAAAATCCGATAAAATGGCTAACTGGTGGGATGATATCCCAATATTGATGGGTATGTCGCGAAAAATTGAAATATTTCGAGACGCCAAGAGGATTAAAATTTGCGCACTCTCCTGAATTCCGCGAGGCCCGCCATGGCGATCGATGCTGCACGTCTTGAAATGCTGTCGGCGCTGTCGCGCAAGGTGCTGTGGCTGTCGTCCTGGACCATCCATCACGCCAACCACATCAGGCCCAACAGCGACGGCTTGAAGGTCGGCGGTCATCAGGCTTCCTCCGCTTCGCTCGTGACCATCATGTCGGCGCTTTATTTCAGCGTGCTGCGCCCTGAGGACCGCGTCGCGGTGAAGCCGCATGCGAGCCCGGTGTTTCACGCGATACAATATCTGTTCGGCCGCCAGACCCGCGACAAGCTGGAAAATTTCCGCGGCTACAAGGGCGCACAATCCTATCCCTCGCGCACCAAGGACGTTGACGACGTCGACTTCTCGACCGGCTCTGTCGGCCTCGGCGTCGCGCAGACGCTGTTCGCTTCGCTGGTCCAGGACTACGTCAAGTCGCATGGCTGGATGAAGGACCGCCGCGAGGGGCGGATGATCGCGCTGGTCGGCGACGCCGAGATGGACGAGGGCAACATCTTCGAGGCGCTGGCCGAGGGCTGGAAGCACGGCCTGCGCAACACCTGGTGGGTGGTGGACTACAATCGCCAGTCGCTCGATGCCGTCGTGCGCGAAGGCCTCTGGGAAAAATTCGAGACCATGTTCCGCAATTTCGGCTGGGACGTCCAAATCGTGAAATACGGCAAGCTGATGCGGCAGGCCTTTGCCGAGCCCGGCGGCGAGGCGCTGCGCCGCTGGATCGACAATTGCCCGAACGCGCTCTATGCCGCGCTCTGCTTCCAGGGCGGCGCAGCCTTCAGAAAACATCTGCAGGACGAGATCGGCGACCAGGGCGAGGTAACGGCGCTGGTCGACCGCCGCAGCGACGATGAATTGCTGGCGCTGATGTCCAATCTCGGCGGACACGACATGGAGAGCATGCTCGAGGCCTTCGAGGCGATCGACCACGACCGCCCGGTCTGTTTCATCGCCTACACCATCAAGGGCGTCGGCCTGCCGTTCCAGGGCCACAAGGACAACCATGCCGGCCTGATGACGGTGGCGCAGATGGAGAAGTGGCGCGCGAGCCAGAACATCCGGCCCGGCCATGAATGGGAGAAGTTCGAGGGCCTGTCACAGGAAGAAGCTGTGCTGAAGGCGTTCCTTGCCGATGTCCCGTTCAACTGCGAGGGCGCGCGCCGGCTGACTGCGCCGGTCATCGACGTGCCCGAGAGGCTCGACTTCAAGCCGGCGGCGCAGATGTCGACGCAGCAGGGCTTTGGGCTGGTGCTGAACGAGATCGCGCGCGGCGACAGCGAATTGGCATCCCGCATTGTAACGGCCTCGCCCGACGTCACGGTGTCGACCAATCTCGGCGCCTGGGTCAATCGCCGCGGTTTGTTCGCGCGCGCCGAGAAGGCGGACTTGTTCCGCAGCGAGAAGATTCCATCGACCTACAACTGGGATTTCTCGCCGAAAGGCCAGCACATGGAGCTCGGCATCGCCGAGATGAACCTGTTCATTTTGCTGTCGGCGCTGGGCCTGTCGCATTCCATCAATGGCGAGCGGCTGCTGCCGGTCGGCACGCTCTATGATCCCTTCATCGAGCGAGGCCTCGATGCGCTGAACTATGCCTGTTATCAGGACGCCCGCTTCATGGTGGCGGCGACGCCGGCGGGCATTACGCTGGCGCCGGAGGGCGGCGCGCACCAGTCGATCAAGACGCCCTTGATCGGCATGGGGCAGGCCGGACTCGCCTCGTTCGAACCGGCCTTTGTCGACGAACTTGCCGCCATCATGGGCTGGGGTTTCGCGCATATGCAGCGCGAGGACGGCGAGGGCGGTTCGGTCTATCTGCGGCTGTCGACGCGCAGCATCGACCAGGTACAGCGGATCATGACGCCGGATTTGCAGCGGGAGATTACGGAAGGCGCCTATTGGCTGCGGAAGCCCGGGCCCAATGCGGAGGCGATCGTCGCCTATGCCGGCGCGGTCGCCCCCGAAGCGATCGAGGCGACCGGCTTCATCGGCGAGAGCCGGCGCGATATCGGGCTGCTCGCCATCACCTCGGTCGACCGGCTGCACTCGGGATGGACCGCCGCACGGAATTTGCGCCGCGATCGCCGCGGCGTGCAGCATCTGAGCCATATCGAGAAGATGCTGGCGCCGCTGCCGCGCGACTGCGGCATCGTCACCGTTATCGACGGCCATCCGGCCGCGCTCGGCTGGCTCGGCAGCGTCCGCGGCCACCGGGTCGAGGCGCTCGGCGTCGAGCAATTCGGCCAGACCGGCACCATCGACGACCTCTACCGGCATTATGGCATCGACGCCAACGCCATCATCGATGCGGCGGAAAGCCTTACGTCAGGCGCGCCGGTGCGGCACCGCAAAATGGCGGTGTAGCTCCGCTGTCGTCCCTGCGAACGCAGGGACCCATAACCCCAGGGAGTGGTTGTTTCGCGCGGTACTGGCGGCGAGTGAATTAGAGAGATTCCGCGGTATGGGTCCCGGCATGCGCCGGGACGACAATCGAATATTATCAATTGATCCGGCGAATGGGGCCGTCGCTTGAATCCGGTGTTGCCCCAACCCTATATTTGAGGTCTGCCGCGACGCGGTGCCCCGCATATGGCGGGTTCAATTCCCCCGGCTTTCGTGCAAGGATGCCTGCCGAACGCTTCCCGTTCCCCCTCCATCCGCTCCGAAATAACGAAAAAAAGAGGTTTCCGATGGTCAATCGCATGCAATTCTACATCGACGGCGCCTGGGTCGACCCAACCGTCAAGAAGTCCACGCCCGTCGTGAATCCGGCGACGGAAGAAGCCATGTATGAGGTTGCGCTCGGCTCCAAGGCCGACGTCGACAAAGCGGTCGCCGCCGCCAAGCGCGCCTTCGAGACTTTTTCGCAGACGAGCCGCGAGGAGCGCGTCGCGCTGCTCACCAAGGTCATCGACATCTACAAGGGCCGCATGAAGGAGATCGGTGCCGCCGTCTCCGACGAGATGGGTGCGCCGCTGCCGATGGCGGAAAAGCTTCAGGCCGGCGCCGGCCTCGGTCATCTCATGAACACCCTCGAAGTGCTCAAGAAGTACGAGTTCGAGGAAACCATGGGCTCCGCGGTCGTAGTCCGCGAGCCGGTCGGCGTGATCGGCATGATCACCCCCTGGAACTGGCCGCTGAACCAGATCGCCTGCAAGGTCGCGCCTGCGCTTGCCGCCGGCTGCACCATGATCCTCAAGCCGTCGGAGTTCACGCCGACCTCGGCGCTGATCTTCGCTGAAATCCTGCATGAAGCCGGTGTGCCGAAGGGCGTGTTCAACCTGATCAACGGCCTCGGCCCCGAAGTGGGCGCGGCCATGAGCGAGCACCCCGATATCGACATGATCTCGTTCACCGGCTCGACCCGCGCCGGCATCGATGTGGCCAAGCGCGCCGCGCCAACGGTGAAACGTGTCAGCCAGGAGCTCGGCGGCAAATCACCGAACGTCATCCTCGACGATGCCGACCTCACCAAAGCGGTGAGCGGCGGCGTGATGCACATGTTCAACAACTCCGGCCAATCCTGCAACGCGCCGTCGCGCATGATCGTGCCGCTGTCGAAGATGAAGGAAGTGGCGGCGATCGCCAAGGGCGTCGCCGAGAAGACCAAGGCGGGCGATCCCCGCGCCGAAGGCACCACCATCGGCCCGGTCGTGAACCGCACGCAGTGGGACAAGATCCAGGCGCTGATCAAGAAGGGCATCGACGAGGGTGCGACGCTGGTTGCCGGCGGCCCGGGCCTGCCCGAGGGCGTCAACAAGGGCTTCTACGTCCGCCCGACCATCTTCGCCGACGTCACCAACGACATGACCATTGCGCGTGAGGAGATCTTCGGACCGGTGCTCACCATCCTCGGCGCCAAGGACGAGGCGGACGCGGTCAAAATCGCCAACGACACGCCCTATGGTCTTGCAGGCTACGTCTCGGCCGGTACGGTCGAGCGCGCGCGCAAGGTCGGCCGCCAGATCCGCGCCGGCAACGTCAACCTGCAGGGCGTGCCGAACGACCGCTCCGCGCCGTTCGGCGGCTACAAGCAATCCGGCAACGGCCGCGAATGGGGGCGCTACGGCATGGAGGAATATCTCGAGGCGAAGGCGGTCGCGGGCTTCAACGCCGCGTAAGCCGGACTTGAGACTTCAATATTTGCGGCGCCGGGGCGGAAATCCGCTCCGGCGTTTCGCATTCGGGAGGAAACAATGACGGGTTTCAAGATCCGCAAGCTCGAAGCTTTCTGCTTCCGCTACCCGCTTTCGATCCCGGTCGTCACGTCCTTTGGGGCGATGAACGACCGCCCCGCCTTGTTCGTGCGCGCGGAGGACGAGGACGGCGGGCATGGCTGGGGCGAGGTCTGGTGCAATTTCCCGCCCGCTGGCGCGGAGCATCGGGCCCGGCTGATCAACGAGATGCTGGCGCCGATGTTCAAGGGCCGCGCGATCGAGCACCCGTCCGAGATGTTCGATTACCTCACCGCCGCCACCTCTGTGATGGCGCTGCAGGCGGGCGAGCCGGGGCCGTTCGCGCAGGCGATCGCCGGCGTCGACATCGCGCTGTGGGATTTGTTTGCGCGCCGCGAAAAGCAGCCGCTGTGGCGGCTATTGGGCGGCAGCTCGGGGCGCATGCGCGTCTATGCGTCCGGCATCAATCCGGACGGTTGCGTGGCGACCGCGGAGAAGGCGATGCAGCGCGGTCATCGCGCCTTCAAGCTGAAGATCGGCTTTGGTGCCGAGCGCGATCGTCACAATCTCGAGGATTTGCGCGAGGTGATCGGCGAGTTCTCGCTTGCGGTCGACGTCAACCAGGGCTGGTCGCTCGGCCGGGCGCTGGAGCAGGCGCCGCGTCTGGAAGAATTTCGTTTGCTGTGGCTGGAGGAGCCGCTACGCGCCGACCGCCCCTGGAGCGAATGGCGCACGCTGCGTGAGGCGGTTTCGATGCCGATCGCGGGTGGCGAGAACATCGCGGGCCGCGAGGCGTTTGCGGCCGCACTTTCCGAAGGCGTCCTCAGCGTGGTGCAGCCGGATGCGGCGAAATGGGGCGGCGTCACCGGCTGCTTCGCGGTGGCGCGCGAGATCATCAAGGCGAAGAAGACCTATTGCCCGCATTATCTCGGCGGCGGCATCGGGTTGCTCGCGTCGGCGCATCTGCTTGCCGCCAATAATGGCGGCTGGCTCGAGGTCGATGCCAACGACAACCCGCTGCGCGACGCCTTCTGCGGCGCAGTCGCTGACGTCAAGGACGGTGCGATCGAGCTTGCGGATACGCCGGGGCTCGGCATCGAGCCGGATCTCACTTCGATCGCAAAGTACCGGACACTCTGATCGTGCGAGATTTTGAGTGATAGGTAGGTTGGGCAAAGCGACCGCGTCCGCCGTAGCTCTACGAGCGAAGGCGGAAGCGTGCCCACCATTCAGAGCTTCGTCGTCGAGGGATGGTGGGCACGGCGCAAGTGCGCCTTTGCCCACCCTACGATGGCGTATCGAGGGGCGACAGGGAGCTAGCCGCCGAGCGCGCCCTGCGTGTTCACATACAGAGCATAGAT
>Ga0210403_10001637_pt1 | contig 21017 bp, 11 predicted proteins | sample IncBWC19MmetaG_FD_150863 | JGI IMG/M metagenome (GOLD analysis project Ga0210403, IMG submission 150863) | Forest soil microbial communities from Barre Woods Harvard Forest LTER site, Petersham, Massachusetts, United States - Inc-BW-C-19-M | ecosystem: Environmental > Terrestrial > Soil >... | reverse complement strand
AAGAGATGCACGAGAAGAAGAATGGATTGAATGATGGAAATGGCTACGGCGATTCGAGGGTTCAAGCGCGGACTCCCTGCCGGCTGACCGGTTGCCGGCGCATGCTGATTGGATGTGTGGGGAGGCGCGTTGGGTATGCGGGGAGAGGTGGCCGATGCCCAGCGACCAGTGGCCGGTGGAAGAGAAGAGTTGGTGCGCGACAAGTCAGTGGGTGAAGAAGCTAAGGTTGAGGTTCTTCGGGCATCTCCGGTAAAAGCCGCCAGAGTCCACAAACCGGACCTCGTCGGATGCCCTCAGAATGACAACGCAAGCCAGGAGCACAGGCAGGAGTGCCTGTGCCACCGATTACTCCATGCGGTAGTTGGGGGCTTCTTTGGTGATAACTACGTCGTGGACGTGGGATTCGCGGAGGCCGGCGGCGGTGATGCGCACGACTTTGCTTTTTTCGGCGAGTTCTTTCAGGGTGCGCGCGCCGACGTAGCCCATGCCGCTTTTCAGGCCGCCGACGAGTTGGTCGGTGAGTCCGCCGAGCGGACCTTTATAAGCGACGCGGCCTTCGACGCCTTCGGGGACGGATTTGCCGCTCTCAGGGGAGTCCTGAACGACGGAGTAACGATCCGAGCCCGCGTTCATGGCGCCGGTGGAGCCCATGCCGCGGTAGGACTTGAAGGTGCGGCCTTGATAGAGAATTGTTTCGCCGGGGGCTTCTTCAGTGCCGGCGAAGAGGCTGCCAATCATGACGCAGGAGGCGCCGGCGGCGATGGCTTTGGTGATGTCGCCGGAATATTTGATGCCGCCGTCGGCGATGATCGGGACGTCGGTGCCCTTCGCGGCTCTGGAGGCTTCGACGATGGCGGTGATTTGCGGAACACCGGCGCCAGTGACGATGCGCGTGGTGCAGATGGAGCCGGGGCCGATGCCGACCTTGAGGCCGTCGATGCCGAGGGCGATGAGATCCTTGGCGGCTTCGTAAGTGGCGACGTTGCCGGCGACAATTTGCATTTCGGGAAGGCGGTGGCGGATGGCCTTGATGGCTTCCATGACGCGTTCGGTATGGCCGTGAGCGGTATCAATGGCGAGGACGTCGGCCTTGGCCTTGGCCATTTCGACCGCGCGTTCGAGAAAATCGCCGGTGGCGCCGACGGCAGCGCCGACGGTGAGGCGGCCGTGGTCGTCTTTTGCGGCGCGGGGATATTCGAGTTTTTTCTGGATGTCTTTTACGGTGATGAGGCCTTTGAGATTGAAATCCTGGTCAACGACCAGAAGTTTTTCGATGCGGTGTTTCTGGAGAATTTTTTCGGCTTCTTCGAGGGTGGTGCCGACAGGGACGGTGACGAGGTTGTCCTTGGTCATCACCTGGCCGACGAGCTGTGTGTGATTTTTTTCGAAGCGCAGGTCGCGGTTGGTGAGGATGCCGGTGAGGCGGGTGCCGCGCGTGACCGGGAGGCCGGAGATGCGGTACTTGGTCATGATTTCGAGCGCCTGGCGGAGGGTGATGTCGGGAGAGATGGTGACGGGGTCGACGATCATGCCGGATTCGGAACGCTTGACGCGGTCGACTTCCTCGAACTGGCGGTCAATCGGGAAATTGCGATGAATGATGCCAATGCCACCCTGGCGGGCGATGCCGATGGCGAGGCGCGATTCCGTGACCGTGTCCATGGCGGCGGAGGCGAGGGGAATGTTGAGGGCGAGCTTGCGGGTGAATTTCGTGGTGGGGTCGACTTCGGTCGGCAGGATGGAGGATTTGCCGGGCAGGAGGAGGACGTCGTCGAAGGTAAGAGCTTCGGGGATGGGACCATCAATCATGGGAGCCTCTTGTATTTGAATTTGTTGCGGGACGCCCAGCGCGGTGGAGCGAGAAGGCCGGCGGCCAGAAACAGCGCAGCCCAGCGGGTGGCCACTGGGCTGGAGGATGAATTCAACAGATCAGAAAATTGCGTCACGGTGAAACTTCTATTTTAGGGGTGGAGGGAGTCTGGGTCAAGGTAAGGTCCTGAATGCGCGGTGGGCCAGCCTGACTGCTTCTCGTCGCGTTGGCTGTAAAAGCATGAAAAGATTAAGGAACAATAGAGGGCTTACGGAATCTTTGCTAATCATCACGGGCACGATGGGAGCCGGCAAAACGGCTGTCCTGGGCGAAGCTTCGGACATTCTTGCTCAACGCCAGATTGTCCATGCGGCAATTGACCTGGATGCGCTCGGCCTCGCTCATCTCCCGTCCGCAGCCCCCAGTGATGGCGTGATGTACAACAACCTCCGGTCTATCTGCAGGAACTATGCCGCCTTGGGAGTGCAGCGATTCTTAGTGGCGCGAGCAGTCGAGGACAGTGCTCAACTAAAACCTCTGTCGCGACATTATTCCAGCCGGCAACTCGGTCGTCTGTCGTCTCACTGCGAGCATGGAAACGATGAAACGACGGGTACAGCTGCGTGATTTAGGGGTTTCGCAACGGGAATATGTCGATCGGGTTGCGAAATTGGATGTCATTCTTGACCGCGCGAGATTGGAGGACTTTGCTGTCACCAACGAGAATCGCTCGTTGACCGACGTCGCGCTCGAAATGCTTGTCAAGGCGAGATGGATCTCAAACTGATCCAAAACCCCAAATGCCGCGGTTCTCCGTTCAATTTTGGTGTGAGATGTAAAGCCTCTGGGAGACATCTTGGAGATAGTTTTCGAGTTGTTTTGTGCGCGCCGTGTCGGTGGATTTCTGGATCATGACGGAGAGAATAGGCTCGAGGAAGCGGTTGTATTTCGCGAGAGTAGCTTGATCGTCGGTGGCGAAGGCGGATTCGACGGCGCGTTCGGTGGCGGGAGTGATGAGTTCGAGGCGGCCGACGAAGACGCGGGTCGTTGCGGCTGGAGCAGGCGCGATGCGAAGCGGGAGGACGGAGTCGATGAAGCGGCGCGGAACGATGTAAATGAGGCGCGAGCCTTCCTCGAACCAGGAGTTTTTCCAGGTCTCGAGCATGGCGTGGGCTTCGTCGGGGAAGAGCCCTTGCGAGATCAGGATGCCTTCGAGAGCAGTGGAAAGGGAATCGAGCGAAGCGGAGAGTTCTGGCACGGCGTAGGCAGCCTGGTCGCGGAGAGGGCCGAGCATGCGGTAGCCGAGTTGCGCGCCGCGGCGCTCGAAGAGAATGGCGGCGGGAATTCCTTCGGTCAGCTGATTTTGCAGGTGGATTGTGGAATCGGCGGCGATGGTGGCATGGATGGGAACAGAGATGGCAGAGACGCCGCGGTAGAAGAGGAATTTTTCGCGTTGCGTGCCGGAGGAGGTTTCGATGGAGACGGGGGCGGAGGAAGTGTTGCGCGCGGCGAAATAGTGATTCTCGGATTTGTCGGACGGAAAATCGGTGGAGCCTTGCGGATCGATGTGAACGGAGTTCCAAGTGATGGAGCCGGGGGATTTTTTGTTGAAGAGGGAATAATCGCGAGTTGTGAAGGAGGGATTCGCGGAGTCTGCGTGGGGATACCACTCGGTGATGAGGCCTTTGGCGAAGGAGACGTTGACGGAGACAGTTGTCTCGCGTGGGGAGTAGAAATAGAGGACGGGAGTTTCCATGCGTACGGTGCCGCGGAGGCCACCTTTAAACGATACTTCGCGGAAGTGTTCGACGAAGGAAGGCAGGTCGGTGGAGCCCGTCAGAGGCAACCAGTTCATGGAACTTCCGTCGAGGCCGGCGATGGAAGTGAAGGTGCCCCATTCGTGGACAGTGAGGTCGTTTTCGGGGAGTTGTTTTGCGTTTGCGTGAAAGAGGGAGAAGGAGAAGGCGAAGAGAAGCGCGGCGGCCAGGACGTGCTGGATGGAGCGATTCAGTTTCATGGGGATGCCTCCTCACAGATGAAATCCGCGTTCAGTGGTGGAGACGCTGGGGTGCAGGCGAGTGTTAACAGAGAAGAGGGAGGTGGCGGCGCGACTTTGCTTGAAATGGAAGTTGAGGTCCTTCGGCCCGACAAACTGCGCCGGACCTCAGGATGACAAAGTTTTTCTTGGTTCGTGAATGTTGAGTGGCCAAGAACGGCCCGCCTCCCTCCTACGGCGGACCAGCAGAAGACGGGCCCTACCAGACGATTTAATGCGTGTTCGGTGAGGAAGATTGTTTTTTCTGGAGCTGTTGTTGGGAGTTGGGGGACGACTGCGGCGAGGCGGATTGTTCCCAGTAACGCCAGGTGGAGATTTCGCCGAGGCCGAGAGAGTTCCACCAGAGGTCGAGCATGGATTGATCGAGATTAAGGATTCCGCTGCGAGTGACGCCTGCAGGAGGAGGAACGAGGGCGGCCAAGCGCGCATAGACCTGGGCGCGCTCGGGGCCGGTGGTGCGAGAGAGAAGATGCCAGAGGGACAAGGCATCCTGCGCGCGGGCTTCGGAAAGAATCATCGAGAGCGCTGCGCTGCGGGCGGGCGAATCCTGCGAGCTGGAATCGAATTGCGAGATGGCTTGGCGGAAAGCTGGCGTGGCGTCTTCGAAATAAGGAATGCCGGGGCCGAGCGCGGGGCGAGTGGAGCACATGGCGCCGGCGGGGATGAAGGAGTCGCGTCCGTTGAGGTGAAAGCCGACCCAACCGAGCGTGGTGCGAAGGGTGCCGGAGCCATCCGGAGCGACTTGAAGCGTGTAGGCGCAGCCGAGGTCGATGGCGACGGCGGAAGGAGTGTCTACGACGAAAGTGCCTGGAGGAGCCCAGATGGCGGCGTGAATGGTGCCGACGTCGAGTTGAATGCGTTTGCGATTTGCATCGGTTTGCATGAGGCGGAGGCGCGAGTTGGGGTCGATGCGGATTTCGCCGAGATCGGATTGCGAGAGGGAAGCGCGGGAATCGGCGTTGGTGACGATGGTTTGGCCGAGGTGAAGTTTCCCGGGGGCTTGATTGGCAGCGATTGTTTTGGTGCCGATTTGCGGCGCGCCTTCCAGATTGGCGACGTCCCACGCAGGGCCAGCGTCAGGCGCGAATTTCGGGCGCAGAGAGAAAAAGAGGGTGACGCCGAGCGCGAGAACAATTGCGGCAGCGGCGGCGAGGCGGGGGAACCGGGGCATGCGAAGAAGCAGGCCGTGAAATCTGCGGGACGCGGCAGGCGTTTCGGCAGGGAGAACGAGCGCGCGGTTGGCTTGGCGAAAATCAGCGAGCAGTGATTCGAGGCGCTGGATTTCGGGGTCGGGCGCGCCAGAGGCGTCCCATAGATAATTTTCGTTCATCATTTTTTCTTTTTCGGGATCGGTTGGATTTGCGGTCATAGCGCACCCCCCGTGGGTGGCGAAGTCTTGCGGCCAAGAATTTCGCGGAGTTGCAACATGCCCCGATGAAGATTGACGCGTACGGAGCCGTGCGTGAGGCCAGTGCGAGCGGCGATTTCGGGGCCGGTCATGCCTTCGACGAGGCGAAGGATGAGGGATTCGCGGTAAGCGTCGGGAAGCGAGCGGATGGCGTCGAGGACGGCGTGGGCTTCGGCGCTGGAGTGCGAGGCGTGTCGAGAGGAAGGAACGCGCTGTTCCGTTTGGGCGGAAGCGGATTCCTCGTCGAATTCTTCGTTGGGTTTGACGCGGCGATGAAAATCGGTGGCGCGCTTGCGGGCGATGGAGGCAAGCCATCCGGGAAAGCGGGAGACTTCGCGCAGATCGGCGACGCGGGGCAAGGCTTGGAGGAAGACATCCTGCACGAGGTCGTCGACGTCGGAGAAGGGAACGCGAGCGAGGAGAATACCGTGGACCATGCGGGAGTAACGGGCGTAGAGCAGTCCGAAAGCGGCACGGTCGCCACGCTGGGCGGCGCGAACGAGGGCGTCGTCGGGGCCGCCGGGTTCGTGTAGAGGATTCACGACCGGTGGACCGGGGCGAGGAGAGCGGAGTTCAGAGAGTGCGGCCACGTTGGATCCATGGAGATAAGGAGCGTCTCACCGGGCAGACGCAGGGAGACGGGTGAGTGTTAACATACTCCGCAAAGCACCTGTTTGCAGCAGGTTAAAAATGTCCCGGAGCCGTGAGGGCGTCGAATGCAGCGAGTCGCGCGGAAATAATTAGAAATGGCAATCGCAGGCGAAGTGGGCGGATCCGGGCTGAAGTCATCCGGAGGGTTCCATCACGAGGGGCTCCTCCCGCAGGCTTTTCTCAACGAACTTTTTCAGGCTGAGTGTGAGCGGAATTGCGAGGATGGCGCCGGCGAGTCCGAGAAGAAAAGCCCAGCCCACGAGCGATAGCGTGATTTCGAGGAACGAAACATTCACAGCGTGCTTCATGAAGATTGGGCTGACCACGTTATCGACGATCAGATTGGTCAGAATGAGGCCGCATGCCACCAGCAGGGCTTTCTTCCAACCATACATGAGGAGAGTGACGAAAGTCGGCGGCACGAGCGCGATCATGAACCCGAGAGTGGGAATGAAGTTGAGAAAGAAGTAGAGGAAGCTCCAGATCACCGGTGTGTCCACGCCCATCGCGAGCAGAAACGCTAGATTGAGCAGGGTATTGATGCCCGAGGTTTTAGCCGTGACAGCCACATACCTCTGCGCATCGGAAGCGTAGTAGGCCAACTTCTCGGCGAGAGGACCCTGTGTGACCCCGATATCTTCCACCATCGTCACGACGAAGAGGAATGCCAAAAGGAATACCATTAGTCCGTGAGAGAGAAGATCGCCCGCCTCCGGGAGAACGATTCGTGTGATCTCGTTAATTCGTTCGGGTGTGAACACATTTTTAATGGATAGGATAGGGGCAACAATGCCATCGGCATTCATGGTGACCGCGGCCTGCCCATAAAGCTCAGCCAATTGGTGTTCGTAGCCTGGGAGCTTCTGCGCAATCCTCAGCGTGGCCACGTCCAGGGCGAATAGCAGGAAGAGCCCGAAAGCAAATGCCGCGACCGCGGTCAGCAGGATGGCTTTGTTTTTTGAGAGCTTGAAGCGGCGTATGATCCAACTGGGAAGTGGAACAACGGCGTAGGCGAGCAGGAGGCTGAGCAACAGAGGTCCGAGAATCGAGGATGTTGCCCGGATACCGGCCATGATGACAACCGTGCACGCGGCAGCCAGCAGGATTCGCAGGATCGGCGTGAGTGAATTGCCATTCATGGTGCGCATCAAAGTGCCGTTGGCTCTTAGCTGAGTTGCCTGGTACACCTTTCCGGGTGGGTTGATACTCTCCCTTCCTGAGAGGGGAGAGAATTGTCAAAAGTGACATGATAGAGCGGTCGACAGAAGAGTGTAGGGCAGGATGCACATTCAGTTATTCGAACCATCGCTTGGAAGGTCACAGTTTGGAACCCAAGCCACTTGCGCCCGTGCTCTGCGACTGCTTGCCTGAAGGGCGGGTCTCCCCTAAAGTCGGAGTGTGAGCGAAAATTTCAAAGAATTTGAGCCGCATGGGTGGCTGCGGAACGGGCACCTGCAGACGATGGCGGGGGCGTTCCTGCGGCGGAAGTTTGCGCTGCCGGAGGGCGAGGAGCGGTTGTTCCGCGCGGATGCGGAGACGCAATTGAAGGGGATTTGCCATTGGCAGGCGGGGAAGCGCGGCGATGTGCCGCTGCTTGTGATTGTGCATGGACTCGAAGGATCTTGCGATTCGAATTATGTGCGGGGAATTGCGGACAAGGCCTGGGCGCGGGGATTTCATGCGATTCGGATGAACCAGCGGAATTGCGGCGGGACGGAGCGGCTGACGCCGACTTTGTATAACAGCGGGTTGAGCGGGGATTACCGGGCGATTCTTTTGGAATTGATGGCCGAGGGATTTACGCAGATTTATTTTGCGGGGTATTCGATGGGCGGGAACCTGGTGACGAAGATGGCGGGGGAGTGGGGAGCGGCGCCTCCGGCGGAATTGCGCGGTTTGTGCGCGGTGTGCCCGGCGCTGGATTTGTCGGCTTGCGCGGATGCGCTGGATGAGACGGAGAATTATTTGTACCAGCGGCATTTTGTGAAGGGTTTGATGTCGCGGTACCGGCGGAAGGCGGAGCTTTTTCCGGAGAGATATTCGCGGAACGGGTTCGGGGCGATCCGGACGGTGCGGGAATTTGATGATGTGATTACGGCGCCGCAGTTCGGGTACAAGGATGCGGAGGATTATTACGAGCACGCGGGGGCGAAGAGCGTGGTCGGGCAGGTGAGCGTGCCGATGCTGATGATTACAGCGAAGGATGATCCGTTTGTGCCGTATGCGGCGTTTTTGAAGACGGATGTGGGGAAGAATGCGCGGGTGAACTTTGTTGCACCGGAGCGCGGGGGGCATTGCGGGTTTATTTCGAAGTGGGAGGGGACGGAACGATTCTGGGCAGAGGAGCGAATCGTGGGGTTCGTGGAAGAACGAAACGAAGAGGCAATGAAGCATAAAAGCGGAGAACTGCAAAACCGGATTTAACACAGAGGACACTGAGGAAGAACACAGAGGGCACGGAGAAGAGTTCAACGCAGAGGGCGCGGAGAGTTGGGAGATGGAGTTAGCGCCGTAAAAGCGGAGGCTTTGCCTCCCTTCGGCATGCTCAGGGCAAGCCGCACTCAAAAGGCTAGCCTAACGGCTTTTCGAGGGACACTTGGAAGCCTGGGGTCAGGAGTTGGGCGGGGCCTTCGGTGGTGATGGCCATGACGTCTTCGCAGCGGACACCGAATTCGTTGGGGATGTAGATGCCGGGTTCGTTGGAGAAGGTCATGCCCGGCTCGAGGACGGTTTTGCTGGCATGGACGAGATAGGGATGCTCGTGGATGTCGAGGCCGATGCCGTGGCCGAGGCGATGCGCGAAGAATTTGTAGCCGGGGCCGTAACCGGCGGACGTGACGACGGAGCGGGCCGCGTCGTCGACGGAGCCGGAGAATTTTCCAGCGCGGGCGGCTTCGAGCGCGGCGTCCTGGGCTTTGCGGACGGTCTCGAAGGCGCGCTGGATTTTTTCGCTGGGCTTGCCGTAGATGCCCGTGCGCGTTACGTCGGAGCAGTAGCCTTCGACGGTGCAGCCATCATCAATTAAGACGACATCGCCTTCCTTCAGGGTGCGCGGCTGCTTGCTGCCATGCGGCAGCGCGGCCGAGGGGCCGAAGAGGACGAGCGCATCCCCGCGCAGATGCATCTTCGCGTAGCCGGCGACGACCAGCTCGCTGACCTGCTCCTGCGTCATTCCTTCTTTCAGATTTGCAAAAACCGCGCGATAGACGTCGCAGGTGGCTTCGCAGGCGAGGCGCATCAGTTCTAGTTCGTGCAGGGATTTCACGGCTCGGCAGCCGATGGTGATGGGATCGGCGGAGACGAGATTGTAGGCGGGCGCGGCGGCGCGAAAATGATCGAAGAAAGTGAAAGGTAGGCGCTCTTCGATGCCGATGCGACCGGTGCGGAGACCGCGGTCGGCGAGCGATGTGGCGATGAGTTGCGAGGGGCTTTCGTCTTCCTGCCAGGCGCGGACTTCGGCGGAGTAGAGGAGGGATTCGCGCATGCGGGATTCTTCAAACGCGGGGGAGATCAGGATTGGTTGTCCGGTGCGGGGGATGATGAGGGCGAGGACGCGTTCGCTGAGCCACCAGCGGATGCCGGTGAAATAGTAGAGGGAGGTTCCGGGGCCGGTGAGGATGGCGTCGAACGCGGGATTGGATTGGGACATTAGGGATTGGGCGCGGAGGAGGCGGGCGTGGAATTCGTCGGCGGTGATTGGATTGACACGATTGCCGAGCGGTTTGAGGGTGGAGAAGGCGGGAAGAGTTTGCGTTTGCGAAAGAGGGTGAGCGAGAGCTACCGCGGAAGCGGCGGTGGAATGGAGAAAGTTGCGGCGAGAGATGGGAGTCATGGAGTAAGAGAATGAGAGAAGTGGGAGGAGAAGTAAAGAGAGAAGGAAGCAAAGATGCAGCGTGCTCAATCTGAAATTTGGGTAGTTGGGTTGAGTGCGTAAAAGCGGGAGCTTCGCTCTCGCACTCAAAAAGGCCCCGAGGATTGGGCCTCGGGGCTGGGAGTGGAAAACCAAAGATTTACCACGGAAATTATTGTTGGGGTGGCGGGTCGGAGTTGGGTGGCTGAGATTGCGTCGAGTCCGCTGCGGGGCTGGATTGCTGCTGCGGCGGCGCGGACTGGCTTTCATAGGAAGATTTCCTGGGGAAATAAGTTACGTTGACGGGATCGTGCAGGGTGAAGTCGAGGCGAGTTTCGGAGGCGATCTTCACTTTCTCGCCGTGCGTTACGGCTTGCACGACGGTGCCTGCGCCCGCGCCGGCGCCCGCGCCGATGGCCGCGCCTTTGCCGCCTCCGGCAAGGCCGCCGATGATGGCGCCGAGCACGGCGCCTCCACCGATGACTTCGGCGGAGCGCTTGCCGCGGGAGCCGCCTTTTTCCTGAACGTCGCTGCTGGCGATCTGATAGGTCCGGCCCTGATAGGTGAAGTTGTCGAGCGAAACGGTTAGTTCGCTGCGGCCCTTGAATTTTCCGGCGGAGCTGGCGTCAATGAGCTTGAGATATACGTTGAGGCCTTTGGGGATCACGACGCGATCGCCGACGACGATCGGCGCGTCAAGCGAAGCGCGGAAAGACTGGCCAGCTCGATTGACGTTGGAATCGATGGCATCAATGGTGCGAATCGTGACGATGGTGCCTTCGGGAATCGTGACGGTGATGGGCTGCGGCGGAGGAGGCGGGGGTGGCGGCGCGGGAGCGGAAGGCTTTTCTGGCGCTGGGTCATGAAGAGGACCCGGACTGGGGGCTGGGTCTTGAGCGGGAACGGGGACTGGCGCGGGCGCTGCAGCGGGTGCGGGTGGTGGAGCAGGCTTGCTGGGAGTTCGCGCAGGGCGTGCGGGACGCGCTGGTGGGCGTGGATGAGCCGGCGGCGCGAGGTTATCCACAGTGATGGCCGGAGGCGGAGGAGCCATCCTGGTTTGATCGACGACAGTTTTCACGCCGGGCGTAGTGGCTGCGATGTGCTGCGCGGCGAGGTGAGCCGCGTCATCGGGCACCTGGCCGGAAAGAGTAACGATGCCGTCCTTCGCGGCGACGTCCACCGAAGCGGACTTTAGGAGCGGCTCGGAATAGAGCTTGGCCTTTATGCTCGTGGCGACTGCTTCGTCGCTCGGCTTGTTGCAGGCGGAAACGAAAAGCGCAGCCAGAATGAGGCCGGAAAGCAAAAATCTGACTCGGTGCATAAATCCCCCCCCAAGGCTTCGGACGCGGTGCCGACTTCGTTTGGATGCACAGCACGGTGGAAGCGCCGCACGGTTGATGCAAGCGTTGCGCAAGGCATGCGCAAATCTCCCTGGAAAACTTAGCGTTTGGAGGGAGAAAAAGCAAATTCGGAGGAAGGGAAACCTGGTTGCAGATAATCCACAAAAGCATAGGTAATACGGGAAATCGTACTCTTGAGCAAAGCCCAGCCAGAACCGATGTCGTCCAACCCATAAAGTATAGATAACTAAATAGTTACGGAGCGATTCTTTTGAAAATTGGCTCGAAGTTTGGAGAGCCGATTGCACTTTAGGGGGACAACGGTTGCTTTCTAGTTGTTCTGAGTGTGGCTGTCTGTCTGAAAAATCTCGAGTAGGAATGAAGGTACGGGGTTATTCCGCGCCGGACTTGCAGCTTTGGATTTCCCGACGACAGCGACCGGATTCTCGCACGCTCATTAGTCTCCAGGAGGAGCTATGGAACAAGTGAAGAATTTTAGGGTGTGGGTTGGACTCTGCTTGGCGCTTGTATTGTTGTTCGGAATGCCCCTGATCAGTCAGGCGCAGACCAACAAGGGATCCATCTCCGGTGTAGTACTCGATTCCCAGGGCGCGACGGTGCCGAATGCGGATGTTCGCGTAGTGAACAAGGATACCGGCGAGACCGGGGCCACGCAGAGCGACAGCGCGGGCCTCTTTCGAATCAATTTACTCACGGTCGGAAACTACAAGGTGGAAATCGCCAAGGGGGGATTCCGGAAGATTGTGCTGGACGGCGTGAGTGTGGATTCTGCGCAAGACCATGGATTGGGATCCTTGAAGCTGGAAATTGGGGATGTTTCCACGACGATCGAGGTGAGTGCAGCGACTCCACTGGTGGATGTGACGGAAGCCCAGATCTCCACGAGTTTCGGCGCCGCCACCCTCAACACCTTGCCCAGCATTCTTGCGAACCAGGGGTTGGACAACCTGGCGACCTACGTTCCGGGCGTTTCCAGTTCCCGGCAATTGGGATTCAGCAACTCCAACGGCGGCGGCGGATTTGCCGTTGAAGGTCTCCGTGGCCGCAACAACGACCAGCAGATTGACGGTCAATATAACAACGATAACTCCGTCGGCGGGCCGGGCCTGTTTTTGAGCGACTCGCAGTTCGTGCAGGAATATCAGATCACCACGAACAACATGAGCGCCGAATACGGCCGCAACTCCGGCTCGGTGATCAATATTCTGACGAAGAGCGGCAGCAACACGGTGCACGGCTCGATCTATGGCACCGAGGGCAACGCCGGCCTCGATACGTTGTTCGCTACCGATAAGGAGTTCAATGGGCTGACGCAAGTGCCCCACTATAATGATGCCTTCGCGGGCGCAACCGTCGGCGGCGCCATGGTCAAGGACCATCTGTTTTATTTCGGCGGCTTCAACACGGAGATCATTCACCAAACTAACGTTTATGCGACCGGAAACCTGACGCCAACACCTGTGGGCATAGCCGAACTGGAAGCGTGCTATCCCTTTCCGGGTGGTGGGATAGCCCCCGCGTTGCAGGTGTTGACGAAGTTCGGGCCTTTCGGAATCCTGGGCGGGAATCCAATCCCGCAAGGCATCACTACGAAGACGTACCCGATTACGGGCTCTACTACTCCTTGTACGGTGGAGGAAAGCGGAGTTCAACGAACTCTTCCCACCGGCTCCCACCAGTACAACTGGATTTACAAGATGGATTTAAACACGGCCAAGAACCGGTTTTATGGCCGGTACATTTATAATCACTCCAATTTCTTCAACGCAGATCCGTTCGTTACCGCCGCTGCCGGATATCCCACCAACGAACCGGGATTTGCGCAGCAGTATGGATTCAGCTGGGTGCGTACGATCACCGACCGGCAAACCAACGAATTCCGCGCAAGTTATGGGCGCGAGAACTTCGGGTTTGGCGGGAACTCCATCGGGGATACGGTGCCGACGGCTGCGGGCATCACAGACGCACTCGCCCACGTCGGGGTCTCGGCGAGTGGAAGCCTGGGGTTTGGTCCGGCCACCAACGCTCCGCAGGGACGCATCGTAAACAGCTATCAGTTCCAGGACAACTGGTCATACGTTCGCGGACGTCACGCGCTGAAAGCGGGTGTTAACTATACCTACCAGCGTTCACCAAACTTCTTCCTGCCCAATGTCAACGGCTCCTACACCTATGCGAACTTTGCCACGCTGGCGCAGAACACCGCGAGTGCAATCAGCGCAACCGCTGGAAATCCTATACTTGATTTCCGGGAGCATGACTCCTTTCTGTATGTTCAGGATGACTACAAGCTCAGGAGCAATCTGACGCTGAACCTTGGACTGACGTGGAGCTATTACGGGCAGCCGGCAAACCTGTTCCACGATAAGACGACGAAACAGGAAGCTGGTTCGCAACCATTCTGGAATCCCGCGCTTCCAACCTCGATCACCACGTTCCCATCCATCCCGGCACCGAAGGCCAGCTTTGGCCCGAACATCGGGTTTGCCTGGACCCCGGGAATGAGAGACGGAATTCTAGGAAAGGCTCTAGGAAACAACAAGACCACGATTCGCGGCGGCTATCGCTATGCCTACGACCCGCCCTTTTACAATATTTATCTGAATATCGCGTCCGCGGCGCCGAATGCACTGGCGCAGACGATCAGACCCACTGCCGGGAATCCACTGCCGAGCATACCGACGGAACCGTTTGGGCCGGCCGTACGCGCGTCGCTGAGCAACGTCCTGGTGTTTGGGGTGAAAGATCCACGCACATTTAACCAGACGACAATTACGCCGGACTTTGGACCGCAGAAGACCAGCCGCTGGTCGTTGGGCGTTCAGCGGGAAATTACGAGTGCCGCCGCCGTCGAGGTGCGCTACGTGGGAAACCACGCAACGAACCTGTTCCAGTCGATCAATGCGAACCCGAACATCGCGGGAATCGCAGCAGACTTTCCGAAGCTGATACCGTCGGGTGTAACCCCCTGCACGACTCCCGCGATCCCGAGCGCTTTAGGACGCGTGAATTGCAACGAAGGGGTTATCCGCGAACGGACCAACAGCGCGTATTCCGACTACAATGGCGTGGAGATGGAACTCCGGACCAACAATCTTTGGCGCCAGTTGACCATGCGGGCCAACTACACCTACAGCAAGGCGACGGACAATGCCGACGAGATCTTCGGCACATTCGGGAGCGGATCAGCGATCGCATTCTCGCAAAACCCATTGAATTTCAGAGGCGCGGAGCATGGACTCTCCGGTCTGGATTTCCCGCACCAGTTCAACCTACTGATCACCGAGAATCTTCCCTTCTTCCGTGGCCAGCACAGTTATCTCGGTCATGTGCTCGGCGGCTGGGCCGTTGCGGCCGGCTACCACTTGGCCTCGGGCCAGCCTTATACCCCGGCTCAGGTCGCACTGGCGCAGGGCTCGGGATCACCCTATATTGACAGCGCCTTTAATGCTGCGTTCGCCGGGTTCGGTACGGGGGACGGCGGTATTCGCCCATTCAGCGGCAGCACGTCCGCGCCGGTGACCCAGGTCGGGATCTTCGCTGCGGATGCCTGCCAAAACTTTGGCGCTCCCCTCGTGAAGAACGGACCTCTCGTTGGCCCGGGATGCAGTCTCGTCCCGACGCAACTCATTAGCCTCAACGCCATAAACCAGGGAGACTCGGTGGGGACTCCCATTGCCAAGAGTGGGGTGCGTCTCATTGCCAACGGGCTCCAGGCCGACCAGATTTTCGGGACGCCCTTCGGCAACGTAGCGCGCAATTCGCTGCGAGCTAACAAGATCAACAACGTGGATATGTCCGTATTCAAGAACATCAAGTTCTGGGAGAGGGTGAACCTCCAGCTGCACCTTGATGCCACGAACGTGTTCAACCACACTCAGCCCAACAACGTCGATCCGTTTCTTGACGACGCTGGAAACAACGGGTTTGAGAACGGTTTCGGTAATCCGCAACTATATCCGAGCAACACCGGAACTAGCAATCGCGTCGTTCGCATCGGCATCCTGCTCAACTTCTAAAGCGGCGGGAGAACACTTCCAACCGACGCCGGTGGCCGACCCTTTTGGGTCAGCCACCGGCGTCTTCATTTTGAAGGCGGAAGTGGCTCCAAGAGAGTTCTTCAGGGCCTCGGCAGGTGAGGTTGGGGTGCGCGTTCGGGGGTCTGAAACCGACGGAAGAACGGAGGGTGTAATCCGCAATTGCGGAGGGGATACCGATTAACGTAGCCAATTTCGGGTTGGCAGGCTGGTCCTGGTACGGAGGGATTCATAATTCATTGCGGAGAAGGATAGTTATAGTGGAAACACAAAGCGAAAAGAATCTTTGATTGGAAAATTGATTGCACCTCCTCGTCCGCAGTACTTTATATTGCCGGCGATTTCCCCGGGGTGGGGAATGACTCCGGGCGTTACGAAATTCTCCCAAAACTCAGATTGGCAACTCGGGACCCGACGGAAAAAGGTTCCGCCCCTTTTCAGCCAAAAGGTCACGAGAAGAATTAGAGATGGTCGAAGGAGGAAGCATGGACTTCCGCAGAATGACGAGGGTGTATTGGGTGGTGTGGGCGGCGGTGGCGTTGCTCGGCGGACTGGCAATCGGTGGGACTGTGTCGGCGCAGGCACCGACGGCGTCGATCGTTGGAACGGTGCTGGATCCCCAAGGATTGCCGGTAGAAGGCGCGAACGTGACGCTGACAAACCAGGGAACGAACTACATTTACACAACCGTGACGAGTTCGACAGGCGGATACCAGTTCGCCCGCATTGACAGCGGGCTGTACCGCGTGACGGTAACGACTCCGAACTTCCGCGTGGCGGTGGTGGAAAACATTAAACTCGACGCGGCAACCAATTACTCGGTGCCGCCAGTCACGTTGGAAGTGGGGACGACGACAACATCGATCACCGTGGAGGCCGGAGCGGAAGTGGTGAACACGACGGACACCGAGGTGTCCAGCACGGTGGAGAAAAAGCAGATTGACGATTTGCCGATTCTAAACCGGAATCCTGTAGCGCTGCTGGGATTAGAAGCCGGAGTTAACCAGAACAATGGCCAGAGCACAACGATCTCGGGGCAGAGAAGCACATACTCCAACCTGACCCTGGATGGGATCAATATCCAGGACAATTTTATTCGTGAAGGCGTGCTGGATTTTACCCCTAACTTGCCATTTAATAGCCAGGCGCAAGAATTTACGGTCATCAACCAAAATGCGGGAGTGGAGTATGGGAACGGGGCATCGCAGGTAGCGATCGTGACGCCCAAAGGCACGAACCAGTTTCACGGGGAAGGGTTTTGGTATTACCGCACGAATAAGTGGGCCGCCAACGACTGGTTTAATAATGCGAGCGGCGTGCCACTGGGAAAATTGATCCAAAACCAGGGCGGCGGAAACCTGGGCGGGCCGATCATCAAAAATAAATTATTTATCTACGGTTATTACGAACTTCTACGCAACAAGCAGAACAAGCCGAACGAAACGACAGTCCTGAGCCCAACGATACTCGCGGCGCTTTCGAGCCCCAATCCAACCTTGCCGTTTAGATACACACCGATCGATGGAAACGGAAACCCGGATCCGGGCGGGCCGGTAACGGTGAACTTGCTGACGGTTCAAAACGGAAATCCGAATCGCGGACCGGCTCCGACCCAACTGCCTCCCGCGACTACATTCACGACGGATCCGACAATGCTGGCGTTGATCGCGCGAATTCCCAACTGCAGCGTAGTGGCGGGATGCAACAACCGCGTGGGCGACGGCGTGAACCTGTTGGGCTACCAATTCAACCAGCGCGCGAATCAGACGCAAGATAACTATGGGTTCCGAGTGGATTACGATCTGAATACGCACAACACCATTTCGGGCACGTGGGCGTGGAACCGCCAAATCGTGGACCGGCCGAACGCACCGAACGGAGGGGATCCGTCGTTCAACGTGATTCCGGCGGTGACGAACAATTATTCGACGAAGTTTTTGTCGCTGGCGTGGAGATGGAGCCCGGGCGGTACGATTACGAACGAGGCGCGGTTTGGGTTCAACCTGCAACCGGCCTATTTTTTCACCACGCAAAAATTCGGCAACTACATTCTGGATGACACGACGCTGCCATTTACGGACCCGAATCCGAATTTCCTGCCGCAGGGCCGGGACACGCACACGTGGACGGCGTTGGACAATGCGAGTTTCACGAAGGGAAACCACGTCATCAAGTTTGGCGGGATGGTCTACCGAACCACGGTATTTACGACCGGCACGGATCAATATACGACCTACGCGTTGGGCTTCAGCGGTGGCAACCCGCAGGGTTACGACATAAGCGACTTTCCGACGAGCAACCCAAATACCTTTTCGATCGGCAACGCCGACTTCGGAAATGCCGGGTCCATTCTGACCAGCGCCGCGGGCATACTTAGCACAGTCTCGCAGACGTTCAATTCGACGAGCCAGACCTCCGGATACCAGAGCGTGCCGCAGAATCGCAATTTCCGGCAGAACCAATATGCGATTTATGCCGGGGACAGCTGGAGAATCAGCCCGCGATTCACGCTGAATTTCGGGTTGCGCTGGGACTATTACGGGCCTGTGGACGAAAAAGACGGCCTGGTGTTGCTGCCGGTAGTGCCGGAAGGTTCTAATATCAATCAGACCTTACTGGGGAACGCGACGGTTGATTTCGCAGGCGGAAACAGCCGCCGCGGACTCTACGGCGGTTACTGGAAGGCGTTCGCACCCAACATAGGGATTGCGTGGGATCCGTTCGGAAATGGGAAGACCGCGATCCGCGCGGGATTCAGCATGAACTACGTGAACGACGAATATTTTACCGCGGCAGACAATGCGGCCGCGGGGAACACAGGGCTCAGCGCGACGCCGGCGAACATCAATCTGTTTGGGCCGACGGTAACGAATCCGCAGGGGGCGAATGTGGTAACGCCGCCGCCGTTCCACATTCCGATCGATTTCCAGACGAGCGCGTTCAATAGCACATCGGGACTCGGAAACCTGGCGGGCTACGGGATTAACCCGCACATAAAACCGCCGCAGGTGCAGCAGTGGAACCTGAGCATTCAACGGGATATCGGCTGGAACACGTCGCTGCAGGTAAGCTATGTGGGCAATCATGGAGTGGGATTGTTCCGAGCGATTGACGTGAACCAATTGAACTTAAACGCCACGGTGGTCTGTGCCAATGTGGCTCCCGCACCCTGCCCCACAGAGTCCTTACTTGCGGATTTCAACACCGCAAGAGGTTTCGGATTCGCATCGCAGGCGGCTGGTAATGGATTTGTCCCGACTTCAGGGTGTACCGGAGGGGTCACCGCCAATACGCCCTCGTATAGCTGCCTACCGGTGTTCAACGTTCTTTTTGGCGGCGGGATCGACCCGGCTCCACCCGTTGGCGTGATTCCATCGTTCGTGACCTTGGTCCAGCAGGGGCAAATCGGATCGCTGATCGGGACCTACCACGCCGATCAATTCGATACCGGTTGCTGTTTGCCAGGGCAATTCAATACGATCAACTGGTTCAAGAACCCGTTCATCATGGGCGGCGACCTGCTGAAGAACACCTCGTTTTCGAATTACAACGCGGGGATCGTGGAAGTGCGCCGGCGGTTCAGCAAGGGAATCTACTTCCAGGCGAACTACACGTTCAGCAAAGTGATGACCGACTTTGCGGGCTCGCAATCGCAGTTCCAGCCGTTCCTGGATAACGCGCGGCCAGGCCTTGAAAGGCAGCGCGCACAATTTGACATCAACCATGCGTTCAAGGCGAACTTCACTTACGAGCTGCCGATCGGCCGAGGGCACAGGATGTTCGGATCACCGGGCCGTGCGCTTGGATTGCTCGTGAACGGGTGGCAGACGGGATCCGTATTTACATGGCAAAGCGGGGCGCCGTACTCGATTCTGTCGGGGTATGGCACCTTTAACCGTGCCGGACTGCGATCCTTCTACAATACCGCCGAAGCAACGCTCACGCACCAGCAGATTAGCGGGGACCTTGGCGTCTTCAAGACGACGAATGGCGTGGTCTATCTGATCAATCCAAAGCTCATCAGTCCGGACGGCACGGGCGTCGGCCTGCCATCGCAGACCTGCGCGCCGGCAGTGTCCGGGGGATTCTGCAATCCGCAGCCGGGGCAATTGGGCAACCTGCAGGAGAATGCCTTCAGCGGGCCGAAGTACTTCGACTGGGATATGTCCGCGGCGAAGGACTTTGATTTGACGGAACGCCTTAGACTGACCTTCCGGGCGGAGGCCTTCAACTTATTGAACCATCCGGTCTTCGCGCCGCCCCTGGACAGCAATGGTACAGCCTCGTTCAACATCAATAACACAAACTTCGGGCAGTCAACGAACACCGTCTCGGTACCGCGCATTTTGCAGATGTCGCTGCGGCTGAAGTTCTAACGATAGAGGAAACCAGTTGGACTAGAATCGGGCAGGCCCTCGAGGGAGGGCTTGCCCGATTTGCTTTTGAGAGAAGAACAAAGGAAGCGATGAAGCAGAGAAGCAACGAAGCGAACGGCGGATGCGACTATAGTTTGGGATGGCGCGAAGCGATGCGTGAACTGCACCGCAGTGCGGTTTATTCGGAGCGGATGGCGAGGATTTGCTTGCCCTGGATTTTGATTTCGACGCCGAAGGGCGGGCGGATGTCGCTGCCCTGGACAATGCCGCCGCGCATCCAGATGTCGCCGGGAAGATTGGACGTCTTGAGAGGATCGTAGAGAGTACGGCTGCAGGGGTTGCCGACGAGGGGATGATTGGCGCGCGGGAAACCGTAGTCGTCGTGCAGGCGCTTCAGGTCGGGGATGTATTCGAGCTGGCAGGAACCGAAGGGAGCTTTGCGGGAGAAGGCCCAGTAGCCTGTTGGAAGAGCAGGAGAGCCGGAGGGCAGCCGGACGATCGTCGCGGGAATGTTCTCGCCGGTGAGGCGATTGCGGACGAAGAAGTCAGCCGAGGACCAGGGCTTGGCAAAGTCGGCGACATTGGCGATGACAGGGTCGGATTCCGTTGCATGGGGCAGCAGGGAAGCGGGGTCCGGCGGCGGGGAAGGAATTTCGAGTTGGGGAGCCTGCTCAACACGAGTGGCTTCGGCGGGCTTGGATCGAGATAGCCAACGAACGGCAAAGAGGAGGATGATGCCAATGACCGCGAGGCCGATGATCAGGGGAAGCATCGGGTTCGGGGCGGACTTGCGCGGGCCGACGACGCCTGGAATCTGGGGCATCTCCGCTTTCAAATGAGCCGGGGTTTGGCGATCAGCCATTTTGTTAGAGGGCCCTTAAGAACCCTCGTAGCCCAGGAAAGGAGCTGGGATAGGCTCTAACCGAACAGGCCAGAAGAGATTGTACTGATGAGGCGGGCAGAAGAGCAACCCGAGAGGGAAACACTGAAGGAATGTATCGGATAATGATACTTATGTTAGTGAGATGGCGACACGAAACACCGGAACTCTTGTTTCCTATGGAGAGGCAGCCTAGTGTAGGGATAAGGTTTCACTGAGGGAAGTCCGCAGAAATGGCTGGAGATACACGACATTCGGCCCGCGCGTTTGTTCGCAGCTTGAACATTCTGCTGAAGTTTGCGCGCCTGTACGAATTCGGGCACGTGCGGACGATGGCGCAGTTCGAAACCGCGTGGAAGGAGTTGCACTCCGCGCTGCAGGAGAGCCGCGATACGGGACTCCTGCTGGGCGCCTCTGGAAACCAGATTCTGCTGGATGGAGTGCCGTTGGGAGCGGCGGCGGCGGAAAAAAGTTTCGCGCAACTTCTGACCTCTTCCGGTATCGCAAGTATTCACTTCGCACCAAATCTTACCCAACCGCAATTCGCGCGATTTGCGCGCGCCTTCCCGAGCGGAAATGCCAAGCCAA
>Ga0210403_10001636_pt1 | contig 21021 bp, 21 predicted proteins | sample IncBWC19MmetaG_FD_150863 | JGI IMG/M metagenome (GOLD analysis project Ga0210403, IMG submission 150863) | Forest soil microbial communities from Barre Woods Harvard Forest LTER site, Petersham, Massachusetts, United States - Inc-BW-C-19-M | ecosystem: Environmental > Terrestrial > Soil >... | reverse complement strand
CTCCGAATAGCCCTGGCACCACCAATAGTCGCCGGACAGGATTCTCGGCAGGAATTTCCCTTTCTGGGCATCGTTGCCGAAGGTGTAGATGACAGGGCCCACCATGGTGACGCTGAAGGCTAATGGCGGCAGCGTGCCGGCGCGCGAGGTCTCCTGTTCGAAAATGAAGCGTTGGGTGATCGACCAGCCGGGGCCGCCATATTCCTTCGGCCATAGCGGCGCGATCCAGCCCTTCCGGTAGAGGATGCGATGCCAAAGCAGCATCTGCTCCTTGGTCAGGTCAGTCTCGGGATTGGGAACGCGCATCTCGGCCGGATAGTTGTTCGCGATGAAGGCACGAACCTCATCGCGAAACGCCGCATCCTCCTTTGAAAGCGCAAGCTCCACCGGACGCCCCTCTCACCACTTCTCGCCGAAGGGGCGGATTTCCAGTTCGAAGGTCCAGGCACTCTTCGGCTGCTGGTAGAGCTGCCAGTAGGACTCCGCCACGGACGCCGGCGGCATCAAAAGATCGGGATCATCCAGCGCGTTCGGCCCGAGCGCTTCGACGCGACGCTGGCGCACCCATTCGGTATCGACGCCGGAGTCGATGATGAGATGGGCCACGTGGATATTCTGCGGCCCAAGCTCTCGCGCAGTCGCCTGCGCGACGGCACGCAGGCCGAATTTCGCGCTGGCAAAGGCCGCGTACCCGGTGCCGCCGCGCAAAGACGCGGTCGCGCCGGTAAAGAAGATATTGCCCTTGCCGCGCGGCAGCATCAGCTTGGCCGCTTCGCGCCCGGCGAGGAAGCCGGAATAGCAGGCCATCTCCCAGACCTTGCGGAACACGCGCTCGGTCGTATCGAGGATCGGGAAATTGACATTGGCGCCGATATTGAAGATGCAGACTTCGAGCGGCGCATGCTTGTCGGCGTCGCCGAGGAAGGAGATGATTTCCTCCTCTTTGCGCGCATCCAGCGAACGCGCATGGATCTCGCCGCCCGCCCCTTCGATTGCCTTCACCAGCGGATCGAGCTTGGCGCCGTTCCGCCGCCCGGCGAAAACAGTGAAGCCTTCGGAAGCGAATTTCTTGGCAATCTCGCCGCCGATATAGTCACCGGCGCCGATCACAGCCACGGTTGCGTTTCTCCTGGACAAGTCGGTCTCCGTCGCTTGAACCGCGCCTAGTTGAGCGCCGCCATTTTCTCTGGATCGCGCAGCGATTGCGCGAGTTGGTGCTTGAGGATCTTGCCGGTCGAGGTCGCCGGCAGCGCATCAAGCAGGATGATCTCCGATGGCCGCTTGTAGGCGGCGAGTTGGTGCTTGAGGAAATCGGCGAGCTCGGCTGCCCCGGCTTTCGATCCCCTGATCAACTGGACGAAAGCCACGACTTCCTCGTTGCCCTCGACTGAACGGCCCACCACCGCCGACTGTACGACGTCCTTGTGCGCGTTCAGGACAGCCTCGATTTCCGCCGGGTACACATTGAACCCGGAACGGATGATCATCTCCTTGGTACGCCCGACGATATAGAGGCAATCCCCGTCAAAGCGCGCGAGATCGCCGGTGTTGAACCAGCCTTCGCTGTCGATCACCTTGGCGGTCAGATCCGGCGCGCGGTAATAGCCGCGCATGACATTGCGCCCGCGCACGTGAAGCTCGCCGACCTCGCCATTGCCGAGTGGAAGACCGTCGAGCGTCCTGACCCGCGCTTCCACGCCCGGCAACACCATACCCACCGCATTGTCCGAACGTGGCGAATCGAAACGCACGCCGGAAATTCCCGGCGAACATTCGGTGATGCCATAGCCGTTGGAGAGCGGCAGGCCGAGCTCGGCTTCGACCCGCGACTTCAGCGCGACGTCCAGCGGCGCGCCGGCGACCGCGATCAGCCGCAGCGAACCGCGATCGAGTTGTTTCAAGCCCGCAAGCACCTTGTATTCAAGCAGTCGCTGATAGGTCGCGGGCACGCCGTTGAGGATGGTGACGCCTTCTTCTGCGATGGCCTTCGCGAGCGCCGCCGGATCATATTTGCTGACAAGCCGGACCGTTCCCCCGACCATCAAGGTCATGGCGAGCAACGAAATCCCGACGATGTGCGAGATCGGGAGTACGACGTAAACCTTGTCGCGTGGATCCATCTTGCGAAAATGCGCCGTGATCATGGCGCTGATCAGGAGGTTCTCGTGCGAGAGCATCACGCCTTTCGGCGTGCCGGTCGTGCCGGAGGTGTAGATCAGCACCGCGATCTGCTTTGCCGGATCGTCTACCACCGGCTCGACGTTGGTATTGTCGTTCAGTGCACTGACGCCGATATCCCTGAGCGGCCCGACCTGGCGGGCCTCCGCGCCAACGCGCGTGGCGTGTGCGGCCGACTCCCTTGAAACCGATGTTGTAAAGAACATCCGCCGGGCGCCGCTGTGATCGCGAATCTGGTCGATCTCTCGGGCAGAGAGTCGCGGGTTGGCGACGATCGCCCAGGCGTCGAGGCGGCTTGCCGCAAGCAACAATGCCGCCAGCGCAATGCAATTCTCGCTGACGATCATCATGCGATCCCCCGCCCTGACGCCGAGCGCGGAGAGCTGACGCGTGACGTCGCGCACATGCTTGTCGAGTTCGCGGTAGCTCCACGTGGCCCCGTCCTCCGCCAGTGCCACGTGATCGGGCGTCTCCTTGACGAACCGGTCCACGACCGCGTGCAGGCGGCGCGGCAGAGAAGCTGCGATCTCATCGATCTCGATTGCTTTCGAGACTTCCGCCACAGCTGACCTCCCTGAAATGACCTCGACCGCGGGATGCGGTTCATCGGCGCCATCTAAAGTTCTATTTTAGAACTTGTCAAGCGCCGAACCGGTGGCGACACCCACCAAGTGGCGAAAGGCGACAAAACTCTCTGTGAACAAGCCAAGCGAGAACAGATTTCTATTTACAACGATCAGCGCTGACCGTATCAATAAGGTGCTAAAATAGAACTTATTGGAGTGATGATGACCAAGGGCCGCGACGTAGCGATATTGGTCGGTGCAGGTGACGCGATCGGGGCTGCGGTGGCGCGCCGTTTCGCGAAGGGAGGCTATGCCGTCTGCATTTGCCGCCGCGACGCCGCCAAATCACAAGCCCTTGTCGACGAGCTCAAGGCGGAAGGCCACGAGATCCATGCCTTCAGCGTCGACGCCCGCCAGGAGAAAGAGGTCGAGGACCTCTTCGCCCGTGTTGAAAAGGAGATCGGCCCGATCGAAGTCTGCCTGTTCAACGCCGGCTCCAATGTCAACAAGCCGCTGATCGAGACCACGGAAAAGCTGTTCTTCAAGGCGTGGGAGCTCGCCTGCTACGCCGGCTTCCTGGTCGGCCGCGAGGCGGCGCGCGTAATGGTCCCCCGCGGCCGCGGCACCATTCTTTTTACCGGCGCCACTGCCAGCCTGCGCGGCGGCAAGGGCTTTGCCGCCTTTGCGGCGGCGAAATTCGGCCTTCGCGCCGTCGCACAGGCGATGGCCCGCGAGCTCGGGCCCAGGAACATCCATGTCGTGCATCTGATCATCGACGCCGCGGTCGACAGCGAGGCCATTCACGCCCGACTGAAGGCGGCGAGCGGCATCGAGGCCAAGGACATCGCGCCCGACACGCTCACCAAGACCAATTCGATCGCCGAAGCGTATTGGTTCGCACATCAGCAAGCCAAGGACGGCTGGACTCATGAGCTCGACCTTCGGCCGGCCGGGGAGAAATGGTGAGATGGCCGCCGCTCCCGATCTCACCCTGTGGGGTGTAGGCACAAGCCGCACGATCCGGCCGCATTGGGCCATGCATGAGCTGAACCTGTCCTACAAGACGAAGCCGATTGGTCCGAGGACCGGCGAGACCAAGACGCCGGAATACACAAGGCTCAATCCGCGCCAGAAAGTTCCCCTGCTGCAGGACGGCGATTTCTGCATCGGCGAAAGTGCCGCAATCGTTGCCTATCTGTCGCGAACCTACCCAAGCCCGGGACGCACGCTGATCCCGGAAAAGCAGCGCGACTACGCCGCCTGGCTCGAATGGTGCTTCTTCATCGTGACCGAGCTCGACTCGACGAGCCTCTATGTGATGCGCCGGCATCGCGCCGATGCGCTGGGCCCGATCTACGGCATCGCCCCAGAGGTCGTGGCCAAGGCCGGCGAATATTTCCGCGAGCAGTTACGGCAGGTCGAGGAAGCGCTGCGCGACGGCCGCACCTATCTGATGGGCGACCAATTCACCAGCGCGGACATTCTGCTGACGACTTGCCTCGACTGGGCAATCGCCTACGGCGTCGGGATCTGCGACAACGCGTATCCCTATCGCGATCGCGTCCGCCAGCGACCCGCCTACCAGCTCGGCACCCAAGCCAACCGGCCGCTGGCGCCGATCTCGCCGACGCCAGCCAAGGCCTGACCCCACAACGTCATTGCGAGCCAAGCGAAGCAATCCAGATCTTTCCGCCACGGACTGGATTGCTTCGCTTCGCTCGTCGCGATGACGGACCTGGGCGCTCGCCTGGCTCTGCAATTATGATCAGCGCAGTTATGATCAGCGATGACGCCCTAGCTTGCCAGCCGGACGGCCTTGTCCGCGACCATCTTGTTGATGGTGCCCTCGTCATAGCCGAGCTCGACCAGCACCTCCCGCGAGTGCTCGCCAATGCGGGGAGCGGGCCCCGCGATAACAGCCTCATTCAGTTCGAAGCGCGCGGCGGGCTTCGGTTGCCGCACCTTGCCGACGCCGGGCTGATCGATCTCGGCGATCAGGCCGCGCGCCACGACCTGTTCGTTGTGGATGATCTCGGAGCGGCGCAGGATCGGGGCGCACGGCACATCCGCGGCATCCAGCCGCTCCAGCCATTCGGCGGTGGTGTGCTTAACGATATATTCCTGCATCCGGTTGATGCGCGCCGTGGCATTGACGCTGCGGCCGCCCGGAGTCGCGAAGCGCTCGTCCTTGGCGAGCTCGGGATCGCCGGTGGCGCGGCAGAAACCGTGCCATTCCGAATCCGAGATGGTGCCGCAGGTGAGGTAACCGTCGCTGGTCTTGAACACGAGATCGGGACGATCGTTCGGATCGGCCGCCTTGGCCTCCGCGCCGACCACCGTGTATTGCATCATGCCTTCCGGCCAGAGATAGGAGATCATCGTATCCAGCATTGCGACCTGGATGTGATCGCCCTGCCCGGTCTTCTCGCGGGCATAGAGCGCGGCGGCCACCGCCTGCGCGGTCATCATGGCTGTGGTCTTGTCGCAGACGATGGTGCGGATCATCTGCGGCCGATTGGTCACCGGCTGCGACTGGATGTCGGCGAAGCCCGACAGTCCCTGGATGATCGGATCGTAGACGCGCTTCTTGACGTAGGGTCCGGTTTCGCCGACGCCGGAGATCGAGACATAGATCAGCCGCGGATGGCGCCGGCGCAGTTCCTCGACGCCGAGCCCCAGCCGCTCCATCGTTCCGGGGCGGAAATTCTGCACCAGCACATCCGCCTTCGCCACCAGCTTCGCCAGCACCTCGCGACCGGCGTCGCTCTTGACGTCGATCGCGAGCGAACGCTTGCCGCGGTTGGAGGAGATGAACAGCGCCGAGAACTCGCCCTTCTTGTCGATCGAGGCCCGGCTGCGGCGGGTGATATCGCCGGTGATCGGCTCGATCTTGAGGACGTCGGCGCCCTGGTCCGCCAGGAACATGGTCGCGAACGGACCAGACACGACGCCGGTCAGATCGAGCACGCTGACGCCTTTGAGTGGACCGGGCATAACGCTCTCCCTATGTTTTTCTCTCTAGGCGTTAGGGCTGAGCTTTCAGCCCGCCTTCGCCATCTGGCCCTTCTGCGCCACAATCTCTTCCTCGACATCGCGAAGCTGATCCTTGCCGAAGAACATCTCGTTGCCAACAAAGAAGGTCGGTGAGCCGAAGGCGCCACGCGCGACGGCGTCATTGGTCAGCTCGATCAGGCGCTTCTTGACGTCGTCCGCTTGCGCCCGCGCCATGAGACGGTCGATGTCGATGCTGGAGGATTTGAACGCCGCCTTGAAAACCTCGACGTCGTCCATCTTCTTCGGCTCCTCCCACATGTGGTGGTAGGCGGCGCGGAAATAGGGCTCGAACATCCCCTCGAACTGGGCCGCGACGGCGCCACGCATCAGCATCAAGGTATTGACCGGGAAGAACGGGTTCTGGCGGAACTTCGTGATGTTGTGCCGGCGAATGAAGCGCTGCGTCTCGAGTGCCTGGAATTCCGGCTTGTTCTTGATGCCGCGAAGCGACTCGCCTGGCGACAAATTGCCGGTCGCCTTGTAAATGCCGCCGAGCAGGACGGGCACATACTCGAACTTCGCGCCGGTTCGCCGCTCGATCGAGGGGATCGCGAGCTCCGCCAGATAGGCGTTGGGACTACCGAAATCGAACTGAAATTCCACCTTTAGCGGCTTTGCCACCGGCCTCTCCTGGCGTGCGTCGTCATATTGGGCGGGCGAAAGCCCGGAGGGGCCTCGCCCAGCTGCGGCACTTCTACAGTTCTAAAATTGAACTGTCAATTCCAATTGGGCAAATCAGGGCCTAGACTGCGCTGATGATTCCAGTTGAGGTAGTTGTTTCGTCATAAGTACCTATTTAGAATGCTGTTGCCGGTAGCCCGACCGGGGGGCGGCGGCCCGGGTGAAGTGGAGACAGGAATGAAGTGGGATGCGCTGGAGGAAGAGCCGTGCTCGGTGGCGCGGACGATAGGCGTGATCGGCGACCGCTGGACGCTGTTGATCCTGCGCGAGTGTTTTCTGCGCACAAGGCGGTTTGAAGGATTTCAATCGGCGCTCGGGATTACGCGCCACCTGCTGGCCGAACGGCTGAAGAAGCTGGTGAGGACCGGCATCCTGCGCCGCATTCCCTATCAGGAGTCGCCGAAGCGCCACGAATATATCCTGACGCAGAAGGGCCTCGACCTCTATCCGATCATGATGGCGATCGTGCATTGGGGCGATACCCACATGGTCGACGAGCGCGGCCGGCCCGTGCTGCATGAACACAAGAAATGCGGCAAGATCTTCAATCCCGTGATGATCTGCTCCGAATGCGGTGAGCCGCTGATGGCCAGGGAAGTCACCACGCATCCCGGTCCCGGCGCGCGGCCGGCGGCTGCCAAGCGCACCACGGAGCGAAACGCCAAGGCCGCTTCGCGAACGGACGCGGCCTGAGCGCTCGATCGTTGCTCTGAGAGAGGCAAGGGCTCAGACCGCCCCCGCCTTTGCCGACTCGGCGTAGTGGCCCGCGAAGCGCTGGCGCAGCTCCATCTTCTGGATCTTGCCGGTGGCGCCATAGCTTAGCGCGTCAGCGAAGACGACATCGTCCGGGATCCACCATTTGGCGACGCGGCCTTCGAGATAAGCCTTGATCGCGGCAACCGACAGGTTCGCGTCCGGCTTCTGCACGACCACGAGCAGCGGCCGCTCCTCCCACTTCGGATGCGGGATGCCGACCACCGCGGCTTCGGATACGCCGGGACATCCGGCAACCACATTCTCGACGTCGATCGAGCTGATCCACTCGCCGCCCGACTTGATAACATCCTTGGCGCGGTCGGTGAGCCGGATGTTATTGTCGTCGTCCATCACGGCGAGATCGCCGGTGTCGAACCAGCCGTCCTGCAGCACCGCTTTGTCATGCCGGAAATAGCCTGAAATCACCCAGGGGCCACGCACCATGAAGCGTCCGCTCGTTTTGCCGTCGCGTGGCATCTCCGTGCCGTCCTCGCCCGCGATCTTCACATCGACGCCGTAGATCGGCTGGCCCTGCGAGGTCTTGCGATCGCGTTGCTGCTCCGATTGCAACGCGGTGGCTCGCCTCGAAGGCTGAGCGCTGGTGCCGCTCGGGCTCGTTTCCGTCATGCCCCAGACGTGGTTCACGGCAACGCCGAGACGCTCATAACCTTCGATCAGGCTCGGCGCCGGCGCGGAGCCTGCGACGAGGATTCGTTGCAGCGTTCTCGGCGCGATGCCAGCGGCCTCGTAGTGGCGCAGCAGGTTCGAATAATGCGTGGGAACGCCAGCGGTGACCGTGACACCCTCGTCTTCGACGAGCTGAGCGATCGAGGCACCATCCATTTTAGGACCAGGCAGCACCAGCTTTGCGCCGACCATCGGCGCAGCATGCGTCAATCCCCAGGCGCCATTCGCATGGAACATCGGTGTCATCGGAAGAATCGTATCTCGCGCCGTATAACCCATCGAATAGGCCCCGGTGATGGAGAGGCAATGCAGCACGTCCGAGCGGTGCGAATAGAGCACACCCTTCGGATTGCCCGTCGTTCCCGACGTATAGAACAGCGAGGACGCCGAGAGCTCATCGAGGACCGGCCACTCGAAATTTTCGTCACCGGTCTCGATGAAATCCTCGTAGCAGCGCAGGTCCGGCAGCGCCGCCGACGCCGGCATCTCTGCGCGATCCACCGTGAGCACCAGCAGGAGAACCGTCGGCAATTCGCCCGCGAGCTTCTCGACCAGCGGCAGGAAGCTCGAGTCGAAGAACAGCGCCTTGTCCTCGGCATGATCAACGATGTAGGCGATCTGCGCCGGGACCAGTCGTGGATTAATGGCGTGCCAGACCGCGCCGAGACCGGTCACGCCGTGTTCGAGCTCGAAATGGCGATAGGTGTTCCAGGCGAGCGTCGCCACACGATCGCCGCCCATGATGCCGTGGCGGCGCAGCGCATCGGCGAGCTTCCGCGTACGCCTCGCCGCTTCGCTGTAACCGTAGCGATGGACCGGGCCTTCGACCGTGCGCGAGACGATCTCGGTATCGCCGTGAAAGCGGTCGGCGTGCCGGAGCAGCGACGACAGCAGAAGCGGCTGGTTCTGCATCAATCCCTTCACGGCTTCGCCCTCCTCGCTCTGGTGTCGACTACTCAGTCGCCGCGTCCATCACATCGCCGAATATATCCCAATGCGTGCCGGTCCAGCGCTGCAGCCGCATCTGGGTGAAGTCCATGTTGACCTTGTCCGATGTGTTGACCTTGATGCCGGGCTGGATCGTCGGCAGCGCGACGTCATGGAAATTCCGGGCCTGCTTGATGATGTTTTCGCGCGACAGGTCGTCGCCGCACTGCTTGATGAGCTGCTCAAGCAGCTTTCCCTGCGTGTAGCCGAACAGGTAATTATTATCGGCGATATCGATGCCGGGCATGTATTTGTCGACGAAGGCGCGAAAATCCTTCATGCCCTGATCATGGTCCCAAATCGAGTCGGTTGCATCCTTCGTGATCGTCCCGACGACGACACCGGTCGAGACATCGAGGCCGGCGGGCTTCAACGTCGCGCCGACCGAACCGGACGGATAGTTCAGGACGATAAGCGGTTTCCAGTTGATCTCATGCGCCTTGCGAATCGCCTGCGCGGCGAATTTCGGCGTGCCGGCCACGAGCAGTGCGCCGGCGCCCGAGCTCTTCAGGTTGACGACCTGTGAGTCCACGGTCGGCTCGGTCACCTCATAGGACGCGGTCACGACCTTCTTGTCGAAATCGCTCTTCAGGAGCTCCTTGAACGCGCTGACGTAATCTTTGCCGAGGTCGTCGTTCTGATAGAGGATGGCGTATTTCGCGTCAGGCAGCGTCTTGGTCAGGAATTTCGCGTAGATCTTCCCCTCGGTGTCGAAGCTCACGAGGCTCGTGGTTGTCAGCGGAAAATTCGCGACATCGGTGAACTTGCTCGAGCCGGATACGATGGCGATCGTGGGCACGCCCCGTGACTTCAGGTATTTTGCCGTCGCCGTGTTGCCGGGCGTCCCGAGCTGGCTGAACATGAACGCCACCTCGTCGCTCTCGACCAGCTTGCGGGCATGCTCGACCGATTTCGGAGGACTATAGGCATCGTCATAGGCGATGTAGTTGAGCTTGCGCCCGTTGATGCCGCCGCGGTCGTTGATGGACTGAACGTAGGCCAGGATGCCGCGGCCGACGAGCCCGATCGACGACGCCGGGCCGCTGAAGGGAAAGATCCCGCCGATCCTGATCTCGGTTGCGGTGACGCCGGGCGTATCGGCGGCGAATGCCTGCGTCACCAACGCGAAGGCAAGCGCGCAAAGGATCGCAAATGCTCTGAACATGGGCCTTCCTCCTCCGTTATCCCGACCAGGGCCGCTGCCCCAAGAGTGCGGCGCTTCTCGTTGGCGCGCGGACGCATGCGCTCGACGGAGGCGAACCTACAGTTCTGTTTTTGAACTTGTCAAGCGACTGATGTCCGGGAAAACCACCGATCGGGCTCACAAAGCACAAGCAAGGCCTTCTGTTGATTGAAAAAACCGAAATGAATTAGGATGATTTCTGATGCCTCAGGCGCGCATTCTCGAAAGATTGAGCCCGACCAACCGCTGATTCGCTTTCCATTTCCAAAGTTCTATTTTAGTATTCATAGGGTTCTTGGATCACGAGGATGGACCTATGACAACGCAATCTGTCGACACGGGCACGGACGAATTGCTCTGCGAAATCGAGGAGCGCGTCGCCACCATCACGCTTAACCGGCCTGACGCGAGGAACGCGCTGTCGGACCGGCTGACGCCGGCGCTGCGCCGCATGATCAAGCAGTGCGGCGACGATCCGACAGTGGGATCGATCCTGATCACCGGCGCGGGTGCGGCCTTCTGCGCCGGTGGCGACGTGAAGGGCATGGGTGACGGCGCGCCGAAGACGGAAATCTCGCTTGAAGACCGCATCGCCAATCTCAGAACCAAGCAACGTACGCTGACCGGCGCACTGGTGGCGGTGCGCAAGCCGACGGTGGCCGCCCTTCCCGGTCCCGCAGCCGGCGCCGGCATGGCAATTGCCCTCGCCTGCGACATCCGGATCGCAGCTGAGTCGGCCATCATGTCGACCGGCTATGCCCGCATCGGGCTGACCGGCGATTACGGGATCGCCTGGCTGCTCACGCGCCTCGCCGGCACCGCACGGGCGCGTGAGCTCATGTTCCTGTCGGAACGGATCGACGCGCGGCGCTGCGAGGCGCTCGGCCTCGTCAACCGCGTGGTGCCCGACTCCGAGCTGCGCACGATGGCGACCGTCCTCGCCCGTCAACTGGCGCAGGGTCCGACATCCGCCTACGGCCGGATCAAGGACAACCTCGATCATGCGCTGACGTCGGACCTTCTCGCTTCGATGGACCAGGAAGCGGAAAACCTGGTGCTCGCCGCGCGCACCAACGACCACAAGGAAGCGGTTCGCGCCTTCGTGGAGAAGCGCAAGCCGGCGTTCGCGGGGTCGTAGGAAACGCCGAACACGGACCGCTCGCCTGCTTCAGGCTTGCTCGGTCTCCAGGGCCAAGACAAAAGGCCACGGGGGCATTACACCGCATGGCCTTTTGCGAGACTGTCCCCCCGGCCCTCCAGAGATTCCGTCTCGGAGCCATAGTGTGCGGGTGGAGGTGTCTGTCCAGGGTGTGACGGAATTACCCACAGTTCAGACGAACGAACACGCCTCAACCAAGGCGTCCACTTCAAACAGCGTCTTTAACAACCTTCAGGGGCGACGCCCTGACCGACTTGCTGGCTGGCTTTGCCGCGAACTCCATAGGCTCTTTCGTGAAAGGATTTACACCACTGCGGGCTTCAGTAGCAGGCTTGTTCACAACCGACATTTTGACGAAGCCAGGAATGACGAACTCGCCCGATTCATTCAGTTCCTTATAGCCTACGGTCGCCATCTGCTCGATGACGGCCTTTACGTCTCCTTTGGAAACCTGCGTTCCTTCTGCGATTGCATCAATCAACTGATTCTTGGTCATCTTGGCCATGATGGTTTCCTTTGTGGAGGCTCAGAACAGTTAAAAGCACATGAGCGACCGGGGGGGCGTCACTCTGTTTAAAACGCGGCAAAGCCACGCAGTTTGCTTCTCGTTCATACCTGTGGTCATGAAGTCACCGGGCTTAAAACCTATCGAGGTCCAAAACGCAAGGAGCAGTTCGGCGTATGTTCCTTACCGGGTTACTATGTGCCGGAGGCGGGCGCGGTAAAAATAGTCCCGGATATATTACGACGCTGAACCTGGAAACGTTGACTATAGCCGTTGGATGCCGTCGCATCCACCGCTCCTGACCGCATCATCATTGCGGAAGCCCCCGACGCAGGGCAACGTTCCGAATCCAGAGCGCGAGGCAAGCCATGGTGAAACCGTTTCCGTCGAAGACCCACGTCGGCAACCACATTGCTGCAAACCGAAACGCTCACGCCGAACTTTGCCGTCTGCGAACCTCGGAGAGATCTCTCTCGAGGAAGAAGTTGAGCAAAGTTCGAATCACCGCGACGATCGCGAGGCGCACCAGCTCGTCCCAGCTCGGAGCGATTGAGGTCGCGAGGATATCGGCGGCGAGCTGGAAGGTAAGGCCGGCGACCAGCCAGCGCGCATAGTGCAGCCACACGTCTCGCCTTTCATGTCCGGTCGCAGCTGGCAAGAGCATGACCCGCAAACCCTGGACAAAGGCTTGGATCGTCCCGATGGCAATGATGACCAATACCATCGCATCGATGACCAGCACCGCGCCATTGGTGATTGCAACGAGCCATTCATGCATGGTGGGCACCTCGGAACATCTTCACGTCGTCTCGACCCGCAGGCGAGCGTCGGATGGCCGCAAGCAAGTCGGCTCCGACCGCTTGGTGAAGCAGCTCATGCGCTGCCCTGCAGAGTATCGCGCCCCCCGTCCTCCAGCATGCCGGGCGCGAAGCGTTCCGTCAGCACCGGCCCGAGAATGGACGTGGCCAGCATCAACACGAGTACCGCGTTGATCATCGTGTCATCCAGCATTCGTTGCCCTGCCCCATTGTGCGTGTCGAAGGCGACCACTGCGGCGGCCAGGGTTGCGGCCACCTGAGGCAAGGTCAGTGCCCACATCGTCGATCTTGCGGCCGGCGTGTAACCGAAAAGGCGAGCCCCGACCGCCGCGGCGATCCACTTTCCCGCGAGCAAAGCCACGACGAGTCCTAAGGCCAGACCGAAATGGTCGACGACGTCTGTGGCGAACACGACCGGATCGATCAGCAGACCAGTGACGACAAAGAAGCTCGGGATGAACAAGGCTTTGCCAAAGAATTCCAGCTTGACCCTTGCCGGATCGTCCTGCACCGCGCTGTTGACCGCCAGTCCCGCCAGGAATGCGCCGACGATCCCCGGCAGGTTTATGAAGTCGGCGATCGCGCCTGCCACCGCCATGACGGCCAGCATCAGCAGGAAATGCGCCTCCTCGTCACTCCCCATCCTGCTCAAGGCCCAGGCGCCGGCGCGACTGAGCCCAATCAGGATCAGCGGCACGAAGATGGCGATCTCGATGAGCTGGATGGCAAGCCTTTCCGGTGAGAAGCCGGTCGTATACATCGAGACGCAGACCGCGAACACGACCAGTGAAAGTGTGTCCGACAGCACTGTGGCGCCGATTGTCACGACGATCGGTTCGAGCCGAATGACACCCAGTCTCTGAACGATTGGCACACTCAGCAACGTGTGGGATGCGAGCAGCGATCCGACGACGATCGCCGGAATGAGCGCATAGCCAAAACCGAGGCCCAGCAAGGTGCCGAACAGCAGTGGCACGGTGGTGGTAAAAAGCCCGAAGATGATCGACCGGGCCTGAGCCTTGCGGAAAAGGGCAATGTCGATCTCGAGCCCGGCGGAAAACATCAGCAATAGCTTGCCCAGCTCGCCGAAGAAGTTCGCAATCGGCCGGTGCTCACCGAAGAAGCCGAGCACGTGCGGCCCCAACGCGACTCCGAAGAGCAGCAGGCCGACCATTGGCGGCACCCTGATGCGGGCGGCCAGCCGCGGAACGCCGACGATGGCCGCGACAACGACCGCGAACTTTGCCAGATCCGGCAGCGCCATGACGTGTGATCTCATCTCGTCGATCAAGCCCGTCACACTGCACCCGTCGCACGAGAGCGGTTCATGCTGAACCTTGTCCGCCGAGCTTCAGTCCGACAGCGACTGCGATGTAGCCCAGCACCAGACTGATCACGACATAGACTGACGCGACGACGGCGCTTGCCGTCGAGGCCGACATCAAGACGACCGCGCCATAGGCAAAGCTCGAAAATGTTGACAGTCCGCCCGCAATGCCGGTGCCGACCAGCATCTCGGCACCATCGGACACGATCTGCCTGCGATGCAGCGCTGTTACGAGACCGAGCAGGAATGCGGCCACGAGATTGGCAACGAGGATATCCAGTGGGAATTTGTCTGCCAGGTTCGGCACCATCAGCATGGCGAACTCGCGCAGCATGGCACCCAGGGCGCCGCCGACGAACACCAGTATGACGATATTGACCACGGCAAGTCCTCCTCAGCCCTGCACAAGGGCAAGCTTGCCGCCGAGCGCGGCCGCGAGCTGACCGACCAGGACCGAAAGCAGAAGATAGGACGCGGCAGGAACGCCGCCTCTCTTTCCGGCTAGCTTGACGGCGTCGAGCTGCATGCTGCTGAACGTCGTGTAGCCGCCGAGCACGCCCGTCAGAACGCCGGCATTGAGAGCCGTACCATAGCGATCGCGCCAGTCGACCTTGAACAGGACGGAAAGGTAGCCGATGGCGAAGGCACCCGACACGTTGATCAGGAACGTGCCGGCGGGAAAATCGCCATGATAGTGCTCGCCTATCACACGCCCGGTCAACCAGCGCAACAGTGATCCCAGGCCACCACCCAGACCGACCCACATAACATCCAACGGCGTCATCCCGGTTACTCCGGTTCTGAACTGGCCTTCCCGATCATTGTTGCAACCGCAATCGACTCTGCTGAAGTAACGAGTATCTCGTCGTCCACCGCGCTCTAGGATAAGTTCTTCTAATCCGCGCGGGCTATGCAAATCCGGCATGGACGAAAAAAGGAATCGAGGCGGTCATCGACCATCAGCGAACCGTGAAGGTGTTGCGCAACAGGTTCGGCAGTAGAGGGCCGTTCGGTGGCCAAATTGCCAAGCTATCGGCATCATTTGGTTTCGACCAAATCTCTAAGTTTCGGCCTGCTTGAGGCGTGTTCTTTCGCGCTCAAGAGTGAGCTCCCGCAACGAATCGTAGATTGGCGGGTCGTGCATCAGAGTTGGCACCAGCATGGCCATGAAACAGGCCCCCAACATCGGCAAGAGCATTGTGACGTTTGCCGTCATCTCGACGACAAGAACGATGCCAGTCAGCGGGGCGCGGACGACGCCGACGAAAAAGGCGGCCATCCCGACAACGGCGAATCCTTCAGGCTGAACGTTCAGATCCGGAAATACAAGCTGGCAGAGCTGACCGAAGAACAATCCCAGTTGGGCCCCCAGTACAAGCATGGGAGCAAACAAGCCCCCCGGTGTCCCCGCCGCATACGATATAGCGCCGAGCCCGAGCCTGAGAAGGAAAACGAGCGGAAGCAGGCCAAGCGTACCCGCCCCGACCAGAGTGCGCTGCGTAATCGGATCGCCGCCGCCTACAAGTTCGGGCACGAACCAAGCGAGCATCCCGACCGCCCCGCCGATAAGACCCGCACGCAGCTCGACGGGCCACCGGTCGAGTTGACGGAACGTCGCAATAGTTCCGAGCAGCAGGCGATTATAGACAATCGCCGCAAGCCCGGCGACCACCCCGAGGACAAAGTAGAGCGGCCTTGTTGCGGCATCAGCATAGGCCAAAGCCCCAACATGGAAGTCTGCCGCGTCGCCGAGCAGCACACGTGAGACGGAGATGGCAGTCGCCGACGCGCCAAGCGCCGCTATCGCAACGCGTAGCTCGAACCGCCGCACCAATTCTTCCAGGACGAAAATGGCGCCGGCGATCGGAGCGTTGAAAGCGGTGGCCAGGCCTGCCCCGGCGCCTGCGGCAAGCAACACTCTGCAGTCGGGCCAGCCGCGTCGAAATTCCTTGCCGACGAGATGCCCAATGGTGGCCGCCATCTGAACACTTGGGCCTTCACGGCCGAGCGCCAGCCCCGAGCCGATCGCCAGCACCCCTGCAACGAATTTCACCGGTATGATGCGAAATGGCGCCTGCGGCAGTTCCTCGTTCAGCACCGCCTCGACGTGTGGGATGCCGCTCCCTGACGCGTGAGGCGAATAGCGGCGAACCAGCCAAGCCGCTACCGCCGCCCCGGCGGCACAAGCGATGCTGAGGACCAAAAAACCGGCGAAAGCTTTCGAATGCGCCCAGACGACGAGGGCATCGCGAAACCTGTCCGCCCGTTCAAGCAAGAGCAGGAAGAGCGCTCCTACGAAACCTGAAACCGCGCCAACGATAAGCGCCAAAACAGCAAGTACCAGGATGCTGCCATGGTCGCCCTCTCGCTCGCTCGCAAGGTTCAGCCCGTGGGTCATTTGCATTCCGAATTGGGGGCAAGCGAAAACTCGGAGATGGCCACCAAGATCTTTCGATCGACAACCTTGGCCGGATATGGCGCGGCCCCGTGGCCTGAAGTATTCATGGTCTCTCCTTCTCACGGTCCCGATGGTTCGCGGCGGCGCGCGATGTGTCGAAGACGACCTGGTCGTATTGCCAAAGGCGCTCGAAGAACCGCAGGGCTCGGCGATTGCAGTCGCCGTCCTGCGCTGTAAATTGCAAAATTTCGGTCAGGGTTCGGTTCCCGTCGATGGCGCCGAGCAGCCGGTCCTCGAAAGAGTCGATAGTGCAAATAAGATCGGTAAATTTGTGCGACCGGTTTATCAGCACCGCGACGCTACCAGAAGGCAGACGTTCCCGAACGCACACCGTCCATGGCAGTGCAATCGGAATGTAATCGCGCCAACGATCGCCGGCAAAACTGATCGGCTGGCTCACCTCGGAGCGATCGTCGCGGTAGGCGATGAACTCGTGCGAGACCATTGTTCCGCGGAAGAGTTCGACGGCGGCGTGTTGCTGCCGGGAAGGCAGCGAGGCTAGACGCGCGGCGTGCGGGCTGCGCGCCACCACTCCGCATTGGGCGAGGTAGGGAGCCTGCTCGATCCAGCGACCGAAGGACATGCCGCAACGATCGAGCCACGCATAGAGTTCCGGCACAGTGTAGGCGCGATCCTGGGGGTGAAGGAGTGCGTCCGCCATCGCTTCCGGCCGCTGGAAATCCTTCGCCCCGCGCAGCAAATCCGAGATTGGGTGATCCGCCGATAGTGCTGCAAGTACGGCGCCAAGACCTCGCAGATCGTCCTCTGAGGCGCCAATCCCGAGCAGCCGGCAATACTCCTGCATCATGTAGACCCCGGCCCGGCCGTAGCGTGCATAGACCATTAGCCGCATCGCGCCTTGCGGACGGAGGACATCGCGAAGGGCGCGCAGGCCATGGTCCGGGTCAGGCATGTGATGGAGCACACCGGTGCAGACGACCAAGTCGAAGGAGCGCGCCAGTTTGCGGACATCCTCGATCGGGAGATGATGGAGTTCGAGGTTATTCAGATTGTATTTGCGCTGAAGATCAAGCGTGTGACGCAGGCTCGTTTTGCTTACGTCGATCGCGGTGACGCGCGCATCAGGCTCGCGGAGCGCATACCTGGCTGCCTGCGACGTGCCGCAGCCGGCCACTAGAATTTCCTGATTTGCACGCGGGCGCTCGGTCGGCCACGTCAGGTGGAACTGCGCGCGACGACGTTGCGGATTCGCATGTAAATCCCTGTCCCGGTCCAGATTGTCGACCGGCGCCGGGTACGGCATCTTTTCGTAGAAGTCGCGGACCTCCTCCAAGGCAGAGGTCGCCGGCCCCTCGCACAGATCGCTCCGGGTCACTTCGATTTTCCTCGCAATCGTCTTTGCAGACGGCGGGCGCAATCGAGATTGCCGATTGCGCCCAGCGGCTGCACCATCTCGGGAGACTTGGTTATTTCACCCCGCCGCCCGAGCCTACCTCCAGCGCCTTCCTGTGAGCCTCGAGTTTGTCCATTACGTTGCCGACGGTAAAACTATCGGGCCGCTGCCTAGGCGGAAATTCCACCAGAGTCTGCATATACTGGGCGACGAGCGCGGCCGCCGGCACGAGTAAAAAGACCCGATCTACCCGCCATTGCTTGTACGAAAGGTCGCCGGCAACCGACGCGTTCTCGAACGGGTCGCTCCGCAGGTTGAAGAGCATCGGGACTCTCAGATGCACAAAGGGCTCCTGCCAGGTCTCGAACCCTTCAGCGCGTTGCTCGGCGAAATGGACCTTCCAGTTGCCGTAGCGAAGCGCCATCAGGTCGCCGTCGTCACTCCAGTACAAGAAGCCTGGGCGTGGGTTCTCTTTCACTTCGCCCTTCCAATAGGGGAGCAGATTGAACCCGTCGATATGGACCTTGAAGGTTTTCTTCCCGGCCGTGTATCCCTGCTTGAGCTTCGCCACAATGTCCGGCTCCCCGGCCGCAGCTGCCAGGGTGGGGAGCATGTCCTGATGGGAGAAGATGTCGTTGCTGACAGTACCCGGCTTGATCACACCCGGCCAGCGGATCATGCAGGGCACTCGCCAGGCACCCTCCCAGTTGGTATCTTTCTCGCCTCGAAACGGCGTGGTCCCACCGTCAGGCCAGCTAAATTCCTCCGCTCCATTGTCGGTGGCGTACATGACGATGGTATTTTCGGCGACCCCAAGATCATCGAGTTTCTTGAGGAGTTGTCCGACGTGGCCGTCGTGCTCCACCATCCCGTCGGGATACACGCCGAGACCCGTAACACCCTGCGACTCCTTCTTGAGATGCGTGAAAATGTGCATCCGAGTCGAGTTGAACCAGCAGAAGAACGGCTTGTCGTCCTTCACGGCGGCGTCCATGAACTTCAGGCTGGCGTCAAGAAACTCGCCGTCCACGGTCTCCATGCGCTTGACCGTCAAAGACCCGGTATCTTCGATTTTCTGTGTTCCGTCGGGATTGGCCCAGGAATGAAGCACGCCCCGGGGCCCGAACTTCTTCTTGAATTCGGGGTTCTTCGGATAATCTTCGTTTTCCGGCTCTTGCTCTGCGTTCAGGTGATAAAGGTTTCCAAAGAACTCGTCGAAGCCGTGCGCCGTCGGCAGGAATTCGTCGCGGTCGCCGAGGTGGTTCTTGCCGAACTGGCCGCAGACGTAGCCTTGCGGTTTTAGAATTTCGGCAATCGTCGGGTCCTCCGGTTGTAAGCCAAGCTTCGCACCAGGCAAGCCGACCTTCGTCAGTCCCGTCCGGATCGGCGACTGCCCGGTGATGAACGCGGCGCGGCCGGCGGTGCAGCTCTGTTGCCCGTACCAGTCGGTGTACATCGCCCCTTCCTTGGCGATCCGGTCGATGTTCGGGGTGCGATACCCCATGATGCCGTGATTGTAGGCGCTGATGTTGAACCAACCGATGTCGTCTCCCCAGATGATGAGGATGTTCGGCTTATCAGTCTTAGCCATTTCAATCTCCTCCTGTTGGCATTGCAATTTCAGGTGTAGTTCAGGTGTAGTTCAGGTGTAGTAGAGGGGCATCACTCCGTGCATTACGATCGCTTTGCGGTAGAGGGCGGCGCGCTCGTCGGGGTGCAGCCTTTGCGTTGCTTTGGCAGCAAGGGCGCCGCCGTAACGCAAAAAGAGCAACGGCCTAGTGATGGCCACCGCCTCCCGCGTCCTGGATCTTCCGGAGCACCTCGTCCAGGTTGAACGAGGCCGGCTTTTGGCGCGGCGGGTACTTCACGAAGTTCTCTATCTGCTGGGCCACAACCGCCTGCATCTCATAGAGGAGGTAGCCGTGGGAGATCACCCAGTCCCAGTAGGTGTTCGAGTTTTCATCGGCGCGTTCGAACGGATCGCGGCGCAGATTGAACATTTTCGGCAACCTCAGCTTCACGAACGGCTCGGCCCAGCACATCATTTGCTTGGCTCTCTGCTCCATAAGCACCATTTTCCAGTCGCCAACACGAATTCCCAGGATGTCGCCATCATCACTGATGTAGAAAAAGGACTTCCTTGGACCCGCCTTCACCTCGCCGGTCAGATAGGGCAACAGGTTGTAGCCGTCGATGTGCACCTTGTAGGTCTTGTCCCCGATCTTATGACCACCGAGGAGCTTCTCTGAGATGTCCGGTTCCCCTGCGGCAGCTAGGAGCGTCGGGAGCCACTCCTGGTGCGAAGCGACATCGTTCAGCACCGTGCCCGGCTTGATCTTCGCGGGCCAGCGCACGAAGACGGGCACCCGCCAGCCGCCTTCCCAATTGGTGTTCTTCTCGCTGCGAAACGGGGTGATCCCGGCATCCGGCCAAGAGTTGTAGTGGGGGCCGTTGTCTGTCGAGTACATAACGATGGTGTCGTCGGCGATGCCCAGTTCGTCAAGCTTCGCGAGCATCATGCCAATGTGCTCGTCATGCGCGACCATCACGTCGTTATATTCACCCTGGCCGCCGCTCTTGCCCTTGTGCTTCGCCGCGCTGTGTGTGCGGAAATGCATCCCGGTGGTGTTGTACCACATGAAGAACGGCGTGCCATTCTTGTGTGCTTTGTCGATGAAGTTCATGGCGTGCTGGGTGACTTCTTCATCGATTGTCTCCATGCGTTTTTTCGTCAGCGGACCGGTGTCTTCGATCTTCTGGCTTCCCTTGGCGTCGGACCAGCAGTGGAGGACGCCCCTGGGTCCAAACCGCTTCTTGAACGCCGGGTCCTTCGGATAGTCCGGGTCCTCGGGCTCTTCCTCGGCATTGAGGTGATAGAGGTTGCCGTAGAACTCATCGAAACCGTGCATCGTGGGGAGAAACTCGTCCTTGTCCCCCAGATGGTTCTTGCCGAACTGACCGGTCGCGTAGCCCAACGGCTTTAGCAACTCGGCGATCGTCGGGTCTTCTGCGCGGAGACCGACATCGGCTCCGGGCATTCCAACCTTGGTTAAGCCGGTACGGATCGGGTTCTGGCCCGTTATGAACGCCGCACGGCCTGCAGTGCAACTCTGTTGGCCATAGTAGTCGGTGAAAGTCGCCCCTTCATTGCCAATTCGGTCGATGTTGGGGGTCCGATACCCCATCTGGCCTCGATTGTTGTAGCTGATGTTCCACCAGCCGATATCATCGCCCCAGAGAATGAGGATGTTCGGCTTATCAGTCTTGGCCATTTCAATCTCCTACTGTTGGTTTTCTTAAAGGGGCAT
>Ga0210403_10001634_pt1 | contig 21032 bp, 15 predicted proteins | sample IncBWC19MmetaG_FD_150863 | JGI IMG/M metagenome (GOLD analysis project Ga0210403, IMG submission 150863) | Forest soil microbial communities from Barre Woods Harvard Forest LTER site, Petersham, Massachusetts, United States - Inc-BW-C-19-M | ecosystem: Environmental > Terrestrial > Soil >... | reverse complement strand
CAACGCCGTCTCCGTGAATAATCGGATTCACCAACGGGAGCGAACCGAGAAAGAGGATGAGTAGAATCCGTTTGAAGGGTGCGGAGTTGGGCTCTCCGGCCTTCAAACCCGCCGAACCGCTCGAAGAGGCTTGCTTCATGCTCTTAACGAACACCCTAAGCAGGTCCGACGGGGGCCAGTGTGGAGTGAACCGGCGTCTCGGCAATTTCGTACCCGGGCTTGCTTATAACCGCGATCAGTGAAAGGGGAGGCAGAGGCAAAAATCTATCCAAAACGCGGAACACCGGAGTCAGGGTGTTCAACAGCTTGATCTGCCAAAACCCGAATGTGCGCCTGCGCAAAAGACGCGCGTTCAACCACCACGCAATCACACCAATGCGATTGAATTCCAACATCCGCTCCAAATGAAAGCCCGCTCGCTCCACCAAATCCGTCAACTGTTTACGAGTGTAGCGCCGGTGATGCCCGAGAACTTCGTCAAGAGAGCCGAAAAGCCAGGGGCCGCAGGGAACCAGAACAATGGCCCGGCCGTGATCTTCGAGCACTTCGCGAAAATTTGTGAGAGCCGTCAAGTCGTCCGCCAGGTGCTCAACAACGTTCAAGCAGATAACGGTGTCGAATTTCGTTTCTTTGGGAAACGATTCGCCCTTTTGCCCGTCCGTGTAGCCTACCTCCATGTACGGGCGGTCGAGCCTGACTCGCTCCAAGTGATTCAGATACAATGGGTTAATATCGCTGACCCAGTATACAGTTCTTGGAATTAACTGGACCGTTAAATTACCAGTGCCGGCCCCAATTTCCAGGACTTTTTCGCCAACGTAGGGGCGGATGACATCCGCCATCCATTTGGTGAAACGGGGAGCGCGGTTGAGACGCCCAAGAATCTGGCTCCCGTAGGTATCCTCCGCGTAAATGTAATCGGATATGCCGAATCGGATGATCGCCTTGACGGCGTGCAGGCCGTCTCTCCAGCCGATTTTCTTTCCCTCCTGATAGGTCCGGCCAGCATAGCGAATAGGAACTTCAAAAATGCGGGCGCCGCGTTTAGCGAGCTTGATGGCGATCTCCGGCTCGATTTCAAATCTGGTCCCGACCAGCGGAATACTCTTCAACAGCGGCGTCCGGACCATTTTGTAACAGGTCTCCATGTCCGTCAGATTCAGGTCGGAGACGATGTTGGAGAAAAGCGTCAGGAAATGATTTCCCAATTGATGCCGGAAAAAAAGAACGCGGCGGTATTCGCTGGCAAGAAACCGAGAGCCGAAGACGGCGTCGGCCTGTTCCTCCAAAAAGACCTGAACCATCTTCAGGAGATCCAGGGGGTGGTATTCGAGGTCCGCGTCGTGGATGACCGTCAATTCCGCGCTGGCCCGCTGGAGGGCGGTGTGAATGGCGGCGGCCTTGCCCTGATTGGACTCGTGGTACACGAAGATCCAATTCAACTTGCCGCCGGCCCGGGCGGCTTCGGCGGATTCCATTTCACGAAGAATCGAATTGGTCCGGTCCGTGGATCCGTCGTCCACCACGATCACTTCAACACGCTCAAGGAGCGGCGAATCTGCGAGCAGTTTCAGGCGCTCGAGGCTTGCGCGGACCAGATATTGCTCGTTATAGACGGGAACAAGGATCGAAAGAGTGACGGAAGTCTTCATGGGTAAAAATAGCGCCAAGCGGTTTCTAAGCAGCTCATTTTCGCTGGAAGCAGGTCCTCTTCAAGTTTATAAGGCATTCGCCGCAGATACTTTCCGGACTTCTTCCAACGCGCCTTTTTGCCGGAAATATGCCGAGACCCGATCAATGATATCAGCAAGATTGGTTTGCGGTCGAAAACCCGTCAAGCCATGCAGCTTTTCAATGGCGGGGACTCGCCGCATCATGTCTTCAAATCCTGGCTCGTAGGCCTTGTCGTAGGGGACAAACTGGATCGGAGAATCGCTTCCGGTGCGATGCTTGACGATTTTTGCCAGATTTTCGATGGTCACTTCTTCGGTGTTGCCGATGTTGACCACTTCACCCACCGCGCGGTCCAGAGGCATCAAGCGGAGCAGGGCTTCCACGGTGTCGCGGACGTCGCAGAAGCACCGGGACTGTTGACCACTGCCGTAAACTTCGATGGGGGCGCCATCGAGCGCCCGCTTCACAAAGTTGGGGAGAACCATTCCATAGCGCCCCGTCTGGCGCGGGCCCACGGTGTTGAAAAAACGTACGACGATTACGGGTTGTTTCTTTTCTTTCCAGTAGGAGAGAGCCAGAAATTCATCGAGCGCCTTGGAAGCGGCGTAGCTCCAACGCCCCTTGGTGGTGGCGCCGAGCACCAGGTCCGCATCTTCGTGAAACGGCACGTTGGTGTTTTTCCCGTAGACTTCGGAAGTGGAGGCGATCAGAACGAGTTTCTTCTTTTTGGAGGCCGCCTCCAGGATCAACTGCGTCCCGTTGACGTTCGTTTCAATCGTACGAACAGGACTCTCTACAATCAGCTTTACGCCAACCGCGGCGGCCAGGTGAACGATGACATCGGCGTCATCCACCAACTCGGCCAGAACTTGGCGGTTTTCGATGCCGTCGAGATGATATTCCAGGCGGTCTGAGCCCTTCAGATGGCGGATATTCTCCATGCTGCCGGTGGAGAGGTTATCGAGCAACACCACCTGCTCGCCCGTTTCCAATAATCGCTCGGCAAGATGAGAACCGATGAATCCAGCGCCGCCCGTGATGAGATAACGCACACCGCCTCCTAAAGTTTGTCCGAATCGTCCCGTTCCAAAGGCTTAGTCGGGACATGCTCGGGAGCTGTTTCGTGGCCCATTTCCATGGCTTCCTGAGGGCCGTAGCCGTAGGAATAGGGATAATAGCGGTACGAATAGTAGTAGTCCGGGGCGGTGGCATCCACTGCGTTGAGGACCACGCCGAGCATGCGGCTCTTCACGCTGGTCAGCAGGTCGCACGTGCGCGTGAACGCCTCTTTGGGAGTCTCGCCCGAGCGCACCACGAGCAGCACACCATCCGCCTGCACTGAAAGGATCACCGCGTCCGTTGCGGCCATAATCGGCGGCGAGTCAATCACAACGAATTTGTATTTGGTGCGAAGTTCCACAATGGCGTCGGCGAGTTTGTGCGAAGAAAGCAGGTCGGCCGGATTCGGCGGGAGCGGACCCGTGGGAATGGCGGCGAGATTCGGTATCGCCGGGTGCGGCACAGTCACCAGATCCAGCGTCGAGACGCCGGCCAGATACGAACTCAAGCCTGCGTACTTGCCGGAGCCGAGATTCAGCAATCTGCCAACGCCGGGTTTGCGCAAGTCGGCATCCACCAAGACTGTTTTGTCGCCGAGTTGAGCCAGGGTGACCGCCAGGTTGGCGGCGGCGGTGGTCTTACCTTCGCGCGGGAGCGCGCTGGTTACCAGGATGACCTGAGGCGGGTGGTCCGGTTGAGAGAGCAGCAGAGCGGTTCGCAACGCGCGGAATGCTTCGGACATCTGCGACTTCGGAAGATGCTGCGCCACAAGCTCGATACGCTTTTCATGGCCGTTCGCCGAAGCGCCACCCAAGAATCTTATTCGCCGCTTGTGGCTCCCGTCGTCGCCAAAAGCGGGTACGACGGCGAGGCTGGGCAAGCGCGTGAGCGTCTCGATGTCGTCCGGAGTCTTCACGGTGTTGTCGAGGTATTCGCGCAAGAGGGCAAGACCGATGCCTCCAACCAGTCCAACCAGAAAAGCGAGCGCGATGTTGCGGGCCTTGGCGGGGCGTGCGGGATAAGAGGGAATCATGGCCGGATCGACGACACGAAGGTTGGAGGATTTCAGACCCTCGGAGATGCCCGCTTCCTTCAGCTTGGTCAACAATCCTTCATAAAGAGTCTTGTCCGCTTCAGACTCTCTTTTGAGAATGTTGTACTGAACCATTTTCTCGGCCATGTTGTTGGTTTCGGCCTTTTGGAGTTCGAGCGCCTGACGGATGAGTTCTTGGCGCTGTTTCGCTTCGCGATAATCGCTTTCCAGTTGGAGAACGATTCCTTTGCTTTCGCGGGCGATCTGATCGTCCACTTCCTTCATCTGGGCCAGCAGCCGCTGCACTTTGGGGAAGTTGGGGCCGTACTGATTGAGGGCTTCGGTGTATTGAACGGAAAAATCGGCACGTTTTTTCTGCAATTCCTGCAACAGGGGGTCGGCGCGAATTTCCGGCACGGCATCGATATCGCCCGCTTTCGCATACTCGTAGAGAGCCTGCTTCTTGAGCGTTTCGCCCTGCGCGTCGGTGAGCTGCTTGTCCAGATCCGCCAACCGCTGGGTGGTGGTGTTGGATTTGTCGTCGACGCTCCAGATCTGGTTCTGCCGCTCGTAATTGATGCGGGCGTCTTCGGATTGCTTCACGGTGAGCTTGAGTTCGTTGAGTTGCGAGGTAAGGAAGCGGGTTGCCTCGAGCGTCGCTTCGTAGCGGCTCTGGATATTCTGGGCTTTGAAATTGTCGAGGTGCGCGTTGAGAATCCGGGCCGCCAGCACGGGGTCGATGGACTCATAGCTCACTTCCAGGAGGCGGCTGGAGGGAATACGCTTCACGCTCAAGCTGCCCAAAAAGGCGGCGACTTCCGGTGGGCGCTTCTGGTTGGCAAGAGAACCTGTGGCGATGGCTTCCGACTGAATACCGCCGGCCGAGAATTCAGGATTCGCGGCGAGGCCAGTGTTGCGGATCGTCTGCAGCGCCAGGGTTTCGCTGGTGAGCACCTTGGATTGGGTCTCGATGTAGTTGTCGAGATCCATCATGGAATCGTAGGGATCGGCGCCCTGAAACGGAAGAATGTTGTTGTTCTCTCGATCGATCTCAATGGTGGCCTTGGCGATATACACCGGGTGCATGCGAAACGTGGCGATGCTGACGATGGTCACCACGGTCAGCAGGAAGGACAGGATCAGCCACTGGTGCTTGCGAAGAATCAACAGGTAGTCGTAAAGATGCGGCTCGCGGGGGGATAAATCGAAGGCCGGCACGCGCGTCGACGCGGAAATAACGTCGACTGCCCCGTTGCTTCCGGGAGTCCGAGGAATCAGCTTGGAGTCTTCAATCATAGTCCGTTCTTAGTGATAGGCCAGCCGAAAAATCGCCGTGGCCGTGCCAATACCGAGGGCAATCTCCGCCGTCTTTATCAATGCTTGTTTGGTCCGGTCATCGGGAATGAAAAGAATATCGCTGGGGTGCATGGTGATGTCTTCGGACTGCCGGTTCAGGACCTTCTTCAGGTCTACCTGTGTCTCAGTCTGTTTTCCGGTATCGTCTTTGCGAATGATCACGGCGTGCTGGGTCTTGGCGATATTCGTCAGCCCACCGGCGAGCGAAAGCACTTTCAAGGTTGTAAGCTGTGTGCGGTCATTGGACACGACAAACCCGCCCGGGCGACTGACCGCGCCCAGCACATAAACGATGCCAGCGTGCGGCACGGTGACCACGTCGCCGGCATGCAGCAGGATGTTGTTGCGCGTGTCGCCAGTCTCCAAAAGGTCGTTCAAATTAATGGTGATGGAAGTGGAGTCCGGACTTGAGGAACTTGGAGCCGCTTCATTAGTCGAGGAGGGCGCCGGCGGATTCGCGTGCGCCAATTCTTCGGCGGAGCGAAAAGTCGGCGCGTTCGGAGAAGCATCTGCTTTCTTCTCCCCAGGTTCAGGCGCGGTTGGGGAATCGAGTGGAGGCGGTTCGCCGGAGCCGGGCGCGGCACTTGCGGGGGCGTTTTGCAGATTGGTAGCTTCGATAGAGGTGGCGACCTTGTGGCGGGTCACAATGATGGTGTCACCAGCATCGTTGGAGATGCCGCCCGCTTCGGCAAGAACTTCCAACAATGTGACATCGCGGTCGGCTTGATAAACCATCGGGCGTGTAACCGCCCCGACTATCGTGATTGGCTGGCTACGGTGCTCTTTCACGGCCACGCCAACCTCCGGATGCGAGACCAAACCGTTCGCTTCCAGCAGTTCGGCAATTTTTTCTTCCGCTTGTGTCTCACTGAGCCCGGCAACCCGGGGACGAACGGGAATGAGCGGAATGTTGATCGTGCCGGCCTGGCTTACGCGCACTTCTTTGGAAAGTTCCGGAACATCGAACACCGAAATGTCCAGGAGGTCTCCGCTGCCAATCAAATAGTCATGCGGGGCGGAACTCTTCGAGCCCATGGTGAGGGTTCGAATGCGATCGTTTATCTGTTGGGGCGTTTCACCGACGGTGACGTTCTGCTGTGCGTGCGCAATGCAAGAGGCGCCAAGCAAAGTTGTAGTGACGGCGCAGAGAAAGAGACAGCGCCGTCCCATGTTTGAAGATGGGACCATCAGAATGGGCGACCCCCCGTGGCCATTATACAGTCTGACATCATTAACTTGCCTCTAATTTTCCAATTTTCCGCTGGGGCGGTGCATTTTCCGCAACTCCCGGGGTCGACGTTTGCAGGCGGGCTGTTGCCAAATGGGCCGACACAAAAAACAACAGGGCGTTAGCCGGGATATGGAGATTAAAGTCTACTAAACTATGGACCAACAGCCCACAACAACCCACCAGTCCCGACAGGTTCAGCGCCGCTCCAAAAGAGCCTCCCAAGTCCTTCAGCCCCTTAACCGACTCTATGAACAGAACCGTCAGGAACCAGATGCAACAGAGCGCCCCGGGAACGCCCGTTTCCGCAAGGGCCTCCAGATAGTCGTTGTGCGAATGGTTCACGATCTTTGCGTCGTACGCGGACTCGTAGGGCGGAAATACCATTTGCAGCGTTCCCAAACCGGTCCCCAGAGCCGGGTGATCCAGGAAGATCCGCCACGTGTCGTGCCACATGGAAGCCCTTTTGCCCATCGAGACGTCCAGCGTTTGGTAATCGGAAAACCGCTGCAAGACCTGCTGAACACCGATCCAGGAAACCGCCAGGATCGCGCAAAGAACAAGAACCCCTCCGACCAGCATGTATTTGCTTTGCAGGCGCCGGACCAGCAAGAGCGAAAAAAGAATCACCAACTGCACAGCGAAGCTTAAGATGCCTCCGCGGGAAGCCGACAGAATCAGCGCCACGATCGGCACCACGGCGAACAAGGCAACCAGAAACAGTCGTTCACGCCGGACTTTTCCCAATACCAGCGGCACCAGCGCGACGGGGATTAATATCTCCGCGAAGCCGGCGAAGTGGTTCCGGTTCACATAGGGCCCGAAGGGATACCCGCCGTAACGCATTACCCGGAACCAGTAAAGCTTCCCGTTGAACGTCAGGTGCTGTAGGATGCCGAAAACGGACACAAAGAAGCCCAGTGACATCAGAAACCAGAGCAAGCCTCTCCAGTGGCTCATGCGGTAGTACGCTTGCGGCAAGAGAACCAGCAGAATGATGTAAGCGATCAGCAACTGAAGCTGCGTGCGCGTGTCGTATACCGAGGCGGTCCGGTGGAAAATCAGCTGCACCGTTGCCACCAGGGCGAACGCCAAAAGCGGCGGAAGCAGCGGAGAAACTGCGATTACCTCCTGTCTCCAGGCATACGTGCGCAGCGCCCAGATCACCAGGAGCAGAGCAAAACCCGCTTCCAGGACTGCTTGCGACCACTCTTCGACTCCTCCGAAGGCCAGAACCGCGAAACTTAGGAGGATGCAGATGCCCACTCGCAGAATTCTCATCGTCGCCGGCGCTCCACCGCCTTCGGCACCAGGGTTACATCATCCACCCAGGCGTCGCCGGAAATGTGGATGTCCGGATTCGTGCTGGGCTCACGGCTGATGCACACCTCTACCTCTTGAACGCCGGGCTCGGCCGTCCAATCCTGTTCGATGGAAGTCCATGGCGTAGTGCCGCGGATATCGCGCGTGGCGGCCAGCGGAATCTGTCCATTCCCCCGGGACCTGAGGTGGAATCTGACCCCCTGGTCGCCGGTGAGATTTTTCGTTTTCACCCAGCCGGAAAAAAGATATTTCGTACCCGGCGTGACAACGCCCGAGGCGCAAGCAATATCCGCACCCGGGTTGTGTTTTCCGTCGAAGGTCAGACGAAGCGATTGTTTTCCGGAAAGTTTATCGCTCGTGTCAATCTCAGTGTGGACTCCCTCCACAAGGGAGCGAAAAAACCAGGCGAAGGAAGTATTGCGGAGGCTGGACTCGAAGCTTGGATCCCAGAGGACCGAATCGCGCGGCTGGATCAGCGGCGGCAGGTTCATCGTGGACGCGCCCTGATCCCAAACCTGGCGGGCGGCATCGTAGTCGCCATGGGCCTGCAAAGCCCCGACGAATTTATCGAATTGCCAAACCTGCAAGTGCGGATTCAGCTTCATGAGCCGCATCCACATCGTCTGCGCGACCGCCAACTGCTGTGAATCCACCGCCTCCGCAATCGCGTCAACATAAACGGCGGGAAGAGGGGGCAAAAGATCACTCAAAATTGCGTCGATGTCCGGATCCGCTCGATACGCGCGTGAAAAAACGGCGCCCGCGCGGCGTGGATCGGCCTGCAAGGCAAGCCTGAGTTCGGCGAAGGCCTCCGGCAGCGTGCCTTGCCGGAGAAGAAAATTCCCATATCGCCAGGCGGCTTCGGCGGAAGCAGGATAAGTTTTCTTCGCGCGCAAAAATGCGTCCTGCGCCGCGGCGGTGTTCCCGTCGGTTTCATAGGCCGTGCCAAGATCCAGCCACGCCTGGGTATAACCGGGATTGAGCGTGACGGCTTTTTGGTACGACTCAACCGAGGCTATAAGGTCAGGCTGTTCCAGATTGAATTGATGATAGTGGCCCAGCCTATACCAGTACTCAGGATTGCGTGGCTCCAGGCGGACAGCCCATCGCAGATCACTAATTGACTGGCCATCCGCCGCGAGTCCGGCAATACCCGAGCGTACGCCGAAGAAAGCCAACCACAGCGCGACGATCAGGGAGCCGATGAGGAGCAAGCCCCGACTGAGGGAATCCGAAAGGCGCAGGATCATCGCAAATTACTGTGCCTAGAGAGAACAGTAGAAGCAAGAATAAATTGAAACAGGGGGCGAAAAACTTCGTTCCAGAGTGGAACAGTCTACTTTCCGGACCAAGCGACCTGGCCTTCTTCGACTCGGCCGCGGCGACGCACATCAATACCGAGACGCTTGATTTTCTGGTTCAACGTAGAAAGAGGGATCAGGAAACGCTCGGCTGCTTCGGTTTGGTTCCAGCCGGTGCGTTCGAGCATGTCCACAATGATGCGGCGTTCCACTTCATCAATGATCTGAAAGAGCGAGGGGTTTGGGTTGTCGGCCGCGGTGCGGGAACCGGCTTCGCCCGGCAGCGGCGGCAAGAATTCCGAAAGCTGCAAGCGGACACCGCGAACAATTTCCTTGCTGCGCAAGGATTCGGGCAACAAATCAACATCCACGCGCTCCTGCGTGGAAAGCACAACGGCGCGCTCCACGACATTTTCGAGCTCGCGGACATTGCCCGGCCAATCGTAATCCATCAGAAGTTTCATGGCCGATAAGGTGAAGAGCCGCAACGGCTTGGAATTTTCCGTGCAGAACCGCTCCAGAAAATGCGCCAGCAGCATCGGGATATCTTCGCGGCGGTCGCGCAGCGGAGGAAGACCAAGATGAATGACGTTGAGGCGGTGATAAAGATCCTCGCGGAAGCGGCCTTCCTTCACCAGTGAGAGGAGATCGATGTTGGAGGCGGCGACGATCCGCACGTCCACTTTAAGCTGTTCCGTGCCGCCGAGACGCATGAACTCGCGCTCCTGAATTACGCGCAAAAGCTTGGCCTGGGTTTCCGGGCTTACGGTCGCGATTTCGTCGAAGAAGATGGTTCCCTGATCGGCAACTTCGAACAGGCCTTTTTTGGAGGCTACGGCGCTGGTGAACGCGCCCTTCACGTGGCCGAACAGTTGCGATTCCAGCAGGTCGACGGGAATGGAGCCGGTATTGACCGGCACAAAAGCGCGATCGGCGCGCGTCGAGGCGGAGTGAATCGCTTTTGCGATCAACTCTTTTCCCGTGCCGCTCTCCCCGCTGATGAGCACGGTGGACCTGGAAGGCGCCACCTGCGCGACCAGGTCAAACAGCGCCAGCATCTTTTCGCTTTTCCCGATGATGTTCGGGAAATTGAACCGCTGCTTCAGCGCCCGCTTGAGCTGGACGTTTTCCTCGCGCAGGCGATGCGATTCGACGGCCTGCGCCACCTGCGCCAGCAATTCGTCGTTGGACCAGGGCTTGGTGATGTAGTCCATCGCACCGCTCTTGAATGCGGCGCGGGCCATCTCGATGGAGCCGTAGGCGGTAATGAGCACAATTGGCAGATGCGGATCCTGCCGCCGGATGTCTTTCAGCAACTCGATGCCGTTGCGATCCGGCAGACTCACATCCAGTAAAAGCAGGTCGAAGGGTTGCTCACCGAGGCGCGAAAGCCCGGATTGCCCGGTATCCGCCATGGACACCTGATACCCCTCAGTTTTCAGAAGGAGTTCCAGCCCCTCCCGAATTTCCGCTTCATCGTCAATCACCAGAATCGAGCCTTTAGGCATGAACTGCGTTCCTCACGGCCGGAAATTCGACGTGGAATGAAGTGCCGCGCCCGGGGGCAGAGCGCACATCGATCTTTCCGGCATGTTCTTTGATGATCCCGTAGCTCACGGACAACCCGAGGCCGGTGCCGCGGCCGCCGGGCTTGGTGGTAAAAAACGGGTCGAATATCTTATGGATGTGATCGCGGGGAATCCCGTTGCCTGTGTCCGCCACTTCGATTTCCACGCTGCCGTTATGAGCGCCGGTGCGGACTTCGAGGATTCCTCCCGTCGGCATGGCATCGCGCGCGTTCAGGAAAAGATTCAGGAATACCTGCTGCAATTTGTTGGCGGAGCCGCGCACGGCCGGAAGTCCGTCGGTGAGATGCTTCACCACCTGGATTTGGGAGGTTTTAAGCGGATGGGCGACCAGCGATAGCGTTTCTTCCACCACGCGGTTGACGTCCACGTCGGCCAGCGCGCTTGGCCCCGTGCGCGAAAAATTCAGGAGGTTGTTGACGATTTCACTCGCCCGGAAGGTCTGCTTCACAATTTTTTCAATGATGGACTGCCGCGGGTCGCCTTCCGGCATCTGCTTGGCCAGCATTTGAATGTAGTTGGAAATCACGGCCAGCGGGGTGTTCACTTCGTGAGCGACTCCGGCGGCCAGCAGGCCCAAAGACGTTAGCTTCTCGGTCTGCGACATCTGTTCTTCCATTCGTTCACGCTGAGTCACGTCGTCAAACAGCAAGAGGCGCCCGATGCGCTCGCCCGCTTTGCTGACCAGGGGAGTGATGGAAACGTTCACCACCATCGAGCGCCCTTGATGCTGCAGCCTCTGTTTATAGATACCCGTAACCTGCTCGGCGTCGCCGCGGGTGGAAATTTCCTGAACAAGATCGACCGGGAGGAGGCCGGCAAGAGGCTGACCAACCGCGTCGTTGCGCGAAACCTGAAAGAGCTGTTCCATGCGGCTGTTCCAAGCCTCGACCGTTCCATAGAGATCGACGGCCAAAACGCCCACGTTGAGCGATTCCACGATGTTTTCGCTGAAATCCTTGAGGCGCGCCACTTCGAAGGCCTTCTGTTCAAGCGAGGTGTACAACTGCGAGTTGTCGAGAGCGATGGCCAGGTATCCGGCGATGGTCTGCACCAGTTCGACGTCATCGCTCGACAGAAAATCGCCGTCGACGGTTTTGCCGAGGCCGAGGAAGGCGACGGTGCGCTCTCGAATGCGGCAAGGGATAAAGTAGTTGAGATCCAGTTGTTCGATCGTGCGGCGCACGGAATCCGAGACATCGGGAACGCTGCGGGAGGACTCGAAGAAAATAGTATTGTTCGCCAGCTCTGGCGTGGCCGATTTCAAAAAGCTCAGATCGAGGCGCTCGCTCAGGCGCACACCCATGGAACGCGCCAGCCGCATCTCGCCTGGATTCTGCGGATCTTCCACAAAAATGGCCAGGCGGTCGACAAGCAGCGTCTGGGAGACGCGGTCCATCACCGATCCGAGCATGGGCTCCAGGCGCACTTCGTTCGTGAGGGTACGGCCAAATTCAATCAGCGTGCGGCGATAGTCCAGGCGATCGCGATAAAAGAAACGATCGAGCCGGGCCTGAATGCCTTCGCGGAACGGCTGGAAGAGAAATGCCGCAACCACGATGGCGATCATGCCGCCGACGGATCCGGTGGTTTGTTCGTGAAAAATCTGGGCGATCAGCGCCACCAACCCGAAATATACCGCCGCCACCGCCGCGGTTGCCGCCGTATACGCCAGACCGCGCTTGAAAATGATGTCCACGTCCATCAGCCGGTAACGAATGATGGCGTAGCCGAAACAGAGAGGGATCAGCACCAGGCTGAGTGCGGAAAACTGCATCCAGGGCAGAGTCGCGGCGTCAAAAATGTAAGGAAGAATGTACAACATCGTGAACGGCAGGCTTCCCGCCAGCGTTCCGCCGGTGAGCCATTTCAGCTGTTGCCGCAATACGCCGGAGCGCGAACGGCGGTAACTGAGATTGAAAATCAGTCCGGCTGCGAAGAAATAAAATCCGAGGAAGCCGAGCTCCAGCTGGTCGAGTTCCACTCTCGACCGGGTGGTGGGAATGAAGCCTGCGGCGTTCAAGGCCACCAGAATGTGTATCGTGAGCAGCGCCAGCGGAGGCAGATAGACCCCTGCAATCTTCGTCAGAGATTTCCGTGAAGTTTCCGGCCGCTCCGGAAAGACCAGCGCAAAATGCAGCAGCAGCGCCGGCGCGAACAATCCCGCCACGACACTCGACCAATAGACTTCGAGGTCGAAGGTGTCCAGCTTGCCGCTGTAATGGAACGAACAGACCACGAAGGAAACCAGGCAAAAAACGTAAAAATGAACGGCGCGCGGCGCGTTCCACCGCCGGACAAAGATGAACAACCCGATGAAGAGATACAGCAAGCCGACGACGCGGAGATAATTTTCGACGGTGATGGGCTTGTGCGGCGGGGTGGTGATCAGGCGGGTTTCAAATTCCTCGCCGTTGCGAGTGAGCTTGTAGCGGAGTTGCGTCCAAAGCCCCGCGCGATACAGGCGGTTGGCGACGGAGGCTGCCCTGGGTACAGCAACGTCATTTATGGCCAGCAGGATGTCCCCGGAATGGATTCCGGCAGCGGAGGCGGGTGAATCCGCGGCGACTTTCCAAGCTTCGACGCCCGCGGCTCCATCGGACCAAGCCACTCCATCATCCACCAAGTCATAACGGGAACGCTGTAGGAAGTTCAGCCAGGCAAAGACAATGGCAGCCAGCGTGGCTAACGCCAGCACAACGGCCCCTACCCGAACGCGGAGATTCTGTCGCATTGCAAGTCTAAAAAGCTCGCACTCAACCTTAACTCAAATTCAGCAACTGGTGTTCCAATCTTTAGTAGATTTCTATAGTCATAACACTATGCAAACACAACACTTGAAGATGGCTCGCGGGCGGATGGGACGTCACATCCGGTTTTTAATAGGTGTGATACAGAATTCGAGAGGTCTCCAATTCACTAGAACTGAAGGCTCACGCCACCCCGGAAACTCCGAAATGCGGGTACGAGCAGGAGTTGACCATCTCGGGTGTTCAGAGAGATGTAACCTTGGGCGAGCAAATTGTCGCACTCGGCGCTAGCTTCCCAACGCCCGAACAATATTCGCGGCAGCGGCTGCCGGATTCCCACGTTGAGATAAGGACTCACCTGATAGGCAGCCTCGCCGTAGGGGTCCACCCGGGAAAGTGCCGTATCGTTAATCCATTTGTAGCCGGCGGTCAGGTGGGTCCCCGTCTGGGGGATCCTGGCGGTGATTTTCGTGGCCACCGATTGACGTTGGGCAGTGCGCAAGCCCTCGCGCAAACCGCCATCCATTTCCGCCACGGGAACCAGCGCTCCCGAAAACGCGTAAATGGCCGTCACCTCCAGTTCCTCGTTAAGCTTTTCCCGCAAAGCCACACGGCCGCCCCAATCGTTCGACGCCCCGCCGTCGTAGGCAAATCCTTTGGAAAAGAAATCCCGGAAAAATTCCTCGGGAGGCAGGCTGTTGCCGCGTCCAAAGAGGGCGACGTGGCTGTAGTCGTCGTGAAAGGCGGCTATCTGAAAAACGCCGCGGGTTCCGAGCTTCCGCTCGGCAGCCAATTCTCCATGGCGGCCGCTCTCCAGAACGGGGCGGCCTCCGCGCATCAGGAGCGCGGGAAAAGTATCCAGTTGATTGAGGGCGTCAGTCAGGACGCTGGGAGCATCCATTCCTTCGAGCTCTGCGTTGAGGGCATCGTTGGGAGTGGTGCCGTTCGGAAGCGCCGCGTAGACGGCATCCGCATACCAGTTCGAAGTGACGCGAGTTTCCAGCTTCACACGGGCGCGAAGGCCAGAGGCAGACGTGCCCATGCCCACTAAAACGTATTCTCCACCGGCGCGCACCAGGAAACGGCTGCCAAGGGCGAGTGTTTCGCTTTGGTCAAGGCGAACGCCACGGAATGTCAGACCGCTGGCGCCAAGTTTCGCTTCGCGCAGTATTAACGTGCTGGATGGGCCGTTCTCCGCGGAACCTGTTGGCAGCCATACGGTCGCAATTCCACCCGCGGGAGATTCCTCATCCGGAGTAATCTGGCCCGCAAAAACAATGTGGTTGGAGCCGGCTATTTTCTGGTCGTAGGCAAACGCGGTGCTCGGCGCCGCCGCAACATTCGAAACGGAGCCCGGCCGGCGCGCGCCGTCGGTGAGGGCGACGATTCCCAGCGGGCGGTGCACATTCTGCTCGACCACGATCGAAGCGGTGATTGAGCCGGCAGGATCGGGATCATCCCAATGCAAAACGGGGCGCAAACCAGGTGCGGAGCGCAGGACCCATTTCCAATCATCGGCTTCGGCTGAGCTGGCTGCGGGTGGACGGCGAAGTTGCTCGATCGAGGCAAACATGGATTCGAGCTGAATGCGAACCGTGGTGGTCAGGTTCGGGGAAATCTGGATGTGCTTTTCGAGGAAGGGCAGAAAACCAGCCAGCGTAACCCGCACGGTATACGCCCCGGGCGCCAGTTTTTCTCCGCTGAAAATGCCTTCGGTGTTGGTCAGGAACTGGTAGGCGGCCGCCGCGCCGGGTGTCTCCGAAAGAATGGCGACGGTGGCACCCAATTGGGGGACGCCGCTGGCATCACGCACCTGCCCGGAAAGCTTCCCCAGGCTCGAAAACGGTTGCTGAGTGGATTGCGCGAGGAGGGAAGGCGCGCCAAAAGTCACACCCACAGTGGAGCCGAGCAGTACCCCGAAGTACAGGAGGGCGCCGCGCTTCACTCGTTTACCTCCCTGGTGTGACGTTCGCCGCAGTTTTCTGTTCCACCGGATTCTTTACCGAGAACTCCGCGGAACGGGAAATGGTTACATTCGACAGCAAGTCGGTCGCGTTGACCTCGAGAGTATACTTCCCCGGGGCCAGCGTGGCCAGAGGCAAAAGCCGCTCGATGGTCACCTGGTCGCCGGTCTGCTTCATGTCGGCGGAGGTCTCTTTGAACTGCATCATCTGCTGGTCGCCCTTCTTCACTGTGTAAACGAAGCTGGCGTTGCTCTTGTGGGTTTTCTCGTCGCCCTTCAAATTATAGATCTGAAGATAGATGCCGAGCTTGTCGGCGGTGGTGAAGTCCGCATCCAGGCGGGGACGCACCTTGGACGAGCCGAGCACAAATTGCCCGGTGCCAATCTGTTTGGCGGGCACATGTTCGATCTGGTCCGCAAGGATCAGGGTGCTTGCTTCCAGCTTTTCATCTTCATAACGCGGAACCGCGAGACGCGTGTTGATCGCGCCCACGTTTCCGCTACCAACGTCCTTGATGACAAGGTCGAGGCGATACAATCCCGGCCGCAAGGGGAGCGACTTCTGATACACGGAGGACAGTTTCACGGACTGCTTGTAGAGTGACTCCGGATAATCGCGCGTGACGGAGTCCTCGAAGGTCTGCACAACGCGATTGGTCAGCGTACTGACGCGCCCGAAAATGTTGAGTTCGGCACTGTATACGCCATCTTTATTCTTGAACTGAAGCTGGTGATTCGGCACCTGAATGGTCACCGGCACGAGAACCGTGTCGTTGGTTACTTTCAGAAAATCCGTGCGGTAATTGAACTTCACCTGGTCGCGGACCATGCGCGAGGTCACCAGCGCTTCCAGGTCCTTGTACTTCACTTCAGGCGGCCGCTGAACTTTGGCGTACAGCTCAAGGCGCGAAAATTCGTTCATGCTGGCGGGTTGGCCCCCAAGCGTGGTGGGCAAATGCGTGCCGTCAGAGCGGGTAAAGCGGCTGGTTTTCGATGCCATGCCCATCGATTCCATCAAGCTGAGGCCGGCACCCGGCACGTAGAGCAGCGCGTCTTTTTCCGAGGGGTCCATCGTCAGGTGATACTCACCTGAGCCGCTGGGATCCACGAACTCGAGTTCCACGTTTTCCTGAATCCCTTCGAGATACCGATACCGCCAGCGTTCCCAGGGATAGGTGGTCGTGGAGCCTCCGCCCTCTTCCATCGGGCGATCGTAGGTTCCGCCGGTCGGGTGCGATTCGATTTCGTCCGGCGCGCCCCAGATGATGTAAATCCGCCCGCGATCCGTTTTCCAACCAGGGATGCCGGAGGCGTAGTGCTCATTGGCATACGCGATGCGCCGGTAGTGCTCTTCCTTGAAGTCGTTATCCGGCATATCCGGATTGCTGCTGCGGCGCAGCCAGAACTGCTCAATAAACTGTTCGCGTTCTTCGTTGGTTTCGAGTTGCAGGAAAGCCGAGCGTTCTTCCGGAGAGATGATGTAGACCGCATCCTCGTTCAACCAAGTCTTGAAGGAGTTATCGAGTTCCTTCAGGGTTTTCTTCATTTTCTGTTTCTGGTCTTTGGTCAGTTTTTGATTTTGCGGAGGCGCTTGCGGATTGGGATCGGGAGCTTGGGCCTGTTGTCCAGCCACGGGAAGGAGCAGCAATACGTACGCAGTCAGGCTGGCGGAAACCTTGCGAAACATCATGTGCATAGAGACACCTTTAGGGACACTGAATTCTAAACCCGTGCACCTGAGACGTCAAATCGGTAATCTTGTTCATTCAACGACATTTATACCTCGATGCTGGTTAGACGTGAATAGCAGGTTTCGGCGTTGCCTGAGGGGGAGGCGATTGGGAGGAAAAATTCGTCCTACTGCACCCGAAGGTTTTGAACTTCGGAACCGACAAGAGTGTCAAAGATCGCGAGGACATGCCGGCGGTATTCGAGCATGCGTGAGAAAACATCGCGGAGTTGGGGCTCGCGCTCGGCCTCGCGGTGCCATTTGGCCAGTACCGCGGGCGGAACCTCGATGTCCCGGCGCAGTTTCTCCGCGGAATGCCCCCGGAGGAACAAACCGTAGAAAAACGCCGCTTCCCGCTGCGGATATTCCAGATCCACAGTGACTTCGGCCGGCAGGTAGGTAGTCATCGTCGCCATAGGAAAAACGCAGTTTACCGAAAATCGCTTCCGCGTCAAGTAGAACTCGGGTCCCGGCGCCTCCGGCTGGTCAACATCCCTCGCCGGGCCGGCCGAGCCCCAAGCCGCTTGACCCCATCCAATCGGCATAGGATGCTTAAGGCTATGGGGAAGTTACCCAAGTCGCTCGCCAGCCGGACCGTTGGGCGATTCCTGCGCTTTGGGATGTTGCGCGGCCTGCGCGCGGTGGAGATCGACCCCGAGGAATTCCGCCAATATCTTGCCGATAAGCAAAATCTCTGGATTCCGCACTTTGGACGCATGCGCGATGTCCCTATTGAACAACTTGATGCGATTGCGGAGCGCCTGATTCACAACGCGCAACGGATTGCACTGGCGCAGGGCGCGGGGTTCGGCCTGGGCGGCATGATCACGATTCTTCCGGACGCCAGCCTGCTTACCATTATCGCTTTGCGCCTGATCCAACGGCTATGCTTGCTTTATGGTTTCGAGGAACGCGAATCGGAACGCCGCATCCAAATGTGGCTGGCAGCTGCCGGAGCGGCGGGGATCGACCTGGGCAAAGATCTCGCGGAAAAGCAGATCGCCGAGCGTTTGGCGCCGCGAATTGCGGGACGCCTTGCCGTGCGCATTGGGGAAGAAAGCGCGGAAAAGTGGGTCGGGCGCATGGTGCCGCTCGCGAGTTCCGCTATTGGCGGGGCGTTGAATTATACGTTCATCCGCACATGGGGCCGCCGCGTCCACCGCCACCTGCGCGAAAAGCATCTGGCTGAGCGCGCCGCCGCCGCGGAGAGCGCGCTGAACGCCAGGACCATTTCGATTGGTTAGACAGTCGCGTATTGCTGAGCCGCCATGACGAACCAGCCATTTCTCCTTGGCGTCAACTATCCCTGGGCAAATTATGCCGAAGACTTCGGTGTCAGTGCCGCCGGGCATCGGGGACTTTCGCTCCCGGAAAATCTTTCCAGAGTTGCGGAAGAGTTTGCGCGCATTCGCGATTGCGGTGCGAGCGCCGTTCGCTGGTTCCTGTTTGGGGACGGGCGCGGGGGATTCGTGTCGCAGAAAGGCATTCCCTTACACCCGGATGAATTCTTGTTCGCTGATGTCGGCGCCGCGCTCGACCTAGCGAAACAGACTGGGTTAAAGCTTTGCTTCTCCCTCATGGACTACCTATGGCTGCAGGATCGGACCGGGAAGCCGGCCGAGCACGCCAACGAACAGGTTTTGCAGTTCGCCGCGGGGCGGGAGGCCTTTCTCCAGCGAATTTTGATTCCAATGTTCCGCGAATTTCGCGAGCATCCCGGGCTATTTGCCTGGGAAATCGCCAATGAGCCCGAGTGGGCCATCCGTGAATTTCACCGGCAGCCCTCGGCGAAAATGCACTACGCGGATTTCCGTGCGTTTGCGGAGGAAATTGTGCAGGCGGTGCACGAGTTCGCGGGTGTTCCTGTTACCCTGGGTTCCGCGAGTCTTACGTGGGTTCGCGCATGGAGCGAGCTTGGGCTGGATTTTTACCAGGCACACTACTATCCCTTGCAGGACCCATCCGGCAAATCCGGCCTTGCGAAGCAATTTACGTGTCTGCCCCTGCTGGACAAACCTTTGTGGTTGGGAGAACTACCCGCCGCGGATGATGAAGCTTCCCGTTATTCGCTGAAACGGTCCCTGACGGAATGCCGCGATGCCGGACTGCTGGGCGCGGCTGTGTGGCGCTGGACTACGCCGGAAAAAACAGGGACGGACGCACATCTGGGAAGCGTTGACCCGAAAATACTGAGCGCATGGAACTCGACGCCTAATTCCAGAAACGCTTCCGCCTGAGCCGAGCAACTCGTCGATCCGTCCAACAAGATGCGTATTCATACAGTCAAGCGGCATTCGGGATGTTCGCGCTTACCCTTTGGGGCACTCCGCTGGAAATACGGAATGAGCCGCCGTAAAGTGGAAGAAGATCCGGATGGCAAAGGAAAGAGGTCCCATGAAAACGATTCTTAAAATGCTGACCGCGGGCTTCCTTTTGACGACCGCGACTGGAATGCTGGTGCTTCCCCAGTTCGCCGCTTCGCCCTCGCAACAGATGCCCGGCATGGAGCATGGCGGTGCGCCCGCGAACGAACCTACGCCGGCGTTTCACGCGGAGGCGCCGAAAGATGCTTTGCCGCCCACGATGGACGCCTCCATCTTCACCGACATTCAGACGTTCAATGCTTACGTTATTGCCGGACGCTCGAAAAAGGTTCTCTACCAACAGCCCTGTTATTGCCATTGCGATCGCAGCCAGGGGCATGGCAGTCTGCTCGATTGCTTTGTCAGCCGCCACGGCTCCGGTTGCGATATCTGCCAGAAGGAGGATTTCTACTCCTACGAACAGACCCGCAAGGGAAAGACGCCTGCCCAAATCCGCGAGGGCATCATCCACGGCGAATGGCAGAAGGTGGACACCGCGAAATACACGAAGAATTACCTGCCGCCCCTTGGCACCCCGGCAAAGTAAAAACTGGAACTCTTTTTTCCTCATGGCCCGCAAGGAACATTCGCCGGAAACTCCGGCGACAACATTTCTCCGCCAACACGACGTACCTTTCACGGAGCACCTCTACGATTACGTTGAGCGTGGAGGAACGGCCGAGTCCGCGAGGCAGTTGGGTGTTGACGAGCATGCGGTCGTGAAGACCCTGGTGATGCAGGACCAGGACGCAAAGCCGCTGATGATCCTGATGCATGGGGACCGCGAGGTGAGCCTGAAGAATTTCGCGCGGCAGATTGGCGCGAAAAGAGTGGAGCCGTGCAAGCCGGAGGTTGCGCAACGCCATACCGGCTACCAGGTCGGAGGCACTTCTCCGTTTGGCACGCGCAAGCTTTTGCCCGTCTTTGTCGAGCGCACCATCCTGGCGCTTCCCTCGATCTATATCAATGGCGGACACCGGGGTTTCCTCGTTCAGATCTCCCCTAAGGTGCTCACCGACCTTCTGCACGCCCAGCCGGTTGACAGCGCGGCCGGGGAGTGAGCGTTTCGCATGCGGCTCCGGACACGTTCTGATAAAATCAACCCCCGCAACTGAACATCGCTTGTCCAACCATCTCCATCAGGGGTCAACCATGAAACTGGGCCGTCCCGCAGGAATGCTTCTGATTTCTTCGATCCTAGCCTTTTGCGCAGTTCTGAGTATTTCCGCAGGTGCAACGACGAGGGGTACCGTTGATGGCTCGTGGGGATTTTCGCTTTCGAATCTGGACCGCACGTGCAAGGCCTGTGACGACTTCTATCAATTCGCCATGGGGGGCTGGATGAAGGCGAATCCCATCCCGGCCGAGTACCCGACCTGGGGAACATTTACGGAATTGCGCGACAAAAATCTCGCGGGCATGCGCACGATACTAGAGAGCGCCGCGAATTCGAAAGCCTCTGCCGGATCGAACCAGCAGAAGATCGGCGATTTTTATGCCAGCTGCATGGACGCCGCCGCGATCGATGCCGCGGGGAGCAAGCCGCTGGCAGCCGATCTCTCCGCCATCGACGCCATTCAGGATCGCAAAGGGCTGGACTCTGAAATCGCGCGGCTCCATCGCCAGGTGAACAACGTCGCTTTTGGTTTTGGCGCCACGCCGGATTT
>Ga0210403_10001633_pt1 | contig 21040 bp, 29 predicted proteins | sample IncBWC19MmetaG_FD_150863 | JGI IMG/M metagenome (GOLD analysis project Ga0210403, IMG submission 150863) | Forest soil microbial communities from Barre Woods Harvard Forest LTER site, Petersham, Massachusetts, United States - Inc-BW-C-19-M | ecosystem: Environmental > Terrestrial > Soil >... | reverse complement strand
GAGATTTGCCAGCGCCCTTGCGAAGAAGGGGAATCTCGGGGCTGCGACTGCTATCGCTGCAGCGTCCCAGTGGCACAATTGTCAGGCGTTCAGGTGTCTTTTACGGCATTCCGCTGAAGTCGCGGAATGGCTGAGAAGCAGACTATAAGCGGTGAATCAGGACTGAAGCGAAATCCAGCTTCGGATTTCTCGCTAGCCTGCTCGAAAAGAAACGGATTGAGGGCATTTTCGATCCATCGCGGATCAGACGAACGCTGCATTGTGATCCGTTTGTGATCCGTTACTGCTGCTTACCAATGCCTTCCACTGCTTTACGGTGCCCGCCGTGCGCTCTATGTTGTTGAAACTACGTTTTCGAGTAAATTCGAATCCCACTCTCTCCGCCAAGTTATTCAAAATAAAGAAGTTGCTTAGAATTCTGAGCCCACTCTCAGGGCCTTTTTTCGTCTTTGGAATGAGTGACATGCAGTTTTGCAGGGCCCACGTGCGTGCCGTTAAGGATAAAACCGACTGATCCAGCCAGTCGAGCGACCAATTCAAGATCGCATACTGGTGCGGCAAATACGAAGGCCACCTTTTCCAGACATCCCCCGCAGCAACCTACGAGCGTTATAGCCGCTGCCTCTCGAAGTTCATTAGCCACTTCCCACAAAAACGATTCACTTACGATTTTCTTAGGGCTGATTTTGAGGATTACAAGAAGGCTCGACTGAAGGAAGGCGCTAGCGCGACAACGGTCAACATTGAACTCTCGATTCTGCGAGGATGCTGGAGGTTCATGCTGAAGATGGCCAGCCCCGGCGTGATGATTAATCCCGCTCGTGGCGTTCGCGTGAAGATGCCATCGAAGAAACGAAGACTCGTTGAATCGCCTTTCGAGGAGCAGAACGACGTAACCAATCTCCCGCCTGATTGCCTCCTCTGCTGCCGTGCTCGGCGTCTTCTCCGATCTCGACCGAGGCACTCTAAACGGGATCCTAGGGCCGATGCTTTGACCTCGATCGACGATTGGACGGGTTACTGGCGTAATCGCGAATTTCGCGCCAGTTGGGGTGCCTTTATCGCAGCAACGTAGGAGCGACGGCTAAAAGGACGGCCAGGAACCAGCAGGTGGATGATTTTCTCTAGGCGACTTTCCGATTCGCCGGAGTGTTCACTTGCTCGTCTTTTTGGTTGCACTTCGGACAGACTGGTAATTGAATTATTACGACCTTGCCATGGTGTGAAAGCGTTGCGTTTCGATGTATCACTGCGGAGCCGCAATTCTCGCAATGAAGGGGCGGCGGCAATGCCGACAAAACTTCCAAAATGCGTTCCGCGAATTGGGAGGGAGAAACAGAGATTGAGCCAGAGTTCTTTTTCACCACAGAGGTCTCCTTCAGACTAGTGAGGCATCGCCGGAATCATGCAGCTTCGGTGTGCTGCCAAGCGGTTTTCAGCGCACGCAGGGCGTACAGTGCGTCTTCCAGGGCCTCTTTTTCTTCGGGGCTTCCGCTGCTGTAGAAAATTTCTCGTCCGCGTGCTCTCACGGCTTCTTCAGCTTCCGAGACTCGCTGTGGTAGAACCCTTTTGTTGGTTTCCAGAATGGCGGCTCTGTACAGAGTCTTCCAAAGATTCAGGTATGGGGGAACTGCCGGGGTCATGACTAACTCCAATCGAGAAAGTGTGGAGGGCTTACCGGTGTTTGGTAGGTAGAGGTCTTCTATTTCCACCATAGTCTGATGGCTACAGAAGTCAAGGCAAATAACCGAATGTTGTTGTGATCCGCTCGTGGCTTTCGCGTGAAGATGCCATCGAAAAAGCGCAGAGTGCTTGAGCAGCCAATGGAGGGAAGCACTCACGAGTCTCAGGCGAGGTGCTCCGATCCCAACCAAGGCATTTCTAGCGGTCGATCTTCCACACGAGCAGGACGTCGAACTTTCGCTGCCGAGCATCGTTCATGAGGCGATTGAGTGCGGGGCGAGATTCTTTACTACCAGAAACTCCACAATCGAGGTATCGGTCCACGATGATCCAACCACAATTCTGAGCGTAATCCGTGAGTTCCGACACCTGCATGTCCACGCTCTGCTCTCCAGTGGATACTCGCCCGTAAATTGCAACTCTGTTTCCTTTTTTCATAACTAATCCTTGGGCCGTCGCGGTGCCAATGGCACGTTGGTGATTTAGAGATCGAGAACAAAGGGTGAAACACCGCTGACATTAGGCAGTCAAAAACCTCTCCGCCTCCTATAGCTCTCAAACTCGGCGCTCTCTTCGGCAGTGAGTTCTCGTGGTGTGCCGTTCTCGATGGCGATCACGAACTCCTTGGCGTTTCGGATCAAGGCGGCGGCTCGTTTCAGCGTGTCAGCCTCGGCGAACCAGCCAACCTGCTCACCGTCAGTGATCCCGTACTTGACGACAGGTGAAGAACTGTTCATGGATGCGCGTCCCTTTCGTTTGACACGCATCAAGAGAACGAGCAAAAGAAAAGCCGCCAGCATCGGCGGCAATGTCGTTGGAGATTCCGTTACGAGTTTCCTCGTCACATCGAGCCAGTTGCTGGCTCAAGGCACCTTGCGATCTCCGCGCAGGTTGCCGGATCGGATTTCCGACCGCTCTTGATGCTCAGTCGATTCTAGTGCAGAAGAACCGAGTTGCAAATGGCACGTTGGTGATCAGCAAGTAACAAACTACGGGACCGTCTAGAGGTTTCGCCTTCTCGGTTTTGCGAAATCGGCATGGAGTATGGGACCCATCAAACACACAGATTGCGAAATCGGAATTGAAGTCGGAGGATCGTTACGCATCGGCAACAAAACCCCGTCCGAAATCCACCTTCGCTAGAAGAGACGGTAAGCATGATCCATTTTCGTCTGAAGATGGCCTCGCTGGCGCGTGTGGCCAGCCCCGGACATACGTCGTATTGCTCAATATCCGTCTACATTCGTTAACACGACAGTGCTCGGTCCAACGTAACTGCCGAGAACACGAATGTTAACTGCGGTCTGCACGAGTGTTCATACAATTGATCTCACAACACTCACCGTTCTCATTAAATAAGGAGAGCTAATGCTGAGCAAATTCGGGAAGTGCCTGGTTTCTCTACTCACCCTCGGAATGTTGGCGTTGGCGCAAGGCGTGCCGGCCGGAACTCGCATCACTGTGCGAACCGACTCGCAAATTAATTCCGCAAGTGCGCATGTGGGACAGTCGTTTCATGCCAATCTTGTGAAGGACCTAGTTGTCGATGGCAAGACCATTGCCAAGGCTGGCGCGCCAGCGAAGGCGAAAGTCACGTATGCCAAGTCAAGTGGACGGCTGCACGAACCAGGTCAGCTCACTATCCGCCTCACATCGATTCAACAGGCGAACGGTAAGACTCTGCCAGTCTCAACCAGCGGCTTTCGTGCTAAAGGAAAAAGCCATACCAAGAGCAATGTAACCAAAATAGGTGGTGGTGCCGCGGCGGGTGCGCTCATCGGCGGATTGGCCGGCGGTGGTAAAGGGGCTTTGATCGGTACGGCTGTAGGCGCGGGGGCGGGGACCGGGGTTGCAGCGGCAACGGGTAAAGAAGAGGCTGTGATCCACGCCGAGACAGCGATCACCTTCACAACCACAGCGAACGCGATCGCGAAATAACTCGACATGCTGGCAGGGACATGGCTACCAGTCTAATGTGGGACGGCCTGATTATGACATCTACTTTCCGAATCGTTTTGATTTAGCCGCGCTCGCGCCAAAGACCGGATTATTTGTTCAAATCGGCTGTCCAGTTGGAACCTTTTACATGCAACTGGAACTGAGATGCGTCAATTAGCACTGCCGGAAAGACCAACCGTTTGCGGGCTGTTTCCAGCATCGTCCTTGACACTTAGCGTTCCTTTGAACGACCCGCTTGTCAGCGGATGGAATGTCACGGTCAAATTGCAACTTGTGAACGCTGCAACGCTACTCGCGCAACCACTCACGGAATAGTCCGTCGAAACCGAAAAGGCCGAAATGTTGAGAACTTTATTTTGAGCATTCGTCAGCTTTACCATCTTGCTTGTGCTGCTGCCAATGGCTTGCAAGCCGAAGGCGAGGCTTTTTGGGGCGAGGACTACTGGAACGAACTCGTACGCCCCCATGTCCACGATTGCAGTCGTGCCGCCGTGGCCATTGATGATTCGCGGATTACTTGCGAAGTCGTTGCTAGGCAGATCAGGAGCAGAATTATTACCTGCATCGATGGCAGGGGAACCGTCTTTCAAGCGAAAATTGTTTGTGCCGACGAATTCGGGATTCACCGAGATGTTGCCGTGGATCCCCGAGAAACCAGCACACATACCATCATAGGAATTTCCTTGCGGCGTAAACGCGTCGTTGAACTGAACGAGCGGTGGGCCATCCTTGTATAACGGGTTACATAGCAATGCGGATTGGCCAGCAGGTGCGATGATCAGGTTGTTGATGATCTCTGCGTTCTGATTGAAACCGTCGGCGACGACCGCTGCGTTGCTGGCACTGTTGCTGGCAATCGTATTGTTCACAAGTCGATAACCAGTTGTGCTTTGTGGAATCAAACTGTAAATTCCCGCTCCTTCAGGAGCCGAATTCCTAGTGATCAGGTTTTGGACAATGATTTCGTCTGATTCGTTGACAATCCAAATGCCGCCGCCCTCACTCTCGGCTGCATTGTTGCTGATCGTGTTATTGAGGATGACTACATTTCCAGCGTTGTTAAGCCCGATCCCGCCCCCGAAACCAACACCGAAGTTATTCTGGATACTGTTGTCAACGATTTGGGCCGAAGATGCAGTGAGCACATCAATGCCGCCGCCCTCTGTTCCACCCGTGAACGCGACCGTATTGCCCGTGATGGTATTGCCCTTCACCAAAGGCGACCCTTGGTAGATATTGATCCCGCCGCCACCACTTGCACCAACGTTATTACGGATAATGTTGCCGATGATAGATGGCGAAGCGACGATGACAGCAATTCCACCACCTTCGAACGTAGAAGAATTCAGGCTTCCGTTCTGTATCGTGAAGCCCTGCAACACGGAACTCTTGGTTTCTCCACTGCCGAACGTGACCACTGGCCCCACAAGACCTATTCCGTCAATGATAGTGACTTTGTTTCCGCTTTGACTTCGCACGACTATGGCTTTGCCACCAAAATTTATCTGTTCGTAGTATGTGCCGGGAGAAACTAGAACAGTATCCCCGTTGCTGGCAGCATTGATCCCCGCCTGAATTGTCGGCTGGTCCGCAGGAACGTGGATTATTGTGGCGAAGAGAGGCGTTGCATAAAGGCTTGCGACCATAGTGACGCAAGCGGCCAAATATCGAAGCATTGATCACCTCAAACGGAGCGAGATCATACAACGACATTCCGGAACTTACAATGTGCAAGAAATTGCAACCCCGTCTAATCTTGCAAAGGCATTAGAGTCGAGTCCCTCTGCAATCGTGAGGGACACTGAGAAGCTGGCAGGAACGTAACGAGCGGTCAAAACGTGTAGTCGCGCGATTTCGCCAGCCAAACAGCCTTATGCCCTGTGCATCGACTGTGTCAAGGCCAAGGGCTTGTTGATCGACCAGAAGGCGGGATAGTCATTACCATCACATGTTGCGGCGAGTTCTAGAGTTCAGCAGTTCGTTTGTGGACTGGCATCCTTGTCCTTGAGTTTCGCCGCTAAACATTCTTCGTGGCCGAGTTTCCCATCGTCTGTCACTCTGGACTCCTTCCAGAGAATGGGGTGACCGCAGATGACACATTTCATTGGTGGATCGAGTCGCTGCATCGCGGAAGAGACGAGAAGTGGCATGGGGGAAGACCTCATCTTCGAGGAACTATTGGAAATCCGCGAACAATATAGGGCGTTCAGCTTGCTTTGTAAACGTAATCCCTTTTTGTTCGTGTTTCGTAACGTGCGCCTCAAACGCCAAAATCTGATTCGTTCCGCGACTCAATAGCCGGGAGTGCCTGTGGTCCGCAAAAACCTCGTGCAGTCGACGAAATGCCCAGGGTTCGGTGCAAATGGCCAGAATTTTTCTTAAGTTGTGTTCAGCGGCTGAAGGTGGCTGTGCGAAGCTGAAAGGGCATGTTCTCGTCCCATCTGACTCCTTGCCGTAATCTTTGCTCCGCTTTCTCCACTATGTGGGAATTGCTCCGGGACGGCCTCCAGTTCTTGAGGACGATTTCACATTCGCGGGCGGCTTTGGCCGCCGAGATCTTGTTCCTGCGAAAGCAGCTCGCCTACTACCAAGACCATCGGATCCGACCGCGCCGACTCCGCGACGCCTCCCGGTTGTGCCTGTTGTTTTGGTCTCGCCTGTTCGATTGGCAGGCAGCCCTCGTGGTCGTCAAGACGAGTACTTTTATTCGTTGGCATCGCAAAGGTTTCAGGTTGTACTGGCGATGGAAGTCGCGAGGTGGCCGCCCATCGCTCCCGAAAGAGATTCGGCAGCTCATCGCTCGTATGGTCAGAGAAAACGTGACCTGGGGAGAGGAGCGCATCGCTGATGAACTGTCCTTAAAACTCGGCATCTATGTTTCCCCACGAACGGTCCGCAAATATTGGCCGCAGCTACCGGGGATGGGCAGCGGACGCCGGCGAACCCCGTCTCCAGCTTGGAAGACCTTTGTCCGCAATCCTGCTCAGGGCATCGTGGCCTGCGATTTTCTGGTGGCAGTGACCGCTCGTTTCCGGATTCTGTTCGTGTTCGTGGCCCTGGAGATCGGAAGCCGCCGCATCCTGCATTGCAATGTGACAGCTCATCCTACGGCGGAGTGGACGCTCCAGCAATTGCGGGACGCCATTCCGAGCGATCATCCCTATCAGTTCCTCATCCACGACCGCGATACCATCTTTTCGTCGGAGTTGGACGCGGAAGTGAAAAGCACCTTCGGACTCAGAGTATTGCGTACGCCGGTCCGGGCACCTCAAGCGAATGCCTACTGTGAACGATTGATGGGAACGGTACGACGAGAGTGCCTGGATTTCATGATCCCGCTCCACGAACGACAACTCCGTGGAACCCTGCGGTCCTGGGTGACTCACTATAATAAAGGACGCCCACATTCGAGCCTGGGTCCAGGAACCGCTGAGCCGACGCCAACGCGACGCCTTTCGCAGCTGCATCCGAGACATCGACTGCCTCGGGATTGTCGGATCACAGTTGAGGACATCTTGGGCGGTTTGCATCATGAATACCAGCTGGAAAAGTATGTCGCCTGATGCTGTACGAGGTTTCTGCGGAGCACAGGTCGCATCGACTTTCTGCGGAGCACAAGTGTCAGAGTTTTCTGTTCTGTACGAACGAAATCCGTATCAGAACAGTCGTTCACCTTGCCGCTGAACTTCTTGTGGTTGTCGATTGTCTTTCTCAAGTTTGACAGCCTTGCCCCTTTCCTGCGCATTGGTTCCTCAGCCACGTGACAGCCAGCCTCATGAATGGTTTAGTGTGTGAGCCATTAACCCCAGCCCGATGGCCACGGCGGCGCCCACCCCAACCCAGATTGCGATCTTTGTCCCCCGGGACAAGCCTCCTCCGCGAACCCGATCGACGGCGCTGTAGGTAAGCGTCGATGCCTTTCCGGTTTTCCTATCGGTCACCTCGAACGAGTCTGCGTCTATTTGGCTGATGTAGCCCTTGACCTCAGTCCTATCTCGAAGAGTTATCTTTACCGTCGCTTTCTCACCCGTCCCACGTTTTTGTATTTGGGCCTTAATCTTGCTCGCGCCCTCCTCTTTCGAGAGGTTCTCTTTGTGTTCTTCAACTCCGGCAGGCTGCATTGGCTGCGATTGCGACCACGCTGAAAGTGGAACAAGCACGATCAGGTACCAGCAGATAAGGCGCTCTAGTTTCACGGAATGCCTCCTCGAAGGTCGCTCTTGAACTGTGGAGCGACGAATTTGCGAAGTCAGAAAAACTCTCGTTAACCATGGGCGGCGGTGCGCCCAAGTCAAAACGCAGACCGGGAACGAATCGAGGTCGGTATCGGCTCGTCCGGGTCCAACACCCGTACCCACGCTCTTCTGCGCGTTGGTCCCTCAACGACTAGGTCCCGCACATCAGTCTCTAGGTGTGCCTGGGTAGGATGCTTTCGGAATGACTAGAACGCCTTGTCAGTCGATGGGCGGTGGTGACCGTAAGGCGAGGCAAGATCGGAAACGGGTCGCCAGCAGCGTCGCGGTGTCGGGTTCAATATCGCGCAACACGCGCGACACCATCGGCACTAGGGGTGAATTGACGACGGCGACAATTGATAATCGCGGCACAGCTCCACTTTTTCGAGTGCCAGTGGGTGCTGACGAGAGCCGCGTGACTGCTACGTGGGAAGACTTCGGACGCAACAACTCCTGCTGAAACGCGTCATCGTAAGGAGATACGACAGACAGAACGAAAGTCACGACACCAAGAGCCCACAGACTTGAGGCCAAACGAGAGGAGCGCTGCCCGCTCCGTGCCCAGTCGCGGTGCCGAACGTCGCATGAGAGGGTCGCCACGATCCTACCATTTCTGGCAAATCGCCGAAAGCAATCAACGATTCTTTGGGGGAAACCGAGGGTCAATCTCGAAAGCGCACGGAGATTAGCATTTAATGAAGAGCCAGTCAAGGTCGATTGTTGAAAATGTCGCTTGTTGAAAAATCCCGATCACACTTAACCCCCCTCGGGCAGCACGGTTAGGGAGCTTCTTCCCCTAATGTCTCCATCGCCAGGCAGCGGGACGATCTGCTTATTTCCTCACCCGCAGCGTTTTCATCTGCCCAAATGCGCTCTCGTTTGAGGGCTTGCTATTACCTGACAGGGTGCTAGACTCAGGCCATCTCTTACACATTCCTCCGCCGTGATGGCATTGGCACTTCCTTCTGAAAGGCGAAAAGCGTTTTAGCCGTGCCGCCTCTGGCCTGGGCGTTCTACACAGAAGACCGCATCGTACCCTTACCAAACCGTGTAACACTCTACGCTGTGCCCTCCCGCCGCTTGGAAGATCGCATTCTCAGATTGTGTGGCCAAGTAGTCGCGGTAGACGCGGATTCATCAGAGTTTTACGCCCTCGCCTCCGAACTCCGCTCAAACCTGAAAAGAAGGGTCAGACAAGCGTGTCCGGGAGCAGAAGAGTCCACGACCCGCAGGTCCCCGCCTGCTAGTGTTCTGTGTTCTCCGCAGTCCGGTCCGTGACCACCGAATCGGTGCCAGTGCCTTCGTCTCGAAATAAGGGGTGCGGAGTGAATGAGTCCGGCGCCTCCAGTTCAAACTTCAGCACGTCCGAGGCTCTGTAGCTATACTCTTTACCGCACTTGTCACACCGGACATTGAAGGTGGTATTGCCAATAGGGCACGCGGTGACGGAATCTGTTTCGGCGAGCGGGATTCTCTGCCTGTAATTTAGACTCAGGCTCTCCCGCATGTGAAACCACCGATTCTTGCAGAGAACTACCCAAGAATAACGGTTGTCCTCCCACATAATGAGGGCTCCCCAAGCGGTCACGAAGTGGCGAGGTGCTTTAGTGGTGTGGAAAGTAGCAAAATGGGTCGAAGGCGTCAAGAAAATTGGACACTCAGCCTCTAAGACCATGACATGCCCTTCCTGCCATAACGAAACGGGAATTGGAACCGCTGCGCTGTTCGATCACGTTTTCATGTCTCGGAAGAAATGCAAGCGATGCGGCAGAGACTTTCTGATCGTGGACGGCATTCCGATGACCGAAGAGCAGTACGCACGTAGGTCCAGAGACACTGCGTGATAAGCTGCCCCACAACGCACCCCAAAAAATCGTGCTCATCATTGTGCTAGAGCAAAGACAGCCCCGCTGGAATGGGCGAGTTTGCTCTAGATCAAATTGTCGGATCGGGGGGTGCTGTGATGTTGAGACCTCGGATCTGCTACGTATTATCCCTTCTGAGAATTCACAACCCAGACTGCAAGCACTGTGCGGCTCACCTAATCTGCGGGAATGAATTGCGAAAAAGGCTGGAAGAGTTGAACGATCCGATGCAGGCGATTTCCGATCGTTTTCCAGAGGCGGGGGGCATTGCGGTCAACGTGAAGACAAAAAACAGCCACGGCGTCCGAGTAGGCCAGCTACCCGCAACGATACTACAGAGTGTGAAACAGCGGAACGCAGCCTGACAAAGAGTGTGACGGGGCCCGACAGGGACATCCAGGCAGTGAAAGGAGCGCGAACATGAACCATCTTGTGAGTGAACTGTGGCGGGACGATGAGGGCCAAGACATCGCCGAGTATGCGGTTATGCTGGCCGTAATTCTGGTGTTGGTAGTCGGCACGGTTCGCCTTGTAGGAAGCAATGCGAACAACGCTTTTTCGTCAGTAGCCAGTTCGCTTCAATGACCCACCTCCGGCCGGGCATCACACGGCTTTGATGAAATGCCGCGCGAAGGGGAGGTCAATGTACAATTTAGCGAGAGTTGCCCGGTTGTTGAAGAAGGAGCAAGATCGACTGACCAAGGAACTTCGTCGCATCGGTCCTGCGCTTGCGGCTTTCGGCCACACATACGGCAAGGGAACCAGAAAGCTGTCCAAGTCGGCTCGGGCGCGCATCGCGGATGCCCAACGAGCGTGTTGGGCAAAAGTTCAGGCGAACGCAGGTGATCAGAGGAAGGTAGTTCCGATCCACGGCAAGCGGACCCGCTCGGTAGCTGCGCGAAGGAGGATCGCCGCGGTGCAGAGGGCGCGATGGGCGAAGGAAAAGACGTGGAAGGGGACAGCTTAATTTTCTGTTACAGAATCGACGATTGCGAAAGTCACAGGCCGAGCTCTAGGCGCCGTTTTGGGACGATGTCTCAGTAGAATCAATCGGCCGTAGAATCCCCGTCTCAAATCCGCCGACATTCCGACGAGCGGTATCAAGGCCTGCCAATGCCTCGGATGCGGGCGGATCGGCCCGAACGGACGAATGCGGCAGTGGGCTGCGAAACTCGCATGGCTTCGGCTATCTCGCGAACTCTTGGCTCTGAGCCTCACCATTCGAACGTGGCCCAACTCCAGGTTAATGCGTGCTCAGAGGCCCCGCGCGACCGCCAAAAGCGACTGATCATAGGCGCTCTTGGCCAAGGGGCACGGTTTAGTGGCTATCGGTTGCGAACGAGTGACGTTAGGTCGAAGATCGCCATAGTCGTTGTAGCCCAACTTCCCAACGTTTCGTGACAATGAGGACAAATCAGCCTCACGGGAGAGTGGTCTACTACTGTAATGTCAGCGATGCTGTGACATTGTTTGCACGTAATTAGGTATTCGTTCGTCAGTTCGATCAGATGCTCGTTGATGGGCATGAGAGGGGTCCGCCCCAGTCCCGCTGGACCTGCGAAAGTTGTGAGAAGTCTACGCCTGGAACTGAAGAATCCGAGAGGGGTCGCTCTGTAAATTGTTTGTGTTCAATCTGTAAATTTTGTGAAGGAATTTGGGAAGCAAAAAGGTGGCGACTCCTGCGCGCCGCCGGCCCCCCCAGATCCTCTGGCTCTTCCGACCATTTAGCCATTCTATCGCGCCGGCAGAGAAGGGATTGATAACGGGCTTCGCAGTCCGGAGCTGCCGGGTGCTCACTCAAAACCTCTTTGGCAGAAAGCGCGTTGGGCGAAATTCAAGGAGCTACAGGCGGACAATAGAAGGTCGTTCCCATTCGTGGGAAACGGACACTCTCGGCTGCCGCACGAAGGAAGATCGCTGCTGCGCAAAGGACGCGATGGGCGAAGGTGAAGGCGGGGAAGAAAACGCCCTAACTTTTTGTGCGGTCAGAGCGTCCATGCGCCCCGGCTGAATTGCTCGACGGTTTCGTGGCCAAAGTGTAGTCGAATCATCCGCCATAGAATCCTCCTCCTGATTCACAGAACATTTGATCTCAATTCTTCGAGTTATTGCCAAACTGGCTAATTCTCACAACTGTCCAATCTCCCAACGCGCATAAACGGCAGCCAATGTCTTTAGAACCCGAGACCTCCTTGTGTGACCTGCTCGTCACCCGAGTGTGACGACGGCACCTCCGGCCTCGAAATCCGATCCGATCTACTGGCTAGAGCTCCCTGCAAATGAAGGACTTATCAATATTAACCACACATGATTCGCTGGTTAGCCGCTCGGCATTGAGGTACGCGTCGGTGGGATGGATTTTGCTCCGCGGAGGTGCACCATGCGGAGTTTACCTTTGCGGGTCACGGTGGTCGCAGGCTTTGTGGCCCTGTCGGTACTGTTGGAAGCACATAGCAACGAACGTGACGCAGCAGATCGTATGCAGATTGTCGTTTCGGTCTTCAATCGGGCCGGGGCACCGGTCCAAGCGGTTCTCGGCGCAGAGACTATTGCGGCCAAAATTTACGAACGGGGAGGGGTGATCATTGTGTGGAGAAACTGCAGCACCGTAGCCCAGCCGGACTTGGAGCGCTGCGGGGCGGCGAACCAGCCGGGCGAAATCGTCCTGAATATCGAGCACCAAGCCCTGACACGGACCGCCGATACCTATGGGGTGGCCTTCCTCGGCCAAGACGGTCGTGGCAAGTTCTGCGATGTTTTTTACGATCGAATTCTGACGTTGCACCACAGCGGTCGTGTAAGCGAAGGAACCATTCTGGGCATTGTTGCGGCGCACGAACTGGGACATCTCCTGCTTGGTCCAGACTCGCATTCGACTACGGGCATCATGCGGCCGCAAATACAATGTCATGATCTCCTCGTGCCGGAATTTGGGGTCAACCACTTTACTTCTCAACAATTGCAGAAGATCCGCATGCGGCAGAAACAAGTTGTCGTGAACGAAGGTCGATGACAGGTGCGGCGAATGAAACTATATCAGCCGGGATCTATTGGACCCTGACGGCGCAGCCACTAATCCCGCAGCCCCATGCGATTCAGCAGATTCCAGAAGCGAGGGTCCGAACGCAAGGGGTCAATCCGCAGATCGGCTTTCACGAAATAGGCCAGGTCGGGGGATCGCTCCCGATACGCCCTTTCAAGGAACTCGAATGCTTTATCCTTCTGCCCCAGTCCCGAATAGATCGTCGCGATCATGTACCAGGAGACGTAATTCGCCGGCGCCTGCCGCTCCAGATTGCCTAGCAACTTCTCGGCCTCGGCCACTTTACCTGTGATCGCGTAGACGTGGGCGAGTCCGGCGATCGCGTCCGAGTTCCCCTGGGACAACTGGATCGCCTGTTGAAATTCGGGGACGGCTTCAGCAGGATCGCCAGAGCCTTCGTAGCCGACCGCAAGAAAGTAGTGACTCGTCCAATTGTCCGGGTAGACGCTGACTGATTTCTGACCGGCTTCGACGAGTGGTTTGTAATCACGCAAGTGATAGTAGATGCCCGCTTCGTCCAGGGTAATTAAAGGATAGACGGTATCGAGGCGTCGGATGTTTGCCAATTCAGCGAACGCCTCCTCGCGTCGTCCGCTCCAGGCCAGGAACCAAACAAGCGACTCATGCCCCTCGATGTAGTTTGGGTTGAGTTGGACGGCGTGGCGCATTTCTCGCTCTGCCGTGTGCCAGTCCCAGCCGTATCGCCAATCAAGATCGCCCAGCGTAGTGTGACCTTCACCTAGAGTTTCATCCAACTGGAGAGCCTTCTTGACGGCTTCGCTGCTGCTTCTATAGGCGTCCTGGGGAGCGATCCATCGATAAGATCCCAGATCTTGGAAGGTATCCGCCAGCCCCACATACGCGAGCGCAAACGCGGGATCCTTTCGAACCGCCTCTTCGAAGTATGCCTGTGCCTGCTTAATGGCAGCCTGAGTTCCCAGAGGTTCGAAATGGCGACCTTTCAGATAGGCTTCATACGCTTCAGGATTTACCGCTAATGTTCCCCGAAGGCGCGCTTGCTGCGCCGGTGTCAGCTGAATGCGAATTTGTTGCGCAACAGCCTGCGCGACCTCTGCTTGCAACCTCAATACGTCGCCCAGATCGCGCTCATACGTTTCCGCCCATAGGTGCTGATCCGTCCGGGCTCGTATCAGTTCGATCGCAATTCGTACTCGGTTGCCCGATCGAGTTACGGATCCCTCGATAACTCCGTCAACGTTCATTTCTTTGGCGATCTCCGGTAGGCTTTTGTGAGTCCCTTTGTAGAGCATCGCCGATGTGCGTGAAGTAACCCGCAATGAGCCTGTCTTGGACAGTTGCGTGATGAGCGCGTCGGTCATCTCATCGGCAAAGTAGTCTTCCTGATTGTGGGACAAATCGTCCAAAGGCAGGACGGCCAATGATTCGATCCTCTCATTCGCGGATCGCTCCCGGTACTTCCATACGCCGAGCAGAACGGCCGCCAGGACTATGCTGGCGAGCGCAACTGCTGCAACATGCCGATGAGACTTGTCGACGGACTGCTGAGGGGCGGCCAATGCGTGTGGTTGTGTCGCCTGTGTCACGCTTGCTGCCAAACTACTGTTAACCGATGCGTTGAAGCGATAGCCGCGACGCGCGAGGGTTTCAATGAATACCGGGCTTTCCGCCGATTCGCCCAGCGCATCGCGCAGCCGCTTGATAGCTGCGTTTAACCCGTGGTCGAAGTCTACAAATGTACCGTTCGACCAAAGTTCCCGTTGCAGTTCTTCCCGCGTAACCACATCTCCCGTGTGTTGCAACAGGATTATCAAAATACGGAACGGTTGTTCTTGCAGCTTGATTTTGACGCCATTCTTGCGCAATTCTCCAGCGCGCACGTCCACTTCGAAGCTACCGAAGTGAAGGATTCGCGACTGATTCGCGGCCGTCATGTTCAAACTTGCAGGAAAGTTTAGCACCACGTCCGGTTTGCGTTTAATTTGGGTTTACCTTGTTCAGGCGAATCGAGCCAGAGGCCAAGTCTGAGGTATTGGCTTGCAGCTCGCTGGTATAAGTTCCGATTGCAACCGTCGCGAGTCATATCGAAACCTGTGGGACGAACGTGCAGGAAAGTCGCTCCCCATTCGTGGCAAGCGGACGCTCTCGGCAGCTGCGCGGAGGCGCGACGGGCGAAGGTGAAGGGGGAAGAAAGACGGCGTAAACCAATTCGTTTTCCCGTGGATCGCAAACTCGGTTCTTTTGCTTTGTTGATACCGTCTCCGCCCGTAACTTTGCCGGAACCAATCGCACCTAGAGCAACCGAGATTTTGAGAAAGCGCCTCAGCATGCGAAGCGCAGACTACGGGGAGGACCAGTGGTCTGGTGTGCTCACACCACAAAAAACCCAAAAGCGCTGCGGGAGCGAGGCTTCCTAGAACTTCGGGCCATTCGACATGTCCTAAACAGCCTCCGTATATTGGAACAAGAGGAAGAGCGCCTCGCCGCAGATGACAAGAAGAGCATTCTGCAAGAGACTGTGCAAAAGCTGAAGACTATCGCACCCAAGTTTGGGAATCCGAGGAACAATAACCTTTACTGTGGAAGCACGTTTGAAGGAACTCAGTATGTATGTGATGGATTGGGTCTCACACCTCGTTGTCGGTTGATCGTCGTCTCGGCTCCAACAAGGGCGTCCCCTCGACCAACAACCTCGTTGCACTCTCCCTCATATGCTCAATCGTTCCACGCAGGAGTTGCGATAGTTCTTGCAGAGCCGCTTCCAGATCACCATCAGTAGCGGCAACTGCGTTCGCACAAAGCTCGCGTATTCGATCCTCGATTCTGCGCTGAGGGGGAGACATTGACTCGTGATGTAACCATTACACGGACGGTTACATTTGTAGGATGCCACAAACTGTAGTGGTTCTACAGCGTTTACCGGACAAAACTTCTTCACTCTCTTGAGTATTGCGAAATAAGAGGTTAGGTCTCCATGTTTTCATAGGACATGCCTGCTGATGGGTGGCGTACGTGCAAGGAATGAAATCTATGGCGTCAATGACTGAACTCGAACGTGAGATGGTGACAGTTTTGTGCGCTCGAATTGCCGATGAGAAGAACCCTCTCGTTTTTCCGGCAACTCTTAATCGAGTTGGACGCGTTGTTGGAAAAGTTGAAGAATCGTCAGGCAAAGCGCTCTGGGTTTGAAGGCGAGAACATGGCAACTTGAATCCCCCGTTCGCGACAACGCCATCCCAAATAGCTCCATGCCGCCCGCGCCGCTACCATTGAGGCTGAAGCCAACTCTTCCACGCCGGCGCGGTGGCGCACACTCAGACAGGAGGGTAGCGTACTTGGCGCACGTCGGCGGTTTTATCTTTGGAGCTGTGACGGCGCGTTTCTTCGAAGATCCGCGTTGGCTGGCTTTGCAACCGCCCGCGGATTGACTTACTGATCTGTCAACGATCCGGTCCTAGATTACTGATCCCCTCTAACCTCAGCGTGAAGGAACTGCACAGGGGCATCCTTTGGAACGCTGAATGGGTGTGCAGACTTGGGGTCGCGATTGAACTTGGAAAAGGTCGCGGGGTTGTCCTGAAAGTGCTTCTCAAGCGTCTGTATGCGAGTTCCATTGGCAGGATGATCGGAAAGAAGCTGCGGAATCTGCCTAACGTCAGCGCTTTGGAAATCCTGAAACAACCACGCTAAACCCCAGGGGTTGTATCCGGCCTCCGCGCAAATATCGGAGCCTGTCACATCAGCTTTAGACTCAGCGTCACGCGAGTAGCCAAGCGAGTGCAGCTTTCCTAGGAGGGCGATCGCGATAATGTGAGCACGCGTGGGACCTAGTAATATTGCAGCTTCGACCTCGTGTCTCCGAATCCTTTGTTCCTTTTCCATGAGAGCAACGCCATCGCGATGTATCGTGTGCGCGACCTCGTGGCAAAGGGTCCCAGCCAATTGCTCAGTGTTCTTTACAAAGTAGAGGAGCGAGTCCACTACGTACACATTCCCACCGGGTGTTGCAAAGGCATTAGGCTGGGCTTCGTGGACGAGAAAAAACTTGAAAGGATGCAGGTAGTGCTGCTGAGCCACGCGGGAAATCGCCTCAGCCACTGGCTTCAGACTCTCGTACAGAGGAGAGGATTCGATAATTTCGACATTGTCTTTCAATTTCGCATACATCGCCTGCCCAAGTTCAGTCTCTTGGTCGGTAACGGGCTCGACCGTGGGAGCCTGCGCCACGCAAGGCATCCATGGCATGGCTAGCAGGGAGACGATCCAGAATTTATAGCTCCAGAATCGCAACCTCGGCATCTTCAGACTCCTTGCTCATTTCTTGGAAAGGGGAGGTGTTCTCGACCTCCCCCTTTTGAGGTCCACAAATGTTTCGTGCTACGACGCTTTGGCTGTGGCCCTCTCTGCTTTGTCTTTGAGGACGTGAACTTTAGCTTGTGCTCGACGTTGCAGTGCTTCGCGTCTGTCTTTTGCGTTTTGTACTTGAGCTTGTATCTTCGAGTCGAGCTGGTTGATCTTCTCCTGAAGTTTTGCTTTCCGGTCAGCGTGGGCCTTGGCGTATTCGGACTTTAGTTTGTCTAGGTCGGCCTTCATCGCGGCAACATTCTCTTCGTGAATTTGTTCTTTCACCTCGGAGAGAGCACGCCGGAATACGGTGCCACCGATCGCTTCCATACGCGTATCGACGGGCGTCGTCCACTCTTCATCGATTTCGGCGACTACAGCGACCCGGTTTGGCAACAGGACCTTCGAAACGTCGTCGATGAAGTCGTATCCGATTCCGGTGTTGCTTGCGTCGACCGCCCCACCGGCTAGCAGACCTGCGCTGGCGCCGACAGCTAAGCCCACTGGCCCTGCCAACACACCAATGAGACTTCCCAGTGAGGTACCGACCAGTGAGCCGATCGGCCCGACGTCATCTCCCTGCTTTACGCTTGCGCTGCCATCTGCGTTTTTCGCGAGTACGGCATACCCGTACACGCCGATGCTGCCTTCCCCGTCCAACTGAAGAAGCGCTTTTTTGCCTTCATAACCTTTGCTTTCGCTGTCAAAAACCACCACTAGCATGCGATCCATAGTCATCTCCTATCGAAAGTCGTTGGGATCAGTGAAGTTAATTGATGGGAGAGGATTTAAGCAGTCTGATGTCCTCCTGCCCTAAAGTCGGCCCGGCGGGGTCAGTTTTCATTTCGAGATAACCAGCAAGCCTGTCTCAGCCGGGCTCTCGGTCAGAACGATGGTTATCTTTGGTGGGTTCGCTATGGGTTGAGAACGATGCCCAGGTCGGGAAATCGGAGAGCTCCACTCAGCCCTTCCGGTTGTAGCAACGAAGGCCTAATGGACGAGGCTGAATGCTACTCCAAAGTGGTGTGGGACGCAACTACGTAATTTAGAGTTTGCTATTGCGCCTCCAAAATGTTCTTAATTGTAGCGAGAGACTTTTCCAGTGAGGAAGCAGTGCGGCCGACTGCCACTTTGCGGACCATTGAGCCCTTAACACCTGTCAGACCAGCCTGCTCAGAGCCCATCGCCTTAATGAGATAAAAGCCAACTTGCTTCGGATCGTCGGTGGCTCGAACACAAAATGTGAGGTCCAGCGCCGTCTCGAAGTAATGGCTCGAATAGAGCTGCTTTTCGGCTATCGCATACGTGGCTTCGTTTGCCGATGTGCCTCGCAGCGTTACAACCTGCACGACGCGCAGTGTTGGCTTTAATCCGAACTTTACCTTTGCCCAATAAAACATGTCGCTAATGTTTCCCGACTTCGCGTTGGGATAGGCAAGCAGGTAGCGCTGGAAGTCCGGCAGATACTTTGGCAGGGCCTTCGCGTAACTGAGCATGTATGCAAACTGTCGTGGGACATCTGTCGGATTTTCTTTGTCAACATAAACGCCTAATGCTTGATTGCCATCGCGCCGGTACGCCTGGAGCCCCTCAATTACGCGCTGGTGAAGATGTTGGTTGACTTGTCGATCAAGTTCAGCCGGAGGCGCAGACCAATTGATTGACTTGTGGATCCTTTCAATGCCTTCCGCAGGCATCTGGACTTCACAGTCACCCGGTTTGCACTCCTTTAACGACTTAATATCGTCATTGTCAAACTTGAAGCCCTCGAGATCAGTGGCTTGTGGAGGATCGCTAAATTTTCCAATCGCCAGAAATTCAGGCAACTTGCGAAGACGGTCAAAATCACCGGCAAGCTGGACGTAACTTTCAGGAGTGGCGCTTATATAAACCGCACCAAAAACAAAAATCTCTGCAGGAGTGCGCGATTTCAGGACCTTCGCAATCGCTTTTCCGTTTTGGATATCAGCGATCTGCTCCTGACTCAGGCCGATGGAGTCCCTGAAGTAGTCGTTCAGTTCGACGCTGGTTTGAGAAGCAACCGGGAGCGGGAAGCCAGCTACCAACGTCGCGAGTACGAAAACAATGGCCGGATTCCGTGTCATAACCGCCTCCTGTCCCGTGCCCTCAATCCGCGGAGTGATCGAGAATTGTTTCTCGCAACATCTGCAGTACCACAAGCGTAAATGACAGAGCAACGGGGCCGATGAAGAGCCCCATCACACCGAACGCCCGTACGCCGCCCAACAGAGCAAAGAATACCGCCAAAGTGCTCAAGTTTGCTCGTTGGCTGATCACGTAGGGCCGGATCACATTGTCAGCCTGTGCCACCACTCCGCCGCCCCAGCCCAGCAAAATCAGAGCTTTTATCCAATGTCCACCGACAGCCAGAATGATCGCCGCAGGCACCCAGACAGCCGAGGATCCAATTATTGGTACCAGTGAAAATAGCGCCGTTACCATACCCCACAAGACAGGCGAAGGCAGCCCTAGCACCCAGAAACCCAGAGCCGTGAGGGCCCCTTGTGCAGCACCCACCGCCAGCACGCCATACACGTTAGCGATGATTGAGTTGCTAATTCCCGTGAACAGCCGCTCCACTTGGCTATGCGTTAGAGGAAGAATCTCGGCTACGCGTTCCTTCGTCGTCGCGCCTTCGCGAAAAAGAAAGAACAACGTGAAAAATGCAATCACTGCGGTGACGATGAAAGAAACGAAGTTGCCGACAACTTGTGCTCCCCAGGAAAATAAGTACCGGCTGACCTGCTGCAGCCAATGCAAAGCCGTGCCTCGCAAATCAAGATGGGAAAGATCTACGTAATGTCCCGCCCAGCTGAGCAGACGCTCCGTCGCGTGCATCACGTACGGGTTCCAACCGCCCTGTTCCGTGCTCCGCTCGCTCAGCAGTTGGTACAGCGCGCTCGTCTCCCGGCTAATGACGATTCCTAATCCGACGACCGGAGCGACGAAAGCAAGGATGACCAGAACGGTTGAAAACAGTGCAGCAGCATTAGGCTTTAGAATGCGTGCCTGGATGCGGATGTGAGCGGGGTGGAAGACGATCGCGAGCATGACGGCCAGGAAGATGGGGCTGAGAAAGGGCTTGACGATCAAAAAACAGAAATAGAGCGCGATCACTGCCAGAACTAATAAAAAGAGAGCGGTCGCTACCTGCTTCCTTTCCATGGCCTACCTGCCTTTTGGTGAGAATCTCAGCGTACCATGGCGGCTCGCATGTCCTAGGTTTGAGGCAGGTTTGATGAGGTAATCAAATTCTGATCGTGGTTGGTGGTTCCGACACGCCGCTCCCGATGCACACGCTTCACGTCGCAGCCTCAAACTCCCCATATCTCCACTCAGCGCCCCCGCGCGCCCAACACCAAACCGCATCAACAAAAAGACGCCCGATCCGGGTTGAGCTGGAATGAGCTGATCTGAGGCGGAGAAGAGAAAAGCTGAGTTGATCTGATCCATTCCCCAGTCCAGCACTTTTCTCTTCTTTCCTTTCTTCCTTTCTTCCTTTCTTTTCCTTCCTTCTTCCCCCCCTTTTTTTTTCACAGAGGGGGGGCGCGTTTTTTTGGACTGAACCCCAAAACTGAGACAGGAGATTAAGGGGCCAATTACATTGAATGGAGGAGAGCAATGTTTGTGCCCCGACAACAGTATCCCCGCGAATTGAAAATCGCAACGATGCGCGAGCTGGACTCTGGGAAGAGCGTAGGGGAGGTGGCGCGCACCTACCAAGTAAGTCCGAAACGGCTGGAGACCTGGCGAGGTGAGTGGCGCGCTCGAGGGGAACAGCTGGCGTTTCCTGGTCATGCTGCACAATCCCAAGCGAAAGCGGATGGGCGGCGAATCCCCGAGCTGGAACGCAAAATCGGACAACAGGCGATGGAGATCGACTTTTTAAAAAAAGTCTTGCGGCGTTTCAG
>Ga0210403_10001632_pt1 | contig 21045 bp, 30 predicted proteins | sample IncBWC19MmetaG_FD_150863 | JGI IMG/M metagenome (GOLD analysis project Ga0210403, IMG submission 150863) | Forest soil microbial communities from Barre Woods Harvard Forest LTER site, Petersham, Massachusetts, United States - Inc-BW-C-19-M | ecosystem: Environmental > Terrestrial > Soil >... | reverse complement strand
GACACATGGCAAGCTGACTGCCAGCAAGGGTCTCAAACTCAACACCAAACTGCTCGTGTTCTTCCTTCAGATCACGAAGGCCGATGCCGCGAAGAACGTCAGTAATCGACAATGGGAGGATTTTTTCCAACGCACTGACGCTGCAATCAAGAATCCAGAAGTCGGACTTCTCGGATTAACGAAGTTGATCAACAAAGCGAATGGCATAGAACCAAAGCAGTAAAATTTCAAAAATAGGAGCATCAGATGAATAATTTAGTTATTGTGGGACGCCTGGGAAAAGTCGGAGAATTACGATACACTCAGGGCGGAAAAGCCGTCATCAATCTCAGTATCGCTGTCGATAACGGCAAAGATTCCAACGGAGAGAAGCGGGCCGCCACTTGGTTTGAAGTCGCCCTGTGGGAAAAACAGGCAGAAGCGCTTGCGCCGCACTTTGTTGTCGGAGACCGCATCGGGGTCAACGGACAAGTTCGGCTACAGGTCGATGAGGGTAAGGACGGACAGAAGTATCCAAAACTGACCATAGATTTTCCTCGCGTTGAACTTCTGGGAGGTTCCTCCGCACCAACCCAGAATAGTCGGCCTGCCGCTCGGCCTACAGCCCGTCCTACTACTCGTCAAGTCTCGCAGCAAGTAGAAGACGAAGACATCCCATTTTGATGTTCGAAGTTGCGTAGTCGCTCTACGCTGATCTGGTGTAGCGAAAGATACGGCTAGTCTGCTAGCGCGGACACAGTGCGGTGCGTCATCGCCGCGCATGTCGCCTTTCGCGATCCGAGTAACCCAGTAAGAATGCCAAACTCTCGGACCAAATTTTTGAATCGAGGCCGCAGTGGGACTGAACGCCGACCAACAAGCAATTGTCTCGAACCCTTCCGGCGCTCGCTCCGTGGTCGCTGGCCCAGGTTCGGGTAAGTCGACCACGATGGTCGAAATGATTCGTGCGCTACTTGCATCTGGCGTTTCCCCTTCTGAAGTCCGGGCCGTTACCTTCAGCAAAGAAATGGCAAAAGTTCTTGAGACCAAACTCAAGATCAAGGGAATCGCCTCCACCTTCCACAGTTTAGGATACCTGATCTGCTCCGAGACTGAACGCAAGCCGGTCGAGCCCGAACTCCGCTATCGCCTGATGTGCAAACTCTGCAAACGCTGGGGCTGCGATTACAAAGAGTTGGATCACTTCATTGCAAAAATGCGCCGTCAAAATATTCTCCCAGTTGATGCAATTGTCGGCGATTACCCCTATAGTCTAGCGCACGCATATGCAACATACGAGCAGACTCGCACCAAAGAAGGCTGGATGGACTTCGATTCGATGCTGGCCGATGCAGTCCAGGCGCTAGAAAAACCCACCATACGCGCCCGTTGGCAGCCAAAGTACCTGGTTATCGACGAGGCCCAGGACACGGACGACTGCCAATGGAGGATGATGCAGTTGATGTCCGAGCGACATGGCAACATTACCGTGGTGGGTGATCCGGGGCAGGCGATTTACGGTTTTAGGGGGGCGAAGCCAGACAACATCACTAATTTCCAACAGTGGTTCCCCGCCGGAAAAAAGTTTTACCTCGGCAAGAACTATCGCTCGACTCGCCGCATCGTCCAGTTCATTCGTGAGAACGCCCCGGCGGATACGCCGCAGGAACTTCTAGAGAGAATGGTCGCCGCGCGAAATGTTGAGGGCGATCCTATCGGACTGAAGATGTATTGGTCGGAGGACTCCGAGGCTGAGTCCGCGTTGGCGCTTGCGGGAAAAGACCCGCTTAACTCAATCATCCTGGCGCGCACGAATAGAACGGTAGGTCTGCTAGAGCGTCTGTGTAACCGATACAACATGCGCTACCACTTGATGGGCAAGACCGGTTACTGGAAACAGGGAGAAATTCGCAAAGCGATAGATGCTCTGAAGAACTACCCTACCCTGTCCGTCGAGCAAGCGTACAACATGGCGCTTCCGAGTATCGAAGCGAAATATGCGGTTGATGATCGAACCGACAAAGATAATGACGCTCTGGAGAACCTGAAGGTCCTGCGCCTGATCGGAAAAGACTTCAAAATGGCGAAAGATTTTACAGTGTTTGCAAACAAAATGATGCATCGGAGAAACGATCCGAAGGGCGTTTCTATCAGCACCGTGCATCAAGCGAAGGGCGGCGAATGGAAAAATGTTTTTATCGTCGGGGCCAGTGCCAAAGGGTTCCCGCATCCGAAGGGCGAAGCGCGAGAGGAGCGGCGAATTTGGTTCGTCGCGATCAGCCGCCCTATCGATAACCTGCGCATTTCTTTCGCAGGGACCCCGTCCCCGTACTTGCGGAAATACTTGACGGATGAGATTCTCGACAAGCTGAGAGAGCACGCCGAGGAAGTCGATCACTTACAGGCCCAACAGAGTTTATTTACACAGGAGAAAAAATGAGCAAAGCGCTGTTGTACGTCAATTCCAAGGGATATGCCGTCAGCCGCCACAGCTATAGCGGATCGACCTCCTATAACTTCTGCCCTCGCAAATATTACCTCGAACGCGTGCAGGGCTGGTCTGAAAAACAAGAGCGCGCAGCCACCAAATTTGGCATTGCGCTCGAAGCGGGCGTGACCTTCTGGCATCAGCATCGCCAGGACACCGCCGGAGCCGTCGCAGAGTTTCAGCGCCTGTGGCTCGAACACAAAGATAAAGAGTACATATACTCGAAGCCCGAAAAGGATTGGGCAAGTTTGAGCCTGACGGGGGCCGAACTAATCAAGTTGTACACTCTTCTTTACCCGGCATTCCCGTTCGTCGTGAACAACCCACAAGATTTCCAAGTGCAGACCAATTTCGAAATCTTCCCTGGTACCAAGCTGGCGGGAATTGAGTTCACCTCCTACATCGATTTGATCGCCCAACTCAAGGGATCGCACGAGTCCCTGATTATCGACATCAAGACCTCCGGCAAGGATGTTCCTGATCTGACTCTGCTCGACCCGCAGCTTCGGAGTTATGCCTGGGTGAAATGGTTGCCGGAGGAAATCCAGAAGTGGGTGGCGTTCCTGTGGTTCCGCAAGATGGGGCGGGAAATTTCCAAGGGCGACAAGGTTATGTTCTTGGAGCCGTATGCTGGATTCGAGCCAGGAAAATCAGGTATCGTCCTGTTGAAGGATGAATTCGGAGTCTGGGTTACCAGCGACCCCAAAATTGAAGACGAGATGAACGAAAAGTTTGTTGGCCAAAGCAAAGCGGTCGTGGCCGCTAGGATGGAATACATCAAAGAGAATGGCAAACATGTCGCGGAGTCGGCAATTACCAAGCAGCGCGTGCAATTTAAAATGGCCGCCATCACAAAAGAGAGCGCGGATGACATCGGTCGAAAGATCAAGCACGATGTGGTCAACATCGCCCGAGCTAATGAGACCGAAAACTGGTTTATGAACAGCGGAGTGCGGTTTCCCGACGAGCGTTGCCCTAACTGCTCGATGCGTGGCATATGCAGCAACCAACCTGAACTGCGAGATCAGTTGGTGGCTAGAAAACAATTGGAAGAACTGGACTTTGGCACGGAAACAGAGTAAACTATACCCATGAGTGTCCGACCCCGAGATCGATTCCTGACCTTTCGCCGAGATAATTTCACTTGCCAATATTGCGGCAAGACACCCCCAGAGGTAAAACTAGAATGCGACCATGTTGTGGCGCGAGCCAACGGCGGCAGCGATGATTCAGGAAACCTTATAACCGCTTGTCGAGAGTGCAATATCGGAAAACGCACAACAGACGTGGTTACGCGAGAAGACGATATACCGAGACGGTATGATATACATTCCGGCGGGCACCCAGACGGATATACTTGTAGTGTTTGTGGGACCGTGAGTGAAACTTCTGTCTTTGCGGATGACCCAAAAGGGTGGGAATGGCGCAATCAAAAATCGTTATGCCCCGTTTGCGCGGCAGGGAGGGTGCTCGTATGTTGACGGACATTCCGGCTCTTCTCAAACAATATCCCAATTGGGTGGTGTGGGGGAGACCAGATTCGGAAGGCAAACCTTCGAAAACCCCAATTGACCCGAAAACCGGGCGTAACGCAAAGGCGAATGATCCATCCACCTGGACAACTTTTGAGGCGGCGGTCAAGGCTGCGGATATTCTCACCGGCGAATATGAAGGTATTGGATTTGAACTACACGGAACAGATATCGTCGGAATTGATTTTGATGGAGCGCTGCGCGCGGATGGAGTTATTGATCCATATGCTTTATCGATTTTGAAGCTGCTGGGCAATCCCTATACCGAGATATCCCCCAGCAAAAAGGGACTCCACGCTTTTGTTGAATGCGATGTTCTCCCCGAGGGCGGGAGAAAAATGTCTCAGGATCACACAGGGATTGAAATTTATCATGGGAAAGAGTCGGGGCGGTATTTTACAATTACAGGGGACAAGGTTGTAGGAGAAGGCATTCCCAGAATCGCAGACATATCCCTCCCATACTTACTTATCGCTCAGAACAAAGATAAAAAATTCAAAGCTTTGTGGATGGGCGATACGTCAGGTCAACTCGGAGATGAGTCGAGCGCCGACTTCGCATTGATGTGTCGCTTGGCTACGCTCACAAAATGCGACCCCAAGAAGATGGAGGAGTTTTTCGGGCTATCCGGGCTCGGACAACGAGATAAGTGGCAGGACCGCCGAGAAAATTATCGTTTGCCGACGATTCAGAAAGCGATAGCAAGCGTGACGGCAGGCCAGCCCCACGTTAAAGCGGATGTCGGGATCGTATTTCATACACCGAAGTTTCCCGATCCTGACGGTGAATATGTCGTTGCTCCTGCAGCAGGACAGGATGACGGATGGTTTCCTCTCGGAGATATAAGCTTGATTGGCGGCGCGAGCGGTACAGGGAAGACAACTTGGATTTTTGAGATGCTTCATAAACAAAAACAGGGCTACCCTGTACTTGAACACCGGACGTTTGGTAGAGTCTTTCAAGTTCTCGCTTATGATCGCGGCAGGAACGCATTCACGCGCACAATGCGTCGACTGAACCTGCTGCCGTCTGATATTCCGACGACGGCGCTTCCGTTGGCTTTCGGTACTGAGGCAGTACAAACCATTATCAATGAAATCGAAAAGATGAATCCTATCCCTAGCGTTATTTTTATCGAGGGATTAGATATGTTGATTGACGATGCGAACAAAAAATCAGTAGTATCGCCGTTCATGCGGCAATTACAAGAAACGGCGGCACATTTTCACATTGCTTTGATTTGCAGCGTCGGAGCACCAAAAACAAAACGCGGTGAAGATTACGCCGCTAAACGAGACAAACTCTCAGGCAGTGAGGCTTGGGGAAGGAATTGCGAGACCGTCTGCGTACTAGAATTCGCCGAAGAGGATGACGGCACCACGCCGCAGCGGGCTCTGACGATCCTTCCGCGAAATGCTCCCGCCGAAAAGTTCACGCTTGAATTCCAGGGAGGACGACTCGTACCCGTCCAGCCGACTGTCGAGGTAGAAGCGAATCTGGGCGGACGCCCTCCCGAGAAGGTACAAGAAGCCATTCAGTTTCTTGAACGTGAACTTCAGGATAATCGGCCTAAAGTTGCGAAAATATTATTTCGGGAGGCGCGTGAGTTTGAAGGAATCACTGAATCCACGCTAAGACGAGCCGCGAAAATTCTTCATGTAGACACTCGTCAACACGAGGCAGGTAAATCGGTTTGGGTTCTTCCTCAAACATATAATGGGGTAAGCGTTGAAGCACGGGAGGAAGAACTGTATGAAAGTTAGAGAGGTTTTGAAACGGGGTATATCTATATGATTCTACTATATATATTCACACCAGAACTAGTTCTGACAGGTTTTGACATGGTGGAACTTCCCACCATCCACCAGAACCTTTCAGAACCCTTTTGGTGCCTTTAATTGGTGTGTTATGTTAGCGTTATATACGTTTCAAAACCTATTGCTCTTTCTGGGAGAAAATCATGAGCCTGCAAAAGTTGCTGCCTCGTATCGCCGCTAGGGTCCTACACAACACCCATGTCGGCCTATCGCGAATGAAAGAGAAGTTCGAACTAATCGAAGCTGCCTACGGTCGCGCCGCCGTCGAGGCCGACTTCGAAAAGTGGTGCCACGAGATCAAGGATCGCAACCCCAAATATCCCCTGACCGAATACGTTAAGGTCGTGGATTCCCGTTTGGGCCCTGAGTTTGCCGAGAAGCGTGCCGATCTGGAAGACCCCCGGATTGCCAAGATCGTGGCGACCGCCTATGAACTGACTGGCGTGCTGCCTCCCGCCCGCGCCGTAGCGAAGCTGCTCCTGGGGGCGGAACAGGACGACATCCTGGCGGCGCTGAAAGAGTACTCCTCCACCCTCGACGAGAAAGAGTACAAGTCTGGCATGCGCAGCTTCTTCACAGAGTCTGGAGCAGTCGCGGTCCTGCTGGCGCGAAAACTGAGGAGTCAAAATGCCGCTCAACCCCGTAATTGAGAAAGGCTGTGAATGGACAGACCCCGACCACCGAGGACTATGCGGCTTCTGCGGTAAAGAAGAGGGCGGATATGCCAAGAAGGACGAGAAAGGCGCGTGGCAGCCCTCCTGCTGGCCCTGCGTGCGCCCTAAGAATCCACCGCCGCCCATGGAGAAGCGCAAAACTATCGGCACCGTCTTCACCGAGATAGAAGTCGACGGGCCTGCGCCAAAGAAAAAGAATCCTGGCCTAGTCCCGAGCACTAAAAGACCGAAAGTAAACTAGGAGGTAAAATGCTTATCCCTGTTCATAATTTGAAAAAAGGAAACCGCTTTAGTTTTTCTCCTGCAGCATGGTTTGGGCCGGCGGTTGTCAGGGAGTCCTACGTCTCTGGGGATTTATGGTGTGTGAAATTTGATGCTGTCGACTTGGTCAATCCTCCCGGCGTATTTTACGGAGACCCAGACACTAAAGTGAGACTTTTAAGACCGGCGAAAGGTTGATATGGAAGAACAACGATTACCAGAACAAGTTTTGACCCAGGTCAACCAGCAAGTCATCGCAATGGCCGCAACCGAAGAGGAATGCGAGCGCGGGTATGCTCAGCTTGGTTGGATGCTGCTCGAAGTTGCGACGATGCAATACTGGCGCGTAGCCCACCAAACCTTTCGGGACTACCTGCGCACGATTGCGATGTCGTCTCGTAAAACCGCTTCTCAACTTCAGCAATATTTCCTGACTGTTCGCGACCTTTCGGACACCTTCACCTTGGCGCAACTCGAAGCGATGGGGATTTCGAAAGCGATCAAGCTGAGACAGGCAAAAGACTATGCAATAGTCCTCCCTTCCGATGTGGTTCAGGCGGCACTCGATTCAAAGATAACAGTTAAGGAATTGCAGAAAGTGATATCCACGACACTGAAGATGCCAGAGGAAGATGGAGATTACCTCGATCTTGGCTTCGAATTTATGGTGTCGCCAGAAGAGCGCGCGACGCTAGAGGCCGCAGTAGACGCAGCCATGCACACAGACCCTGTAACGAAAACGACGATATCTAAATCTGCGCAGATGAAAGATATCGCGCTGAAGTTTGCAATGGAATTTCTTGGCTCGCACTCAGGAGATGGAAATTGAGTAAACTAGTGTGGGTAGAAGTCACTCCCGCTAATATCCCGATTCGTATTTTTAGAAGTCGGTTGCACTCGGCAGGATATCATGTCGGGTCGATCACTCAAATGGATAGGACGCACGCGGTCTCGATAATTAGGCATCTAGTGTTCATGCGATCCGAAGGTTTCTGTGAAGGGTGCTCTGCGCCAATCACTGAGTCTACCGGGCATATGCACGAACTACTGCATCGCGGCAAGGGCGGAGATATCAGTTTGGAGAACAGCGTTTTCATTTGTGCCGCCTGTCACAAATTTGCGCATAAAGACCGCTCTCCAAGATTCTCCAAAAAATCCCTTGACATCTGACGCACGGGCTGGCAGGATGAATATATTAAATCGGGATAGTCCCAGGCCGACCAACAGGTTTGGGAAGGAACCCGTCCTTTAGGCGGCGACCCTTGAGCAAGGTCGCCAGCCCCTCTCAAAATTCAACGCTCAGGAGCCTTATGGCACACTCAGTCAGCGAAGCCGCCGCCCGTGCGGTAAAAAATAGTCAAAAGAAAACCGTAGAGACTCGCACACCAGAGCAAGTAATCAGCGATATCCGCAAGAACTTGGCGGCGAAGCTGTTTGTTACGCCGGATGACCAACGGTTTTTGTTGCAGCAGTATGACAATGACCAAGGAACCATTCAGCATTTGGCTCAGGCGACCGCCGGTTTACTGGTTCGCGCAGAATCGGCGGAAGCTGAAGTCGCCGATTTGAAATCCCAAGTCGATACACTGTCGGCACTGCGAGGAGAAATTGATCTGCTCCGTGCTGAACTTTCATTCACTCATGGCGGCGAGGCATAAATGTCTCGGGACCCCAATTGCGACTTCTGTCTCGGCGTCCAGGGCATCTGCACTGAGTGTGATGGGTGCTTTGGAGAGCACTGCCAATGCGATCCCTGCGCACATGGTAAGAAGCGCGAAGAAGATTGCGTGTTTTGTGTTCGCGGATTTCAGGAATGGAGAGTTTCCGGCGACCTGGACTGGGGAAAGGTTGACTAATGAGAACGGACAAAGCAGGTAACACTCTCTGGCGCACGGTAAGCGTTAAAGTGATATTTCCTGACGGCATTTTTCCTGATCGCAAATACAGACAGAACGCCGGTCCAAAACAGGGCTTCGGTCCAGACGGCATAGATCAGATGTTGAATCAGATAGCGGACGAGCTAGACTCGTTGTATCCATGGTGGCAATTTCGCGCTGTAGAACTTTCACCCATCGGCAGCACCGTCAGATTTGCATTTATTTTTGCGGGCAATAACACGAACTATGTGGCTCCCGCACCAACGATACACCCCACAGCAGACAGCACTACACCTGGACCTGAGACGGCAGAAGACACCACGCTGGCCGCAATAATCGAAGCGGTCGGAACTACACTGCAGGACCTGTCGTCTCAGGAACCGGCGAGTTCGTACTACCAAGAGGTTAAAAAATCGATCCAAGAGGAGAACCAAAAATGATTGAATTTCCTCCGATGCCTAAGATCGCTCGACTATCCCGTCTCTGCACGATCACGGAAAAGATCGACGGAACAAACGCTAGTATCTATATCAGTGAAGACCTCTCAGAATTTCTTGTGGGAAGTCGGACACGCTGGATAACACCTGAAAACGATAACTTTGGTTTTGCGCGCTGGGCCCATACGCATCGGGAGGAGTTGATGACTCTCGGTCCTGGGCAACATTTCGGTGAGTGGTGGGGTCTCGGTATTCAGCGGGCTTATGGCCAGAAGGAAAAGCGTTTTTCTCTTTTCAATACCCACCGATGGAGTGACGCGGCATGCGCTCGCCCTGCCTGTTGCTCGGTTGTTCCTGTGGTCTATGAAGGGACATTTTCCTCGGAGGCAGCAGATGCCGCCATTGTAGATTTGAAATTTAACGGAAGTTTGGCCGCGCCGGGATTTATGAAGCCCGAAGGCATTGTACTGTATCATCAAGCAGCTAAAATGTTGTTCAAGAAAACGATTCTCAACGATGAAAAACCAAAAGGCTCAAAGGAAGAATAAATGCTGCGACCAGAAAAACCGCAGCTATTTGACATCTGGGAGAACCCCGAACGAGAAACACTTCGCTGGCACGTAATGATGGTGAACTACGTGGCCCACTTCAATACGAAGGAAGAGACCGAGAGTTTCGTGGTGGCGACACAGAGGGCGCGAGAGCAAGATGCAAAGTCGGTTAGGTCAAAGTAAACGGTTGTAGTCCACAGGTCATCGGGCCGCAGGGGCACTCGGCACACGAGGTCTTTTCGGGCTCCCAGCAGAGGGTGATGATGCAGTCCCAGCGCTGGCCACAGATCGTGCAATAGTGGGGTTTGCTGTAGCCGGAGTCTTCTTCGGGCTTGGGTTTCTTGGGCATGCGTAAAGAGTAGCAGGAAAGGCGAGAAAATGCAATACGACGATAATGATGTTCACTCAATGGCCCTTTGTATTTGGAAGGAAGCGCGCGGAGAAGGCTTCGACGGTATGCGAGCGGTGGCGCACGTCATCAAGAACCGCGTTGGTGCTCTCGGATTTCCCCGCACTCTGCATGATGTAATTTATCAGAAAAATGCATTTACCTCTATGAGCGTAAGCAGCGATCCAGAGTTCAATTTGATTCCCCCTACTGGTGACACACAATTTGCGTACTGCACTGCGATTTGTCCCAGCGTGCTGAGCGGAAGCGATGTCGATCCGACTTTCGGAGCACACTATTATGAAAATGCCGCCGCCGCGACTAGCGGATGGTTCGCGCGCGTGATCGCAGGACCTGATGGATATGGTACGGAAGGGCATTCTCAGACCGCGCACATCGGTCGCCAAGTTTTTTATATTTAGTAACAAGACTTCTCAGACCATAAGTGAGGGACAAATTTGACCGAGTCGGCGCGGGCCCAAGACCCATCAGAAATCGGGGTCACTCAAACCAAAGCAGTTCGCCGACACACTTTTATAATCGAGGGCCCAATGGGAGCAACGCAAAGACTGTTCATCTACAAATGCGTGGCCGGGCACCTGACCGAGAAAGTTTTTCCTCTCGGGACTCGATTTGATGATCACGACGAGACGACCTGTCAAGAATGTCTTCTGAGTTTAGATGTGAAGCCAACGTACTTGATTTCCGCAGACGCGATTTCGGCAGGAGAGCGACGAAATGGAAAACCAACGCGCCCATAAGTACTACTGCACTCGATGTGACCGCTATCTGTACGGCGAGACTACTGCATTCTTGGCGACCGCAGTAAACTATCACGCGACTGCCTACCATCCGACTGACTGCTCTTCGTGGACCTCTTCTGGAATCATCCTGTCGAAGCAGTACGAAGGCGCTACGGGCCCCCTTCCTGAGTATGTTGTTCCGTACGTGAACGCAGAGCTCCGCGTCCCGACTATCACCGAAGAAGATCAGGCAATGCTCGCCCAGGCGGGAATCAAATGGTAAGGCTGCTCGTTTTTGTTTGGTTTTTGATCGTGTTGACCGGAGGCTTAGTGGACCGTTGGTTCGTGATTTGGAGGTTTCGCCATGACCGCGATAGAAGAAAAACTTCTCGAAGTCGGTAACGCGCTCGCGCGAAGCGTCGGCCATAAGATGGCGCGCGGGTGTCCGAAGACGAGCCCTGCTATTCCGTGTACGTGCGGAGCGGCGAGTCAACAGGCACAAGCGCTCAGCGATTGGGAGCATCTCGCAAATCAGATACGGGAGCAATAATGCAGCCACATCAAGAGCGGGTTGTTGTAGAGCGAGACGAATTGTCCGAAAAAATCGGCAAACTTCGGACATTTACTAATGGGGCGGTGTTTTCAACTCTGCCTTATGAAGAGCGCGGACTCTTAACGCGCCAATATTTGGCGATGTCGAATTATTTGGATATTCTCAACAGGCGTATCGAAGCGTTCGGAGTTCCGCGTGATTGATCTTTGGTCAAAAGAATACTACGAGGCTAAAGTCTGGGCCAGAGTGGCGGCTGCGAAGCCTCAGGACTTCGAGGAATGGTCCGAGGCCCGCGAGCGCTACATCGCAGAGAAGATTGAGCCAACTCTCCAGACCTACCGTCAGTCCGATCACGATTGGTTTAAGGACTTCTCTCGCCGCAAAGGCGAGATGATGCACCACAGCGATTTGATATATAGATTGCAGCAATTGAATCCGCATATTTTTGTGCAGCAACAAGTGAATTTCCCTGATGATTGGGGCCTCTATACTTCGGCGCTCGGACGCGTGCAATTTTTGACTGGAGTGCCTAAGGGATGGCTCACAGAATTTTCCTATGCGCTCGTCGACGACCGTGATCTGCCTCTTGAAGAGAGACGCGGATGGCGCACAGTTCTCGTGTATTGCTTGATGAAAGGTGCGATCACCTGGGAGCAAGTTCTGGTGGAATTTGGCGAACCTCAGGACGGCTTCAATGAAACTAGGTGGTGCGAAACGACCGCTGAATTTCGACACGGCGGCGACCAAATAGCACAGCGAAATATTTCTAACGTCCTCAGCTAACTGCTAAAAACTCATTACAGGTTTCTGACTTATCACTCCATAAGTGTACGAGGGGCATCTGGCCCGAGCATTTACAGGAGCATCGCAATGAGTCAGGAAAATCTCAATAACAGGTCGACCTCAATGACCCCGGAGTTAATTGCTCTGGTGAACGCATCCACAACTGCTGCCATCAAAGAAGCTATGGCAGGCATGAGCACGATGATGGCTCAGGTGATCCAAGAGGTCGCCCTGACGCCCGAGAAGCTACGCGAAGCCACCAAGCCATACAAAGACCCCGTCGAGGCCAATCGTGCTATCCGCGAAAAGATGCGCTTCCGCCAAGAAGAAATCGATAGTGAGAAAGCCAAGCGCCTGACACGTGACAACTGCCCGCACAAATACAAGACGGGCCACGGCGCAATCGGCGTGATCCGTAACTTCTATGACAACCAACCGCGCGGCCTGTGTATGCTGTGTCAAGATTTTTTCACTCCCCGCGAATGGCGCATCGGAGCCCCGACAGAGGAAGAACCGAATGGAGTTGCCTACATCGCTCCTGCGCATCCGCAATACCAGCTTGTTCGTGACGCGATTCGCCAGCAAGAAGGGTAGTAGTAGATTTCACTTGACAGACTTCGCCCTCTAGTGTATTTTTTCACTAGAGGGCTTTTTATTTATGGATAATCCACTCATTATGGCGACTGACGCCCGCGACTGTTTGTCGGACATGGAAGGCGATATGATGTTTGAGATCGCAGGAGAGAGCGCCTTCGAGCCATTTGATGGCGAGCTATGCGACGCCGTGATCGATCTGGTATATCGAGCATCCGAGAGCGTCACAAAATTATCTCCTCGTGCCCGACAAGCACGGCTAAATCTGATTTGGAGAGATTTCGTCGCCGAGCAGAAACAGAAGCGCGCCCAAGCCATATGAGTCTAGAATATAATACGGACTTCGGTTATGGGATTCGCCTTGTAAAGCGAGACGCAGAAAATGGTCGCCCCGCCGGGTACATTGTGGAAGTTCATTTTTATGATAAAACTGTAGCAGTGAAGTACGCATCTCAGCTTATCTGGGACGCTAGTCAGGCAGCTACAACGAGGTTAGAGAAAATATGAGTAAGCCAAACGGCATTGTTCTCCTAATCCCTTCAAACGGACGGACAGTCTGCATCGAATGGGCCGCAGCGCTGGCGTCTTTCAGCTACCCTGTCGGTATGAATCATTTTCTTTACATGAGCAAAGCCGATCCTAACGGCGGTCATACCCGTGCAGAACAGCGGGAGATGCTGGCCGAGATGGCCGTCAAGATCAACTCTGAATACATGATGTGGATTGATGACGACACGGTATCTCCTGCCACGACGATTCAAGAATTGTTTTATATCTTGGCGCAAAATCCGAAAGCCGCCATAGCCGGAGGAATTTACTGCACGAAGGGGCATCCGTCAGAGCCCATCGTGTTTTTGGAATTGGGCGGAGGGCCGCATTGGATGTGGACTATGGGAGACATCTTTCCTTGTGCAGGACTCGGGACTGGCTGCATGATGGTTCGCACAAGCGTTTTAAAGGACCTTCCCAAGCCATGGTTCCAAGACACTTCCATAGCAATTCCAGGCGAGACCGAAGTTCGTGGCGGGGAGACGATTAAAGTTGCTGCCCGAACGGGCACCGACGATCTATATTTTTGCAAGAAGGTCGCTGCTGCAGGATATGACATCATCGCGCACGGCGGAATTTTGCCGGTTCATGTGGACTATTCGACCAACCCACCGACTCCCTACAAACTTCCGAAGAATTCCTTCCCCGTGACCAGCTATCAAACTAAATTGGACGCGCTGAACGCGACGTTGCCCCCCGACCAACAGAAAGTGTTGCTGCCGTGAAGTGGGGTAGACTCCACTTTCTGAGACACGTATTTCTCTCTCGCGTGAGATATGAAATCGGCCCCCATCCCATTAACGGGGTCCTTTGGTTGTGGGGTTTCTGTGAGGAGTGTGGCAATGTCATTGACCAATTCTGACTTAGTGATTGGATTTGCCGCCAACTTTCGTTGGGAGGACCTTGAGCCCTATGCGGTTTCACTTTCGCGCTCGGGCTTCGCGGGGAAAAAGGTTCTGTTCGCGCAGCGCCTGACGGCAGACGCCGCCGACAAATTGCGCAGCCTGGGATTCGAATTGCTGCCTATCCCTGTGATCGAGTATTCCGATCCTGAGATTACCAAAGGCGGTTACTTTGCGTACGTCGCGCGTTTCCTTTTAATTCATCGCTACCTTTACGACAACCCCGGATATCGCTTCGTTGTGTGCGCAGACACGCGAGATGTGATATTTCAAAAGGACCCGATGATCTGGTTGGAAAAGAATATCGGAAACGCGGGATTGGTTGCGGCGTCCGAGCACATCTATCATTGGGCCCAAAAAGGAAACACGGAATGGGTCATGAAAAATTTTAAGGAAGTCGACTCTTGGATGATGTCTAATCCTGTGTATTGTTCCGGTTTGATTTCTGGTCGCGCTGATTATGTCCGCGATTTGACGATGGGCATCTATTTGATGGGACGAGCGATGAGTGGAAATACGTGGGGCGCGGACCAGCCGTCGTACAATGCGATCATGCACCAGCAAGCATACAAGAACGTGACCTTAGTGCCGACTATGGCCGACGCCTATTGTTTGCATTTAGTGGTGGTGGCTTTTGAAGAGTACCGCAAAATGATGACCGACGCGCCTCCTCCGCTGTTGCGCGGCGCAAACTCAGGCCAGGACGACCGTAAAACGATCTCAAACGACAGTATGGCGGAGATGTGGGATTATGATCTTTCTGATGTGAGCGAGTTCGCCATAATCCATCAATACGACCGGATGGCACGGTTGGCTGCTCAGATTCGTGAGAAGTATTCCCTCGATCCTATTTCCAAATCCTAGAAAATAGACTAATCAAGCCATAAGTAGAAGGCTACCAAAGCTTCCCTAGAGGCTCCCTTTAGGATAAGAGGAAAAATACTATGGCACCCATCACCAGCTTGCGCGGATACGATTCATCCTATCGCGGATCGAACGCTCCCGGCGCTTTTTACCAGATTTTGACTTCCGATTTCGGCGAACCGGCCCCAGGAATTCCGACACTGACGGTCGCGACCGCCTCAGGTACGATTACCTCGACGACCGCCAACGTGCGTTTGACGTGGATCACCGCAGAGGGGGTTTCGTTGCCTTCTACTCATACTGGTATTTTGGTGAACTCGGCGGACGGCGGAGTCACGATTTCGGAACCCACCGTGCCTACGACCGGATCACCTGTCATCGGTTGGCAGGTTTTTTCTCAAGGTTCGACAGGTGCGGAGTTGCAGAACACCTCCGCGACAGGAACTTCTCCTGCCCCGATCACTTTTGTGACGACTCAAGGGGCGGTGACTGGGTTCGCCGTTAACACAACTTCGGTGTTCTTGAACAGCTTCGGTACAGGAGCAGGAGTTCCTGCTGTTGATCGATCTGGTATTCAGCCAGCAATTCCATCTGTTTCAGGCGATCAAGGGTCCGCAGGCGGAACTCTTGATTACGATTTCATCGTCCCGAACTCCGGGTCACAGTGGAAGGTATATAAGCCCGTGGGCTATGTAAAGCCTCAGGGTATTGCCGAAACCCCCGGTATTTCGATGGTTCCGCAACTCGATTGCATCGCCCCGCTTTATCCGGGTGCGACACCAGGAGCCAGCACCTACACCCAAGTCGGGGTCGCTGCAGGCACCTACATGGTAATGAATGGCACGCTGTTCATTGCTACCTCAGTGGCGCAGACCACCGCAGCCACTTTCGTCGGCGGCGCAGCTTTCAACGTGTCGAAGGGTACAACCGTAACCGATGGAACGGTAACGTGGCTCTGCCTGGGTAAGGCGGTTCTGCTTCGCGCGCACTACATCAACAATGGCACGAATGCGCAGACCCCGGTTCAACAGGAAATAGACGCATTTCAATTTTAGTCGTTTGTTTTCAGTCATTTAGCTGAAAACGAAAAACAGTTCGGAACGGGCGGCGACTGCGTAGCGGGAACCGCCCCTCTCCTTGTATCGGAAGTAAAAATCTAAACGGAGGCAACATCAATGAGCACAGATACACCAGTAACACCTGTGGCGTCCCCCGCCCCGGTCGTAAATGCAGTTCAGGTCCCCGCACCAAAGCTAACGTCAATCCAGTTGATCGAGCAGGAACTCCAGAATTTTTTCAAGCAAGCTGAACAGGCCGCAAAAAATGCCGAACAGGCAGTAGCCAACGTGCATGCGGTTCAGGGAGCCATACAGGGCGCACAGCATTTGCTCGCTAAGTTGAAGGCCGCCGAAGCCGCGACAGTCAACGAAGTCAAGAAGCTGGCGGGCGAGGCTGTGGCCGAAGTCGAGAAGGGGATTCACGCGGTCGAAGAGAAACTGTAGTCATAACGATCTTCCAGTCTTTCCCGTCATGCTGCTCACATGAACGGATAAACGAAAACTGGATGCTCCGAGACCCCGCCACAGGCTGACCCCTTGGCGGGGTTTTTATTTAAGACTAATCATTTCATAAGTGTGGGGAGATATGGTAGAATAAGAGCATGGAATTCTACTCATATCTGTGGCTTAGAGAAGACGGGACGCCTTTTTATGTGGGTAAAGGTTCCGGTAAGCGGGCATTTATTCGTCATGGGAAGTTTTATCCTCCGAAAGATAAATCGCTAATTTTGGTTTTGCCGAGGGCAACCGAAGCTGAGGCGTTTGCAACTGAGATCGAACTGATTGCGAATTGGGGAAGAAAAGATATCGGTACGGGTTGTCTGCATAATCATACGGATGGCGGGGAGAACCCACCTAAACGACAGAAAGGGACCTTCAAATGGTCCGAAGAACAAAAACTTAAATTGTCAGAGGTAAGAATAGGCAAACCTATTTTGAAGGCTCGGGGATTAAAGCGCTCGGAAGAAACTAAAGAAAAGATGCGCAAACCTCGGTCATATAAATGGACTCTTTCCGAGGAAACGAAACAAGCGCAGAGTCTCGCCGCCACAGCAAGAGAGGCTAAAAAGAAAGCGCAGGGCATTCATTGCGGGCAGGTTTTTGGATACACGCATACGGATGAAGCGAAGCAGAAAATTTCCGCCGCGAAAAAGGGAAAGCCTTCTTGGAACAAAGGTGTTCCGACATCCGAAGATACCCGAGCACTTCTGAGTTTGCGAAGAAAAGGCCGCCCGTGGTCTGAAACAAGACGTAAAAAGCAAGAGGAAAAGAAAAATGCCAAACTTCAACGGAACTCCGAACCTCAACCAGACCACGACATTGCAGGCAATGGCGGATCAGTTAAAAATTCATAATCGCCTCCAAAATTTCTGGAACGTAGGGGGTATAGACGGTCAACCTTTTCTTCGATTAGCGGACAATGTCATGCAGATGCTGTTGACCAAAAGAATGCCTTGGAAATTTAATCGTAGCAATTTAGGGAGCAACAACCCCGCAGAAAATCCGCACTTCTTCGTAACTCAAATGGGTTTCCAAGATTTCAAATTTGCTGGTGCAAGCTGCTTCACCCTCATCAACAGTACGACTCCAGGCGGCCAACTTCCCGCTGGCGGCGCGGGTGTTGACTTGAATCCGGGCATATACCGCAACGGAAATGCTGCGATCCAGTACGGCCCATTCAACGGAGGAAATTCCTACGGCCCCGGCGGCGCATGGCAGACCGCAGGAATAATTTTTGATCCCGTCGCGGGCAACTTCACTGTGCAGTTTTTGGACCCGCATCCATTTCAGCCCGGTAATATTGGTACTTCGCAAGTCCTGATCGCAGGAGTCGTGAATCCTGCGTTCAACAGCACGTTCACCTACAATCAACTTTCGCAGACCAGCCAATGGATTAACAGCTATACGATGATCGCGATCCCCGACAATTTTCATATCGTGCTCGCAGGAACTTCAGGCCAATCCGGCGGCATCTCGCATATCTCTGCTACTGGCGGAGTCACTACTGTCACTGTGTCGCAGTCTATGAGTCCTGGCGATATCATGACTTTTACGGGCATTACCACGAACTCCGCGTTGAATGGTCTGACTGTCACACTGTTGACCGCGACGCCAAGCCTCGTCACCTTCACGACACCGGCAGGGGTTAGTATCACGAACGGAAACGATACAGGCACGATTTATGCTGCTCCTTCGGGCGCTCCTGGGATTTTCAATCTCGGTTGGGTCGAGTCAGCGGCCATTGTCGATATCAACAATCCAAGCTTTCCTTTACCCGTGACGCCCATCGACGCTGTCCACAGAATTGCGCCCGAGTACACGACGACCGGAGACGAATTAAATCTCTCCTGTGAGATCGATTTTGGAAACGGTGTCGTAAAGTTCAGATTATCCGAGCCAATTAGTACGTATCCGTTTTCTTTCAATGTTGTCTATCAAGCCAAGTCGCCGAAGTTTACGAGCGGGCAATCGATTTTTCAGTGGCCCGACGATTACTCGTTCGCGCTATTTGAGATGCTGCTGTGGCAGGGCATGCGGTTCGCGTACGGAATTACGTCCGCAGAAACTCAAGCGCAAGCACAAGCCGCGCAGATTGCGCTGCAGTCCGTGCTTGCTGCAGAAGATCGCGAAGATAACATTCAAGCTATTACGCCTTTGCGCTCGCTCATGATGGGCGGCTAAGAGTAAGACTTTTCCTTCCATAAATAGAGGGCACCAATATGTCAGATTTCGAAAAGAAGAACCTCAACTGCAACGATTACAATTCTCTGACGCAGGACTGGGCGAACCAGTTGTGTCAGTTGGGATATAAGCGCGCGTACGAATGGGACGGCGATAACTGCGTGGATGGTTGGCGCGCCGAAGCCGGTGGTCCGGTTCAAACTACTTATGAAGCATGGTCAGATGCCACTAGCACTCCTGCAGACCTCAAGCTAGGCATAGTATCCGAACCACCCGCTCCGACATATCGCAAACCATTTTAATTCGAGGGTAGTTATATCATAACGCTTGTGAATGGTTTTCCCCAGGGCCCGAACGGTTTAATCGTTCCTAATGGCTCGCTCAAAATGCAGTTGAATGTAGACGGGACGATTATCGCCAATCCTGGTGGATTCGTCGCCGCAGACATTCCAGTCGTGTTTCAATTCGACAAGAACGGCGCGTTGATACAGCCAGCAAAAATTTGGTCAAATGAGGAGTTGGACCCCCAAAATACCGTAGGTCTCGGCACATTCTACCTCGTGACATTTTATGATCAGAACGGCGCGATCCTGAATAATACGCCGCTCTGGTGGATTTTTCCTGAGATAATCAATTCAACAGTCGACATCAGTCAGATGGTGGCTATATCGACAGTAGGCGGCAACGTGATCTACTATCCCCGATCTGTAGGTAACTCTGGTACTGTTACGAGCGTCGCGTTCGTTGGCGACGGCGTTGTCGACTCGGCTACACCATCAACCCCCGTGACGACCTCGGGCAACATTACCGCAACGATTCTCACCCAGAGCGCAAACACCGTGCTCGCTGGTCCCACGACCGGCGTAGCGGCGGCCCCAACTTTCCGCACCCTCGTGGCGGCAGATATATCCGGTATTTTAACTCCCGCCGGATCAGACACAGACGTTCAAGTGAATTCTGGCGGCTCTTTTTATGGCGATGGAAATTTTACCTATAATCACACAACGCAAATAGTCGCAAGCACTATTTTTAATGCGGTAACAGGCTTCCGTATTGCGGGAGCCGCAGCATCAGGAAAGTTTCTTCGCGGCAACGGAACTAATTTTGTTTCGTCTGGAATTCAGTCAGGTGATGTGACGTGGGATCAGATCGGAAACGCGGCTGGCGCGCTGACTCTCGCTAATGGCACAAACGCAACCACGTTCAACCAAACCAGCGCAGTGAATTGGATATGGGCTAACACCACAGCCGCTACCAACACTGTGCCTCAGAACTCTCCTATTTTGAATTTCGAAGGCACCTATTGGACTGGTTCCGCTTCCGCTGCCGATATTTGGACGATCCAAGACGTAGTTGCATCAGGAACAAATCCTGTAACTACCTTGACTTTTTTACATTCAGGAAGTTCTGGTACCGCGCAAGTAACGATGCCGCAATCTTTGACGCTGGGAACGGCAGGAGTCGTTACTGGAATTATCCATTTTAACGGCGTTACTGGTTCGGCGTCTATCGGCGTGAACGGTACTGCGGGATCGACTCGAACGATTGCTTTGCCTAGCGCAGAACCTCCGGCAGATGGATCACTGCTACAAGGATCGGCGTCAGGGAATCCGAACGCTACATCGTGGACTATGACTCCATCCGTGACTTCATTAAGTGCGGGAACACTGTTCGAGACGACAACACATACGCCTTCGAGTCACACGGATACTGGGACAACCGGACAGATAGCGTGGGACTCTGGATTCATTTATGTTTGCATCGCAACGAATAGCTGGGCCAGGGTTGCTATCGCTTCGTGGTAAAACAAGACTTTTCCTTCCATAAATAGGAGGCTCAAACCTCCACCCAAAATCTATGGCCCGCAAAATATCCAACGAAGAGCCAGCGCTGTCCATCCCGTTTTTCCTTACAGGGCTGTACACTTTTCGCTCACAATTATTCGCTCCTTTTAAAGCAGTCGGAATTTCGATTGTTTCATATCACGACCCTGTTATTTCGGGGGCAAATTTTGAGAACACCGATAAGTTCGAATGGCAGAGAAGGCCGGGATTCTCTCGGTACTGTCCGACTCTACTACCCGCCACAGAAATCATTAATCAATTCATGTTTTTCCGTAATTTGAACGGCGCAGTCATCGATTATTTCGATTCGACTGCGCGCCTCGCCTCCTTCACTCCTTTGGGCGTTACAACTGTGGTGCCGAAAACCACAACGGCGCAAGGTTACATCTCGACTCTCGGCAACATGACGTATTTCTCGGATGGCGCTCCGCAAGATTACGCGAAGTACGACGGCACAAATGTCTCGGCG
>Ga0210403_10001630_pt1 | contig 21061 bp, 23 predicted proteins | sample IncBWC19MmetaG_FD_150863 | JGI IMG/M metagenome (GOLD analysis project Ga0210403, IMG submission 150863) | Forest soil microbial communities from Barre Woods Harvard Forest LTER site, Petersham, Massachusetts, United States - Inc-BW-C-19-M | ecosystem: Environmental > Terrestrial > Soil >... | reverse complement strand
AGCGCTCCTCTATGATGAGGAGCGTCCTGGAGTGCTGGAGAAATTCAGGCCGTATTTATTGCCCACCGCCGCTCAGCTTCGCAATGTCTTGACGGCTCGCGCCAGTACGATTCATGCGTAAGGAGAAAAACCCATGATTGCTCATTCGGACCCCGAACGGCTGCGTGAGTTCGCCATGCAGCTTAAGTCCTATAACGAATTCATTGAGACCATGATGGCGTCAGTTCGGCAAGGCACGAGACGGCTTGCTCAGTCATGGAAAGACCCCCAGTTTGATGAATTCGAGACGGTGCTGGAGCGCACACGCAACCTGTTGGTCAACTTCACGATGGAAACCAACCAAACGGTAGAACTGCTGAAACGCGATGCGCAAGCGCTGGAAGATGCCCACAGCGTACGCCCTCCGGAAGGAGACTAAGCATGCCTGAAATAATAGTTGACCCTGAGGAAATGCGGCGCTTTGCCGGCTTCTTGCAGGCGCAGTCAGGAGAATTGCGGAGTCGCAAGAGCTCCATCGAAGCTTCGTTCCGTCAGCTCAGTGAGTGCTGGAAAGATGAAAAACACCAGCGCTTCGAACATAACTTCGAGTATACTGCCAAACTGCTGGATGAATTCCTTAAGAAAGCGGACGCCTATGTGGGATATCTGCGCAAGAAGGCCCAGAAAGTTGATATCTACCTGAAGAACGGGTAGTTCGGTCATGACTGCCAATTCCGTCGACGTCCGAAGCCTTGAACGTCTCCAGCGGTTTCATGCTGCACTCGCCGCTTTTATCCGGAGATTCAGTGGACATATATCCACTTTGGATGCGCAATATTCTCGAGCGTACAATTACATAGAGCGAAGACATACAGCCCTTTCCAGCCGGGTTGGCGATCTGGAGCAGATACTTTACGAAGCCGACGAAGACTCCGATATCTCGCACTTAGAAGAGCAATTGGAGGAAGCTCGTTCTCTGCTCGAAGAGACACTCGAGTGTGAGGTACGCGTGAATGCGGCCCTGGCCCGGCACCAGCAGCAGTTGGCCCGCATTCACAGCCTCCTTCGATCAGGCATTCCCCGGGGGCGCACTGTGCTACAGCGCAAGATTGACGCACTCCATGATATCCTGGGCGTCATTGTGCATGACGTGCCGGTGCCAGGAGCTTCCATCGGGCAAACTTCAGCGGCTCCCACCGCATCTTCGCCTGGTGATTCACTATCGCCCGACCGCGGACTGGTTGTCGCACCTCGACCTTATTCGGCAATTATGCGGTTTTATCCACTCCCTCAAGGGTTTCGGTGGATTCAGCTTGACGAGGTTGCGCCCTTAGAATTGGCACATGCGCGCACCATCGCTGAGTCGGGCAAGGAATCCTTTGCGAACATGAGGAAGGGCTTCGCCATCCTTCAACAGGAAATATTGCCTGCATTGGCAAAGATGACCCCGGACAAGGCTCAAGAATGTTTCCGCGAGCAGGACGTGAGCGCTCCTCGCTCCGACGGTCTATTTCGCCAGAATGTTTTTTCTGCTTTCTTTGGCCAGCGGGCACCCGAGGTAATACGCCTGGAAAAGCGACGTAGCGACGACTTTTATTCAGTAATCAATGGATACCACCGCCTCCACGTGGCAATTGAGCTTGGGTGGGAAGCCATACCTGCAAATGCTGTGGAGGTCGACTAATGTCCGGAAAAGCAGAATTGCAGGAAATGGCGTCGTTAATTCAGGCGTTGCGGGCGGACTGGACCGAAACGTCTACGATGTGGCGCGATAGTATACGCGAGGAATTCCAACGACAGTTCTGGGACGACTGGGAAACGATCCTTTCGGAGTTCATGAACGCTTCAAGTGATATCTCCAAAGAGATCGACGACGCTCTGCAGCGACTGGAAAGTTAGCCAGAGAATGCATGCCGGTCGATGATATGCGCCGGGCCGAACCGGTCCGGCATGCTGTGCGCACTTTGGAGAACCGGGGCCATCCATTTGGCACCGAATCCGTGCTGGGTAGATGCCACGATGAGAGTACAAGTCCATTAAGGGACGTCTGACAATTCCGTCCTTCCCAATGGTGTCGCCAACGAGCAAATCTTGAAGCATTGTCCCTCCCGCGGGAGCTTGCGGGGAGATTGGCGTCAGTCGTCACTAAAGGGACTTTGGCGTCGGCGACGAACTTACCCAGCACCGGTTCAACGCAAAAACAAGTCTTAGAAACAGTCAGGGGTAATTCGCCGCGGCTGACCCCTGTGCTGGTCTCGGGCAGTCACATCGGCAGCATTCGGACAGCATAATTTCATGGCGGCGTCATGATCGGTCATAATCCAGGCAGGGCGCTCAGGCGTCACGTGGGAGCGGTTCTTTGACATTTCGAGATGACTTGCGGTCTGCATCCTTGGGGCCTCAGTAGACGTGTGTCCAGGCAAAAGGGGTGGGGGCAGATAGCCAGGCAGATAGCCCCCACCCCCTCGTATCCCAAAAGCTACCGAAAAGTCACCCGTGGAGGCATTCACCAACCGAAACTGTCTCAAAGCGAGAAGCCAACGGCAGCCATAGCACCGCAGAGTACAGTCGGGCCAAATCTGCTGCAAGAACCACCGAACGGCAACTGTCGCGTTATTTTGCAGACACTACACTCGAGCCAAAGGCCGGACGACCGTAAACAAGACCTCTCTCTGCCGCCCCTCCGGGGCTCGTCCGTACCTTTCGCCCATCCATGCCTTGCGGCCTGGGCTAACTTATTCCGCGCCTCCGGCGCTGTGCTCACCGAGTGGCCGTCAGGTTCGACCGACTTGAGCGGGGTTGTAATTAGCCGTTAGCCTTCCATCGGCCTCTGGCCATCCGCTAGGGGCGGCTGTCCTTACGCAACTTTTAGCCGGTCTTACGCGTCTTGATGATGTTCTTCATGGCTTCACGCCGGCTGAGCGGACTCAAAGAGCTTCGGTGCTTCTCGACGTAACGTCTCACCTCTGCGGGATTGATCCAGGCGTATTGCCGCAAGGCCCAGCCGATGCCCTTGCGCAGGAAGAATTCCTCTGACGTGAGCGCCGGTTCGATGCAGCGATAGAGCAGGGGCAGGTCGGTCTCCGATTTGAATTTGAGCTGGCACAGAATCGCCGTCCGCCGCTTCCACAGGTCTTTGGACCGGCTCCACTGCAACATCAGGCGGCCCACCCGAGCCGGATACCTTCTAAGGAGCGTACCAATCCTGTGAGCTGCAAGCTCATCCACATAATCCCACCAGGCTCCGTCGACGATCATCGTTAATGAAGACGGCTGCGCCGGTAGGGGCGCAGCCGCTTGCGTTCAGCATAGAGGATTTAACGGATGGAAACCACCATCATCTTCTTCTTCTTTACCTGTCACCTCCCGTTTTCGGGGCGGCAGCGGCCTGGATACTACAAGGAACCACATCTGACTCCAGGCCGCTGCCACCCTTCCAACTTGAGCCCTACTCTCTGTAACAAGATCGCTTGAGTCAGGATTTCTTGCACAGTTTTTTCTGCCTGTCTGGTCAACAACTTAGCGGCAGTCCCGGGTGGCTTCCCAGGCCGCCTCGGCATTTGTATGGAGCCACCGGGAACGATAGAATCACAAGCACCGATTTTCTAGCTCGATTCCATGATCTGATTTTCATGACTAAGACCCCCGAATTGACCGCCAACTCCGCCGACCGCCTTGACTCCTGGAAGGAGATCGCATCCTATCTCCGGCGGGATGTTCGCACCGTGCAACGCTGGGAAAAGAAAGAGGGACTGCCAGTCCACCGCCATCAGCATGACAAGCTGGGTTCCGTCTACGCCTTCCGTCATCACCTGGAAAGCTGGTTCGTCACGCGCCAGCAGACCACCGAAGCCGGACGGCCGGGCGAGCTGGGCGGCCGCACCGATGACGGCAAGGTCAAGCTGGCGGTGCTGCCCCTAAGCAACCTCAATGCCGATCCCGAACAGGACTACTTCAGCGACGGCCTTACCGAAGAGATGATCACCCAGCTCACGCGCCTGCAACCCGAGCGGCTGGCGGTGATCGCGCTTTCCACGGCCATGAACTATAAGGCCAGCAACAAGCCCCTCGAACAGATACAGACAGAACTGGGCGTGGACTACATTCTGCAGGGGCGTGTGCGCAAGGCGGGCGAGCGGGTGCGCATCACCATCCAACTGGTCGCACTGAAAGACCAGACACAGCTTTGGGCTGAAACTTATGAGCGGGATGTCCGTGACATTCTGGCGGTGCAGGCGGAAATCGCCCAGGCCATCGCGCAGGAAATCCATGTAGTGGTCATCGGAACCGAGCAGTCGCGTCTCTCCGGCCTGAAATCAGGCAGCGCGAGGGTCAATCCAGCGGCCTACGAGAGCTACCTGAAGGCCCGCTACCACCTGCATGGCAGTACGGCGGCCACCATGCACAAGAGCATTGAGTATTTCGAGAGCGCCATCCGCGATGAGCCGCGCTACGCGCCCGCCCATGCGGGGCTGGCCAGCGCCTTTGGCCTGCTGGCCATCGCTCCTTTCGATCTGCTGCCGCCCCGCGAGGCCATGCCCAGGGCCGAGGCTGCCGCCCGCAAGTCTCTGGAACTGGATGACACGCTGCCGGAGGCGCATACCGCGCTGGCCCTGGTGCAGCACCACTACTACTGGGATTGGAACGCCGCCGAAGCCAGCTATCGCCGCGCCATTGAGCTGAACCCCGACTACGCCACCGCGCACCTGTGGTACTCATGGCAACTGCTGGCCCTGGGACGCCAGAGCGAGGCCTTCGATGAGATCGAGCAGACGCTCGACATCGTGCAGCAGACCGATCCGCACCGTCTGGTGGGCGTACAAGCCACCCGCGCCCTGGCCTACTACTTCAACCGCGAATACGAACGCGCTGTCCAGGAATGCCGGAACGCCCTGGAATTGAACCCCGACTTCTTCATGCTCCACTTCGTCCTGGGCCGTTCCTATGCCCGGCTGGGCAAACACACAGAGGCCATCGCGGAATTGAAGCCCAAGAGCACGGCGCCCGGCGAGGTCCCGCTGATGGATGCCGCCCTGGGCCTCGCCTACGCCGTGGAAGGCAAGAAAGCCCAAACGGAAAAAATCATCAGCGCGTTTCATGCCTATGTGAAGAAACGCTACGTGCCGGCCACCTACTTTGGAATCCTGTTCGCGGCCGTGGGCGATATCGACCAGTCCCTCACCTGGCTCGAAAAAGCCTGCGAAGAACGCGCTGACGGGCTGACCTGGCTCAATGTCGACCCCATGCTCGATGCGCTCAAGCCGAATCCGAGATTCCAGGCGTTGATTAAGAAGATCGGGCTGGGGTAGACGGTGACCGGGGGGAAGAAATTCTGATAGATCGGGACATCGGGTAATCGGGACATCGAGACATCGGAACTGCGCATCGTTTTCTTCGGTTCCATTTCTTTAATTTCTGGTCATGGCGCGGTCCTCGACAGCATCGGTAAGCGGGCGGCGCCGATCAGGCCGGCATCGCTGCCGAGTGTGGCGCGCACAATCACTGTGTTCCTCGGGCCGGCGGGTTGACCTTCAGTGGCGGATGTTGCTTTGAGGACGTAGGAACGGGCCTGCACTTCTTCCATCATGGCCGGAGCAAATGCGTCCCAGGAGGCGGAGACGCCGCCGCCGATTACGTAGACGGGCAGGTTGAGAGTGTTGACCAGGCCGGCCAGCATCATGCCCAGCGCGTGTCCGGCCCGGCGGAAGATCTGGCGTGCAGCTTCATCGCCTTGCATCGCCAAAGCAAACAGCGCCTTGGAACCCAGAGCTCCGCTTTCCTGAAGCACACGGGCCAGCCCCGGCGCTGTATGGGCATTCACGGCTTCCATGGCCATGCGCCGCAAGGCGGTGGCGGAAGCATACTGTTCCACACATCCATGGCTTCCACAGCCACAAGGCGGGCCTTCCGGTTCTACCATGATGTGCCCTATCTCACCGGCCATGCCCACCGCGCCATGCCAGATTTGTCCACCCAGAATGATGCCTCCACCGATGCCCGTGCCCAGGGTCACCATGCACATGTCGTTGACATGTTGGGCCGCACCCATCCATTTCTCGCCCAGAGCTGCAGCATTGGCGTCATTTTCGAGAATTACGGGCGTCCCCAGCCGGCGTTCAATCTCCCTGCGCACCGGATAATCCTGCCATCCTGGAAGGTTCGGAGACTCGCGCAGCATGCCGCTGGCCATGTCGATGATGCCCGGCACCCCAACGCCAATCCCTAGCATCCGGCCCGAATCGCCGAGGCGCAAGGACAAGGCACGAATCGCGGCGCACATCTCCTCGATCACCGCATCGCGCCCCTGAACAACGGAAGCGTTCACGCGATCAAGCACCTGACCGTTCGCATCAACGGCCGCAATGCGCAGGTTGGTTCCGCCGAGATCGACACCTATGGCGAAGGACATGGTGATGAATTTAGCAGAGATGGAGAGCGTGTTGAAATCGGGTGATCGGATGATCTGGTGATCTGGTGATCGGGTGATCGGGTGATCGGAGCGTCCGTAATGGGTAGAGACTTGGGCAGCGAAATGACGAGTGGTAATCCTCCGGGTGCAAATTCTCCGGCCGTTCCATGCACCCGCGGTTCCGATCACCCGATCACCCGATCATCCGATCACCAGATCTAAGGACTCTCTCTCATTTGATCAACCTCGCCCCTTCATTTATCTTTCTCACCATGCAAATTCAAGGAAAAGTTGTCATTGTTACCGGCGGCGCCAACGGCATCGGACGGGCGCTGTGTCATGCCTTTGCCTCGGCCGGGGCGCGGACTGTCGTCGTCAGCGATATTGACCTGGCCGGAACGCAGCGGGTGGCCGGGGAAATCAAGGGCGCTGCTCTGCCTGCCAACGTAGCCAACGAGGCCGAGGTCAAAAAACTCGTAGCCGACGCAACCTCGCAATTTGGCCAGGTGGATATCTTCTGCTCCAACGCCGGCATTGGCGTCTCCGGCGGGCTCGACGCCAGCGCCACTGACTGGCAGCGAAGCTGGGAAGTCAACCTCATGGCCCACATCTACGCCGCCCGCGCCGTGTTGCCGCAGATGCTGGCCCGCAAAGAAGGCTATATGGTGCAGACGGTTTCGGCTGCCGGGCTGCTCACCCAAATCGGCTCCGCACCCTACGCCGTCACCAAGCATGCGGCCATGGCGTTCGCCGAATGGCTGGCGATCACCTATGGCGATCAGGGCGTGCGGGTTTCAGCCTTGTGTCCGCAGGGTGTAAAGACCGAAATGCTGCGGCGGGCTGAGTTCGGCGGCGGGGCATTCCTGATGGAAGGCGCACTGGAGCCGGAGCAGGTGGCGGCCGACGTGATCAAGGCCGTAACCGAAGAGCGATTTCTGATTCTGCCGCATCCGGAAGTGGCCAGGTTCTTTCTGAACAAAGCCAACGATTACGAGCGCTGGCTCAAAGGGATGAGGAAGTTGCAGGCGAAGATGGCGCCGCTGAAGGCCGAGGGATAACGAAGAATTTGGTAAGTGGGTAATTTGGTAAGTGCGTAATTTTCGTAGTGGTAATTGACTTGTGATCCCGCACAATTACCCACTTACCAAATTACTCAATTACCAAATTCTTCATCCACTCAATTACCAAATCTCACAAAGCTCACTTCTGACACTTCGAACAATAGTGCGTCCCGCGACCGGCCACCACGATCTTGGTGATGGGGGTTTTGCATACACGGCAGGGCTCGCCACCGCGGCCGTAGACCCGATGCTTGAGTTGGAAGAAGCCTTCTTCGCCTTCGGCATCCACGTAGTCGGAAACCGATGATCCGCCGGCGGCGATGGCTTCTTTGAGGACGCGTTGCAGGCCGCCATGAAGTTTTTTCAGCTCCGCTTTCGTCAGCGACCCGGCGCGCCTGCGTGGACGCACCCCGGCACGGAACAAACTCTCATCGGCATAGATATTCCCGACACCGTGCAGCAGCTTCTGGTTGAGCAGCGCGCCCTTGATCGGGGCCTTGCGTCCTTGAAACAGTGCTGAGAATTCTTCCAGGCCTACCGTCAGGGGTTCCGTACCCGGTCCATCAAAACCGTCATGGCGAACTTCTAGGCGTCCAAAACGGCGCGGATCGACGAACCGGATTTCCCTTCCAGAAACCAGCCGGGCAATCAGATGGGTGTGGGGAGCGATTTCGAGTTCGGCGCTGGCGATCAACATGCGTCCGGTCATTCCTAGATGGACGACCCACTGGTGCTTCGAGGCATCCTTGGGAGACTCAAGCGAGAGAACGATGTGCTTGCCCACGCGCTGCACTCTTTCAATCCGCGCCTGTTCCAGCGTGCGGGCGATTTCAGCAGCCGGCGACTTCAGCGGCTCACGTTTCTTTCCGATCCAGACGGAATCAATCTGGTCTCCCGCAATCCGCTTATGCAGGCCACGGGCAATGGTTTCGACTTCAGGAAGTTCAGGCATGGTAGAGGGATTTGGAATTTCAAACTTAAAATTTCAAATTTAAAATCTTGTTTCGCAGGTGGCGGCTCATTTCTTTTTTTGCCGTAAGGGTGCCCCAAACGCCGTTTTCTTGATAGGGACCATAGCTCCCTGGCTCGGGTCGGCATGGGCCTGGCTCACGCGGGTGGCGACCTCCTGCTGCACGAAGCGGACGAATTCCTGCATCTGGCGGTTCATCTCTTCCATGCGCTCCCGCATCTGCAGAATGATGGCGATGCCGGCAATGTTCACACCCAGATCGCGCGCCAGCGACAGGATGAATTCCAGCCGCTTCAGGTCTTCTTCGGTGTAAAGACGCGTGTTGCCGTCAGTGCGCGAGGGCTTGAACAGGCCTTCCCGTTCATACAGCCGCAACGTCTGCGGATGAATGCCATACATCTCGGCCACCGCCGAAATCATGTACGCGCCTTTGGATTTACGCTTGCTTGCCATTGAGTCCTTCTTTACGCCACAACTCTATCGCAAATCCACGAAAACCTTTGAAACACAGAGGAAATGAGGACACAGAGGTAAGACAGAGACAGTTCAATATTTGAGGTCTTAAATCTGCTCCCTCTGCTCCGAAATTCAGTCAAAGCATAGCGCGGAACCCTGTATTACTGACTATCAAATTCCTTCCGGCGTCCACAATCTTGAGAATTCTCTGTTGCCCCTCTTCGTACTCACGATCTTTCGCGGCAGTGCTTACACCGCGTCACCACCCCCAAAATCCTCTGCTTCCTCTGTTCCTCTGTGTTTCAAAGGTTTTGGTTGTAGCTACGTCACGCTGTGTTTCAAAGATCTTGGCTTTTCTCCGTGACTCCGTGGTGCATTTTGATTTTCAAACTTTCTCCCACAACTCTTGCCTCGGGTCTTCCGGATTCAGCTTCTGCAGCTCTTGCCACAGTTCACGCGCTTTCAGGTCTCGCGCCTCGGGCACTACGATCTTGACTTCCACGATTTGGTCGCCGCGCATGCCTTCGCGAGTGGCCGAAGGGACACCCTTTTCCCGAAGGCGCAACTTTTGTCCGCTCTGCGTTCCCGGAGGCACCTTGAGCTGCGACCGGCCGTCCACGGTGGGGACTTCGATTCTCGCGCCCAAGGCGGCCTCCATGGCGGAAACCGGCACGGTCACGTGGATATCGTCGCCATCGCGCCGGAAGGCCGGATGCTCGCCGGCGCGGATGATGATGAATAGATCTCCGGCACGTCCGCCGCGGCTTCCAGCATTCCCTTTGCCGGCCAGACGGATGCGCTGGCCGGAACGCGTACCGGCCTTGATACGCACTTCCAGCGGCTCGGTGCGATGCACCACGGATTCACCATGACAAGCGGGGCAGCGGTTCCGCGCTTTGCCCGTGCCATGGCAACGCGGACACGGAGTATTGAACTTCATGCGGCCGGAACTCTGCGAGAGATGGCCGCTACCGCCGCAGTCCGGGCATGGCCCCTCAACACCGACACTGCCCTGGCCGCCACAATTCGAGCAACTTGCCTGGCGGGAAATGTCGAGACGCATGACCGTGCCGCGAATTGCGTCCCAGAAGTCGATGTTGATCTGGTACTCAAGGTCGGAGCCGGGTTCAGGCCCTTCGGCTACGCCGCCACGTCCGCCAGTAAATATGTTGGAGAAAATATCTTTGAATCCTGCGCCTTGGAATCCTGCGCCCTGGCGGGCGCCACCGGCGAAATCGGAAAAATCGAAGCTGTCAAAATCGAAAGGCGCGCCCTGGCCACCGGCCGGCCGGCCGCCGCGAGCATAGGCCTCGGCCGCCGCCGGATCGATATTGTCGGAATAGAATCCCAGTTGATCATAGACTTTGCGCTTCTTGGGATCGCTGAGGACATCGTTGGCCTCGGACATCTCCTTGAATTTTTCCTCGGACTTCTTGTCATTGGGATTGACGTCGGGATGGTATTTGCGCGCAAGTTTCCTGAAGGCCTTGCGGATCTCTTCCGCTGTGGCGTTCTTCTTCACGCCCAGCGCGCCGTAATAATCCTTCTGTTGTGGACCAGCCATAGTTCGCAGGTTCCTATGATGTCTTCAACTCTACCCGTGCGCCTTCCAGCGAGCGCGTGGCCTGCCAGGCCACGGCCTGCCAGCGTCCGCTGCGCTTCAGGAACGTGCCGGTATTGCGGAAATATGAGACTTCCTGCCGGCCCTGGCCTTCATTGTGCATGACCATGCAGAAATTGACCACCACGATATCGTCGTAGGGACGGACGGTGATATCTTCAGCGGTACAAGAGCCATGGAAGCGGTCCGCCGATCCACCGTCGAGGACCTTCAGCAACTCCTCTTTATTGATGGTGACGCCGTTGGAACTGGTGTAGACCACATCGTCGGCAAAGAAATTCTCAAACACCGGCCGGCCACCTTCCCCGCCCCGGCCGACCGCCTCCAGGAAGTCACGCAGCATAAGCAGAACAGCCCTCATGGAATTGGCTTCGCTACGGCTTTTCAACATCGGCATGGCTGCGGGAATCCTGGGCCTATTTGGTCTCTGCTGGAACCCGGGTCGCTTGCCAAGCCACCACCTGCCAGTGATGGTTACGCTTGAGAAACGTGCCGGTATTGCGGAAGTAGTTGGTGACCGGCGACCCCTTTTCTACGGTGTGCTGCACCAGGCGGAAATTCACGATTGCCATTTTTCCGTAGGTATGCACGGTAATGTCGCCGGCCTCGTAGGTGGAAGCAGGTCCGCCGGCAACGCCCGCACCCACGTTCTTCATGATCTCCGCTTTGTCTACCGTCACCCCGGCGCCCCGTGTATAGATCACGTCATCGGCAAAGAAATGGTCAAAGACCTGTCGATCGCTGCGCGGAACGGCGGCCAGAAAATCACGGAGCATCCGCGTGACTTCCTGGACGGTCTTGCTATCTTCTCGTGGAGCGGAGGCCGCCACCTGGGCCGGCGCAAGCTGAAAAGCCGCCAGTAGCAAGAGAATCCGTGTGATCGTTTTCATGAAACCTCAAATGGGCAAATAGCAGTTAGCAACTAGCAATTGGCAACTAGCCTTAGAAACCGTCGCTCTTACTGCACGAACCAAGATTCATGCTAACTTGCAGAAGGCTGGTTTTGCCATTTGCCAATTGCTATCTGCCAATTGCCGGTTTTTCAGGCCGTTCCCACTTCCTGAATAAGAAAGCGCAATCCTGGTTCCGATTCTAACGCCTGCTGGACGAAGCCTTGCGCGGCGCCCAGAGTATAAAGGCCCGGTAAGGTTATCAGATCAGCCATGTGATTCAAACCTTCCACCACTCTCACAACGAGATATTGTTTCATTCTATGCTCCGTTACAAAAGCAGGCGGCTGATAACAGCCGCCTGCCCATCGCTAAGCTGATGCTCTGTTCATCGCCCCGGGGATCATGCACGGTCCGGCGCTCGCCGGTATTACTTACCCATCAAGACCCTTGCTGCTCGCGAGCAACGGCCACCCAATCTTCATTCGCGTTCATTCGTGTTAATTCGCGGCTAAATGCCTTTCGTCGGGCCGCGGTCACTTCTTTTCTTCAACATCCACGTACTCAGCGTCGATGACACCCTCATCCTTCTTTTTCTGCGCCTCACCGGCGCCATTGGAGGAGGCTTCAGCGTCCGCTCCGGGAGCAGCGCCTGCGGCTTCCGCCTGCGCCTTATACATGACTTCGGCGAGCTTATGGGAGGCTTGGGTCAGCTTCTCGCGGGCGGCGTCCATGGCTGCGGTCTCGTTGCCTTCGAGCGCCTTTTTCGCGCTGGCCACAGCCGCTTCCACTTCACCCTTGTCGCCGCTGGAGATCTTGTCGCCGTGCTCCTTCAACATCTTCTCCACCTGGTAGACCATGTTGTCGAGCTGGTTCCGGGACTCAATCTCTTCGCGCTTGGTCTTGTCATCGGCCGCGTGCGCTTCGGCTTCCTTGGCCATACGGTCGACTTCTTCCTTGCTCAGGCCTGAAGAAGAGGTGATCGTGATCTTCTGGTCTTTGCCGGTGGCCGTGTCTTTGGCGGTCACGTTCAGGATGCCGTTGGCATCGATATCGAACGTGACTTCGATCTTGGGCACACCGCGCTGGGCCGGCGGAATGCCGGTCAAGTGGAACTTGCCCAGCGTACGGTTGTCGCGCGCCAGGGAGCGTTCGCCCTGCAGCACGTGGACTTCGACCGAGGTCTGGCTGTCGGCGGCGGTCGAGAACGACTCCGTCTTCTTGGTCGGAATGGTGGTGTTGCGCGGAATCATCTGCGTTGCCACACCGCCGTAGGTCTCAATTGCCAGCGTCAGGGGCGTCACATCGAGCAGCAAGAGGTCCTTGACGTCACCGGCGAGCACACCTGCTTGCACCGCAGCGCCGATGGCCACCACCTCATCGGGATTCACGCCCCGGTGCGGTTCTTTGCCGAACAACTCTTTGACCAACTGCTGGATGCGCGGCATGCGCGTCTGTCCACCTACGAGCACGACCTCATCGATCTTGCTGGGATCAATTCCCGCATCTTTAATCGCCTGGCGGCACGGGCCCAACGACCGCTGGATAATGTCTTCAACCATTTGCTCCAACTTGGAGCGGGTCATCTTCTTTACCAGATGCTTCGGACCGGTGGCATCGGCGGTGATGAAAGGCAGATTGATCTCGGTTTCGATGGTGGTGGAAAGCTCGATCTTGGCTTTCTCCGCTGCGTCCCGAAGGCGTTGCAAGGCCATCTCGTTGCCCTTGGAGCGCAGGTCGAGACTCTCATCTTTCTTGAATTCCTCCACCAGCCAGTCGACGATGCGCTGGTCGATATTGTCGCCACCGAGGTGCGTATCGCCATTGGTGGCTTTGACTTCGATTACGCCCTCGCCCACTTCCAGGACAGAAATGTCGAAAGTGCCGCCGCCGAAATCGTAGACGGCGATGGTTTCATCTTTTTTCTTGTCCAGGCCGTAAGCCAGCGCCGCGGCCGTGGGCTCGTTCACGATGCGCTTTACATCCAGGCCCGCGATCTTGCCTGCGTCTTTGGTGGCTTGGCGCTGGGCATCGTTGAAATACGCCGGCACCGTGATGACCGCTTCCGTGACCGTCTGGCCAAGATAATCTTCGGCCGCCTTCCTGAGCTTTTGCAGGATCATGGCCGAAACCTGGGGCGCGGTATATTCCTTGTCCTGCGCCACTACGGCCACATGGTCTCCCTGGCGGACTACCTTGTAGGGGACCATCTTCATCTCTTCATTCACTTCTTCATGGCGCCGGCCCATGAAACGCTTGATCGAATAGACCGTGTTTTCAGGGTTGGTAATCGCCTGCCGCTTGGCCACCTGGCCCACCAGACGCTCGCCGGACTTGGTGAAACCCACGACCGAAGGCGTAGTCCGGCCGCCCTCTTCGTTGGCGATGACCTTCGGCTCGCCGCCTTCCATCACGGCCACCACCGAGTTTGTGGTACCCAGGTCAATTCCAATGATTTTTCCCATGACGCTTCTTGCCTCCTACGGCTTTATAAGTGCTTAGAAATGAGAGCAGACCTCATTAACAGCACTTCCATTATTATATCTGAGTGACTTACTGTCAAGTTTTAGATTGTATTTAGAATCATTGGGTTACAGGCGGTAGCATTACTTCAGATAGGAACGAACAATATCGATCAGTTCGTCCGCGCCTTCACGTTCGGTGGGCGTGGCCTTAGCGCTGAGAACGTGATGCCGAATGTGGCCTTCAACGACTTCGCCCATTAGCCCGTTCATTGCGCCTCTCGTGGCGGCTATCAATTGCAGTGTATCTCCACATTCATGGTCTTCAGCCAGCGCCTTTTCAATGGCTTCAACCTGACCGCGAATGCGCCGGACGCGCGCCAGAAGCTTCCCTTTCGATTCTTTGATGTGTGCCATACTCTATCCCAGTATACGATTTCAGTGGTATGATTGTCTTTGGTAGACTGCGGCACGGGAAATCCTTGTTAGCAGATGACTGCCAGGAATGGTCTAACCATCGAAATAGGGCCTGAAGATTTTTTGGGTTTAATAACGTGAAAAGCAACAAGCTCAATTCGCCTCACGCATCGGCGGTCCCACTCTGGGCGGTGATTATCTGCCTGGTTTTGGTAACGGTGCCGGCGTGCGCCCAGGCATTTCACGTCCATCGCGGCGATCTCGCCAGCGAAACAAAGCAATGTTCAGTTTGTCAGATTGCGCATACGGCGTTGCAGCTCGTTCTGATCGTCTCCCTTCTTTTCACCTTTAAGACAGTCGCACTCCTTCCCGCTCTCGCGGCCCTTGGGGCGAAACCTGTTCTCGCGTCGTTCGCGCTTTTCTGCCGCCCTCCTCCCCTTGCCTAGTCGGTTCGTCTCTTACTGACATTTAACTAAATAATTCATACCGGCCCCGCTTGGAGGAGTCATGCATATTTCTTTTAGAGGTACTCTGTTTTCATTCGTAGTCTTGTTTGTTGCCATTTTTTCGCTTTGCTATAGCGCCGCCGCGCAAAGCTCTTCCGGAACGATCCAGGGTGTGGTCAAAGACCCTTCCGGGGCCGTGGTCGCCGGCGTCCGGGTTGAAATCTCCTATCCTGTGAGCGGCTTTCACCATGAAGCCATCACCGGAGCGGTGGGAGACTTCCGCTTTGTGAATGTGCCGTTCAACCCTTATCGGCTGGTAATTACGGCGCAGGGCTTCGCCGCCTACTCTCAAGATGTGGACGTGCGCTCAGCCGTGCCGGTGGCGCTCGAAATTGGTCTCCAGGTTGAGGCTGCATCCACTACCGTCACAGTGGAGGCCGGAGCGCACGATCTAATTGAAGTTGAGCCCAACTTTCATACCGACGTAGATCGCGCCCTTTTCGATAAGATGCCTCTTGAGAGCCAGTCGTCTTCGGTCAGCTCCCTGGTGACGCTGGCCTCCCCAGGCGTCGTGGCCGACTCCAACGGCCTCTTCCATGGCATAGGCGATCATGCGGAAAATTCCTTCTCCGTCGACGGACAGCCGATTACCGACCAGCAAAGCAAGGTCTTTTCCAATCAGATTCCCGTCGATTCCATCCAGTCATTGGAAGTGATCTCCGGCGCTCCTCCCGCCGAATACGGGGACAAGACCAGCCTGGTGATCAAGGTCACCACGCGTTCCGGGCTGGGGCAGACCCGGCCTGCGGGCAGCTTGACTACTTCCTACGGTTCGTTTGGCAGTGCGACCGCTGGTTTTAATATTGCATTTGGAAGCCCGAAGTGGGGTGAGTTCATCTCGGCCAGCGGGCTTAACACCGGCCGCTTCCTCGACCCGCCGGAGTTTCAGGTAATTCACTCGAAGGGCAACGAGCAGAACCTGTTCGACCGCGCCGATTTTCAGTTTTCCACCGTAGATACGCTCCACCTGAATGCCGGCTACACCCGGTCCTGGTTCCAGACCCCAAATTCTTTCGACGATGCAGCCATCCATCAGGACCAGCGCGCCCAGATTCAGACTTATAACCTGGCGCCGACCTGGACCCATCTCTTTAACGCGAACACCCTGCTTACCTTCGGCGGATTCGCCCGCCACGATCGCTTCCAATACTTCCCCAGCCGCGACCCGTTCGCCGACCTCACGGAGACGCTTGCGCAAGACCGCAAGCTCACCAATGTCGGCCTGCGTTCGGATATCTCTTACCTCAAGGGTGCGCACAACCTGAAGGCCGGAGTAACGTTGCAACAGACAAGGCTGACTGAGAGTTTCAAGCTGGGACTCACCGATCCAACCGTGAACTCCCCGTGCGTCGATGTCAATGGCGCTCCTGTGGGCGATGCAAGTCTCACCGATCCATCCGATTGTGCTGGATCTGGCTTTACCCCTAACCCCGCATTCACTGCCCTTCTTGGCTGTTTCGACCTGACCCGGCCCACACCCTCGGTGAACGATGGATGTACCGGCCCACAGAGCGCGTTATTCGGATTTAACGGCCACAAGGACATCAAAGAGGTCGCGCTCTATATTCAGGATGCGATCACCAAAGGCAACTGGACTTTCAACCTGGGCGTCCGCGGTGATTTCTATCGTGGATTTTCTGCCAACTCTCAAGTGGAGCCACGCGGCGGGATCGCCTACGGAATCAAGCGTACCAATACCGTCTTACGCGCCTCGTATGCGCGCGTCATGGAAACGCCCTTCAACGAAAACCTGATTCTTGCCACGCAGGCTGGAAACCCCTTTATTAACGCAGTTTTTGGCGGATCTTCAGGGCCGATTCCCCCAGGCCAGCGCAATGAGTTCCATGGCGGCTTCCAGCAGGCATTCGGCAAGTTTCTGGTTGTGGACGCCGACTATCTGTGGAAGTACACCCACAGCGCTTACGATTTCGGCGTCCTGCTCAATACCCCGATTTTCTTTCCCATTGCCTGGCACAACTCGAAGATTAACGGCTTCGGCATTCGTGTGAGTGTGCCAAGCTACCACGGCTTGACGGCCTTCACCGTTCTCAGCAGCTCCTCCGCGCGCTTTTTCAAGCCCCAGATTGGCGGATCGGGCACCGATCCGTCGACGGGTGTGTTCCGCATCGACCATGACCAGAAATTCCAGCAGACCACCCACGTGCAATACCAGCCATGGAAGCGCGGGCCCTGGTTCGCGATGAATTGGCGCTATGACAGCGGTCTGGTCGCCGGGGCAGTGCCGTTTGCCACCGATACCACCACGCCGGTAGACCTCACCGGGCTCACCGCGGACCAACAGATTCAGGCCGGCCTCTTTTGCGGAGGTGTTTTCCCAACGCTGACTACGCCCTTGACGGCCTGCGCTCCGTCGCAGTTTGGGTCCACGCGCATCAACATACCGGCGCCCGGCACACAGAACGACGATCACAACCCGGCGCGTATTGCCCAACGCAATCTCTTCGACGCCAGCGTCGGCCATGACAATCTCTTCCACGGCGACCGCTACAAATGGAGCTTGCGCCTGACCGCCATCAACCTGACCAACAGAGTGGCGCTGTATAACTTCCTCTCAACCTTCAGCGGGACGCACTTTGTTACGCCTCGCACCGCGAATGTTGAGTTGGGCTTTCACTTCTGACACAGCGAGTTGGGTGCTTGAGTGGCCTTTCCCGGGCCACTCAACTCCTTGGATTTAGGAGCTTTGCTCTCTGCGTCTATTCCTAAGCTGCCGATCCAGACGCGCTTGACCTATCAGGAAATAAAGGCCAGCTCGCATGGCCGGAAATCAAAATACTATACCTGTGTATAGTATAAAATTTCAGGAGTTGATGATTTGCCTCGAACTGTCTATAAGCAATCGAGGGGCGGGCCCGCTCTTCGTTTCCGGGGCAGGAAACGGACCGTTGGTCATAAATTCACCCAAAGGCAGATCATCCAGGCGTTGGTCTTCCTCGCCCTGATGATGATTGTGCTTGCGATTGGAATGTACCTCGGTTGGTGGTCTGCTCTGGAAGAAGAGAAAGAGACGGAAAACCGCCTGGCGCTACTCAGCCGGGCAAATCCAACTGGGGAACGCCATGCGAGTACTGAAGATCTCTTTTTTTAACCTCGACGATCTGGGGGCCTGCGTTTCCGGCCTGTGTCTAGTCCATTGTGTTTCGATGCCTTTGGCCTTGGCGTTTGCCCCAACACTGGCACACCTCATTCCTGGTGACGAGATCATCCATCGGTTATTTGCATTCTTGATTGTGGGGGCCGGTGTGCCTTCATTTGCGATGGGCTTCCGCAAACATAAAAAGTTGCGCGTTTGGGTCCTGGGCATCTCCGGCCTGGCCGTCATTCTGGGTGTACTCGCATTCGATGATCGCTTCTCTTCCCACGGCGTCGAAATCGCCATAACCTCCGTGGGAAGTCTGCTGTTGACCGCCGCCCATCGAGTGAACCGGACCTTCTGCAGAAGGTGTGAACAATGCCAACACTAACCGGACTCTTGCAGGGCCAATCTGGCGAGGCGCCCCCGAGCAAGGACCACGATGGCGCGAATGGGCCTGATAAGGGCCACGGGCACTCAGTCAGCCTCGCTGATCTTAGTCGCGTGGCATTCGTTGCTTTGGCCGCCGCGGCCGTGGCCTTTCATATCTACGAGCCGTTTCCTTCTTTCAGCTTGATCGGAGTAGCGGCGACAATGATTGGCGGCTACCCCATCTTCCGCGAGGCGCTGGAAAACATTCTGGAAAGACGCATGACCATGGAGCTTTCCATGACCATTGCTCTGATAGCCGCGCTCCTCATCCGCGAGTTTTTCACCGCGCTGGTTATCACCCTGTTTGTATTGGTGGCTGAGATACTGGAGCAGTTGACGGTGGGCCGGGGAAGAAAAGCGATTAGACAAGACCGGCACTCTCACATTTGGCGCTCCGGCTGTGGTCAAGACCGTGCCTGCCGAGGGGCAAACGCTGACGGAACTTCTGAGTTGCGCTGGTGTCGCGGAATTGAATTCAGAACATCCGCTGGGTAGGGCAATTCTGGAGTATGTCCGCTCCACAATCAGCGTCTTGCCGGCGCCTGACGAATTTCGTTATGAGGCCGGTAGAGGGATAACGGCCATGGCTTGGGGCTCCGTAATTCGCGTCGGGAGCTCTGACTATTTGGCGGCCAGTGGGATTGCCGTTCCCCGCAACAGCTTCATGCCCGGCATCACCCAAGTTCTGGTCGCCCGCGACCGGCAATACTTGGGCGCAATTCTGTTGGATGACCAGCTTCGCGGCGAGGCTGCTCAGGCAATTCAAGAGCTCAAATCAATGAGCGTGCAGACCGTGATGCTCACCGGAGATTCATCTGCTACCGCTGCTCGCATCGGCAGAGAGCTTCATCTCGGCGACTCAATTGGCCAGTTGCTTCCTGAACAGAAGCTGCAGCACATCATGGCCCTTCAGAACGGCAGCCGGAAAGTAGCCATGGTTGGCGATGGCATCAACGATGCACCTGCACTGGCCCAGGCAGATGTCGGTATGGCCATGGGTTCAGGCACTGACATCGCGCAAGAAAGCGCGGGCGTCATCCTCATTGGAAATAACCTGTTGAAGGTCGTGGATACTTTGCGCATCGCCCGCCGCTGCCATCAAATCATTCTGCAGAATTTTTATGGAACGCTTGCCGTGGACTCTGCCGGAATTGTTCTGTCTGCATTTGGGTTTCTAACACCTTTACTGGCGGCGTTCATTCACGTGTCATCGGAGCTGGTGTTCATTTTGAACGCCGCCCGGATGCTACCTGCCCGAAGACCCAGGATTACAGAATGAACAGCGCAGAACAAAAGGCGCATTGGGACCTCAAATACGAGCAAGGTCTGACTTCCCTGACACAGCCAGATCCGTTCTTTATCTCAGCTTATGGGCAGTTTGTGGATCAATCCTTCCCCAACGCAGGCGTGGCATTGGATTTAGCGTGCGGCCTCGGGAGGCATGCCCTATGGCTCGCAGGTAGGCACTGGCGAGTCACTGGAATAGACGTTTCCCATGTGGCGATGGGAAAGCTCAGTCAGGCCGCTCTTGAGCTTAATGTTGATCTCAGCCTCTTTGTAGGGGACGCCGCCGAGTACAAACTTGAACCCGCTGGGTTTGACCTGATCGTCCTGTTTTACCACCTGGACCGAAATCTTTTCCCCAAGATCGTTTCGGCGTTGAAACCGGGCGGGCTGCTGATCTGCAAGATGAGCCTACAGTGGGATTCCGAGGGACGGTTCATGGCTGGGGACAGGGCCAATCCGTTGGCCAGAAACGAACTGCGCTTACTTGTTCCGGAACTGCATGTTCTATACCAGGAGGAACGCCCAATTCGTCATCGGGGCGTTGTCGAGTTCATTGGAAGGAAGTTAGCAGATGTGCTCTGAAGACGATGAGACAGGCCATGTGCTTGATGAACGGAATCGAACGCAGGGGAATAAGCTCTGATTCCCACAGAGAAGGAGAATCGCAATCATCAGCCGGATCCTGACATCTTTGACAAGGAAACAGGCGAGCGTCGTTTAGGCCGTTGCTTCCCTTCCCCCAAAAAAAGCGGCCACACCCACTAAGGGGCATGACCGCTGTATTGTGTGCGCCAGCAGGCCACCAGTGGCCTGCCGTGGCGGACCCTCTTTTCATAGGCCATTTGCTATAAAATACCTCCGCCGCAAGAACGCACATGTCTCCTATCCAAAAGCTCGCTGCCCAGATCATTTTTGGAACGATTCTTGCGTTGGCCATGGGAGCGGCGATCTGGAGCGCAGTGCTCATTGCTCAAGCGTCGGCAGATTCCCCGGAAATATTCCCTCAATTGGGCCATTCCAGCGGTGTCACTTCGGTGGCCTGGAGTCCCGACGGCAAGACCCTGGCCAGCGCCAGCTATGACAAAACGGTGAAGCTGTGGGAGGCGGGCAGCGGGCAACTGCTGCGCACCCTCAGCGGCCATTCCAACAGTGTCACTTCGGTGGCCTGGAGTCCCGACGGCAAGACCCTGGCCAGCGCCAGCTTTGACAAAACGGTGAAGCTGTGGGAGGCGGGCAGCGGGCAACTGCTGCGCACCCTCAGCGGCCATTCCAGCTTTGTCTATTCGGTGGCCTGGAGTCCCGGCGGCAAGACCCTGGCCAGCGCCAGCTATGACAAAACGGTGAAGCTGTGGGAGGCGGGCAGCGGGCAACTGCTGCACACCCTCAGCGGCCATTCCAACAGTGTCTCTTCGGTGGCCTGGAGTCCCGGCGGCAAGACCCTGGCCAGCGCCAGCTATGACCAAACGGTGAAGCTGTG
>Ga0210403_10001629_pt1 | contig 21069 bp, 16 predicted proteins | sample IncBWC19MmetaG_FD_150863 | JGI IMG/M metagenome (GOLD analysis project Ga0210403, IMG submission 150863) | Forest soil microbial communities from Barre Woods Harvard Forest LTER site, Petersham, Massachusetts, United States - Inc-BW-C-19-M | ecosystem: Environmental > Terrestrial > Soil >... | reverse complement strand
TTCTGGGTTTGAGAACGTCATATTCTCCGGCGTCAGGATCGGACACCCTGTGTCGCACCTGTGTCGCTTCCCGGACAAGTTGAAATCGAAGGAAAGCGCAGCGAAGTGACCCAGGCGGGCAGGAAGAGTGCCGAAGGTTCAAAGTTGGCGGTGCCGGATCGGAGCCATCATCTCGGCTCTCGAACAAACGGAGGCGGCTGTGCCGGATCGTAGTGATGTGGAGGCACTCTTCAAGCTGCAGCGGCGAGCAGCTCTCAGGCTGATGGAGCGCGTCGGAGCAATCGAGCAGGCGGGCCAGTGGCGCATCGATAGGGTCCAACTGCTCGAATGCCTCCGGGCACTCAGTTCTCAGGAGCGGGACGAAGGCGAGCGCTCGCGAAAGGTGCGGAAGGCGCTGCAGGAGGCGGAGCAGGAAAATAACCGACTTCGCGATCGACATTAAATTCTGGGATCTGAGAACGTCGTGCGCCCAACGCCCAGGCGGGGCAGCGAGCTCAGCTCCTCCGCTCGCGCATCTGGGCTTCTGGGCATTGCTCGCCGGACGTAAGCCGACCACATGTGGGGATGCGGATTTACCTGGCAGGCCTAGAAAGTCGCCAGCCCACAGCCGATATCTACCAGTGATAGCGGAAGATGCCGCTTCAGTGATGCCGTCTAAATCATTAGTGATTTCTTAAACTTCGCCTATGTCCCTTGGAGATCAATTGGGACGGCAAGGCGAAGTCCAATCCAGGGAGTGTAGATGTCCACCGTAGGACTATCAATGATCGTGAAGAACGGAGGCGACGATCTTCGGTTGTGCCTTCAAAGCGTTGCTGGCCTCGTCTCCCAGATCGTCCTTGCCGATACTGGCTCCTCCGACAATACCCTCGCTATTGCCGCGGAATTTGGTGCCACTGTTGTGTCCTTTCCCTGGACCAACCATTTTGCTGACGCCCGCAATGCTGCATTGGAACCGATCACCACCGACTGGGTGCTGGTGCTCGACGCCGACGAAGAGCTATCCCCCGAGGCAGCATGCGCGATCCCAGCATTACTTCAAAACAGCCAAGGCGTAGGCGGTTACCTGCTCAGCATCCGCAACTACCTTCCGGAGCGAAATGTTCAATTCCGCAGTTCGACTTCGGTGCCGAATCACGATCAGATTCCACGCGCCCGCCACGCACTCTCCTGGGCAGAGCACGAGCTGTGCCGTCTCTTCAGACGCGACCCAGCGATTCGATACATGGGTCGCGTTCATGAGGTTGTGGAGTATGCAATTGTCCGCTCCGGACTTCGTGTGGAGCACTCCGGATTGAGCATTCTGCACTTTGGCCAGTTCGCCAACCCCGAGGTCCATGCGCGAAAGGCACTCCTCTACCGAGACCTGGGCCGCGCCAAGGTGGACGAGGAACCGCGCAATGCAATGGCATGGTTTGAGCTGGGGGGCATCGAGCTTTCTCGATTCAATAATCAGCCCGTCGCGATGAAGTGCCTGCAGACCGCGGTTGCGCTCGAAGCCAGGCTCCTGGACGCGTGGATCCTGCTCTTTTACCTGCACGACAGCCGCGGCGAGTATGACCTTGCGTTCGGCGTCTACAGCAGTCTCGCGGCCATGAATGCCATCATTCCATTCAACATAGTGCAGCGGTGTGGCGATTATCTGCATGACCGGGGGCAACTCGACGAGGCCCGTAACTGTTATGGCCAAGCGCTCAACCAAGCCACGGCGTATCCGGATGGAACAACGCAAAGCGATCGTTGGGCCGTCGAAAGCAAGTTGGGTTATACCGAGGTTCGTCTCGGCCTGCGGGACGGGCTACAAAAGCTGACACGCGCGGCAGCCGAAGCGCCCGCCATCAAAGAGAACCATGATCGCCTGATCAAGGCCTTCCTCGCACTGGGCGAACTGGAACCGGCAGCCGATGCGGCGGAGAGCGCAGTGGCCTCCTGCCTGGACATGAAACTCTATCTGCTGGCCGCAACTCTTCGTATCCAATTGCAGCAATCCTCAAAGGCGCGGGCGATCTTAGATCAAGGACGGCAGCACTTCTCTACCTCCAACGACTATGAGCTGGCTGCGTTGCGTTTACTGCACACAAACGATAAGCGCGAAGGAGCTGCTGGATCATCGACTCATTCCGTCTTGGTGGTTTGATCCCGACGGATGCGTAGTTAGAACGAAGTAAGGAAGCAAACAATCACGTACCGCAGCAAAGAGGTGATCGTGCAAGTAGCGTGTACATCACAGGTACGGCCGACATACTGATCTTGTATCCGCGATCGATCGTATGAACCGATCCGAGCCCTGGCAGATGTTCAAACTGCGTGCGTATACAAGACGATGGCAACTGCGCCACGCAAGCGGGCGAGGCTGGCGTCCTTTGCAGGCCGCAGTGTCGGTACGACGTTCAGCGGATGCAGAGCGAATTCAGCCTGCACGATGCCGCCGAGTTGATGCCATAAGGCCGTAATGTCGCCGACCAGGACAATCTCTCGAGGCGCCAGCCCGCTCGCAAGCATACGCAATCCGCGCCCGAGCGCGACACACTGCTTCCGCAGTGCCCGGAGCGCATGTTTGTCCCCGTCCTGCGCTAGTCGCAGCAAACTCTCGAAGCTGGGTGCTATGGCATCGCCGGAGAACTCCTGGTAGTAGCGGAGCGCGGCGCGGTTGGAGGCAAGTGTCTCCCAACATCCCTGTGCACCGCAGGCGCACACCTCGCCATGAGGATCCAGCTGTACGTGACCGAATTCGCCGGCGATGCCGCTCTCTCCGCGCACCAACTGCCCGCCCAAGAACAGACCGGTGCCGACGCCCTCCGCGACGTTGACGACGACAAGGTTGCGCGTTTTCTCAATACTTCCGGCCCACACCTCGGCGATGGCGCATGCATTGGCGACATTGTCGATCTCCACCGGAAGTCCGGTAACCTTCTCCATCTGGTCTTTGATGCCGCGTGCCGGCCATTGCAAGTTCGGCGCGAAGATAAGCTTCCTGAGATCCAGATCGGCTCGACCTGGCAAACAGATGCCAATGCCGGAGAAGGTTCGCCCTGGGTCGGCTTCGAGCATACGCTTCACCTCGGCGATAAGGCTCTTCAAGCCGCGCTTCGCATCGCTGGGCACATCGATGACGCGCTGTATAACGATTCGCCCGTCGAGGTCGGCTACCGCAAGCGTGGTTTGCGTTGGATGGATGTCGAGGGCGAGCACTGAGCGCGAGGAATTGAGGCGCAGATAAGTTGGTCGGCGGCCGCGCGGTAAGTGTCCGAGGGGTCCGACCACAACCCATCGATCGGCGATCAACTGCTCAACAATAATCGACATCGTGCTTCTTGGAAGGCCGCAGAGGCGTGCAAGATCAGCACGTGAAATGTGTTCATTGCTTCGGATCAAGTTCAGAACCAGATTGCGATTGATATCGCGCGGAGTGCGATTGGAGGCTGAAAGTCGCTGAGCCCCTTCACCAGGACTGTGCGGTGAGTGCGGAGTTCGGATACGCCCGCCCACGGCCGGAAGATAGGTTGGATGCACTAAGATCCTCGCAATTCTAATCGCCGGGCACAGAGCTTTCTCTTACCAGCATTTTCTGGAATTGGTCGAAAGCACTGATAGTGCGGTAGCAGATGAATCTCCACGTTGGCAGATTGCAGAGATGAATCTGCCATATTTCCGTGTCAACTGTACAGTTGTGACTTGTCAACTCCCTCGATGGGCCGGAATACAAGGACGTGGATGCGTCGATCTTCCGCGACTTCAGCATCTACGAGCGCGCGAAGTTCCAGTTCCGCGGCGAGGCAACGAACGTCTTCAACTTCGTCAACCTGAGCAACCCCGGAGCGGTCCTCAGTAGCACCAGTTCCTTCGGTGTGATCTCGAGCGGCGTAACCGCAGGTGGGATTGGTATGCGCGTGATTCAACTCGGAGGCAGCCTTTTGTTCTAACTCCGTAAGCCATATTTGCAGCTGGGGCCGGAGACGATGTCAATGACCATGACGAGGCGCAGATTTGTGCAGACCGCAGCGAGCGTCGCCGGTGCGCTCGCTGCGGGAAGGGCCATAGCGGCCTCCCCGGAAGCCGTCTATGCGATGGTGGCAAGGATTGATCGCAAGCGCATTCTGACCGCGGCGCAGCATCATCTAGCCGAGCAGCCGGTCACCGTCACATCAGCGCACTCTCTCGCAGCGCCGGCGGGTTGCACGACTATTTCCCCGAAGGCGACTACTGGTGGCCGGACCCCTTAACATCCAGATGGACCCTACATCCGCCGCGATGGCTTCTCCAATCCATCGAACTTCAATGACCATCGCAACGCTCTCATACGGCTCAGCGTGACGGCCCCGGCGCTTGCGGCGGCGTGGGGCCTGACGCATGACCAGCGTTATGCACGACACTTCGTCAAGCATCTGCGCGCGTGGTTTGTCGAACCCACAACGAAGATGAACCCCAACCTAGATTATGCTCAGGTCATCTTCGGTGTAACCAAAGGCCGCGGCACCGGCATCATCGACACGCTGCACCTGGTGGAGGTGGTTCGGGCGGTGCGTGTGCTCGAGGCTACTGCTGGCATTCGCGCCGCCGATGTAGACGAGGTGCGCGCCTGGTTTGCCGCCTATCTCTACTGGATGACAACCTCGAAAATGGTAGGGAGGAGGAGGCAGCGTAGCCTTCCTGTTTCCGTTTATTGCGGAACAATACCAAGTGGCCCTACCGCAAGGACGTAGAGTACTTTGACGATGTCCCGGCGCGGCGTCCGAGCCGGCTGATTGCAGGGGAGGCCCTTGCAAGCCCGGAATATATCGCGCTCTGGCGGCAGCTTGATCCAGACTCCACAGTGCCCGAGATTGTGCGCAACATGCCGCTGCGCCAATCATCTCTGTGGGGCGATCCGCTGTTGCGTGCGTAGGTCTATCGAGATAGGTGTTTTGCCTTCGCCAGGCGGTCCACCTCGGAGCCAGCCAGCAGAAATCCGCCCACGCCATATACGTAACTCGCCGAGGGCTTAAACTTTCCCGGCTGTCCGTCGATCGGCTGAATGGAACCAAGGCGGCCATCGGCGTACACATGGCTCAGTATCCCCTTCCAGCCGCGGGCCACGACGGGCTGAAAGTGATTGCGATCGAGAATGTGCTCGTTGATCCCATAGGCCATCGCGTAGACAAAGAAGGAGGAGCCGGAGATCTCAGGAAGATCGTAGGCATTCGGGTCGAGCAGCCCAGAGCGCCATAGTCCATCCTTCCCCTGAATGGCGGCGATGGCCGCACACATCTCGCGAAACTGCCGGATGTACTCCGGCCGCGACGGGTCGTCTGCCGGCAGCACCTCGAGAACCTTTACCAGCGCGCCAAGCACCCAGCCATTGCCTCGGGCCCAAAACAGCTTGCGGCCGTTTGCCTGTTTCTGCGTCAGGAAGCGGCTATCGCGGAAGTAGAGTTTCTCCGCGGGATCATATAAGTGCTGCGTCGTAATCCCCCACTCACGATCCATCGTCGCAAGATACTTGCGATCGCCCGTGGCGACATACATCCGCGCCAGTACCGGCGGTGCCATGAACAGAGCGTCACACCACCACCACAGATCCTTGTTGGGGTCGTCGGGGCGATCGACGAGGCGGTCCAGGATTGCGTGCGTGTCTGCGATGCGCTCGGGTTTGCGCATTGCCGGCGGATCGGAGAGATAGAGATCTAGATAAACCTGCCCCAGGGCCATGTCGTCGGCATGAGGGAAGCGGGTTTCGGTCAGCTGCCAATGCTGCTGCTCGGCAAAACGCAGCACGGCGTCTCGATAGCGTGGATCGCCGGTAGTAGCGGAGGCGGCGAACAGGCCATCGTACAGCGCAGCGAAGGTCCATTGCCGATTGAAGTTCGATTCGGCAGTGGCGAGCTGCCAGTCGGCGACCTTCTTCATAACTGCTCGAATATTCGCGCTCTTCAAATCGGGGGAGAGATCATGCGCAATCGGCCCCGGGGCATCGGGGGCGTCTCCGGGCGCCTCTCGGTCCACCGCCGCGGAAGCAATCGCCGCCTGCTGCGCAGACACCGGCTCCAAATAGCTGGTGGTCGGCAGGATCAATGCGAGACAAAAACAAAGAGCGGAGGCTGTGGTTCGGCGTTGGATCATATAACTCCCTGGAATAAGCGTCAGTTATCCAAGCATGCGCTTGACAACAGTTGCGACGAATCTTTATATCATTGTGTCTCGGTACTTTGTAAGAAGTATAGACAATATGCTCCTTCGCGACTGCGTGGTGGAGCGTCTTGTGTAAGCTGACTCTCTCCTTGAAAACGCAAAGCTACCCAAATTAGCGCCTATCTAAGTTACGATTGGACAAATGATGCAGACACGGAGGATCCGTTATGTCGACCACAAACTCGTCGTATCCACCGACGTGGCAGGCCACCAACGGTTCAGCCGCAGACAATGCACCTTCCTCCTCCAAAAAAAACAAAGACAAAAATACCTCCGGGTACACCGATCGCCGTACTTTGCGATAACTCCCGCGATGTTGATCGCATTCCGAGTGACCTGAATGACTTTAGGCTTCACGCCAACCCCGCAGGGGATGCCTGATTCATTTCGCCGGTTATCAGGTGAAGAAAGTCGAGGTTCCATGACAAGATCTGTTCGGCGTGACGCATTCGCGGTACTGCCTTCGCTCCTTTGCCTCATACTCGGATCCTGCGCGTGGGCGCAAGAGCTGCCCTGGTCCCAACGCGTGGCGACCTCGGCCATGCATCGCTGGCCGCAAGGTCAGGAGAGTCGGCCATCGAAGCATGATCCGGGAACCCTGCTGAACGGCATGGATGCGGTGTGGTACGGTACCGCCGATGGCACGTATTACAAATACATCAAGCAATCCATCGATACCCTGATTGCGTCCGATGGTTCGATCCCGACCTACGATCCAGCCCTAAATTCGCCGGATGATATCGCGTTAGGCCGGCAGTTGCTTCTTCTCTACCGAGTAACTCAGGATGAAAAGTACTATAGGGCGGCCGTGCGCCTTCATAAGCAGATATCCACCCAGCCGCGCATACCTTCGGGTGAACACCAAATAGACCCAAAGAGCAGCTATATGGCAGAGCCCTTCGATGCGGAGTATGCATCGATCTTTCAGCAGCAACAAGACTTCGCCGAGATCACAAAGAAGTTCGCTCTAGCCGATAGGACTCGTCGCTCGCCGAAGACTCGCAGCCTTTGGGCGCGCGACACCGCTTCGTACATGGTGGCTCTCGTCGACTCGCTGCCTTACTATCCGCAGAACGATTCTAATCGCCCGGCCTTACTGGAGAAGCTGCAGCGTATTGCAGCTTCCCTAATCCGTTATCAGGATAAGAAGACCGGTCTTTGGCATGAGGAACTCGACAAGCCGGGGCAACAGGGCAGCTACGTTGCATCGTCGACGGCCTGCATGTTTGTCTATGCCCTTCAGAAGGGCGTCCGGCTTGGGTACCTGCCGCAGCAGGATTCCGCCAAAGCGACACAGGCATGGCAGGGAATCCTCAGCCACTTCGTCCGTTCGGACGCGTCTGGAATTGTAACCATTCTCGGAAGCGATGAAGCCAAGGTCACCGATGGCAACGCGTCAGTCAACGACAATGATCCGGCGGCAACTGGTGCGTTCCTGCTCGCCGGCACGGAGATGGAGATCGCTCCGACAGCAGGCCTGGCCCATGGCGAAGCAGTCCTGCTCGACGCCTGGTTCAATAGCCAAAAACGGGAAAATGCTGCCGGTCAACAGGAGTACTTTCACTATAAGTGGGATGACTACAGCAACACGGGCTACTCGCTCCTGGGACACATCTTTGCCAGCTACGGCGCGTCACTCAATACGCTCTATGAGGCACCCACTCTGGCTCGGCTCAAAGGAGCACAGTATTACATCATCGCTTCGCCCGATATCCCGTCCAAAAATCCGAGCCCACATTACATGCAGCCTGAAGATGCGGCACAGGTGGCCGAATGGGTGAAGCAGGGCGGTGTTCTTATTTTGATGGAGAATGACCCTGCGAATGCTGATATCAACCACCTCGATCAGCTTGCAGATCGTGTCGGTGTTCACTTCAACAATGTGCTCAGCCATAATGTCCTCGGCGATCAGGTCTCATCAGGACAGATCGCGACACGTGGCGACGGCGCTATCTTTCATCATCCCCACACGCTCTACATGAAGGACACCTGCACGATCTCTCCGTCCTCCACAGCCGTGTCCCTTATCAATGACAGAGGCGACACGCTCATCGCCACAAACCGCTATGGCAAAGGGATGGTTGTTGCTGTGGCAGATCCGTGGCTCTATAACGAGTACACCGACGGCCGCAAAGTTCAGCCGCAGCAAGACAACTATGCAGCGGGCAAAGAATTCGTGCGCTGGCTGCTACAGACGCATCATGACATCCTGCCCCCGCTCACTCATGCACTGACAACTCACTAGCGTGAGCGGTGGATAGCTCTACTGCCCCATGCCGCCCGCGCTCAGGCTGAAGATTGGCAGATACAGCGCGATCAGAATCGTCACCACCACCACGCCCATCACCATCAGGATCAGCGGCTCGATCAGGCTCATCGCCGCGGTCAGGTTGGTCTGCACGTCCTCTTCGAAGAACTCGGCGACGGAGTTGAGCATTTGCGGCAGTGCTCCGGTGCTCTCGCCCACCTCGATCATCTCAACCGCCAGTTCAGGAAATACCTTGGTCGCCTGCAGGCTGACGGACAGGCCCTTGCCCTCGCGCACCGTCTCCACCGAGCGGAACACGGCGTTGCCGATCTGCCGCGAGTCGATCGAGCGCGCCGCGGTCTCAAGCGAGGGCACCAGCGGCAGGCCGCCCGTCAGCAGCGTCGACAGGGTGCGCGCGAACAGGCCCACCTGGTACTTCAGCCAGACATTGCCAAAGACCGGTGTCGCGATCCGGATGCGATCGATCAGGTTCGCTCCTGCCTCAGTCTTGGTCCAGCGATAGAGCACGAAGGCGATCGCCGCAACCACAACGCCCACATAGAGGCCGTAGCTCTGCGCGTAGCGCCCGAGATTCAGCAGGAACGTGGTCAGCGCCGGCAGGTGCACGCCCAACTGGTCGTAGAGCTGAGCGAAGCGCGGCACCACAAATGTGATCAGGAAGATGAACAGCCCGAAGACCATGAAGATCAGCAGCGCCGGATAGATCAGGCTCGCCTTCAGCTTCTTGCTGAAGGTCAGCGAAACGCGCTGGAAGTCCAGGTAGCGCTGCAGCACCTCTTCGAGGTTGCCCGAGCGCTCGCCCGCCAGCAGCGTGGTGGTGTAGACCAGCGAGAATCCGCCCTGCGCCTCGAAGGCGGTGGAGATCGACTCGCCCGTCTTCACCCGTGCACCGACGTCCTCCAGCTGGGCGCGGAAGTGCGCCAGCTTCTGCCGCCGCGCCAGCAGCTCCAGCGAACCCAGGATCGGTAGCCCCGCGCGGATCAGGGTGAGAAACTGCTGATTGAAGATGAGGAAGGTCTCGAGCTTCACCTTCTTCCTTGAACTCCCGCCGAGCACGTTGCGCGCCTTCACCGAGTAGACAAAGTAACCCGCCTGCGCGAAGCGCACGCGCAACTCCTCGGCCGTTGCCGCCGAGTGCGTCTGCTCCTGCACCCGCCCCCGTTCATCCGCCAGCTTGATGACAAACTCAGTCACAATCCCATCCTGTGCGGCCGAGAGATGGCCTGTTCTTGCGCCTCATCCTACGCTTGCCCTTATATCTTCGGGCTTGTTTTTTCATCTCTGCGCCTGCCCTTCCATCTTAGACGGATGGCGCCTTCGCCCGGCGCCTGGCGCCGCAAAAATCCCCGCCCGACCTGCCGAAACAGGCTGAATCCGTTGCCCGAGGCCGATTCGTTCTAGCGGAAACGGATGCTTGAGCTTCGCCGAAGCCTTGCTATTCTTTCCGAGTTCTCGACGATTCTCCCGCCGAACCCTGCGGCATTCCGTTTTCCGGGGGAACCGCCAAGCCTCCTTCATTTTTCTACGATCTTTCATTTTCAGGGACAGCTGCGCCCGGAATCCGGGAGGTTTTCTCATCTTCCATTCATCTGCACGCCGTAATTTTAACCGCGTTCCCAAAAATAAGGCCTTCAATCGCGTGGTTTCGCCCGAAAGGTAATCATTCATGATGAAACGTTATTCGATGTTTCTTCTGTGTCTGCTTCTGGCCAGTTTCTTCGCATCCTCCTCCTATGCGCAACAGACCCTCGGTAGTCTGGTTGGCGCGGTAGCCGACGCCACTGGCGCCATCATCCCCAATGCAACCCTGACCGTCGTCAACGATCAGACCGCGGCCGTCCGCATCACGAAGACCAACGCCAGCGGCGCCTATAGCCTCAACGATCTGGCGCCGGGGACCTACGACATCACCATCACCGCGGCTGGCTTCAACACCCAGAAGGTTCAGGCCGTCACCATCCAGGCCGACCGTACCGCCACGCAGAATCTGCGCCTCAAGGCAGGCGAAGTCAGCTCCACAGTGGAGGTCCAGGCGAATGCGCAGCTCGACGCCACCGACACCACCAACGGCTACGTCCTCGACTCGGCCACGATCGAGAAGGTTCCCCTGGGCACCGGCAGCTTCACCCAGCTTGCCGTGCTCTCACCCGGAGTGCATGCGGACCTGCTCGCCGACACCGGCACCAACACCGGCCTGGGCAACCAGAACATCTACGCCAACGGCCAGCGCCTCTCCTCGAACACCTTCACGATGAACGGCGTTATGACCAACAACCTGTTCAATGGCGCCTCCTCCTCGCAGGTCGGTGAGAACCGCGCCGTCCTCAATACCGGCGAGTCCTTCCAAGGCAACGGCACCATTCGCACTAACACCTCCATCTTCGACGCCATCGGAGAGGCGCTGCCTTCGCCTCCGCCGCAGACCATCACCGAGGAGCGCGTGAATACCTCCATGTTCGACGCCGCCCAGGGCGCCACCGCCGGCGCCCACATCGACGTCACCACCAAGTCCGGCTCGAACAACCTGCACGGCTCGGTCTACGGCGACTGGGAGACCTCGGAGCTCAACGCCAACCCGTTCTTCAACAAGCAGGCCGGCCAGCCTCGTCCCGACCTGCACCGCTATGTCGCGGGCGTGGAGCTCGGCGGCCCCATCATGAAGGACAAGCTCTTCTTCTACACCAGCTATCAGTACACCCGCGATCGCGACCAGCTTAACTCCAAGACCTCGTACTTCGCCCCGCCCGGCCTCACCGACGACCGCAGCGCATCGGGCCTGCAATCCGTCATGACCCAGGCAGGCCTCCCGGCAGGAACTCCCCTCGATCCCGTGGCGCAGTACTTCCTCCAGGCCAAGCTGCCCGGCGGACAGTACCTCATTCAATCGCCCCCCAGCGCCGGAGGGGCGGTCTCCTTCACCGGACCTGCCTCCAAGTTCCTGGCGAACCAGGCCAATGGCAACGTCGACTACATCGTCTCCAAAAAGGACACGCTTGCGGCCAAGTATTACTTCCAGCACGATCCCACCGAGAGCCCCTTCTCCAGCTCCAATTTGCTCGGTTTCCCTCAGGGCTTCAATGCCGGCAGCCAGGTGGCCTCGATTGAGAACACCGCCATCCTGTCGCCGCGCCTGAGCTGGGAGCAGAAGCTGGGTGTGGTCCGCATGACGGTCAGTTCGATGACCGATCAGCCCTTTACTCCCCAGGCGGCCGGCATCAACCTGTTCGGCAGCAGCCTGCTTCCGGGCATAAACATCCGAGACGTTGATGGGAACGGGAACAGCCTGGGCATCGGACCCACCTCCAACTTCTCTAACACCGGCTTCGCCCAGAACACGCTGGAGGGCAGCTCCACGCTCAACTACCTGATCGGCAAGCACTCCTTCTCCTTCGGCGGCAACTACGATTTCACCCAGCTCAACATCCTCAACCGCGCCAACCAGGTCGCCTCACTCGCCTACGCCAGCACCGCGGACTTCCTGACCGGCGGCCCGCTCTACACCAGGGGCGGCGCCAGCGTGTACTTCCAGGGCAGCAGCAATCGCTACTACCGCTCTCCGCAGATCGGCGCCTACGCGCAGGATCAGTGGAAGATCACCCCGCAGCTGACCATGACCGCCGGATTCCGCTACGACGATGACGGCGGCCTTTACGAGAAGTACGGCAACCTGGTCAACTTCGATCCCACCAAGTACGCCTACGACCTCACCAGCGATACCATCACCAACAGCGGTCTGATCGTCGCCGGCAACAACAAGCAGTACGCCACTCCGGGCGCCACCAACTCCACCCTGACCAACAAACAGTGGGGGATCGGACCGCGCATCGGCCTCGCCTACAGCGTCACCCCGAGGCTGGTCGTGCGCAGCGGCTTCGGTCTCTACTACGACCGCGGCGAGTTCTTCACCGAGTTCTCTCCCTCGGCCGGCGGCGGCTTCAACGGCCCCTTCGGCGTCACCCTGCAACCGCCCTTCGTCCAGCCGCTCTCTGCCAACAGCTCCGGTACGTCGAAGAACCCCTTCGGCACCACTCGCCCGACCGTCGACACCAACCCGGCCGACTTCATCAATAACCTTCCGAACCAGAACGCGATCATCAACAACGGCGCCGCGCCCTACCTCTTCGGCGCGTACGGCAAGAACAACGTGCTGCCCTACACCGAGAACTGGAGCCTGGACTTCCAGTATCAGATCCTCCCCAAGACGGTCGCCAGCATCGGCTACACCGGCAATCACGGTGTCCACCAGACCATTCCGCTGCCCTTCAATCAACCCAACGTGGCGACGCCTTCGACTCCGGTCAACGGCCAGATCTACAGCTACGGCTACAACGCCACCGATGCCGGCGGCAACCCTCTGCTCTCCGAGCCGGTTCAGAGCTATGACGGCGGCAACACCGATATCCGCACCCCGTATATCGGTTACAGCCCCAACTCGGTCTCCTGGGATACGATCGGCTACTCCCACTACAATGGGCTGCTGGTCTCGGTGCAGCAGCAGGCCTGGCACAACCTCACCTACAGCGTCTCCTACACCTGGTCGCACTCTCTCGACGCCGGCAGCGGCTTCGGTCTCTTCTACAACGGAAACAACCCGAACTATCTCCGCTCCGGCTACGCCTCGTCGGACTACGACCGCACCCACGTCACCACCATCAACTTCAACTACCAGGTGCCGGCGCAGCACTTCGGCAACGCTCTGCTCAACAAGGCTGCAGCCGGTTGGGGACTGGGCGGCATCACCGTTCTCGAGAGCGGCCAACCCTACAACGTCTACGACTACTCCGGCACCGTCGGCAGCATCTTCTACTCCTCCTCCGACTACCTCACCAACCCCGTTCTCCCCTTGGCTCCTGGCGTGACGCCGAAGCAGGCCCTCACCGGTCATAGCGGCGCCTTCGTCAACTACAACAACCCAGGACTCGGCTCGCACCTCGACGACGTTGCCTTCAACCCGGCTGCGTTCGCCTACCCCTCGCTCGCGCCCGGCCAGTCCGGCGTTCCCGCCTGCGGTCCTACCACCGCCGGCAACACCGCCTGCGATACCTACGAGTCGACCTTCTCCACCGGAGGCCGCAACATCTTCCGCGGCGCCTTCCAGAAGCGGGCCGATATCTCCCTCTTCAAAGAGACCAGCATCAGCGAGCGTTACCGGCTGCGCATCGCCATGCAGATCTTCAACATCACCAACACCCCCAGCTTCGACACCCCCAGCAACAGCTTCTCCGGAAATTCCAACTTTGGAAATCCGCCCAACATCCTTCCCATCGGTCCGAACGGTCCGGCTAACAACACTGCCTTCTCCAGCCAAGGCGTCGGCGCCATCAACAACCCCCTCGGAAGCCCACGCCAGATCCAGTTCCACGGCATCCTGAGCTTCTAATCCGCAGGACAACGCCAAACGCCCGGCTGTGCGACAGAGCATCGTCGCACAGCCGGGCGCTTGGCTTTAACCAGAGACTCTAGCCTAGCCCAGCGGCTCCAAGGCGCGCCACGCAGCGTTGGCCCATAGCCGCTCCCGCCCGCCGTAGGGAACGCAGAACGCCGCCATCCGGTCGGCCGTCGCGTCCTCGATCTGCGAGTCATAGCAGAGCGCCAGCCGCCGCTTGCGCCGCGTAGCCGCCTCCACATCCGGCGCCACGCCAGCAAACACCGGGGCCAGCTCCGCATTCAAGCCTCCCCCGAGAGCACGCACAGCCTGCTCGATCTCCCCGTCCGTCAGCTCCAGCCCATACGGCAGGTCCTCATAGAACGCCCACGGCAGATCCGGCGTCAGCAGCGGCAGCGCTGCCTCGAGCGCCGTCCGGTGGTCGACATGCCCGCCCAGCGCCAGCGGGGCCAGCACGGCGCCCGCAGACTCCAGCGCCTTCTGAACCTTGCCCATCGCCTTATCCGCCGGATTCACCGCCGCCGCGAAGACCTCCTCGATCCCGCAGTGCAGGCGCAGCGGAGCGTCCTTCACATTCAGGTCCTTCATCGTCAACCGCTTCTGACCGGCGCCGTATTGCTTGCGCCAGCTCTCATCCTCCTTCAGGCGCAGCGCCGTCACGTAGGTCATGCGATCGTTCGCATGTACCGCAGTCATATCCGCGAACGGAGCATACTCGCTGCGTGTGAAGCAGTTCACCACCTCGACCGCATGACCGCGCTCCAGCCACGATCCAATCGCCAGCGAGAGAGAAAAAGCCGCATCATCCCGATGCGGCGAGAGCACAACCATCTTCACCATCAATCTCCTGAAACTAATACCTCGGGGGCGGCGAGCCCACTAGCGCCAGTCGTCGCGCGCCTGCTGCTGCTCGGCGAACACGGCATCGAAGTTGTCGGTCTTCTTGATCAGGATGTCGCCCTGCTGCACTGGCTGGTTCAGCAGCACAGCCTGCAGCCGCACCAGCTCCAGCATCGCCAGGAACATGCAGATCAGCGCCCGCTCGCTGTGCGTGGCATGCAGCAGCCGTCGCAGCGACACCGGCTTGTCCTCCATCACCAGCCGCCGCTTCACGTACTCGATCATCTGCGCCACCGTCACCGACTCCTCATCCACGTTGAGCACAGGACGAGCGCGCAGCCGCTGCAGAATATCCTGAAATACCCGCACCAGATCGACCGTGTCGGCGGCGATCTCCCGCTCCGCGCCCGCGTCCTCGCGAAACTCCCGAATGCCCGGGTTCGACCAGGTGGCCTCCTCGATCTGCTGCTTCTGCATCAGCATCTGCGCTGCTGCCTTGAAGCGCTCGTGCTCGAGCAGCCGCTCCACCAGCTCGCGCCGCGGGTCTTCGGAGTCGCCTTCGGCGCCCGTGCTGCTGGGATCGCGCGGCAGCATGGTCCGGCTCTTGATATGGATTAGCAGCGAGGCCATGTAGATGAACTCACCTGCCGAGTCCACGTCGGTCTGCTTCAGATGGTGCGTGTACTCCAGGAACTGCGCCGTGATGCGCGCAATCGGAATGTCGTAGATGTCGATGTTCTGCTTGCGAATCAGATCGAGCAGCAGATCGAACGGCCCGTCGTAGACCTGGCCCACGGTCACCGAGAACGGCGACTGCGAGGCCTCCTCCTTGGCCGCGCTCGGCCGCTTGGGCTCGGGCGGCGGCGCCGGAATCGGCTGCGGCTCGAGAGCAAACGGCTCCACCGGAACCACCGCCTCTTCGGCCACGGTCACTTCTGCGAGCGTCACCTTCTCCGTCCCCGCAAAGGAACTGTCCTCCTGAGCGGACTCTGAGCCTGCCGTAGCGGCAGTCGAAGAACCTGCCTCGCTTTCACGAAGCTCTTCTGGTTGGGGCTGATCTTCGTGCATAAGTATCTCAGTTCCCAAGAATCCGATACCTCGCCTCGGTTTCGGTGATGTCAATTCCATTCACATCGGCGTGCGGAAGATGCAGAGCGAACTTCTCCTGCTCCCGCGCGACCGAAAATACCAGCGATTCCTTGCCCGCAGCCTTCTTTGCCACCGTCCAAGGTCCGACGTAAAGTTTTTGTGGAATCACGAAGTCATGCAGCCGAAACTCTTCGTCCCAGCAAAGCAGCACAATCACCTCGTAGGACTTCGGCTTGACGGAGAATGTCCAGGCTTCATCGCCGGGTAGCTGTGTAGCTGCGGAAACGAGCACGCGCTTCGCGTTCCAGGTTAAGAAAACCCCATCGCTCTCCTGCTTCAGCACCACGTCATGTGGAACGACATCCTTCAGCCAGTGCTCCCGCAGATTTCGGGACAATAATTTCAGATCGAGGCCCCACCAATCCTTGAATCCGGAAAGGTCGTGAACATCTCTCTTCGGCCCAGTGCTCCACATCGGATCTGCGATGCGTACGCCCGACCGATCGCGAGACAAACCGGTAACGCTTCGGACATCACGCATTGTCTGCTCCGCACGCTCCCGCGCGCGCTCAGCACCCTGATCGAGAACTCCCCAGACGTAGTCTGGATTGCTCTCGAGCTCCATTCGCCGGTTGAAGATCGGTTGCGTGTGCCGAGCGATCGAACCTCCAAGCAGATTCTTGCACTCATCGCACCGAATCGTGGCCGTAACACAACCTTTGCGGATATGCGTGTCCACCGCTGGCTCCGAAAAGATGCGGTGCAGATCGCCAACAGGACAAATCTCTGGGTCGCCGGGAATGTCCTGCGTGGGACGCTGTCCCCCGTTGCTCATGCTCAGCGCCTTCTTCATGACGACGGGAGCAGGGTCCGCCATCCCAATCGTATTCCCGTAACTCTTGGACATCTTCCGACCATCAATGCCCGGCAACTTCGGTGACGGAGTTAGCAGAACCTGCGGATCAGGAAGGATCGTCTTAATCCTTACAAGTTCCTCGACGTTGGCAGCTCTGTTTATGTCTTCCTGAGTAAAGGATGTCCGAGGAGCAGAGCCGCCCGTCGGAGAGAGCGCGGCCGCTTGAGCCGCTCCTTTCGTTTCAACGAGGTATTTATAGGACTCTACAGCATGAGTCCCCTTAGTTCCATACAAAAAGTTGAACCTTCGTGCGATCTCCCGCGTGATCTCCACATGGGCGACCTGGTCCTGCCCCACGGGAACAAACTCTGGCTTGTACAGAAGAATGTCGGCCGACTGCAGCAACGGATAGCCAAGAAATCCATACGTCGCGAGATCTTTCTCGCGGAGTTGCTCCTGCTGGTCCTTATAGCTGGGTACCCGTTCCAACCAGCTCAGCGGTGTAATCATGCTGAGGAGGAGATGAAGCTCGGCATGTTGTGGAACATGGGATTGGATGAACATCGTGCATTTTTCCGGATCCAGGCCTGCCGCGAGGAAATCCAGCGCGATCTCATACACGTTTTGCTTCAGTCGGCTCGGATCCGCATAATCCGTCGTCAGCGCGTGATAGTCCGCGACAAAGAAGTAGCACTCGTACTGGTGCTGCAGCCGCACCCAGTTGTACAGCGCCCCCATATAGTTGCCCAGGTGCAGCCGCCCGGTCGGCCGCATGCCGCTCAACACGCGCGGGCGGAGCGCGGTTGGCTCTGAATTCGTCGGTGAAATGTCGGTAGGGATGGTCATTGCCTCAAGCTGTCATGGTAAATGATCGGCCGACCGCTTACAGCGCGAACAGTAGCCCGTTGAACACGCCCAGGAGCGGGGTCAGGATCATAAAGATCACGCGGAATCCCAGGAAAAAGAAGGCCAGCATCAGGTAAAGCCCCATGCTGTCATAGGTCCGCTGCGCGTTGTACGAGAGGAAATGGCGCAGCACCTTGCCGCCGTCGAGCGAGGGCAGGGGAATCACATTGAACGCCAGCAGAAGCAGGTTCACCAGAATGCCGTAGTAAAGAAACAGCAGCGCGGGAAAGATCGGCGGCAGGTCCAGCGTAGAGATTCCCGGAACCCGCTCCGCCAGCGCCAGCGCCACCGGCAGAGCGCCCGCCGCGCCCGGCACCACATGCTTCAGCAAAACCAGCAGCGCCAGACACACTCCAGCGCCAAACAGATGCGCCACCGGCCCCGACAGATACACCATCATCTCGTCGCGCGAGCCGCGTCGGAAGTTCCGCTCGGTCACCGGCACCGGCTTGCCCCAGCCGAAGATCAGCGGACTCTGCACCATATAAAAGATGGGAAAGACAATCGTCCCGAACAAGTCCCAGTGCTTCAGCGGGTTCATGCTCTGCCGTCCCAGCATCCTGGCCGTCGGGTCCCCTAGCCGGGCCGCCACCCACGCCTGCACCGCGTCATGCAGCGAGATCGCCAAGAGCAGAACCACATATTCAAACAGTGCGAGCGCAACTTCCAGACTCATACCAACCAGCTTATCGGATGCGGGGCCAGACCGCCGCATCCGGTTGCCGCACCGAGGAGCAGCAAATGGCTATTCCAGTGAGAAGACCGCGTATATGGTGGCCGATCTGGATATCTTCGCCGGCCGAAGGGCCAACGGCTTCAGATTCGCCTTGCTGTTCGTGCTCATGGCAGCTGCGCTTGTGTTCAAGCCGTAGAAGCCGATACGAGGCGGAGCCTGATTGCTTGCGTAAACCAGCGGCCCAAGCCGAGCGTTGAGACCCTTCGCCATGCGTTCAGCGATCTGCTGGGCGTGGGCTAACGCTGCCGTTGCCGCTTCGGCCTCAAGCGCCCGGTCATCTGCAAGCTCCCAGGAGACCTCGCCGCTATTATTCGCACCGGCAGTGATGGCGGCGTGAAGCGTATCGGCTGCCCTGTCGGCTGGCACCGTAACCACCCACCTTTGCGAGCAGACGAAGCGAATTCCCTTGTTGTAGCGAGTCTTGTCGTTGTCGTCGATGGCCGAGAGGCTCTGCTCCGTACTCTCGATCGCCTCCGGTTTGATGCCGCTGTCGCGAAGCGCCTTCATGATTGCGCCTGAGGTCCTCGTAGCATCGGCGTAAGTCTGGTCCTGATCGCTACCGTAAAGCGTAAAACCTACGGTTACCTTGGCGCGATCCGCTAAAGCCTCAGCCTCATCGCTAGTGGTGACCGCTATCGTGCGGTTTTCCTTGCTCACCTGGATGGTCTGTCCCCAGGCAATCAGGGGCGAAGCGAAGACTACCGCGAGAACCACGCTATTTCGCGCAATGGAAGCGAGCTTCATGGTCTTCCTTTCTAGCGTTCGTGCTCGTGCTTTTCCAGCAGATCCGCCAACGTCTTTTTATGCTTCGGCTTGGCCGCCGCCTTCTGCTTGGGATCGGGCAGCACGCGCTCCGGCGGCGGCGTCCCCACCCGGTCACGCGCGTTCGACTTCACCGCCTTCACCACCGAAAATACCCGCTTCTTCGCCTTGCTCATAAGCTGTCCCTCGGCCGCGTCGCGTGGCCCCTTTTCGCGTCATTCCGGTCCAATTTCGGCGCCGCTTCCGTCTCGTTTGAGCGAGCGCAATCCGCCGCACCCTGCACCTCGCGATTATGCAATACTCGGCACCCCTTGCGCCGCGTTGCTCACGCATGGCTTAAGATAATCGGGGGATCGGCGTGCAACTCTGCCGCGTCCCAGACGAGGTGACCCGGATGGAAGAACGCGATTTTTTTGATGAGCGGCCCGAGCAACGAACCCACACCATGACCTGTCCCCACTGCGGGCAGCCCGGTGAATACGAGGTCAGCTGGCTGGTGCGGCGCAAAAAGGCCCAGCTGCCCCGTGGCGCCGACGAGCGCGACCGTGCCCGCTTTGCCAAGGCCCAGAGCTACATGGTGCGCCGCGACGACCTGGTCGGGTGCAAAAACATTCGCTGCCGTAAGCGCTTCGACGTGACCAGCATCCAATCCGTCGCCTTCATCTAGCCAGGGGTAGGCGACGGGATCGCAGGCTAAATTGCGATCGCCGAGCGCAGAAAACGAGCGGGAGGGGGATGTGTGCTCCCTCCCGCCTTCTTTTTGCTACCCCATCCCGAACCTTCCCGCTCCACCGGCCACACCTCTACGCCCGGGGGAGCCGAAGAGACGGTTTACCCGAAGCTGTGATTTAATGGTGTGCGTTCCGGCCCGACCGCCGGAGCCTCTTCAAAACCACAACACCCCGCAGGAGAGCAATCGCGATGGCCAATATGCTTCTGAGCCCCGAGGAACGGTACCTTTCCCCCGAGCAGGTTGAACGTCTGGACCGCCGCCGCCGCCGCGGGCAGCTGTTTCTGGTCCTCTGCTTTCAGTTCCTCATCGTCTCCACGCTGCTCCTGCTGTGGTCAGGCCAGGACCTCACCTACTCGCCCGGCTGGATCCATCCCATGGCCTACTGGAACGCGATCACCCTCGCCCTCGCACTGTTCTTCGGCATCAACGGCATTCGCCTGCGCCGCGGCAGCAACGAGTTCCTCAGCTACTAATGCGCTAAGGCTGCTGGGTCTTAAATCCGTCTCATAAAGGAGTCATTCTGAGCGGAGCACAGCGGAGTCGAAGGACCTGCGGTTCGCTTGCGCTGGCAAAAGCCTAGATTGCTGAGAATACGCAGCGAACTTCAGACTCAGGACACTGACGTTGCGCCGCGAGCGGTGTGCCAACCGAGGCGTCGCTCGCCGGATGGGGTTCCGATGCATCTTGCAGCTTCAATAGCTGGGATGGCTGGCCCGTCGCCGAGAGCCGCCGCTCCCGCCGCTCTCCTGATCGCGCCCACCCTGGCCGAGCCCGCGCACTTCTCCGCGCTCGAGATCGCTCTCCTCCTCGCCTGCCTGCTCGCCTCCGCCGCTCTCTTCCTCTGGCGCTTCAGCCCGATCCTCGGCAATATCCTCCGCTCGAAAAAAGACGTCGGCTTCTCCCTCCATCCCATTACTCGCCGCCTCTGGGTCTTCTTCTGGGAGGTGCTCTGCCAGGCCAAGGTCATCTGCCAGCGGCCGCTGCCCGGCCTGCTCCACGCCTTTGTCTTCTGGGGATTCCTCGCCTTCGCCCTGGTCAGCCTGAACCACCTCGCGGTCGCGCTCGGTTTCGGCTTCCTCCCGCCCGCCAGCCCCCTCGGCCGCTTCTACTTCACCTTCGCCGGCGTGTGGGCGGTGCTGGTCGCCATCTCCATCGCCGGGCTCTTCATCCGCCGCTTCTTCGTCCGCCCCATCTGGCTGGGAACGAAGGTCTCCTACGAGTCCGGCATCATCGCCGCCCTCATCTTCCTGCTGATGGTCACCTACCTCGGAGCCTTCTTTGCCCCCGCCGGCTCCCCGGCGATCAAAGCCCTTTGGTGGACCCA
>Ga0210403_10001628_pt1 | contig 21082 bp, 21 predicted proteins | sample IncBWC19MmetaG_FD_150863 | JGI IMG/M metagenome (GOLD analysis project Ga0210403, IMG submission 150863) | Forest soil microbial communities from Barre Woods Harvard Forest LTER site, Petersham, Massachusetts, United States - Inc-BW-C-19-M | ecosystem: Environmental > Terrestrial > Soil >... | reverse complement strand
TCCGATCTCCAAGGCAATGATCGACGGCGCCGCGATGGCGTCGCGCAACGTCACAATGATCCGGCCCAACGCGGCCGGCAGGTTGAACCTTCGTCGCCGCATCGTCGGCGCGAACAACGGCGACATCATCGTCGGCAACCCAGAAGACGTGATGATGCTGAACTTCGCCAACGCCAATGGGATGCAATTCACCGCCGCAACGGTGGAGAAGATGCGTCAGGACCTTGGCGCGGCCTTTCTGCTCAACTCGGCCATGCGCCGTGACGCCGAGCGCGTCACTGCTACAGAACTGCGCCAGGACGCCGAGGAGCTGGATGGGGCCTTGGGTGGCGTCTATTCGATGCTCTCCCAGGAGATGGCCTACCCGCGGCTCAACCGTCTGATGTTCCAGATGCGGGCGCAGAAGGCGCTCCCGGACTGGCCGGATGGGATGATCGAGCCGACCGTCCTGACTGGCGTCGAGGCCCTCGGCCGCGAGCGGGATGTCCAGAAGGTCGCCCAGGTTCTCCAGATGCTCCAAGGCATCCCACCTGAGGTCACCCAGATGTACCCCAAGTGGTCGAACGTCCTCGACAAGGTCTTCATCGGCAGTGGCTTACCTGATTGCGTCCGCACCGACGCTGAGGTCGAGCAATTGCAGCGTCAGCAAGCGCTGATGCAAGCCTTACAGAACGCGGCACCCAACGTCGCCAATAATCTGACCCAACCGGGCCAAGGAGCGCCAGGTCAAGGCGCCGCCCCTCCAGCCCAATAAGGACCTATGGCAGAACCCACTACCACGACCCCGACGACGCCCACTGAGCCACAACCGGGGACGGAAGAATACAACGCCATGATGGCGGCCCGCTATCGCGAGATGCAGGGTCGCACCGAGCCCCCGGCCCGGCCCGAGCACGTCCCGGAGAAATCGGTAAATCCAGGAGCGAGCGCCACTAGCGATGACCCGCAGCCACAGGCCTCGGCCGTCCCCAAACATGCCGGGGGTTCGGGCTCTCGCTACCTTCAGTGCCGTTAATTTCTCGCTCGCCATCGGTCTGTCCACAAATCGGTCCACAAAATTGACGTGAACTATAGCACATTACTATGGAGTATGGCAACATAATAATGCTGCAAACCCTTAGGATTGCTTGGTGTTTTTCGTGGTCGCGGTTGGTCTGATAGCGGAGGATCCATCCGAGCACCTCGGCGCCCTCGGCTATTACCGGAGTGCCAATCGCAAACAGGGCGGCGCCATATGCGATCGCCCCACCCGCCGACAGGAACAGCAGTCTAAGTAAAGGAGGGTCCGACCGCCCCGCTAAGACAAACTCACGCAACAGCAGTACTGTCAGGGCCATCAGCGCGGTCGCCGCCATTATCGGCCAAAGTGCGGACCATAATTCCGAAAATTTCGCTTTCATCTCGGCCAGCGCCTCCCTCGCCATGATCGTCATCACTGCGCAGTAGACCGGAGTGGCAAGCATTACGGTGCCTTGCACGCCGTTCCATAATGCGCCAATCACTCCCGCGGCAGGCGCGAGGATCAGCAGCGCCAGGCAATACCAAAACAGAAATTTTTCGCGGCGCCGCGCGAACAGGACCGGCGGCAGCACGATGTCGATCCCCGCACCCCGTCGTACACACACAGCAGCCGGAGGATGGGCACGGCGGGCAACCATTTCGGACCCAGCAGGACCGCGACCATTTCCTCGGCGACAAGGGCCATTCCAGCCGAAGCCGGCAGGACGAAGGCGGCTGTGAGTCGCACAGCTCGATAAAAAGCGGTGCGCATTGCATCGATATCTGCTTGCAGCTCAGCCATGACAGGCGAACTCAGCATGTTCACGACCGTGGTAATTTTGCTGGCGGGCAACAATGCGATCTCTTCGGCCATCGAATAGAGCCCGACAGTGTCGACCTGGCCGGTCACTTTGCCGATGACCAGCGTGTTACCCCACTCCCGGAGCGCCCACATCATTTTTACGCCGAGGGTGGCCAGGCTGAAATGAACGACATCCTTGACCCGAGCGCCCCCTATTCGCAACCCGGGGTACCACGGGGCAAAAGCAAAAGTGGCGATGCTGCGGACCGCCGGGTTGACCAGCGACCCAATCACCAGGGTCCAAACTCCTAACCCGGCAAGGGCGCACCCTAATGTCAGCGGCAATGACACAATGCTACTTATGACTTCCGCCTGTGACACGCGATCGAGCGAAAGCCGCTGGCGAAGCAGACTGTCGGAAACGACGCGGCATGCGGTCAGGGGCAGGACCAGAGATAGGACAGGAAGAACCTCGGCGAGACGCGGGGCGGCGAACCAATGGGCTATTCCGGGCGCGCTTAGAGAAAGAGCGACGCAGCACACGGTGGCGAGGGTCATCGTCACCCAGAAGCAGGTATCGATTTCCCGTTTATTCAAGTCGCGAAACTGGATGATCGCCGAGCCCAAACCCATATCGGCAAGAATACCTGCCATGCCGGTCCAAAACCCCGCGAGAGCCATCAGGCCGTAATCAGCAGGCATCAGTATTCGCGCGACCAACAGGGTGGTGGCAAAGTTCATCAGTTGCAACACCCCGCGCGACCAGGTGATCCAGAAAATGGAGCGGGCCACCCGCCCCCTCAATGAGGATTTCTCCTGAGAGGGCATCATGTCTAGTTCGAGATTGCGATGGTGACGATTAGAGGTCTTCTTCAAAATCTTTGGATTTAAAGTGTGAAAGAATCACCCGGCTCACCGTGTAGGCATTGTGGAACGTCCCGTCGGGGAAGGTCAAGGACGCCACACAAGTCACTGCCACACCTACCCTTATCACGAAACCGCCCATTGCTGGCAAGATGCTCCAGCTATGCCACGCTGCGCACCCAGAGGAAGCTCCGAGGCCTTGGTTCTCGGTCCGTGTACTACCTCCGTCCGGAGCATACCAGTGAGGACGAATCGCTTGCTGATGTTGTTTGGGGATCACCCCTTTCTTGAACTGACAAAACCCAAGCCTTGGCGCAGCCACCCCAGCAAATGAACCGAGAGGTTCTCAGGCTGGCGACGGCGTAACGTATCCTGGGCCTTAAACCACCACCTGTGAGTAAGCGAGATAGGTTAACTTTTGGTTCGCTTTAGCGCGGTAGTTTTCAAAGCGTGGAGAGCCCTTCCGAGAAACGGCGCCGGTGCCTAGGTAGTGGATCTAGCGCTTGACGACATCCTTTACCTTCTCAACAAAACCGCTCGTCGTTCGACAGGTAGAAGCCGTGCGCAAGATGAGCCTCAGCCCGTGTGCCTGCCCAACTCCGTTTCACGCCGACGTGGCTGAGGCCGAGCGACCGCCAGACCAATTTTCTGCGGCGTGCGTCAGTACGCCCCCAACCCTCCCAGGTTCGCCTGACCCGAGGAGACTGCCAGATGCATAAGTCAGTGCTCATCCCAGCACCCTCGCATTCCCAAACCAGCCGCGAATCTTTTGTTAGTTCCAGAAGGCTTTGCTAAGATGCATCGGCTGATTCAAGACAAACTGCGGGGACGCACGTTAGTTTATCCAGTGCCCGGCAAGGAGAGTGATTCTGTGCCCGTACCGAGTGTTGGCGTACAGACTAACGAGCGCGAGGTTGCGAATATGCGGCAGTTGGGCCCTGATTTTTACGACAGCATGCATGCGAAGATCGACCCATCCGTGACGCGGACGCGCTATGACGGGCTCTTTCGCAAAGTTGTCGCTAACATTCGAAATCACGGCAGCTCTTCGATTCTCGAAGTCGGGTGTGGGAGTGGCTTCCTGGCGAAGATGATCCTCCAAAAGCACAACGGCATTTACAGTGGCTTCGACTTCAGCGCCGAGGCGATACGCAATGCGAGCTATCGCACCGGGCGTCCAGAGTTCTTTTTTATCGGCGACGCCCTTGATGGCCGATCTTATACGGGCGATTACGATACGATCGTTTGCACGGAAACGTTGGAACACGTCGATCGTGATCTTGAGATTATTCGACTTTGGCGCGACGAAACATGGTGCGTCTGTTCTGTCCCAAATTTTGACTACGCAGGACATGTCCGTTTTTTCAACACCACACGCGAGGTCGCGACACGCTATGGCGGGCTCATCGATATCGAGGGTATTATCAAGGTACCACGACCGATCATACCGGATCGTCGCATCAGCAGTTATTTGCGAAATTTGCGGTGGAGCAGAAAGAATCTCAATGACCTTATGGGTTTTCTGGGGATTCAAACGTTTTCTCGGCTGGGCGGATGGCTTCTGTTCTTCGGACATAAAAACGCAGCAGCGTCGCGGCCTGATTGACGCGGACCTGCTTCTGGCGAAGGAACGGAACCTTCTTCTCCGATCCTGTGATTTGGAATCTTCTCCGATATCTATCCCACTCGCGTTTGTCTGCATGGGCCAAACCAACGTCACCAAGCTAAGCCATCCCAAAATCGCCGCATCGGATTGTGCCGACGGCGTTATCCTGACCTGGACGTAAGATGGCCGGAATTCCACTCGCGCTGGTGAATTGTCCAAAACCCTTGCAGTTCCAATCAGATCAAATCGGCAAGGCGTTGTCGATGCGCCGACAGTGCAGACGCTCGGCTGCTCGGGCCGCCTTGTGTGGGCGAAGCAGCGCGTAAAGCAAAGGTCGGATCGCCATAATGAACGGTAGGGCCGCCCCATCGTATCATATACTACACCGCCAACCAGGAGGCCTGATCGAGACCCTCTGGCGAGCCTGTTTAGCCGATGCCGATTTTCCGACCCACTACACTGCTCCGGAATATTTCTCAGAGCCTGGGTTCCGCAATAAAGGGCCGTTTGCCGTTCTGAGCCTGAGTGGCGAAGAGGTGACAGCGGTTCTGACCGGGACCAATGAGGGCGCATATGTTCAATCCGGGCTATCCGTCCGCCCGCAGATCGTCTTTTCACGGCGCGCCGATCGCGTACGGGCGCTGGCTAACATGGTCGACGGTCTTCTTGTAGAGGCCGGGTCCGCGAAACTGGTGGACCTCTTCGTGTGGTCGGATGTCGCGACGCTGGTCGACCCCCGCTTTCGTAAGAAACAATACGAAGGCGTCGCGATGCTGGATCTGTCGCGCGGTCCGGATGCGCTCTTTCGAAAATTCTCGGAGAACAAGCGCAGGAACATCAAAAGAGCGATCAAGTATGGGGTTTCTGTCGAGCCTGCGAACGACCCTGGCAAGGTCGCCGACTACTATTCGATCTGCGTCGAATGGTCTCGCCGCAAGGGCTTGTCGATACCAGGAGAAGAGGAATTCCACCAGACCATTGCGTTGCGGAATAACCGGCTGCTGCTTCTCGCTCGTCACGAAGGAAAAATCGTCGCGGGCGTCGTGATCCGGTTCTCTCCCCATGGTGTGATGGAGTATGCGGCGAACAGCTCGCTGCAGGATGCGCTACATCTGCGGCCCAACGATCTGTTGCATTGGCGCGCGATCGAATGGGGATGCCGGAAGGGCATGACCCACTACAGCCTCGGGGGCGCACATCTTTTCTTGCGAAAATTTGGCGGCGAAATCGTGCCCACCACCCGCCATCGCTTGGACCTGTCGACCTTTCGCCGTTTTGCGGTCGGCGATTGGATTGCCGAACGGGCTGAACAAGCCCGCCCTTTGATACCGGGTCGTCTGACCAACGCGGCGCGTTCTCTGAGAGGCTGGCTCGAAAAGCCGCGTAATCCGCGTGCCAAGACGGGCCGCGACCGTCCACCTATAGCAGCAGGGCGAATATCGACCGGAAAATCGCCGTAAGGCGTAGCATGCGCCGGTTAAGCGACACGCTTTTCCTCCGCCTGGTCGGTGGAGCGGAAACGCGGAACGAGGCTGACGCCACGGGCGGTCGCGTCCCCGACCGCACTGCAAACATCCATCAGATCGTAGATCGTCGGGGCGATATCGAGTATCGACGCCGGCCCGCTGTGTATTGCGTGTTCGCCGGTATGCACCCAAAGGACTCCCTCGGGATGATGGCGCGCGCTCTTGATGGCATCAATCGCATAAAGCAGGTCGAAAAAATACGTGCGCTCGTTGCGTCCGGGCATCCCACCAATTTCCCGATTACCCTCTAGCCTCTCGTAGATCTGGCAACCGAAATGGATATCGGTGCCGGTAAGGCGTGCTCCGAAGACTGTCTCCTCTCCAAGCTTTAATTGCCTGAGGACGGCAAGCGCTCTCTCAGCCCCGGCACGATCGGCGAACCGGAGAAGATATTGATGGGTCATTACCGGCTCGACGATGCGGGGCGCGATATCGAGCAGCTGAAGAAAATGCGGAATATCGACCAGTCGATAAAAATGCTGGCCACCACCTCCCCTCGCGCTTTAAGAACGGCTGCTGGCTCAGTGCCGAGCACAGGATGATGGTGGTATCCGGCTGCGCCAAAGCAAAGAAACGCCGCAGCAAGGCGTCCATCGACCGATACCCAAACAGGACCGCGTCACCATAGCTCTCAATCTCGTCCTTTGCGGGCTTGAGCGGAAACGCGTCGGGGTCCATGTGACGCCAATATGCGTGTTGCAGATGAGCGGTGCTATTGATGAAGAAGGTCGCAAAAATCGGGGCGCATTCGACGATAGTAGTGCCGGAACAAATCGAACATCAGGCGATCCGCCAGCGCTACCCAGCCGCCACTTGACGTCTGCCTGCGAAAGCCGCTCGCTGCTGACCTGCGTCAATACCGCTCGAACCGTATCCGCTGCGAGACCGTGGCGAAGCAGAAACGTCATGAATGGCAGCCACTCGTTTACGGCCAGTGCCACGCCCCTCGTACTTTCTTGAACCAATTTGGCCATTACGGTCTTGAACACCTCGATTTCGGTCGGCCAGGCGGGCTCGTTGTTGCACCACGGATCAGGAAGGTAGAACACGCCGGTGCCGGCCAGGGCTCGGGCGTTCATGCTGCCGCAATTCATCACCGACTTGCCGAGGCCAGCCAGACAGCGCCAGATATCGGAATGCTCGGCTTTGGGGCCGTCCGTCAGGTAAAAAACTCTATGATCGTCATAGGGCAGTCCGGTATGGATCGAATACCATTGAATCCATGGTTCGAGGTAGTCGGGTTCAGATACATCAGCCATGGTGGTAAACACTTGGGAGGAGTAGTGGAGGGCAGAAAAATTGGGAAGCTTTCCGTGTTCCATCCACCTCTTCAGGAGCGGCGGGCAAATCTCGTTGAATTCCAGCAGAAGTACCTTTGACATCGACCCAGCCCCCAACGCGCCGGAGGTTAATTAAGTGGGACTTGCGGACGCCCAAAGAGGCCTTGCAACGCGCTGGCGAAAAGTGTACCCACGCGCCTCGCAGATTATATCATGAAACTCATTCCGGTCATTGCCGCGATTATAGGTCTGGCGGTGATCGGAGCACTCGTGGGGTATTTCGGGGCCGGCGCTGTGATTCGATCGCTGCGCGCGATCGGTTGGGCTGGCTTTTCGGCGATCTGCGTGATTCATCTGGTAGTCATCTCAATCGAAGGTATCGCCTGGCGACTGCTCGTACCCGGGGAGCGGGTTTGGGCATTTATATGGGGACGCTTGATCCGCGATGCCGGGTCCGAAGTGCTGCCGGTGTCTCAAATGGGGGGCTCCGTTCTGGGCGCCCGCGCGGTGGCACTCGCCGGTGTGCCGGGATCCGTCGCCGCGGCGACCACCATGGTCGATCTGACCCTCGAATTTCTTGCCAAGCTGGCCTATATGGCCATCGGTTTGATTTTGCTTATTAATCTTCGCCCCGATACGCCTGTCTCGCTGCCGGTGACGTTCGGGCTTACCGCAACCGGGCTCTTCGCAATCGCCTTTGTCATAGTTCAGCGGCACGGCTTCGTCTTCTTTGATAGATTCGCGCGGATGCTGGGACGCGGCTGGGCGGAGCGGACGGTCTCTGGGGTGGCCGCCGTCCACGCGGCACTTGCCGAGGCCTACCGACGCAGAGCCGGTTTGTGGAGCGGATTTGTTCTGCACCTCGCGTGCTGGATGCTCAGCGCCGTCGAGGTTTGGATCGCGCTTCGTCTTGCTGGTGCGGCGCTCGGCTTTCCGACTGTGCTGGTCATAGAAAGTTTGCTCTATGCGATACGAACGGCCGCCTTTGCGATCCCCAACGCAGTTGGGGTGCAGGAAGGCGCCTATGTGCTAATTGGCGCTGCATTCGGCCTGACACCCGAGATGGCGCTCGCGATTTCGCTCTTGAAACGCGCGCGCGACCTCATGATCGGTCTGCCCGCGCTCGGAACTTGGCAGCTTGCCGAGGGCGGACGCCTATGGCGGCGCCGCAAATCATTCTCCAATCCTAGCGAGTCCCGGTGATGGAAGGTCGGCCTTTGGGAGGCGTGATTGAAATTCAGCCCGCGCGCAACCGCGATATCCCCACGTCCACAAGGGCTGAGCGAAGTCCTCACGAAACTCGGGCGCGGCGATCCTCGGCATAAAGTCATAGTTCGATCCGGGTCGCTGGCCGGTCGGCATCGCGCTTACACGAGGCGCCGTAGAGGTCGCGTGCGCGCCTTTCAAAGGCGCCGACCATGCGGCGGACGGCCTCGCTGAACAGCACGTCGATCAGTCTCTGCAACAGACGCGACTTGAACTCGAAATCGACAAAAAAACCAATCCGGCAGCCGCCCGGGTCCGGTGAAAAGCTCCAATGATTGTTGAGATAGCGGAACGGCCCTTCGGCATAGGCGACATCAATGCGCTGGGGCGGGTCGAGTGAGACGCGCGAGGTGAACCGCTCCCGGACCATACGAAACCCGATGATCAAATCGGCCGCGACTAGATTGGGTCGGCGTTCTCGGATCCGGGCGCCGACGCACCAGGGGAGAAACTCGGGATAGCGCTCGATGTCGGCAACGAGGGCGAAGAGCTGCTCGGGCGTGTAGGGCAGCACACGCTCTTCCGCGTGGGTTGGCATGTCGGCGAAACCTAGCGGGAAGCGATGGGCTTGGCGGCACGCGCAGCGCGCAGCCTCGCGAAATCATCCCCCGCGTGATAGGAAGACCGGGTCAGCGGCGAGGCCGAGACCAGCAGAAACCCCTTTGCCGCCGCGAAACCGGCGTAGCTGCGGAATTCTTCCGGTGTGACGAAGCGGGCAATCGCATGATGCTTCGGCGTCGGCTGCAGGTACTGCCCAATCGTCAGGAAATCGACCTCGGCAGCCCGCAGATCGTCCATTACCTGCAATACCTCGGCTTTCCCCTCGCCGAGCCCCACCATCATTCCGGATTTCGTAAAAAGCGCAGAATCGAGCCGCTTGGCCTGGTCGAGCAACCGCAACGAATGAAAGTACCGGGCGCCCGGCCGCACCTCGGCATAAAGACGCGGCACAGTCTCCAGATTGTGGTTGAACACGTCGGGCTTGGCCGCGACGACGGTTTCGATCGCCCCGTCTTTGCGCAGAAAATCGGGGGTCAGCACCTCGATCGTCGTGCCGGGTGAGGTCTTACGGATGGCGGTGATGGTACGCGCGAAATGCTCGGCGCCGCCGTCATCGAGATCATCGCGATCGACGGAGGTGATGACGACGTGCGAGAGCCTCAGTGCCGCCACGGCTTCACCGACGCGCTCGGGTTCGTGCGGGTCGAGCAGATCGGGTCGGCCGGTTGCTACGTTGCAGAAAGTGCAGGCCCGCGTGCAGACCCGCCCCAAGATCATGACTGTCGCATGCTTCTGCTTCCAGCACTCGCCGATATTCGGGCAGGCTGCTTCTTCACACACGGTGTTGAGCGCGAGCTCTCGCATGAGCCGCCGCGTGACCTGGTATTCCTGCGAAACCGGCGCTTTCACGCGCAGCCAGTCGGGTTTGCGCGGGATCGGGTTATCGGGATTTCGGTCCTTTTCGGGATGGCGCAGAGACCGTGGTCCACCACCATGCCCGAGCTCGGCCTGGGCATCGGTGCGAGTTGGGGGAGCTCCTTGCTTCGAATACATGGATGCCGACGGATCAAGTCCGTGAGCTGAAGGCCCACGGGCCGAGCCGGGCCATGACGAACGAGGTGTGGACATAGCTGACCGCGTTGACTGCGGGGCTAGAAGTGGATGGCCCGCCCAGACGCGTCAAGCCAGCGCCGTTCTTCGCCCCCGCTAAGGATGGGGCCGTCGCATCGGCACCCCGAGGTAGCAGCCGAATTCCCTTGCGAAATCGACCGATACACGGGCGTGGATACGGCCCTGGCGGTCCAAGAGCTCGGCCCGGTCGTCGAGCGGCACGATCGCGCCGTGCCAGATGTTCGGATGGATGTATAGCCCGCGGCCACCGTCACACCAGAACGTGACGAACTGCTCTGGCGTCACATCGTCCCCCGGCAGGGCGAGTGGCACGACGAAACTCTCGCCATGCAACGGATAGAACAGCTGGCCGCCATCGGGGTGGTAATTCGCGCGCCAAACCAGCGCCTGTTGCCGCAATTTTGTGGGTCCGTCGGTGATGGCTTCTTCTGGCCAGTTGCTCCAGGCGAAGAGGTAGCTGTCGCCTACGGCGTTGTTGCGAGCGTAAAGTGTCTCGCCTTTCCACCAGAACTCGAACACTCCTTCGGCGACACCACCCTGATCGCCTGAATTCTCGTCAATGGCCCGCCACCCCTGAGCCGGCCAACGGACGATCTCGATCGGGAAGCTCTCTGGCGCATCGACGAGGCATCCGTACCCCTGGAGGGTATTATCGCTCGCCGCGACGAGCAGCGTCTCATGGACGCGACGCACGCCTGTGGTGGGCACATAGGCGATTTCTGCCGGATCAAAATGCATGATGGGTGGCTCCATAGGTCGGGCGACTGGGCTTGAAGGCATCTCCCCGTACGCGATCCTGAACCTCGGCGGTCGTCGGACCGTCGCCGTTGGGATCGCCCGAACCGCCCTTCGGAAGCCGCCCCTGCCGGTCACGCGCTTCCTGTTCCCCCTGTTTTATCTGGTCGAGATCAGGCATCGGCAACTCCCTTCAATCGCAATCTCGCACTGGCTCGCCAGGGCCGATACCCAGAGGATGCCATGCGAAAATGGCAATTGCATCACTTTATGTGGCGCCGCCTAGCCTCGCCGCCTGATTTCCTCAGCCTGGGCGGCCGCGGAGGCACGCGCCGGCTCCGGGCAGCAGCGCTCGAATCCTTGGCATACGATAGGAGTAGCGCTACGGTGGACAGATGGCGCGTTGACTGTAGCCGATGCCCTTAATTATCGGGCGGCGAAGCTTTTCGATGGAGATCATGAAGCCGATGTACACGGTGCATGAGGGGCGCCGCTACCGGCTCACATTCCGCAACGCGAGCGATGACATCCACCCGCCGCATCCGCACCGGTACAGCGTCGAATTGACGCGCATCGGCGGCCAACCGGCCGCCGCGGTGGTCAGGATGTGGTGATGCCAGGGCTGACGCTGTTCCACTGTCATCGGCAATTGCACATGGATTTCGGCTTTACGGCGCTCTTCAACTACGCCTAAGCGGTCGGGAGCCTGCGCGGCCTAACAAACTCGCAAGGGGTGGCTCTCTTCGAAGCTTTCTACCGCTCGGGCCGTGTTCGGCGGCGGCCACGTGGTGCTGCCCTTGCTGCGCGAGGCTTTTGTGATGCCCGGCTGGGTCAACGATGATGCCTTCCTTGCCGGCTATGGCGCAGCGCAAGCGGTTCCGGGCCCTCTGTTCACCTTCGCAGCCTATCTTGGCGCCGTCGTCAAGACCTCGCCGCACGGGCTGACAGGCGCCGCGCTGGGGCTGATCGGCATTTTTCTTCCCGGTGTGCTGATCCTGATGGGCACATTGCCTTTCTGGGAGTCCTTCCGGAAGCGTGCCGGAGCGCAGGCTGTGATGCGCGGCGTCAACGCGGCCGTGGTCGGCCTGCTCGGCGCGGCGCTCTACAACCCGGTCTGGGCAAGCTCCGTCAAAACCCCCGGGGATTTTGGAATCACTCTCGTCGGCTTTGTCTTCCTCATCGTCTGGCGCGCGCCGCCGCTGGTTGTCGTCATCATCAGCGCGCCGGGAGGAATCGCCGTTACGGAGGGTATGTCATGAGGAAAACAACCTTGTCGCGTTTCTCACCGACGAAGCACAGCCCTGTCCAGCCGCGAGCCAATGTCCGGCTAACCCTGCCACCTGATTCCCTCAGCCGAGGCGGGCGCGGAGTAGTGCCGAAAGACGCTCGGCGGCAATCACGATGACAAAGGTTATGATCAGCAGCAGAGAAACGAGCTGGTATTGAAACAGGCTCATCGCCGACAGCAGCTCGAAACCAATCCCGCCGGCGCCGACAAAGCCGAGCACGAGTGGCGAGCGGATGTTCTCGTCGAGCCGATAGAGCGCGATCCCGAGCAGCGACGGCAGGATGGAGGGGATAATGCCGTGGGTGAAGACCTGCACGCGTCGTGCGCCGGTCAGACTAAGCGCATCGATCGGCCCCATGTCCATGTGCTCGATCGTCTCCGCGAAAAGCCGGCCGAGCATCCCGATCGAGTGAACCGAGAGCGCCAGGGCCCCTGGAAAGGGCCCGAGCCCGACGGCGGTGACGAACAGCAAAGCCCACACCAGGTCAGGGACGGCGCGGGCGAAGCCGATCACGCCGCGCGCGAGGTAGTAGAGGTATCGAGATGGCGTCACATTGGCGGCGGCAAGAACAGCGAGCGGCAAGGCCATAATGACACCGCCGACGGTCCCAAAGATGCCAAGGTCGATGGTCTCGAGCGCCGGCCACCACACCATGCCGATCTTGCTGAAATCGGGCGGCATCGCGCGCCGGATGATGTCGGCCATGCCGTAGGCGCCGGTGATCAAATCCTGCGGCCGGGCGCGGACCACGATTGCCGCCTGTACAACGATTGCCAGCAGCGCCACCACCATCACGAGACGCAACGCCAGGCTGATCGCTCCGGACCACCTGCGCTCGGCGAGTTGCGGGGCCGCCGTGTCGAGGCTCAAGCGGCCTCATTGAGATAAAGCTCGCGCACCGCGTCGCGCGACAACTCGGCGCATGGCCGATCAAAAGCCATGGTGCCGTCGCGAATGCCGACAACGCGGTCGGCATAGGCATAGGCCAGCTCGACCTGGTGCAACACGCATAAGACAGCGAGATGCTCGTGTGCAGCGAGGTGGCGCAGCAGGCGCATGATGTCGTCGGCGGCTTCGGGGTCGAGGCTCGCCACCGGCTCGTCGGCGAGCAGGACCTGCGGGCGTTGGGCGAGCGCCCGGGCGATTGCAACGCGTTGCGCCTGCCCGCCGGAGAGAGTGCCGGCACGCTGTCCGGCCAGCGCTGCGAGGCCAACCGCACGCAGGTGGTCATAGGCGGCGCGCCGTTCGACCGCGGGCAGGCCGCCAAGCGCCGTCCACAGCCCGCCGTAACGGCCGAGGGCGCCCGCGGCAACGTTTCTCAGCACACTGCGCCGCCGCACCAGGCTGGCCTGCTGCCAGATCATCGCCAGCGGGAGGCGGGCCTGACGCAGCCGCTCGCCAGAAAGCTTGGTCAAATCGGTGCTGCTGAGCAAGATCTCCCCGGCGGTCGGGCGCAGCATGCGGGAGATGCAAACCAGCAGGGTCGTCTTACCGCTACCGTTGCCGCCGAGCACGACTACCAGCTCGCCGGCCTCGACGTTCAGGTCGAAGCCAGCAGCGCCAGCTTGCCGTTGGGGTAGCGCATCGTCAGGCCGCGGACCCGCAGCATGACGTTTTCCGAGATGGCTCGACCGGCGTCAGCTCAGCTTTTCAAGGTCGATGTTGAGCGTCTTGACGAGGTCGCGGATGCCGTCATAGGCGCCGTCGGTCTGCGGTACCAGCCGCGTTATGCCCGCCCCGACCATGATCTTGCGATCCGCCGGGTCGAGCACCGAAAGATCGAGATTTTGCAATACCACGGTCACCCGCTTCTTGAAATCCGCGGGCAGCTCGCCGCGCACCACAAACGGGTCGGTCGGGATCGGGTCCGACTTCCACAGGAAGACCATATCGCCGTCCTTGTAGTGGCCGCGTTGTTTGGCGGATTCGAGCTGCTCGCCGTTGAGTTCGCCGGCATCGACCTTGTGATTATAAAGGGCCTCGAACGACGAGGTATGGCTCCCGGCGTAGATCGCACGGATATCCTTGTCCGGGTCGAGCCCCGCCTTGCGCAGCCCGTACGCCGGAAACAAATGACCCGAGGTCGAGGCCGGGTCGGAAACTGCGAAACTGTGCCCCTTGATCTCGGCGACGTTCGTGATGCCCGAGGCAGGGTGAGTGACAAGGCTGGCCCAGTAGCTGTTGGGCTTGCCATCCGCAGTACCGAAGGCGGCGACCGCCTCGGCCTTCGCGACTTGATGGGCGAGCACATAACCGAGCGGTCCGAACTCGCCGATTTCGAGCTTGCCGTTGCGCATCGCTTCGATCTCGGCGTTGTAGCTGGTCGCGACAAAGACCTCGACTTTGCAGCCGAGCTTCTCGCCGATCAGCTCTCCGACCTTCTGGTAGATCGGAACCAGGCGAGCCGCCGTATCGTAGGGCTCGACGCCAAAGCGTACCGTGCCGCCATTTGGACAGTCATTAGGCTCCGCCGCCATCGCGGAGGAGCCACTCGCTAATGCCAGCGCGATCGCACCGGCCGTGACCCAAGAGTTCTGCGGCATTCTTTGCTCCTGCCGGTTGCGCGTTGCGTGATACGAGCGACGGCAGATTACGGTGTGCAAAAAGCGGTTTGATGAAGGATTTATGGCGAATTGGTTACAGTTCCGATGCGCCGCCGGACCTCCTCAGCCTCCCGCGATCGTTGCCAGCCAGCTGCATTGGGTCACATGCGGATAACGGGGTCGGAGCAGTAATGCCGATACTGTGTGGCTGCCGGCTCGGGCCGCGGGGGTAAATTTTTGGTGAACAGGGTTGCATTGCCTGGGCGTCCTGCCACGTCAGAGCGGCTGCGAATTGATACAAATTTTTACGGGATAAAACTGTGCCTCCGGCAGTTTATCCGACAGTTACCCAGCTCCAAGGGGATAATGGATGAACAAGACCGCGCAGAAACTGAACCGAGTCACGGCGGTATTCCAAGACTCGAGACTGTCCTTTGATCTGGCACGCGGTGCGACGTTCGCCCAATTGGCCGAGCGGCTCGCGGGGCTGGGCGAAGCCCACGGCGGTCTGCCGTTATCCGTCGATGTCCGTGTGCCTGTGGACAGTGCACGTTAAATCCATAAGCGTGCAGCGGGCGGTTGCAGCGGCCGTGCGTACCTTCGTTCCGAATTCAGTTTACGACACGCCATTGGCCGCTCGCGTCCCGGCAGGCGGTGCCGTAACGCTCGGTCGCACGGTTGCCCGCGGGTCCAGTGGTCCGGTATTCCCGGCAATATTGACCCTGCGCGTTCGTCCAGCCGCGCCGCTGCGTGTAGGTGATCGAGGGCTCTCGGCAGGTGCAGAGGGAGCGTAACCGCCTGACCACTGAGATGGTGTCCCGGACGCGGGACAAGAGGCGAGGGCGGGGTAAGGCGGCGGTGGCGGGTAATAGGCCGGCGGCGGATAATAGAACGGATACCCTATTGGAAAACCAAAGCCGAAACCTACGAACACGGCAGCCTCGGCTGGGGTTGGGGCCGAAACCGCGGCGGCGAAACCGAGCGCCGCAATTATCGATAAAGCACTGAAATCGGCGGCCCGGGCAGTCCTCGTCGTGACCATCAGAGTGTTCGTGAGCCGACCTTAATATAATTCCGAGCCAACATAATACGCAGCCGTAGCCTCGAATGTCCCTCCGCAGCCGGTTTCTGGGTCGGCTCCGCGATCGCGTTACAGTGGATGACCTGACCCTGCACTCTTGGCCGCCAAACCGATTTTTGGCTTCCCTGGTTCCTCCGACGGCCGATTTTTGAAAGCGCAGGTTTCGCCTCGGCGGGGATATGGGCGGCCGGCGCCTCGCATCGATGCCGCGGAAGGCGCAAGGCGCCCAGGAAGGTTGCGCCGACCGGGTTGGAGGGGCTAAGACCCGCCGTCATTCAGCAAGGAGAAACGGCCGTGGCGCGCGGAAGTGACCAGCATCAAAACCCGAAATCCAATATCGAGATCGCGCAGGCTGCGGCGATGCGGCCGATCGGCGAAATCGCGGAAAAAAAGCTTGGGATCTCAGAAGAGGCGATTTCCCCCTATGGCAGATACAAAGCGAAGATCGCGCTCGACTACATCGGCTCGTTGCCTGATCGCGCCGCGAAGCTGATTCTTGTCACCGCGATCACGCCGACGCCGGCGGGTGAAGGAAAGACGACAACGACAGTCGGGCTCGGGGACGCGCTCAACCTGGTCGGTAAAAAGGCGATGCTGTGCTTGAGGGAAGCCAGCATGGGCCCGTGTTTTGGCGTCAAGGGCGGAGCCGCCGGTGGAGGTTATGCGCAAGTTGTGCCGATGGAGGATATCAACCTCCACTTCACAGGCGACCTGCACGCGATCGGGGCCGCCAATAACCTGCTCGCCGCGATGGTCGACAACCACATCTATTACGGGCACGAACCCCGTATCGATCCGCGCCGGGTCAGCTGGCGGCGCGCTATGGACATGAACGACCGAGCGTTGCGCTCGATCGTTTCCTCGCTCGGCGGGGTGGCCAACGGCTACCCGCGCGAAGACGGGTTCGATATTACTGCGGCCTCGCAGGTCATGGCGACATTCTGCATGGCGACCGACCTCCAGGACCTGCAGCGCCGGCTCGGCAATATCACGGTCGGCCAGACGCGCGAGCGCAAAGCGGTACGCGCCTCAGATGTGAAGGCAGCAGGATCGATGACCGCGCTCTTGAAGGATGCGATCGCCCCCAACCTGGTGCAGACGCTCGAGCACAACCCGGTGTTCATCCATGGGGGGCCGTTCGCCAACATCGCCCATGGATGCAATTCGGTTATTGCGACGAAATCGGCGTTGAAGCTCGCCGATTATGTCGTAACCGAGGCCGGATTCGGCGCCGACTTGGGAGCCGAGAAGTTCTTCGACATCAAATGCCGCAAGGCCGGGCTCAAACCGGACGCCACCGTCGTCGTCGCGACGGTGCGCGCGCTGAAGATGCACGGTGGAATCGCGCTGGACCAGCTTCGCAAGGAGGACGTCGGGGCGGTCGAGCGGGGCTTCGCCAACCTCGCCCGGCACCTCGCCAATATCCGCCAGTTCGGCGTGCCGGCGGTGGTGTCCATCAATCGCTTTAGCGCCGACACCGCGCGCGAGCACCACCGCCTGCAGGAGCTGTGCGCGGCCGAGGGGGTCAAGGTGGTGATTGCCGACCATTGGGCGCAGGGCGGCGAAGGGGCGGTCGAGCTCGCCCATGCCGTCGTCGATCTTGCCGAGAGCGGGCGGGCGCAGTTCCGCTTTCTTTACCCGGACGACATGCCGCTCTGGGAGAAGCTCCGCACGATCGCGCAGCGCATATATGGCGCCCGCGACATCGCGGCCGACAGACCGGTTCGCGACCAGTTTGCGCAATTCGAAAAGGATGGCTTCGGCCACTTCCCGGTTTGCGTCGCCAAAACGCAGTTTAGCTTTTCGACCGACCCCAACGCCAAAGGGGCGCCGAGCGATCATATCCTCACTGTGCGCGAGGTGCGGCTGTCGGCCGGCGCCGAGTTCATCGTCGCGGTCTGCGGCGACATCATGACGATGCCCGGCCTTCCCCGGGTTCCGGCGGCGAACAGCATCGAGGTGACCGAGGACGGCCGGATCACCGGGCTGTTCTGATATCGGTGGAGGGATTGCAAGGGGCTGAGCTGAAGGCTTGGCGGCGGTCGGAGCGGCAGCGCCTGTTGGCGCTGCGCACTGCCGCGTCGCCCGTCGAGCGCCGGCTCTGGGGGGCCGAGATCGAGGCGACGCTGCGCGCGCTGCTGCTGGATCGGCCGGTCATGACGCTTGGCGTCTACTGGCCGTTCCACGCGGAATTCGATCCACGCGCCTTGATCGATTGGGTGATAGCGCGAGGGTTTGCAGTGGCGCTGCCGGCAGTTGTCGATAAGAAGGGCCCGCTCGAATACCGTGCTTGGCGGCCGGGCGAAGCTCTGGTCGACGGCGTCTGGGACATCCCGATCCCGGAGGCACGCGAGGTCGTGGTGCCGGAAGCCGTGCTGGCGCCGCTCGTCGGATTTGACAGGCAATGCTATCGCCTGGGGTATGGCGGAGGCTATTTCGACCGAACCTTGGCCGCCTTCTCGGCGTGGCCGCTGGCGATCGGCGTCGGCTACGAGATGTCTCAGATAGAGACGATCTTTCCGCAGCCGTTCGACATCCCGATGGACGTGATCGTTACCGAGGCTCGCATCCGGCGCCGTTGATCGAGACGCGCGCCGGTAGTGAAGCCGGCAGACCCTCACCCGCCTCGCTGCTCTCGCCACCCGGTGGCGCCTCTTTCCAGAGAGAGCTCGGTGTTCATCGCAGGCGGTTAAGAAATTCCCTCTCCTCTCAATTTTGTACACTATATGACGCGATGCGGCCCTCGCCGGCCGGGCCGCACTGCGCGGAGCCGATAATGCCAAACCGACAGCTCGACAGGCTGATGTGGGCGCAGGCCTACGAGGCGATGGAGCGCGCTCAGCGCCTTCACCGCCAATTCTTTCATCGCGCCCACACCACGCCCTGCTGGGAAGCTCCGGTGGACATTTTCGAGACCGACAACGCGCTCACGATCGTGATCGCCCTGCCGGGGGTGGACCCCGATCAAGTGCAGGTGACACTCAGCGCAGGCGTGCTGATCGTCAGCGGCGAGCGCCCCTTACCCGGTGATTTGACGAATGCCCGGATCCATCGGCTGGAGATTCCGCACGGGCATTTTCAGCGGCGGATCGAGTTGCCGCCGGCGCGACTCGAAATCTCCGGCCGGCATCTCGCCAATGGCTGCCTGATGCTGCAGCTGCATAAGTCTTGAGGATATCCGCCATGGCTTTGGAGAACCGGGAATTACGCACCTCGGGCAGCGCTGCGCCCCCGCCCCCCGGTAGTGCCGAATTGGGATCGGCCGCGGTCACGGCCTTGCCGGAGGACGCGCTGATCCTTATACCGACTCGCAACCTTGTTCTGTTCCCGGGCACGGTGCTGCCGATCACGCTCGGCAGGCAGCGGTCGGTGTTGGCGGCGCAGACGGCGATGCGGCTCAACCGGACCGTCGGGCTTGTGCTGCAGCGCGACCCCGGCATCGACGACCCGATCGCGGTCGATCTGCATCGCATGGGCACCGAAGCGAGCCTGTTGCGTTATGTCACCAGCCCGGACGGCGGTCACCACGCGATCTGCCAGGGCGAGCGGCGTTTTCGCATTCTCGATTTTCTCGACGGCTATCCGTTTCTCGCCGCTCGGGTCGAGCGGATCCAGGAGCCCGAGGAGACGACAACGGATATTGCGGCGCGGCTCCTCAATCTGCGCAACCAGGCGCTCGAAGTGTTGCAGCTATTGCCGCAAACCCCGGCCGAGCTCGTCAATGCCGTGCAATCGGTGACCTCCGCCGCGGCGCTCGCCGATTTGATCGCGAGCTTCATGGACATCACGCCGCAGGAAAAAGAGGAGATCCTCGAGACGGTCGATATCGAGCGCCGGCTCCAGCGCGTATCGGAATTGCTGGCCTACCGCATCGAAGTTCTGCAGTTGTCGCGCCAGATCAGCGAGCAGACCAAAGGCAAAATCGACGATCGACAGCGCGAATTCCTGCTTCGCGAGCAGATGAGGACGATTCAGAAGGAGCTCGGTGAGGGCGAGGACGCGAAGGCTCAGGAAATCGCCGAGCTGACAAAGAAGATCGGCGACGCGAAGATGCCGCCCGAGGTCGAGGAGCATGTGAAGCGGGAGCTTGCCCGGCTCGATCGGATGCCGGAGGCCTCCGGCGAGTATTCGATGGCGCGCACGTACCTCGAATGGCTGACCGAGCTCCCGTGGTCGGTCGAATCGGGGAAGTCGGTTGATATCGCCGAGGCGCGCCGCATTCTCGACGCCGACCATTACGGTCTCCGGAAGATCAAGCGGCGCATTCTCGAATATCTCGCGATCCAGCAGCTGAACCCGGGCGGGCGGAGCCCGATCCTGTGCTTTGTCGGTCCGCCCGGCGTCGGCAAGACCTCGTTGGGACAGAGCATCGCTAGGGCGACCGGCCGCAAATTTGTTCGGGTCAGTCTCGGCGGCACCCACGACGAGGCCGAGATCCGCGGACACCGCCGCACCTATATCGGAGCACTGCCGGGGAACATCATCCAAGGGATCCGCCGGGCCGGGGCGCGCGACTGCGTGATGATGCTCGACGAGGTCGACAAGCTCGGCCGCGGCATTCAGGGCGATCCTTCCTCGGCCCTGCTCGAGGTGCTCGACCCCGAGCAGAACTCCACCTTTCGCGACAATTATCTCGGTGTGCCGTTCGACCTCTCGAAAGTCATGTTCATCACCACGGCCAACGTCCTCGACAGCATTCCGGGGCCGTTACGCGACCGCATGGAGGTCATCGACCTGCCCGGCTATGTCGAGGACGAAAAATTCGAGATCGCCCGCCGCTATCTCGTCGACCGGCAGCTCAAGGCCAACGGATTGACAGCTGAGCAGGCCGAGATCACCGACGCAGCGATCCACGCGATCATCCGCGACTACACTCGCGAGGCGGGCGTGCGCCAACTCGAGCGGGAAATCGGAGCGGTGTTGCGCAATGCTGCGATGAGGATCGCCGAAGGCACCGCGCAGCACGTTCGGATCGAGCCGGAGGACCTGGCGGAAATACTGGGACCGCCGCGATTCGAGGGGGAGGTCGCGATGCGTACCAGTGTTCCCGGCGTCGCCACGGGGCTCGCTTGGACCCCGGTTGGCGGCGACATCCTGTTTATCGAGGCGACCCGGATCCCCGGCGCGGGCCATCTGATCCTGACCGGCCAACTCGGCGAAGTCATGAAGGAGAGCGCACAGGCAGCGCTGAGCCTCGTCAAAGGCAAAGCAGCAGCGCTCGGGCTCGATCCGGGGATGTTCGAAAAGAGCGACATCCACATTCACGTCCCCGCCGGCGCCATTCCAAAGGACGGACCGAGCGCGGGTGTGGCGATGTTCACCGCCCTCGTCTCGCTGCTGACCAATCGCACCGTGCGCAGCGACACGGCGATGACCGGAGAGATCAGCTTGCGCGGGCTCGTGCTGCCGGTTGGCGGCATCAAGGAAAAAGTCGTTGCCGCCGCCGGGGCATCCCTTTC
>Ga0210403_10001627_pt1 | contig 21089 bp, 28 predicted proteins | sample IncBWC19MmetaG_FD_150863 | JGI IMG/M metagenome (GOLD analysis project Ga0210403, IMG submission 150863) | Forest soil microbial communities from Barre Woods Harvard Forest LTER site, Petersham, Massachusetts, United States - Inc-BW-C-19-M | ecosystem: Environmental > Terrestrial > Soil >... | reverse complement strand
AACTGCCTTGGTGACCGGATGGGGAGCTTCGGACCAGCAGTTCACTCCCGTCATCAGCGAGAATTACTACACCTCTGCTTATCTCGGCGTCCAGCAACAGATTTCCCGTCGGCTCAACTTCACCGTTGTCGCAGAGGACCTGCGGGCATGGCGCATCTCGGGATACAACTACGCGATTGCGCAGGCACTGCGCCCGGCTGGAAGCATTCAATTTGCCCCAACGCGCAACTGGAGCGTGCAAGCGTCATTCGCCTATTCCCGGAATATGGGCGCGCACGTTTACGACGCGGTCCAGAGCGGCTTCGCCATCTCCTATGCCATGCCAGTCCACCGCGGGTTTAAGGACGATGGCAGGGAAGTGGACCTGCAATACCCGATTCGGTTTTCGGCCGGTATGCAACAGGAGACGTTTTCTAATTTCGCAGGTGGGGCGAATGAGCAATTTAGACCTTACTTGAGCATTAGCTTGTTTTAGATTGGAATTCGATGAAGATTTGTCTAGTTGCGACCTTTCCTCCCAGCGCTCGCCAACTGAATGAGTACGCGTTCTACCTCGCGGGAGAAATACAGCGCAATCCAGACATCAGTCTGACCATTCTCGCAGACGAACTGACCGACTATGAATTCGCTACGGACGAAAGCGGAGAGCCGTTAAACGGTCCTCAACTGCCGGAACCTCCAGGCTTCAACGTAATCCGCTGCTGGAAATTCAACAGCATTGCAACTCCGGTGCGGTTGTTAAACACCATCCGTAAATTGAAGCCGGATGTGGTGTGGTTCAACCTCGTATTCTCGAGTTTTGGAACGCCAGAACACCCATTTGCCGCCTTTGCGGGGTTGTCTACGCCAGCTCTGTCTCGAATTATCGGCTACTACACTCATATCACGCTGCACCACATCATCGAACATGTTGATCTTGCTACCGCTGGAGTGCGCCACGTCAGAATGTTTCGTTTAGCCTCGGAGATGGCCACCAGGACCTTACTAAAGGCAAATTCGGTGTCCGTATTACTCTCAGGGTACCGGCGTACTCTGGTTGAGAAGTACTCCGCTCAAAACGTCTTGCTAAGTACGCACGGGACGTTCGCACCTTCTCCTAATCCTCCGGACTTCACGAAGCGGAACAATCCGGAACAGCGAATTCTGGCCATTGGACACTGGGGAACCTACAAGCGCCTGGAGACTCTGATGGATGCTTTTCCCGCTGTTTTGAGAAAAGTGCCAAGTGCCAAGCTGATCATCGCGGGGGCCAATCATCACACGAAACCGAGGTATTGGGAGTCGATGCGCGAGTCACTCAGCCCGGGCTCGGGTGTCGAGTTCCGCGGATATGTTCCAGAAGAAGCAATTCCTGACCTTTTCCAGACATCCACGGTCGTGGTTATGCCGTACGATTCCGCAACCGGCTCCAGTGGCCCAGCCCATCAGGCTTGTGAGTACGGAGTTCCCATCGTGTGTGCTGATATCGCCGATTTTCGCGACATGGCCGCGGACGAGGATATGGCGATCAATTTCTACAAAGTCGGGGATGCCATGGATCTCGCCGACAGACTCGTTCAGATATTGCAGTCTCCGGAACAACAACAGCAAATGGCGGAGCGCAACTTCTCGGCGGCGATGCAGATGACCATGAGCAGCGTCGTCCGCAATTACCTCCGCTGGTTTGAGCTCAAGAGATGTAAAAAGGCCACCGATCCCGCACCGTTATTCGCAGGTGTGCGCAGCTTTTGGCGCCGAAACGTATTTCCGCGTATTGATGCGTTTTCCGAAGGCCAAACGTTGCGCTCAGGACGACAAAAATTGAAGACGGCGAAGGACCAGCCAGCCGCCAATCCGCCTCAATCTCCTCAGCTCTCTGACGATTTTTGAGTTGGCTGCCTGTTCTCACATCGCCACAATTCAGAAAGGGCCTGGAACTTCTGCCGGATCAGATGGCGAACACCCCTTGTTGATGGGAACGATGATTGGGCACCCGGACGAATGTTCTGCTGCAATCCGATGGCCGTCTACCTTATGCAGACGGATCCAATTTTCCGGAACCGGGGTGTCTGCCTTTCAGAGACTCAGTTGTTCTTGGAAGAGCGCGTAGGCTGCCAAGCGGCTAACGAGGCGGTTCCGCGTCGCTCAACGATGATTTTGCACGGCGTCTACGTCCTTATCGCCCTTGCCCTTGGAGAATACGGGGCTATCGATCGTTCCGCCGATCCGAAATGGAAACTGCAGTTTGCTGTCTTTTAGTGTGGCCCCGGACATCCGGGCGATAGTGTTAGTGAAGAAGCTCTCCTTGGTTGTAATCTCGGCCAGTCCGCGATAGTTCAACGCATCAGAGCCTGACACGCTGACGGTGCCCGACCCGTCCACATCGACCCCGTAGCCGTCAATGTCTATCGCCCTGCTCGAAATTTGCTGATCGCGGAGCTCCAGATCGGTTGTTATCAAGTTAAATGAGGAAGGATCGTTCTTGGCTGGGCCAAGATCGTTGAAGTGCGCCAACTTCATCAAATTCGCGTTGAGCCTGAGACTCGGCACCTGACCGTTGCGCACCGTCAGGTGGCCGGTTCCGCGGATTCCCGCCAGCGGACGTAGCGAATGTGCGATTTCTCCCTCTAACCTGATGTCTCCTTCCATTTTTCCGGTCATCTTTCCGCCGCCGTGTGGGAAGGCCGCCAGAAGTTGAGACAAGTTGATTCCGCTCAATCGTCCATTGGTCTTGAAGGTTGTGTTCTTCGCCGACAAGTCGAAGGAGAGGCCGCCCACGGCACTCCCGCCATAAATTTCCGCTTTGACATCCGTAAAGAAGACATGCCGCGACTCCAAGCGCAGTTTGGAGTCCAGATTTCTTGCCTCGATGGCGCCGAAGCGCAGAAGATCTGCCTTCAACCAACCTTGGCCGTCCATCGAGGAAGAAGAAGGATCGATAATCCCAGCCAGGTTCACCTGCTCCAGTTCGCCGGAGATATCGTGAGCTTCGAAGAAAATTGGACCTGCCGCATCCGAGGGCAAGAGATTCGAGGCAATTACTGTTGCCCGCTTGATTTTCAGCCTCGCAATAGGGCCGAGAGAGACGGCGTTCATCGAACCCTTTGACTGAGGATTCTCGAAGTTCCACGGGCCGTCAGGATCCGAAGTCAGATTCAAGACCGGGTCCTCAAGTACAAGGGACTTGATGACGACCTGCCGGCGCAGGATCGCTCCGACGCTAAGTTCGGCATCGATGCTGGCCACCTGAACAACATAACCAGCGGGAAATATCGGAGGATTCCTAATGCCGATATGATCAATGTGAATCGTTACAGGGAAAAATGTAAGTGCAAGCCGCCCGATTTCAACTTGCTTTCCAGTTTTCTCTTGGAGATAGGAAATCAACTTGGGTCGGTAGCGATCCACGTTAATGAGAGCGGGTACGACGAAAATGAGTGCGAGCAAAAGTATCGCGGCGATTCCCGCGGCTATTAAAGTTGTCCCGCGACGGATCAGCATAAGCGACCTTTAGATACACCTCGTGGAGCGACTGACATCCAATCTACTTTCGTTTCATCGTCCATCCGATGAGCGCGGGCCGACAGGTTGATATAGGGCAATCCCGACACGTTCGGCGTGGACACCAGAATGAGCTTCTCTTAGGCGGCACTCTTCTTGGCTCCTTGCTCTGACGCGGGCTTTGCCAGGTTGTCGCACTGCTCGGAGTGCAGTTTCGCTGCCTCGACGTCGTGATGAATTGCATGTTGATTGTGTCCATGGGCAAGGTATGCGTGGTGCGCAGCTTTTTCGTGCGCCTCCGCCTCGTCGTATTTCGCCGCCTCTATGTAATGGTGGGCCGCCTGCTCGTGGTGACGGGCAGCGTGATGATAATGCTCCCAAGTCTTTGACATGCGATTCTCCTTCGAGAGATCTAGCTGTTGGTTTCGCTACCGTCTTAGCTTCTTTAGCGAAAGGACCGGGAAAGCCCAGGACTGCGACAAGAAATGACGTTAAGCAGAATGTATGGCCGTTAGAACGGCGGCCATACACCGGTGCCTCCGGGGCCAGCAAACGTATCTGCCTTCTTCAAATTGCGCTTCGCCGTCCGCCCACCAGGTTGATGACCAGAACTATCAGTCCTACAACCAGAAGCAAGTGGATTAGGCCCCCACCGATATGCAGAGTGAAACCCAGAAGCCACAAAATTATGAGAGCAACGAAAATCGTCCAAAGCATATCAACCTCCTGTGCTGATGTACGGGACGCACCCGAATGTGAATCGTTTCCAAACGTCCGCAGGTGAATTGCTCCGCCGAACGGGACGCCAGGGTTGTGATGGGATGTGCCGCCACTTCAACGTCGCAAAATGGCACAATGAAAAGCAGCGGCAGTCCAATTCTGAGCACTCCTACTTCTTATTGTTCTCTTTAGCTTTCTCTTCAGCTCTGCCTTCGGCTACCGCTTGCGCTTTCGCTCCGCGAACTTCTGCAAGGAAGGGCTGGGCTACCGCTGGAACTGGCACTTTGCCCAAGAGCAAAGCCTTAGTTGTGGCATTGGGCCCATAAATCGCGTGCCGGGAATCATTGTCTTGTCGGATCGATGCACCCTCTAACGTGAGCCCAGCGAATGCACCCTTGGCGCGGGAGTAGGTCAGGATCTCTGTATCCATCTTCCAGTCCGTACCGGCCTCGGCGTGCCGTCCAACTGGACCGGCCGCTGCCGAAGCATCCGCTCCAACCTGGAAATTACTCTCGAGCAGCTTTTGCATCCCTTTTTCATTCTGAATGACCAGTACCACGTCCACCGCTTCTACGCCGATCTGCAGACCCCAGCTTCCGCCGGAAATGGTGATGAACGCCGGCGCGCTCCAGCCATTCGCCGTGCGGCAGGTGGCTACGCCTTTGCCTCCCTTACCACCGAACACAAACCCGCCTTTGACCATGTGCGGCACAATAGCGATGCACTTGGCGTGTTCCAGCACCTCTTCCGGAATTCCTTTGTCAGGCATTCCCATAATTTCGTGTAACACTGTCGTTGCGTTGTCCAGCCGGTCGGTGGCGTCTTCCCGTGCCGACCCTGCCCAGCACAGCGTGCCGAGAGCAAACATCGCAAGTACGAACATGATCTTCTTCATTGAACAGCCTCTCTTCCCGTTGCCTGTGCGCCAGTTTCTGGTTCGCGCTGTGTTTACACTCGCGCAGATCCGCATAGATAGCTGGGCGCATCAGGTCAATTCGACCTTAGCAAATCAGGTGTGAGGAGGTCTGAGCAAATATGCTCACGCGGAACTGCCGACCGTTTTTCGTTTTCGGGGTTGAAGTGCCTTCTCGTGGTCTCCAGTCAGTTTTGAGGAGCGGTCCATTTCTTGACTGGCGTCTGTGGTGTCTTTCGGGCACGCCCCGAACCTTTGACACACTTTGTCCCTGCCGGGGGCTTGTCTTGCGTGGTAACGAAACGGGTCTCCTGGTGAACCTCAGGTCGGACTCCGAGTCTGCCAGCCGTCTCTTTGTCAAGATGGCCTGTGACTGGCAGGCTCTCAGCCTTTTGATACGCGCGAATACTGGCTCGGGTCCGCAGACCGAACACGCCATCCACCTTCCCGCGGTAGTGTCCTTTGTCCAGCAGAGTTTGCTGCATGCTGATTACATCGTTCGGATGCGGAACCGCTGGCGCGTCGTTGCTGAGGTCCACTCCTGAGGTGAGCGGCGTCGTGCGTGGTCCCGAGATCCCGGTCGCCAGGAGCAGGAACACAATGCCGGCCCACGCGACCTTGCTGGCTAAGAACATTCCTTCTCCTCACTTTGCACACCGGTAATAGGTTCGCTCACCTGCCCTGGCAATACTGTGCAGAACGGCTCAGGTCGAGCTGCGAGACATGAAGAAGAGATTTAGACAGGGATGATGCAGTATTCAAGGAGGCCACAACTCGGTGCTACGTTATTTGAAGAGTGATGATCGCGGGCAAGGATGAAGCTGAGCCACCCGCCCGCTCTTGCGTAGTGGTCCTGCTACTCGGCGACTCCTGTATTCTTGAGCGGGTCGGCGCGCCAAACATACAGGTATTTCTCGTCGCTCGAGGTTTCCACGGGGATATTTCTGTCTCGCGTTACGCGATTCAAGGCAGAGCGAAGATTCTGCATCTTCTCGCCATTCAGACTACTGAGCGGAATCTTGATCGCCTGCTTGGCGTTCAGCTTGGAAAGGTCGCCCAAAATATCCGCCACCGCCTTCCGATGTTTTCCTTTACGACCTTGCGGAACATCGGATCGATTCAGCGCCGCATAATGGGTGTCGTTTCCGTTGCGTCCCATGGCTGGCCTCCTTTTGTCGGCTATCCTATCCGTAAGCGAAAAATCGTATCGTAAAGAATCGTTCCCTGCAACTAAAAATCTATGCCAGCCCTAACGATTGTCCCCCCGGCATCTAACGTTAATATTTTCAAGGAGATGAATTGTCTGCATTGCGTTGAAACTTGCTAAGAATTCACCCGTATGAATAGGACAGTGCTAGTGTCGAGACTGGATGGAAACGCTGACCGGAGACTCTCGGAAAGTTGCCGGTGATTTCCCAGGGGGGTGCCAATGACTCCCAAAGCTGTGGCCAAGAAGGCCCGCGAGTTCGACCCCAATATTTTTCTTGCGACCATCGGTAAGGGCAGAAACTCTGCGCTTTTTCTCGCGAAACAAGGAATCTTTGCGCAAGGGGATGCTGCCGATGCGGTGTTCTATCTGCAGAAGGGCAAAGTTAGACTCACGGTGGTCTCGAAGACTGGCAAGGAAGCGACGATCGGCATATTGGGTGAGGGAGACTTTTTCGGAGAGGGTAGTCTTGCCGGGCAGTTCGTTCGCATGTCATCTGCAACTACAATGACGGATTGCGCCGTCATGCGAATCGACAAGAAAGCCATGATGGAAGCGCTTCATCGGGAACACGAATTTTCCGATCTGTTCGTGGCTTATTTGTTAGGGCGGAACATCCGTTACGAAGCAGATCTGGTTGATCAGCTTTTCAATTCCAGCGAAAAGAGGCTGGCCCGGATCCTTTTGCTGCTCGCTCATTTTGGCAAGGAAGGGAAACCCGAGACTGTAATTCCCAAGATCAGTCAAGAGATGCTGGCGGAAATGATCGGCACGACCCGCTCGCGAGTCAGCTTCTTCATGAACCGGTTTAGAAAACTGGGCTTCATTCACTACAATGGCGGGCTGCAAGTCCACAGCTCGCTGCTCAATGTAGTTCTGCACGATTAGGTGTTCTCTCCAGCGCGACTCCAACACCACCAGAAACAAGCTTGGGACAGATTGAGAGTTGGTGACCATTGCCGTATCGGTTCAACTGTCATGGCCCAAGACGGTGTTACAAAAGAGCCTAAGGTGAGCAATTTTGAACAGTTTCATAAGATCTGAATATTGAAAATGGGAACATTAAGGTGGAATCCATGTCCCCATCGACTCATCCGGAACTCAAACCGGCGGTACTTCTTTGTATCGACGATAACGAGGACGTGCTGGAATGCGAGAAATCGTTCCTTGAGAGCTTTGGGTATACCGTTCTGACCGCTGCAACTGGCAGCAGGGGGCTAGAACTGGCCTCGATGCACTCGGTGGACCTTGTAATCGTCGACTACGTCATGCCCGAGATGAACGGACACGAGGTTGCAATTGCAATGAGACGGCTTCGACCGCAAGCGCCAATCATCATGCTTTCGGGAGCGCTGGATGTTCCTGAGCAGGCCTTGAAGTGGGTGGACGCTTTTATAGCCAAGGATCGGGTGGCCAGCCAATTATTGCCCGCGATCACGCAATTGCGCGGGTGCGAATGCCGCACTCCTCATTCGTATGAGGCATGACGGCGGAGGAGGGAGCCGTGAGAATCTTCCACTATAGCGGAGTAGGCTCGTCCACGCGAAAAGCAATCTTGTTTTCGTGCGCTATCTTCGTTTAATCATCCAGCCGATGAACGCTCCCGCGGTGAAGGCTACGGCAAATGTGGCCGCCACAGTTAGCACCGGGTGTCGCTGGATACGCTGAGTCGTGTCATTCAGGAATTCTTCAGCAGCGTCGCCGCCCTGTTTTGCGGCACGCTTCACTACTCCGACGCCATCCTCGATTATTGCATCGGCGACCGCACTGGTTGCGCGGGAAGCCTGGCGAGCTGATTCAGCAATGCGTTCAGTCGTTCTATCCAATACCGTTTGTGACATAGTCCCTCCTTCGTAGTTTGAGAACCGACGTGGGCAATGGTCTGACGAACTCTCTCATTTCGACGACGTCGGAATCTGAGCAAAAAAGATCAGTGCGATGTGTTTCATCAATTCCGCCCGTTGCGAACAGGGAATGAATCAGCGAGCTCGTCGGAACGACTCGAATCCAAGGTGAGGAGTCTTGGCGGTAACACGGTCCGATCAGGCAGCGGGTCGGACCGTGTCTCACCGCGCGCACAAATGCCGGACTCAAATGAGTCTGGCCTGAACCGTGCTAAATGCGTTGTTAGGCGGTCGTGAGGGTCGAATGGTGGGTGACCCGTCCGCTAACCCATGACCGCGTCGAAGGTACACTCCCGATAACTTACCTTATTAACGATTTCAATGACTGGTCACTTTTATACACTTCCGAAAATGAAGCTGAGTGACACTCATATTATTCGTCACGAGAGGCGGTGCAGTATGGCTGCGACCGAACTCCCCATGGTCCACAAGATCCTGCTTGTGGATGATGATGATGCCGTTCGCAACATGATGACTGTGACTCTTGAACACAAAGGGTTTAACGTGGTCTCTGCTGCCAGCGTGACCGATGCTCTAAGACATATCGCCACTGAAAGCTTCGACGTGCTCATCACGGATCTGCACATGCCCAACCCGGGCGACGGGTTTACAGTTGTTACCGCAATGCGGCATTCCCAACCCAATGCCCTAACACTGCTCGTTAGCGGCTACCCCGACGTGCAAAGCGCCATGGCCGCGATCCTGCTTGAGGCTGATGAAATCATCGTGAAACCGTTCGCGGTTGGGAAGCTGGCGGACCTCGTTCGGGTAAGGGTGCTTAACCGCAAACCTACCGTCCAGCTGAAAAAGGAGAGAGTGGCCGAGATATTGCAGCGCTGTATTGCCAGTGTCGTCGAAGACTGGTTGGCGCGAGCAAAACAGAGTGAAGAACTCAACCACGTTCTGCTCGGCGACGAGGAGCGTACCGGACATCTTCCGAAACTCGTCGAAGACTTGGTTGTCCGCCTGAGCAAGCCCAGTGCGACCACGAAAGACAGAGATGCCGCCTCTTCGGCGGCCGCGATCGCTCATGGCAAGCTGCGATATCTCCAAGGCTACACTCCCGCGATGCTGGTGCACGAATCACGGATACTCCAGGTGACCCTGTTCGGCACGTTGCAGAGCAATCTGAGCTTTCTGGACTTCAGCTTGCTTTTACCCGATGTCATGACTATCGCGGACGAGGTGGATGCGCAGTTGACTCAGTCAATGGAGAGCTACATGAACGCCATGCGGGCGTCGGCGGCGTAGCTATTGTCACGTCGCACGCGCAAGAGCAGGTGTCTGCCGTCAAATGCGTACGTGGCCCCGGCATGCTCTCGCAAAGTTCTAGCGGTTATCTGCTATCACGGTCTGCCGGCCGAGAATGTCCGCGGCTTCCTCGAGTGTCAGGTCATCGGGCACTCGATGGAAGTCGCTGTGGTTCTCGGTCACTTGTACTCCGATTGTCTTGAAGAGCAGAGCTTTGCCTTTCATGTCCACATGCAGGGCGGTCATCTCCCAGTGTCCCGGTATAACTTCCGTTTGCCCAACCTTAAATGTGCTTCCTCTGTTCAGTTGTCCTAACAGTCCGCCTCCGAATTTCACATCGTCCATGAGATGGCCATTGAGCGCTACCAGCCTCTCTTGCTTGGCATCGACCGTCATCTCACCCTCCATGCCGTGGAAAACCTGGGCCTCAAGCGAAGGCGGCTGAAAAGTCGGGCTGGGTTTGAAGTTGAGTGTCACGAGATCGCCTTGACGACTGGCATAGCTGAACACAAATACGTCAGGCAGTATCTTGAACAAACGCGCCCCTTGCTCTGCTTTCTTGTTGCTCGCCTGCTGCAATTTCCGCTGCTCATCCGGATGGCTGACGAGCCTCTGTATGCGCTGGTTCTCTTTCAGCAGTTGTTGGGCGTTAAGTGGGTGGCCATCAATCGACAGAAGTTGACTGAGAGAACCATTCTTCGTCTCGAGGATTTTCTTAATCTGTTTCCTCCCGGATTCCGCCTTTTCGAGCCGGTACATCCAGTGGCTTTGCTCCTCGCTTTGGACTTTCAATTCGTTAGAGACCACCTTCCGTGCCAAGTCGACGGCCGACATTTCGAGCCTCACGGAGTCCGATTGGGAGAGAGGGCTCGATCCGAGCAGAATGAGCGTCACTACGACGGTTGCGATGCCTCTTGCTAGTCTGACCACCAAGGGCGCCGCCGCTGTGTGGTACGTTTTCAACCAAGAGTGCATCTCATCATTCCTTCCAGGAGACGCAGGCGGCGAACGGCTTCAAACTTTGTAGCTCCGCTGCGGTCGTTTCCTGCAATTTCCATCATGGAACGAAGGCATCCAAAAAGATGGTCAAAATCGCGCACTCTTCCTCTGCTGTTTACCGTCGTCCCGCAGCATTCGTGTCCCCTCAGCCGACCTGAAGGCGCATTATGGGCTGTTCTTGATGGAAGGGATGGGTTAATGTCGGCCAGGCTGGCGACATTCAACTCTCCCGCGGTCCCCAGTTCTCAGGCTTTGGCGTGCCGTCTTCCCGATCAGTACGAGGCTGCGGACCCTGCCACACACTTTGACAACCGTTGCGCAGAGGCCTAGCATTGTAAGTGAGCGAGCTTTCTCTTCTTACTCTTTCAGGTCCTCTGAACTAAGTCAGCCCATCTGAAGTTTTTCCTCTTAGCTTCCCTCTGAAGGAGGAACTGCGTTATGACACAATTGACCCGTTGGGATCCTCTCCGTGACTTGGCCACCATGCAAAACCGCATAAACCGCTTTGTTCGTGAGTCGTATAGCCCCGAAGCCCCAGAAGAAGTGCTAACCACCACCAGCTTTGCGCCGCCGGTGGACATCTACGAAGACGAGCACACCATTACAGTAAAGATGGAAGTCCCGGGCATCGACGAAAAAGACATTGATGTCCGCATCGAGAACACCACCCTTACCGTCCATGGCGAGCGCAAGATCGAGAAGGAAGAGAAAGAGGAGAACTTCCGTCGCGTCGAGCGGCAGTATGGAAGTTTCACCCGCTCGTTCACGCTCCCCAGTTCGGTAGATACAGGGCAAGTGAGCGCACACTATGACAAGGGCGTCCTGAAGCTCAGCTTGGCCAAGAAGGCCGAGGCCAAGCCCAAGCAGATCAAGGTGAATGTTGGCAGCGAGAAGACCCTCGAAGGCAAGGTTCACGGCAAGGCCGCCTAGAGCCAGTAGCAAGTAAGAGGAGTGGGAGGCGGTTTATCTCGCCTCCCATTTGTTTCTCAATCAATGGGGCAGGTTAACCCGACTAGGCAAAGGCGACATTTCAACAGTTGCCCCCAACTTTCACTGTGACTCCGAACGGGGAAGTTGGCCGCACGACCGAGGCTCCGGCATCGAGCGCGAGCCTTGGCGTACCTCAGTTTTGGTAAGATTCGACGTCCAATCGAGTGGCGTACACTGCTGCGTTCTACCATCTTCAGCGAGGTAACTGCGCGGGAACCATTTCCTCGCTGCGATCTGCCCTGCTCCGTCTATCCAGCGGTCTTTGCGGGCGTTGTGGTTATGCGACTTCGGGTGGCCATCCGTTGCTGGCTCGAGCCTCTCGAAGCAGGTCCGCAGTTTTCGCGGCCGCCCGTTCCGCAGCTTCAACTGACGACGTGAGGGTCGGTTTTCTCCTCAGCTCATCGACCTGTGAAGTGAACTCGCCCTGCGGGCTGCCTTCAGGCCGTTATTACCGGTCGAGAACCCCGATAAAGCTGCCCGACAAAAGCTCCCAAGCCCAGGCAAACCACACCCAGGCGGACAAGTCCGCCAAGATACGGGATGAACCCGACGATAGTGAGGATCAACAGGCCCACCAAGAGTCCGAGCATCCAATCGCCCTTCGTGGCTCCCGCGGGTTTCAGAAGCATCCTCCCCAGGAAGGCTCCAACAAAAACCTTCGCCAGGTAGATCGCAGCGAGATACACGGCGAACAACATGAGCGAGATCGGGATGCCAATCAGCGTGATGGCTGCCACGACCATAGCCACCGGCACACCCGCCAGAACCCCAAGTCCCAGCCCAAGGCTGAGCCAGCCTAAGCCCACCGCCTGAGTCGTGACCCGGAAAAAACTGGGAAACAAGAGTAAGCCGAGCCATCCCACCAGCATGGCGGCAGCGAACCAGACAGCTTGGTGGAAGTAGAATCTGGGGCGCGTGAACTGGCTCTGCCTTACCTTCACCTGGATGTCACGTTTGCCCGTAATGGTCGCGCCGTCGGCGATGTGCGCTTCTTTCAGTTGGCGCAAGTGAGCGTTCAGGTTACCGCCGATCCGAGCAGTGTTTGTCAGCGTTAGGCTCACTCCGGACATGGTTAGGTCGCGGCCGATACTGCCGCTCACATCGGCATTGCCACTGGTCAAGAGGTCCACACTCCGCTTCACCTCGCCCTCGATGGTAACGTCACCGGCGGCAGCCAAGATACCTTCACCCACGCGGCCACGGTCGTTCACACGCAAGTTTTGCGCAAATCCGTAGAGGTTATGTCCCAATAGCCCGTCCAAGTCGAGTGACTCCGAGAAGGTGTAGATGCGGCCTTCGACGGTTCCGCTGACCACAGTTCTCTTGGCGAGACTCACCAGGTCGCCCTTGACGGTGCCGCGCACTTCCACGGTCCGGCCAAAAGCGAGGAGGTCACCATTGACCACGCCTTCGATGCGCACAGTGTTGCCAGCAGCCAAGAGAGTGTCGTCCACAGTCTCGTTCGCCGCCACAGTGACGAAGTCGCTGCGACGCCGTTCGAGGGCAAAGCTGGGCAACGACAATGCAAGCAGCACGATCAGCAGGCGCAGGCCAGGCTGACGTAGGCGCCCTCGTCCCAACAGCAGTGCGCCGGCCACCAACAGCAACAGCAGAGAAAGAAATCCCACGACAGCAGCATAGTCAGTCAGCATGGCAGTACCTCCGGTTGGAAAAAGGTCAAAAAGGCTGAAGAGCAGGTTCGTGCGGCCGCTTGCACTGAAGGGATTGAACCATTCCAGCGCCGCCGGAATACTCAGTTCGTTGAACCAAATCAAACCAATCGAACCTAGCGCCAGCACGGCAGCCAGCACCGCGAGGTCGCCCCACACCCGGGACTTACGCAGATGGGAGAAGCCCGCAGGGCTGGCTGCTTCTTCCGGAAGCTCGTGCAGACTTTCGCTCAGAACGCGGTTCTCAGCGCGCAATGCGTCCACCAGGTCCCGGCAGCGCCGGCAGGTGGCCAAGTGGTCTCGCAGGCGCTGTGCCTCGTCCGGCGCGAGTTCGCCGTCGACAGCGAGGGCGCAAGTCTGTTCCGAATAACATTCCATATCACTTGCTCCTGGGGGCCAGTCTCCGGCGTAGCTCCTGCTTGGCCCGAAATATCAGCGCCGCCACATTGTTCCTCTCCAGGCTTAACTCCTGCGCGATTTCGTTATAACTCAGCTCGCCGTAATAACGGAGGACCAGCGGCACGCGATAGTTCTCAGGCAGCCGTGTGATCGTATCCCGCACCTGCGCCCTCTCCTGCTTGCTGATAACAGCACCCAACGGCGAAGGCTCCGAACTGGCCGCCTCGATTACGGCCGCTCCATCTTCAACTTCCACAAACACCTTGAGTCCACGCTGCCCGCGCCGCAAAGCGTCAATACACTGATTGCCAGCCACCCGTAACAGCCACCTGGGGAACGGTATCGAACTGTCGTAGCTGTCGATGGAGCGCTGTAGCTTGAGGAATACTTCGCTGGTGGCATCTTCGGCGCTCTCGCGTGAGTTCAGCATGTAACGACACAACCCGAATACGCGCCGGACATAGCGGCTATAAATCTCTCCCAGGGCCTCGGCATCATGGCCCTGAGCGCGCTCTATTACGTTTTCCAAACCGAGCCCCTCCATCTGCCTGGTTTCGCCCTCACGGGGCTGCGGTTCTTTCGCCATGTTCCTCTTGGCGTTCATAAAGCAGTACGCTGCAGATCGAAGGAAGTTACACACATTTTATGGACGAGGTGACCCCAATCGCGATTCGCCCTAATGCGGTGAAAAGTCGATGATGTTACGCGATCCAGAATGGGATCGAAGGCAATCGTAAGGGATCACCGCTACACTGGACATGCACCAAGGTTCAGCGTAGGCTTGTAAGTGAGTGAGCAGTTCCTCTCCTCTTTCAGGTTCTCTGAACTAAGGCAGTTCATCTGAAGTACATCCCTCTTAGTGCACGCACTCAGGAGGTATCCCTATGTTCGATCCCAAGGCTCTCAAGCAATCGAAGCCAAACGTTGCCGTCACACCGAAAGACTCGTCCGTCAAGCTGGCGATGATGCCAAACACTGCACCGCCACAGGACATGATAAGGGAGCGGGCTTATGAACTGTACGAAAGTCGCGGCCGCGAACCCGGCCAAGAAGAACAAGACTGGTTCCAGGCCGAGAGGGAGTTCCTCAAACAGAAGCGATAAAAGGTGCACGTCGACTGGCATCCTTGGGTCTGAGGATGGGCTGGAGGGTTAGCTATGAGCTGCTTGATCTGCAAGGATCTGGAACGAACTCTTGACTAGAAGAGCAGCAAGTACTTCGAGGCCCGTTCCGCTGCCTATTATCAAGTCAGCACGGAGCTTGTGACCCAAAAGAACGTCGATATCGAGCGCGCCAAGAGCAACTTGGAAGAACACCAGTTGGTATGCGTCTCCGCCGCGAAAGCGAGGCAGTCTGAGCAAGTGCGCAATGAGCACAATCGCGGGAAGGCGGTTTACTGCCTTCCCATTTAACAAAACGCCTGGACACTAATCGCTTGGGATGGCGGGTCCCTTTCCTTGAAAACTCTTTTATTTGTTATTTTCTCTCTGTGCTTTACCCCAGGCGTCGTCGCTCTCTCGCAGGACGCACCCAATCAGTCACGGAAGACTCCGACAGACATAGGGGTTCGGCTGGCAACCATCATGGGTACCGTTCAGGAAGATGGCGAGAAATTGAGGTTCGTAACCGAGCAAAGAGCCTGGAAGGTGGACAATCCGGAGCTTCTTAAAGGTCACGAAGGACACTACGTGCACGCGGCAGCTTACATCTATCCGGAAAAGAATCTAATTCACATCATAGAAGTGAAGATACCGACCGCACGTGAGACCAGTGAAGCTGACATCAAGTAAGCGCGTGGTGCTCTATCGTGGCCGCCCATGTCACATCAGGATTCCTGACGGTGGAAGACGCTGACGATCCGGTTTCGGCCCATGCGCGGGCTGCTCAACGTTCATTTGTTCCCCGAGATGCGGAACGCGGTTAAGATCAAAACAACTACCAACCCGACAATCGACGACGTAAGAAGCCAGCCCCATACCACGGAAGCGTTTCGCTTCATCACACAGGCAGAATACGCTTACCCAAGCAGGATCAGGAAGCTAAGTACAGCGCCAACTCAACTTGCCTGAATATATATGGCCCACTAGCGAGCCAGATCTGTGCAGAAGAACAAACTAACACCCCGATTACGGCGTTCACCGAGCCTCCTGTGCAAAATTGACCATGTTTCTTTTGTGGATGGTTGCATCATTCGCAACCAAGGCCACGAAACCTATGACTCCAGAACTACAACGCGCTCGCAGCTTTCCCGTGACTCCTTTCATACGCGTATTTGCGATAGCGGGATTGTGTATTCTCACCAGTTCTGCTCGCTATGCGATTGCGCCGGAAACTGCAACCTAGCACGACCCGTCCCCCAACGAATAACGACTGTGACGGTCGATAATGGCGTTAAGTTGGAAGTACTCGATTGGGGAGGAAACGGGCGTGCAGTTGTGCTGCTGGCTGGATATCAAACTGCGCATGAATACGATGACATTGCTCCGAGGCTTACGGCCTTCTGCCACGTTTATGGAATCACCAGACGGGGATTCGGCGCTTCCAGTCGACCACATTCAGGCTACACCGCGCAGCGGTCAGCGGAAGACGTTTTGCAGGTTCTCGACGCGCTGAAATTGGATCATCCTGTGTTGGCCGGACATTCATTCGGCGGAGAAGACCTATTCACAATCGGGGCAGAACATCCCACGCTTGTCGCTGGCTTAGTTTTTCTCGATTCGGCAGATGACCCCACGCTGCCATCCTCTGCTTACGGGATAGCGGAGGTTGACACCAAGAAACTTCCCGCTTCCATGACGACGCCGGAACCACAGCCCGCCAATTCTTCATTTCAAGCCTTCAGGGAATCGCAATTGAAAGCGCACGGGGTTATGGAGCCAGAGGCGGAACTACGCCAGCGTTATCCCGTCAATCCCGACGGAAGTATCGGAGAAGATTCCACTCCGAAGTGGGTGCGGGACGCTATATTCGCAGGGATTCAAAAACCGAAATACTCGAACATCCACGCCCCGGTGCTTGCCATCCTTACCGCTCCACTTCCGATGGATGAGCAGTTCAAGAAGTACCAACCAACAACAGCAGATGAGCGAGCGGCAATGGAGCCGAAATACGCTGTGGGCGAAGCCTTCACAAATCGGACGGTTCAGGACCTTAAAGCCGGGATTCCGAACGCTCAAATAGTTACCCTGCCGGGAGCCAGCACGTACATTTTTCTGTCGAATGAGAGCGACACCGTACGTGAAATGCGTTCGTTTGTGGCTGGCTTGCACTAAGGCGGGTTGTTCCTACGACCAGCGCAACAGCTTATTGAAGTCCAGATTAACGGAGGCCAATTTAAGTAATTGTCGAAATCGACCGCCGACTTTGTCAGAGAGGCGATGTTTCCACACTTCCTATTCTGTGGCTGTGGCCAGGCGGTAGGTCGAAAGTGTCCAGGTTTGGGAAAACTGTCCAAGCTCTCGGTCACAATGCGGCCAGTATCCGGACTAATGACGATGATGACGCGGTACGTGCGAAAGGTCTTGCTCGGTTCTGCGATTCGCCTCCAAACACAGCAGCCAACTGATCAGAAGAAAGAAGGCGATCAGGAACATGCTGAAGGCAATCATAGGCGCTACGCGCAGATGGACCGGACGGAGGAGTTCAGGATTTGTTCCTCCTGACTCCAAGCTCGAACGTTAGCACAGCACGGAACACCTCGTCTGAGCAAGAGTGCTCATTCTCGGCGGTGCGGACCGGCTCGGCGTACGATCGTCACTGTAGAAGGAGTTTCACATGACATACGTGATACGCCATATCGTCAACGAGGGGAATGGTGTCGAATTGGGCGAAAGGCTCTCAGATCAGGGCCCATTCGATACTCGCGAACACGCGGAACAGCGTCTCAATGAGTTGGAACGTGGGAAGGCGAATGGAAAATTTAGTATTGAGGAGCTCGTGCTCAGCTAATTTGCGCCGACTCGTCTTGCCGGCTGCCGATTTGTCCACCCCTTCTTCCGCACCTGGGGCATCGGCAGAAACGTCTGTCTCCAGTGCTCATCCTTAGGGGGTGGTGTTTTCCCGACCTGTGCGAGGCTGCTGACACTGGCTATAGGGATGACAACCAACCGTAAACGGGCATTGATGGTGGGAAGATTCACGGCCGAAGACGCTGTCAAATCCATTTGGAATTCGGGGGCGGTGAAGTTTGAAATCCAAAGGGAGTAGTAATCGGGCCGGCGCCGTGGGAAACTGTGGGCATGGCCAATCGAAAGAAGCGCATCCCAAAACAGGGGGACCTCGTGGTGGCGCTCGGGCACAAAGGCGATTTTGTTATATCCAGCGTTGATGGCGATCTCTGCACCGCAGAGTTGAAACCGATGGGACGCGGTTTCGCCCTCAGTACCATTCCGTGGAGCACATTAACGTTCCTTGACGAGGAAGATGCCAGCGAGCCGCCGCTCGGATCGTAAAGGAGGCCACGAAAGGTGAGTATCTAGTTCTTCTCCATGCTGCGCTGAATCTAGTACATGTACAGGTCTAAGGCCTATACTGACTCACGGAAACAAATCAAACACGCAATCAAAGTAACAATATTCATCCCGTGACTCCTCACGTGATAAGATGAAGTTGAGGTGGTTACCACCTTCCCCTCTTTCAGGTTCCCTGAACTAAGTCAGCCCATCTGAAGTTCTCTCTCCTTAGGTTCGCCAGAAAGCCGCGTGCCCCATGCCTTCGAATGCAATCTTGCACGAAGCAACTCAACTCCACAACGTGAGCGACCGGCTTGACTCACTGTCGGAACAACATCCGGCCGTCTCACAAGCACTCATCACCATCTCGGGAAGCGTACGTAACACGGCAACGCTATTGGAAGTGCTGGTGGCGACTAGAATGGGGCCGCTCGCCGGACTAGACCCAGCAAATGCCTGATACGCTCATTGCTGTCGGGAAGCCTCTGTTTATTGGCTGCGGGGCGCTAGTCGTGGAGAACGATATTTAGAAGCGAACTATGAACCTTGAGCCCGCTCTCGCCATAGTCAAGGAAGCCAAGCTTTCTGAACCGATTCATGAAAAAACTGACCCGTGAACGGGTGGTGCCTATCATTTCTGCGAGTGTCTCCTGACTGATCTTGGGGATTATAGTCTCGGGTGCTCCTTCTTTGCCGAAGTGAGCAAACAAAAGCAGAAGCCGAGCCAGCCTCTTTTCGCTCGAATTGAAGAGCTGATCAACCAGATCCTCTTCATATCGGATGTTCCGCGCCAACAAATAGGCTACGAATAGATCGGAGAACGTGTGTTCCCGGTGAAGGGCAAGCATCATGGCTTTCTTGTCGATGCGCAGAAGTTCGCAATCCGTCATTGCAGTTGCAGACCCCATGCGTAGAGATTGTCCAGCCAGGCTACCTTCTCCAAAGAACTGTCTGTCGCTCAACATCCCCAGAGTTGCTTCCTTACCAGTCTTGGATACAACACTGAGTCGAACCTTGCCTCTCTGGATGTAGAAGACCGCGTCAGCGGCGTCTCCCTGCGCAAAGATTGTTTCTTTCTTGGGAAAGACCACTACTTTCCTGCCTCCGCCGAGGGTGGCTAGGAATTTCCGTAGGTCCAGCTCGGTTTTTTCCCTGACTGGTGCGGCTCGTGCCATCAAATCGGCTCTCCTGGGGTGGGGGAACACTCTCCGATATTCTCCACGAACCTGACGACCAAGAGTGGTCACTTTTGCTCGGAATTAAGAAAAGGATTCGAGACCCAGTAATGCCTTGCCGATTGGAGAAATGTGCTGAAACTGAGCGTTATTGAACATTATTCCAGCGGCGGAGTGTAGTATCCCAATAGTGGTGAAGGCTAAGGAACTCACTCCGAGACAAGTATTATCTGTGCCTTGTACCACTTGTGGTGCAGCGGTTGGGGAAGTCTGTGAACTGCATACGGGTGCTCCACGTACCGAGCCCCACCGAGACCGGAAACTCTCCGCTGCAGAGGCCGTGGAAATGAAACTCGCCAAACGATAATCCGTTCTGCCAAGTTCATCGCGCCGACCTATCGGTCCAGCAGCACCCCCAACTCATCGTCCTCGCCCCGAGCCTTTACGTATTGTGCTTTTCCAATTGTGCCGGCGCCGTTTGGCCCCATCTCGTAGAAAACCTTCGCGTCTGGTGGGTACTTTTTCAGCGCGTCTATTAGTTGTCTTACTGTCCACTCCTGGGCTGCCATATTTTCTCCTCTTTACGCGGCCAAATCAGGCTCCGCGCGTCGTCTGGCCTCAGGAGCTGATTTTCCCCTGGCGTCCTGCAAAAGTCTTGCATTGAATTGGGCACCGATCAAGACCAGGAAGCCGGTCCAGTAGAGCCAAATGCCGAATGCGAGCGCTACCCCCAGGCTGCCATAACCCTTGCTGTACGCGGAAAAGTCCTGGAAATAGATTCCGAGCAGGTAAGTCAATCCGATCCAGCCGACTACGGCGATTAACGCTCCGGGCAGCGTGCTCACGAATTTGTACTTCACATTCGGTGCAACGAAGTAGAGAAGCTCAACCGCGAGAACCGTACACCCAATTGCGACCGCCCATCGAACAAACGGCCAGAGATGTCCCATTCCGATTGCTCCGGTCAGCCTTGCGCTTAGGCTAGGGCCGATAAGGAGCAGACAGAGAGCGATGACGAGCAGACATCCGACCGAGAACGTAAGACCGATTGCAAGGCTACGCGTCTTCCAATAGCGCCTCGTCTCAGACACATCGTACGCAGTGTTAAGGGCGTCGATCAGAGCAGTAAACCCGCTCGATGCGGACCACAGCGTTAACAGAATGCCGAAGGTCAGCACACTGCTGTGAGTGGACAAGATAGTGTCCTTAATCAAAGTCCTGAGCGGGCCCATACCGGCGGCCGGGACCACTTGTGCAATGAGCCCCATGACCTGGCTAAAGAAGTCCGGAAGTGGCAGACGGGCAACAACCAGGGAAAGGAGAATAAGAAAAGGGAACAGGGCAAGAACGAAGTAGTATGCCAGCGCCGCGGCAAACGCCATGGTGTGATTCTTTTCCATGTCGCGAACCACGTTGACCGCAGCGTTCTTGAAGGGAAGTAACTGCACGGAAGATCACTGTGCGGGAGTGCCCGCGAGAGTCGGCGCCGGAGCTACCGCCTTCAAGTGGTCCAACTCGGTCAGCACGGCTTGCCAGCGGACCCCGTCCTTCGTCGTCTCGATCGGCATTAAGAGGTCGGAATAGAACTGCAGGATGTTATCGCGCAACTCCGGCGACGTCTGATCAATTAAGAATGACACGTCTAGCTGGGAGCGTCTGAGCAAGATAGCTCACATCGTATCTATTGCGCTGGTCTGGCCCAGACAGCGCGTTCAGCCAATCAGGGCGGCCCTTTATTAGGGTTGATTGTTACTCTGAGTAGCCGTCGTCGTTGTGTGCGTTATCGTCATCTTCTTCGTCGTCATCTTCCTCTTCGTCATCTTCCTGGTCTGGCTCTTGCCGCATGAGCACATCGTAAAGATTTAAGGTGTCAAGGTCGTCGTATTCTGGATTCATTCGGTGCATGCACAATGGTACGCCTCACCACTTC
>Ga0210403_10001626_pt1 | contig 21091 bp, 31 predicted proteins | sample IncBWC19MmetaG_FD_150863 | JGI IMG/M metagenome (GOLD analysis project Ga0210403, IMG submission 150863) | Forest soil microbial communities from Barre Woods Harvard Forest LTER site, Petersham, Massachusetts, United States - Inc-BW-C-19-M | ecosystem: Environmental > Terrestrial > Soil >... | reverse complement strand
TCGGACAGAGACGTGTTCGTGTTCCTCGTCGACGAGGGCAGTGCGTCCAAATAAGAGGCACCGCCTTGAGCATCGCTCGGCGCGGCACACCTCTAGGCGAACGCAACGCAACGGCACAGGCCGTTGGTGGAAACCTTGGCGACTTTTGCGCGTGGTCGTGGCGAAGGCAGCTTGGCTCAAATGAAAAAGCCGCCAGACTGAGGCGGCTTCTTCCAGAATGATTACCGCTAGGTAGTGAGGTTTCACCAATGGTGATGATGACGCCATCCATAGTGATGACCTCGACCCCATCCATAGTGATGACCTCGGCCACCGTGATGGCCCCAGCCATGGACTTGGATGATTGCGCTATCATCGCCGGCAAGTGTATTCGGGTGGGCAACCGGCATTGCCGACGCGGACAGAATTGGAGCGAGCGCAAAAGTGCAGGCTGCAAATCCGATCAATAAGAGCCGTTTCATGATGTGGCTACTCCTTGGGTCGCGTTATCGTGATGGTTGACAATGCATCGGCCCACGGTTTGTTCCGTCGATGGAACCCGTATTCTTCAGGGTGACACGCGCAAGGGAAACGGCCGCAGTCGTTCCGTCGTTGATTTATCGCAATTTTGAGAGTCGCATCGAGTCTAAGACAGGATCATCAAGGGGCGTAGGGCTTGCTAGCTTTTCGGGGGTTCTGATGGTCAGAGTGTTATGCTTATTATTAGCAATGATGCTGTCCGGCACATGTTCGGCTTTGGAGATTCAGCGCGTCGCTGCTTGCTCGGGTGTTGTCTTGCGATTGCGGGGTGACTTCAGGGACGGCGACTACGCTCGCTTCAAGTCTCAATTCCGCAAAACGGATGTCGTCATCGGACTTGATCTCAGCTCAGCCGGCGGTGACATTGAAGAGGGCGTACAGATCGCAAACCTAGCCCATGAAAAAAAGCTCAGTGTCTTTGTTGCCGAAGAATGTATTTCCGTTTGCGCCTTTGTCTTTTTCGCGGCGACCAAACGCTATCTTGGCCCAGATTCGAGAATTGGCGTCCATTCGATATCCAATAGTCGGGAAATCGAAGACCTCAGTTCCATGCGGCTGACACTTAAGCTAGCGAGGCTCTCGGCAAAGCTAGGTGTTCCCACATCGGCCATCGGCAAACTGGTCACCACTCGACCTTCGAATATCACCTATTTGGACGCGGCGGACCTGTCGGGTCTCGTGACCTCTGTAGGAAACCCGTTTCACTATCAGCGCCCTGAGAAGTCGAGCGGAGCAGCCGAAGAGCAGCAAAAAAGCTGTTCAGGATGAACTCACCCGCGCGGATCGCACGATGCCGACCTCATTCATACCAATCTTTGCGATCACGCGGCAGCGCACTGGTGGTCTCAAACAGCGAGGCCAGTGAGCAAGTCCCGTTCGGGTCCCGGAGGTCTCGTCTCTGCTTCGTCTCGGAAGCGCTTGGCCTCTTTGGCTAGCCGATCGGGAAAGCTCAGCGTGTTGTTGAAACGGCGACGCTGCATGGTGCTGCTCCGCATCAGTTGATGGACTAGTATGTCACTACCAACGTGGAAAGCAGTTCAAAATTGAACACCACCTGGGTCATCCCATTTGCGCACGCTCACCAGCCGCCAATCGCCAGATCATCCCCGGCAATGCTGCTTTGCAGCCATTCGCGTTCGGCGCGGTGCTTTATTGCCAGAAGCGCCCTCGACGCCAATTATGAGAGGGGCGACGGCCGCCGTTTCAGACTCGGGCCTTCGAAACCGGTTGAGCGTTCGTAGGCCGCTCAACTCCACGGCTGCGCTCGGTCCGAGACGCAATATCTTCAGAGAGGAAGTCGCTCGAGCTGCAGAGCGGCAGTCGTGATTTTTTCGCCCAATTGACCTGGAGAGGCGTGCCGCTGGCGGCGACTGCCACCACGATTCCCTCGAGGGCGATAGTAGCCATCGATACGACATCAGGCTGGCGAACGAACGACGCTTCCGCCGAAGAAAACGCGTGATGTCTGGAGGTGGCATCGCGTTCAGGACGTGGTTCTGCGGCACGCCGCCCAAGCGCGCCATTTCGACGCCCCAATGCAAGTGGTCGAGTTGGCGGATCGAATGCGCCTCAATCGAAAATGAGGACGCTGTCAGGAACGTGCCGAAATGGGGCGTTGAATGAACTCACGCGATCAGCCCCGTTATGTTTTCAGCGCAGCGGGGCTTCTCTCTCGGAGACGGGGCGCACCTGCGTTCACTTTTGGCGCCGGCGCCGATCGAACCCGGAACCTGCTCGGACGTTGACTACCTAGATCGACCTCTCCGCGGCGGGATGTCATGACGCCCCAGGACGCTGACCGTGGGGAGACGAGGATCGGCGAATGGATGCGGCCATCGAACCGAAGGTGCAGAAGCGAGGCGTCTTCCGGTTTCGAAATCTCCTTTCTGCGCTCGGGCCCGGTCTGATTACCGGCGCCGCGGACGACGATCCTTCCGGCATCGGCACCTACAGCCAGGCGGGAGCGCAGCTTGGTTTCGGCGTAGGCTGGACGATGCTGCTATCGTACCCGCTTATGACGGCGATCCAGGATATTTCGGCGCGCATCGGACGCGTGACCGGCCATGGGATCGCCGGCAACGTCTGCCGCAACTTCGGTCCTGTCTACATCTGGAGCCTCGTGCTTCTGCTATTCGTGGCAAACACGATCAACATCGCCGCCGACCTGGGCGCAATGGCCGACGCCCTCAAGCTCCTCATCGGCGGTCCCGCCATCGCCTATGTGGTGTTGTTCGGGGCCGTCTCGGTCCTCGCTCAGATCTTCTTCAATTACGACGGTTACGTAGCCGTCTTGAAGTGGCTGACGCTCAGCCTGTTTGCCTATGTAATCGCGCTCGCGACCGTGAAAGTACCCTGGGCTGAAGCGCTCAATGGCATTCTCATTCCACACGTGAGCTGGAACGCCGCATTCCTCACCACGCTCGTCGCCATCCTGGGCACGACGATATCGCCCTATCTTTTCATCTGGCAATCGGCGCAGGAAGCCGAGGAGCAGCGGATCGATGCGAATAAAAGGCCACTCAAGCAGAGCGCGTCGGACGCCCGAAAAGAATTCCGCCGGATCCGGCTCGACACGCTAATCGGCATGGCGTTCTCCAATCTGATTGCGCTGTCGATCATCCTCACGACCGCCGCGACCCTTCACGCGCAAGGCAAAACCGACATCCAGAGTTCCGCTCAAGCCGCAGAGGCGCTGAAGCCGATCGCCGGCCCACTTGCCGAACTCGTCTTTGCTCTAGGGATCATCGGCACCGGACTTCTCGCCATTCCCGTGCTCGCCGGCTCGACCGCGTACGCCGTCGGCGAGGGGCGACGCTGGAAGGTTGGCCTGTCCCGGAAGCCCAAGGAGGCGATAGCTTTCTATGCGGTGCTGGGTCTCTCCGGCCTTTGCGGTATCGGCTTGAACTTTACGCCGATCGATCCGATCAAGGCACTCTACTGGAGCGCAGTGGTTAACGGCGTCCTCGCGGCACCCGTCATGGTCATCCTGATGGTGCTGGTCCGGCGCCCGAAGGTCATGGGCAAGCTGGTCGTCACCGGCCCGCTCTACTGGTTGGGTTGGGCTTCGACCATCGCGATGGCCCTCTGCATCGTCGGCATGGTCGCCACGATGTTCATGGGCTCTTCTTCCTAAGATCCTGGCAGGGGAGCTCGCCAAGAGCGGCCGGTGGCCAACCGACCAGGCAGACACGGCGAGGAACCCAACGAGCGCCACACGCAAACGTGCCTGCGGTTCGACAGTAGCCGACCGACAATCCGGCGGCGCAACGGACAAGCGCGGCTCGATCCTGACATCGGCTTTAGCGCAGTCACTTTGCCCAGATCGAAGCCGAATGGCTTTCGTGACGACTCCACCAGGGAACCTAGCAGCGGGCTGGCGGTTTAGATCGATGGGCTAGTGCTGAGGAGATAAAAATGCGAAAAATTGTTGTTGCGGGCTGCGCGGTTGCCGCTCTGGCGATCACGAGCGCCTACGCCGCCACGATGACTATGAAGGCGGCCCCGAGCGAGAGCTGGACCGTGACCAACTATTACAAGCAGGCGGTCTATGATCCGAAAGAGAACAAGATCGGCGATATCGATGATGTTCTCATCGACAAATCCGGCAAGATCACAGGCCTCGTGGTCGGGGTCGGCGGCTTCCTGGGCGTCGGAGAGAAGGACGTCATCGTGCCTTTCAGCGCAGTGAAGACCACCAAGAAGAACGACAAATGGTGGCTAACGGCGGACGAAACCAAGGACGATCTCAAGAACGCTCCCGGGTTCAAGTACGACAAGGCGAGCACGGCCTGGGTGCCGGAGAAGAAGTAACTGCTGCCAAGAGGGATCAAAAAAGCCCCGATTGATGTCGGGGCTTTTCTTGTGCTGGCCTGGCCGAGTGCCTTCCGTATCATCATTTCATTTAGACAAGCTGGATAGACGACAGATTCGGCGTCCGACAAATGGATGCCCAACGCCAACCATCAAACGCTGGATGCGGCGCAAATCGCATCGGAATGATGCAGCGCTGGCGTGCACACAGCCGGCCGTTCAGAATGCCGGCCGCTGATCCCAGTGGATCACCGATGTCTCTTTCTTATCCTGACCATTCATTTCTCCTTGTCCGATTTTTCGCAATACCTCGCCGGTGTTCACTGGTTCAAGAGCTCGGTTTACTTTGGTGGCGGAGACGAGATTGGCACCATTTGTAAATTCCAGTTGCACCTTCAACCAGTCTATGTCCCAGAGATCCTGTCCATTCGAATCAATAAAAAAGTAAGAATCGAATCCTTGGCATTGCTGGTAGGTTGCGCTTGGCGTGTCGACGGTAACCGAGATTGCTTGGCTCTCGCCGGCCTGCATCTGGCAGTTTTCCCTGCACAACTGGCCTCTCTGCAGCGAGGCCAGTTGCGTCTGGTGGTCTCGGGTGAATACAACTAGGTTCAGCGACGGGCTTTCGCCCTTTGTGTCACTACCTGATCCGATCCATAACGTTGCTTTGCTGAGTTGGGTATTTGGATCCTGTCCTGTCAGCTTGGGGTTGCTATCTTCAGCCCACGCCGCAAACCCGAAATAAAGAAATGTCCAGATGATAACGATCGCTTTTCCGACTGACATCTCATTCTCCCTTGCATTTCCGCTGCAAGAGCTCAAACCAGAATATGTTGGAATCGTTCCTGGCTTACGGCTCGAGACGTCCACAGGGTTCGCTCCAGTGGCTTACCAGCCTACGCGTGATGGCGCCGCGGAATGCGAACAAGGTCAACCCCAGTAGCCGTGGAATAACGGTGCAGTGGAACGGCTGATGATCCCAGTCGTTGACGTGGATCATTTCAAGGAGCGCCCTCGTGCGACGATTGGCAACTATTGCGTGTACGGCGATGCTGTTGGCTTCCGGGTCCGCCTTTGCCCAAACCGATCATTCCACCGAACGAACGCCGCCCGAGGACAAGGGCCAGTTGCAGCCGCAGGGTTGGACTGGTCCGATCGATACGAAATCGGGCGGCGCGCCCGCCGAAAGTCCTCAGGGGCAAAGCCCTCCCGGAATGCAATCGGCACCCGAAGGGTCTACCAAGACAGTCGTGGCACCTGACAAATAGAATGATGCCGGGCACGCTCCAACGTGGAGCAAAGACCCGGAGCGGGACGCCTTGTTGGGCGCGCCGTCCGGCCAGCGCAACGGCAATTACCGGCACGGGTTCTATACGGCGGAACCAATCGCTGAGCGGAAAGCCACTCCTTCTTGCTCCTGGCCGGTCCGATGATTTTGGCGTTGCCGACCCTTCCTACTCCAGTGGAACGTCATAGTAGTCGTTCACAGCGCGAGCTCTTGCAGGATCTGACCAATTCCAATCATTGTCATTGCTGTACCTGGGCGCTCCCTTAAGCTGGTTTTCGGTCACACCAGTCACGTAACCACCAAGCTTGGTGTCGTATTTCAGAGATTGCCAAGGCAGCGGATAGTGATCTCCGCCAAGGCCGAACAATCCGCCGAAACTTAGCACCGCATAGGAAACCTTGCCGCTAAGCTTGTCGATCATGACCCGTTCGATCGACCCGATCTTCTGACTATCTGCGCCGTATACGGCGGTGCCTTCAACCTTGTCACTGCCGATCAGATTTGCTGTCTCCCGCGCTTCCATTGCCATATGAATCTCCACTGGATTGAACTTGCAATCCAACCTGTGGCGACTAGCAGCGTTCCTGAGTGGAAGTATTTTTATATCCTTGCACTGAGTTACAAAGTGTACACGGCGACTTTTAATCAAGGGATTGAGGTGTCTCTAAGCATTGACGGAACTTACGCCTCGACGATCACGTTATCTCCAAAACACAATATGGGAGAAAAACATGGGTCGAGGCATATTGCTGTGGTTGCTGGGCGTGCCGATTCCGGTGATCATCATTCTTTGGCTGTTCTTCGGACACTGAGGCGGTGATAGGCGATACCTTAGTGCGCCGTGTCGCTTCGGCTCATGAGCAGGATTGGCTTGATGGAAAAATAGGTCCAATCCAGGGATATGTGCTGCCTACGTCTTCTGGATGATCCAATCCGAGGTTGCGGGCCATGGAAGGCAAAGGAAACATTCAAGCAGGCGACCTGCTCGATCCAACGCCGGAATTGCCTGACGATACGCCGTTAGATCGCGTTCAATTTCCAACGAGTGTTCACGCGGCATTGGCAGCATCAGGCCTTAGAACGGTCGGAGAAATTAGGGAAAGCCCGAATAAGATGTTACTTGACCTTCAGGATCTCGGATCCGGTTCAGTCTTCTATCTTCGTGAAGCTCTGGGACTGCCATCGTGTGATGGAGTTAGGCCATCAGGAAGAAAGCCGCAGTAACCGGGCAGGAAATAGCCTTCACCATCCTTCGCGACTTTGAGCAGGCGCGGGGCGACCTCGTTGGCAAGGCGGTGGTGTTATCGGACGGGAAGGCTGGGACGATCAAGAGAGTCTTCCTGGATGAGCTGCACGGCTTGCGGATCTCAATCGCGGGCCATAAAGGCAGATGGCCTATCTCTACAGTCAAATTCTCGGAGGGCTAACGGCATGATGCATTCCTTGATGATGTTGGCGCTGGAAACCAACCATGTGGTTGGGCTCCGTTTGATGAAGCTGATGCGGGGCGGCAAAAAAGCACGGCGAGAAAGCCAGCTAATGATCAACGAAAAAATAGATGCAGCGTTCAAGGCAGGCGCAAGCATTATGGCTGGCGCATCGGCAGACAAAGTTGTTCAGGGATATCGGCGTCGAGTGGCTGCAAATGCGAAGAGGCTGAGCCCGCGCTGGGCTGTGCCGAGGCGAAAGCGGCGCAAACGCAAATAGCGTCGATTAGTGGCGTGGCTTAGGGGCTGACGGCTAGCCAAAAAAACCAACGCGCACGCAAGAACCTAGCCAAAAACTGGGCGTAAGTGCAACCTGGAGCAGGCGGATGATCCCGGTTATGACGATCTGCGGGCGCACCGACAGTTGTGACGATCCCGCGATGAAATGGGCTGTGAAGATTGGTTGTCGTGTCATCTGATACGTGCAGTAGAACGGCCCCGGCACGGGGGCACCGAGGCCGTCAACCTCTGGGAGGGAGGTTTACTCCCCGGAGCCTGGATTGTTTGTGGCAATCCGGAAAGCAAAGAGTCTAGCTTGCTCGGCCAGTATCGTTCCCTTCAAAGCACCAACTTAATGTGAGCTACCGTCTGCGCACTGGTGTAAGGGACGTGGCCCATGTTCTTGCATTGAACTGGCGCACGGCCCCGCTGAACGTTACTGGCACAGCAGGCGGGGCCGTGACTGAGCCACCGGGCAATATGGTGGCCTTGCCGTCCAACACCGACGTTTGTAGATGGTTCCTATTAGTAGCCGAGCGACCTCTTTCCCCAGCCGGGATGCGTGCCACCGACTGGGCAATCATTAATGGTGCTTGTCCAGAATTGCGGGGGACTGAGTGGGAAAGCAAACCGGAGTTTTGTCCTACGCTTTCGCACGTCGTTCAGCCTGAAATCGTATTGCCCGGCACGGAAGGCTTGAACCGGACGATCATGAGAGCTGAAACGGGGCCGCTGATACACCAAACGCAACTACGAACCAGACAATCAGAGTTGCATCGTCGCGGTCCGCGAGGGTCGCCTGAACGCTCCCGGCCTAACGAGTCGAGCGTGTGACCCGCACGTAGTGGCCTCCTACGAGCTGCCTTGCCAGCTATTTGGCCAAGGACAAGCTAATCCTTGTCACGACAGTGTCCCATTGGCGGTCTTCCTCCGACGGATAATTGATCAGCACACAGTTCATAAAACCTCGTGCCTGGTTGCAGCGATTGTACCAGGTCCGACCATTTCGAATGCTGGAAACGGCGAAGAACTTGGGAGTGATCCTTTTGTACTGTATGCGAGCCGGCGGTTGCATCTTCTCCAGGAAGACTGCAGGCGTATCATTCTCAGGATTAGGCACAGACTTGATCGTCAAATCTGCTCGATGATCACGAGTAAAGAATTTGCGGCCGCTTCCTTCATCGGTTGCACCGGCGTCCTTGGTGAAGATTGACACTGGAACATCGACACTGAGCTCCGTGTCAGGGATAGTGAATTTTCGCCATTCCTCGCCGTGGGCCGAAGTGCTTCCGGCAGGCATTGCGTAAGAAAGTATGATGGCGAGAGTCAAAGCAGCCTTAAAGTGCGATCTGATCATCGAGACCTTCATCTCTGCTCCCACGTCAAGGAGCGTAGCGACTGATGCCTAGTTTCCAAAGAAGCCACCCGGCCGACGGTGATCTTCATCGAAATCAAGGGCCATGATCCCCGGCTGCCGCTCCTGCGGACGGGCCTCTTGCTGTTGTTGGTCTCGCTGCTGTTTGAGACGAGCCGCATCGCGCCCCGCCTTTCTCTCAGCGAAGCGTCTACCGCTCTCACGGTCCGCGTATTCAGCCCTTCGCCGTTCTGCGCGTTCAGACTGTTCAGCTTTCGCAGCCGCGGCTTGCATCTCCTTGGCCGGCAGGTTTTGCGCCTGTGCCGGCTGCTTCGAAGTCGCTGCAGGCTCTGGAGCCGCCGCGGGCTGCACAGGTGCGGGCGCAGCTTCCGTTGTCGTAGGCAGAACAACCCTGGCAGGCTGCAAACGATCGGCGGCGGTTGCTTTGTTCTGTGGAAGGGAATCGATCGCCGTGCTCGCCAACATCAGCCCACCACTAAAGCCGGCGCCCAGAAGCAGAACGGTTGTTCCCATTCCTGCGAAAAATATGCGTGCGTCAGACATTGGCCGCTCTCCCACTGAGGAATGAACGCTGGATATCGTGTTTAGTTTCGAATGGTGAAAAACAGGCTGCATCATGCCCGGGGAGGGACTTCAGATGAGCGCAGAACACGCCTAAGCGTTCCATCCGTCTGCCGGTACTGCCGCTTTGGCGCTCCCAGCAGCAAGGCCGCCGCTACCTCCTGTGTATGCGTACGCCGGTCTGGTTTGGCGTCCCGGATGGGTTCATCGACACTTCCACGGCGGTTGGTAAGAGCCAAGGAACGGCCCAACTAGGACGTTGCTCAAATCTCTCAGTTGAGGAGGAGGAGGCTCGCTATGGATCGCGAGCACGTGAAGGGAGCCGCAGACAGAGCCAAGGGCGCCGTAAAACAGGGCGCTGGCAAGCTCACCGGCGACAAGAAAATGGAACGCGAAGCCGACAAGGCAAAAGGTGGCGCGCACAAGGCGGCTGGCAACGTCAAAGATGCCGCGCGCAATGCCGCCGATAGCCTCAAAAGTAAGTGCGGAATGGATCGAGCCTGTCGAGCTGACTCTAAGCCTCGCAGGTAATTCGTCTCCCCCGACAGATGCTCGCAATCTTTCACCGATCTCTCCGGGTGATTGCACGGCTGAACGCAGCGACCGTCTCCCGGACCACAGGGCTTGGGACCCCGCCGGCGCGCTGTCGGGTTTCAATGTCCGCGTGTAAGCATGTTTTTCGGGATAGAGTAGGTCGTCCCGCCTGAACCGATCAGCTTGAACAACGCTCGCTCTCTTTCCTGCTTAGCCACGTTACGGCTTCTTTGCCAACCTATCCTTAAGGGCTGACCGGCGGCGTCGCAGACGCGCCATTCCCATTCAGTGGGACTACCGCCACATTCCGTGATGATCAGTTTCGACATGATTGTGTTTTTCGAGCGTAAAAGATGAACAATCCAACTGAGATCGCATTTTATGACGCTTCGGTGAATCAGCCTTGATTTGACGCAAGGCGAGTGGAACAGCCGCCTTCGGAGGGATCGCCACACCATGAGAAGAGCGATGTTATCTGTCCCGATCGCAAGCCCGGTTATCGACGGATCTAACTGGTATCAAAGATCGGCGACCGAGGCGGCTACCGCTAAACCGTTTCCCGCTCAAGCCGCTCTCAAACACCCGGCCGCAAAAACGCACCGGGTGACTCTCCTAAGCCCTGCTAAAGCGGCTCGACTAAGCTGCCCCCTAGCGGTGGATATCTTGGAAAACTTTAGCGTTTCAAAAAAAATCAATTGACTTTCCTCTAGGGGAGGCGGTGGGCTTGTCCATGACCCAACGACCGAGCGAACTCGCAGAGCGCATTTCCAACCTGCGCAAGCCGACCGACAGAATCATGCGTGAAACGTTCAGGCTGCCGGTCGAAGGGGCTCGCGTTATGGCTCGCGAGATTATCAGACAGGCTCCGCGTGACGGTTACATAGCCGTTGTCGAGCAATGGCGGCCATTACCCAACGGGCAAATTGAACTCACGACGCGCCGTTTGCGCGCGGCAGAGTAAACTTGATCACTGATCCCGCGGCAGCTTGCCGTTTCACTCGATGGTGCTTTAGCTGGTCAGCCGCTCTGCGATGCACACGATATCTGAGCTCGGCCTCTGTATTCGACAACGACGGATATTCGATATTGACGGCCAAGGCCGCGATCGTGCGCTCCTCCGGTGATCAATCGAAATTGGGGCATTTAGCGTCGATGCCGGCCGTGGGCGCACCGAACCCCAAATTCAGTCGCGTGGAAATGGTTCCCGCAAGCGATTGTTTTGAATTGTAATCTCCCGGATAGCCCGCTCTCCATTCAGGAACTTTGGGTGATCCATGCTGTTCTTTGAGGTGTGGGCGCGGGTTTCATCAGCTTAGGAACGGATCATGAAGTACCTATTAGCAATAGCCGCGGCGGCAAGCATATGCGCCGCAATGCCCGCAAGCGCGGAAGACGTCGGTGTCGGCGTTGGAGTTGGCCCGGCCGGAGCTGGGGTGACGGTGGGTCAGGATCACCGCGACCGAGATCGCGATCGAACCGTGATCAAGGAGCGCGAGCGCGAACCACGCGATACAACGATCATCAAGGAGCGAGAGAGGGAACCTGATCACAAGGTCATCATCGACCGCGACCGCAACTAATAGCGATCAAGCTTTCATCTCAAGATGACCCGCTCGATATAAATATCGGGCGGGTTGTCGCTGGCTAAATCATGATTCGATTAAGTGGAATCGCATCATGTCTCATCCCTTGTTTGAGCAATGATCTCCGCGCAAGCGCGTTTTGTCGCGCGAGGCAAAACCGGCATCGCAAGCCGCTGCCGGGGAACCAGACATCCCCTCTTGCATTCAATTCACATGGGCTTTTGACGGAGGCAACAATGGGAGGAGGACTTCTGCCCATTCCGATAATCATTCTGTTGTGGCTGTTCTTCGGGCACTGAACGGTTGATGGCCGTTGAGGTACCAACTGATTTTCCACAGTTCACAAGAGCGACTGCGTAGTCATCGATCATCATCGTCACCGAGATGTGGGCCCCGACTTCAGGTCTGATCTTGCGCACAGATAACATTCGACGGCTGCAGGAAGAGACACGGCCTTCAATATATTCACCCGTCGCGGCAACGAAATCCGACAGCTAACTCCAAAAGGACAGCGGCCACGTGGTCCATCAACGCGGACGGATTTCGGAGGACGAGGTCGTGGTTCTCGCGGGCTATTTCCGACTTCTGACCCAAGTAGAGCGGTGTCCCACGACGGCGGCCGAAGAGCGCGCCGCATCCGTGCGCGGGCAAGGATGGCCGGAGGCGATCTCGTAGTTGCCTCCGGTTGCGGATGCGAGCGGAACGCAATTACTTTGCGCACGTTGTTCACACGGACGCACGATCTCGCGCGATTCGAATGCATGTTATCGAAGTTATGCGAGGCATCTTGGACGCTCCAGTTCTTGATCGCGCGGCGCGGTACCCAATCTGGCAGTTGCACTCGTACTTTCTTCGTTCGTGAGCCCCCGAGTGGTCAGAATTGCGCAAAAGGACGATGACTTGGTGGACGCCGGCGCTGCCCTGAAGCTGGGAGCAACTTCTGCGCCCGATGACTCGGCACCCGAGCAGGTCGAGATGCCGCTTCCGTCCGATCTCCGCACTGCCTTCGAGGGTGGCCTGTTTCTCCTTGCCTTGCTCGCGGCCCTCTACGCAACGCGAGAGATCGTCTTGCCGGTGGTTCTTGCCTTCGTCCTCAGGCTTGTGCTGCAGCCGGCCGTCCGGTTGCTCGAGCGGCTTCGTGTGCCGGGAGTCCTCAGCGCGCTTCTGCTGATCGCCATATTGCTTGGCGCTGTGGTTACCCTCGGGACGGCATTGTACGGGCCGGCTGCCTCATGGGCAGCAAAACTGCCGGAGGGCATCCCCCGCTTGCAGGAACATCTTCGATTCCTGCGGGCGCCGATCGAAGCAGTTCACAACTTTCTGCAGCTGGCTGAGGGCTACGTCACGGGCCAACCGCAGCCCGCTGGCTCAGGCACGCAGCCAGCGACCGACGGTAGTGTGTGGATCGCCTTGTTCGCAGGATCGCGCACCCTTGTCGCCGGCCTTCTCGAGATGGTTCTGGTGTTATTTTTTCTCCTTATTGCGGGCGACACGTTCTTGCGCCGCCTGGTGGAGATTTTGCCGCGCTTCAGCGACAAGCGTCAGGCAATTGAAATGTTGCTCCATATCGAACAGGACATCTCCGCCTATCTCGTTACAGTAACGATCATGAATGCGTGCGTGGGGCTCGCGACGGCCCTCGTCATGTGGCTCTGCGGAGTCGGCGATCCCATCTTGTGGGGAGCAGTCGCATTCCTGCTCAATTATATTCCAATCCTTGGGCCAATGCTCGGAATAGTGATATTTGCGCTCGCCGGCTTGCTGACGTCACAGACTTTCTGGCTCGCCTTGCTCCCGGCGGTGCAATATTTGGCAATCCATCTTGTTGAAGGCGAGACGATTACGCCCATGTTGTTGTCGCGGCGCTTTACGCTCAATCCCGTGCTCGTCGTCCTGTCGCTCATTTTTTGGTACTGGATGTGGGGCGCCCTGGGCGCAATTCTGGCCGTCCCCATGCTCGCGGTGACGAAGATCATTTGCGACCGGATCCAGATGCTGGCAGCCGTAGGCCACTTCCTGGAGGGATGAATTCCAGCTGTTTCCTCCTTCTTGGCGTTGAGGCCGGTAGGACGCGGCATCACCAGCGACAATCGCTCATCTGGTCGCCATTTCCGGCCGTGCAGCGCCGACTGACTGGTGTCTCCTGTATCGGGGCGGAATTGGAAGTTTTTCGTGGCCGATCCGTACCAGATGAATTCCAAAATCGCGAGGGCGATATGCGAGGCCCGTGGAGATCATCCAGACCAGCGGATGGACCCCGAGGAAGCTAAGCAGATTGCAAAATGCATTGTCTTGGCGCAACGGATGCCGGCCTTAAGATCGTGCCCGCGGATAAGAGATGACCAGTGCGTAGTGACCGCGGCACGAGGCCGCCCCGAAAAATTTCCTGCTTTACCCGCTCGCGACGGAAGTGCGACCCACATGCCGTGATGCAGAGCGTCGATGATAACTGCTTTGCGCGAAGCGAGAAACGACGGGTCGTTCCGACTTCGTGACGTACCGCTGTCCCGTCTGCAAGCGGTCCGAAAGGTTCATGGTCGAGAGCCGTAACAGACGGCCGGCCAACATCGTCGATAACTGCAATTCTTGCTCGGCTGCGCGTTCGTGAAAAGGGCCGCGGGGCTAAAATCCACGCCAGGCGGGCTCAAAATTTTTACGAAATGAACATAGCGCCGCCCCGGCGGATCACGACGCTAGACCGCGCCGTTAGCGATGTGGAATCTAAAAGCGCCGTTCCAACTTGAGGAACAGCAGTAGATGTTGCGAGGTCAACACTTTCTCGGTTCACTTTGTAACACGGCCAGGGGAATTTAAGTCGGAACGCTGATAGTCGTCGCACGTTGTCCTATTCACAAGAAGTGAACGAGTGAGCGATGGATCGAGAACACGTAAAAGGATTTGCGGAGAAAACCAAGGGCGCCATTAAAGAAGGTGCCGGCAAGATCAGCGGCGACAAGGAAATGCAGCGCGAAGGCAAGGCCGACAAGGCCAAGGGTGATGTACACGAGGCCGCGGGCGATGTGAAGGATGCCGCCCGCAACGTAGCCGACAGCATGAAGAAGTAGAGAACGCAAGAGCGAAACGTAGACTGGCCGCCCGAAGGGGCGGTCTTTTCTTTGGCTGTCGGGCGCACCAAGAAACATCGCCCCTGGCGATTGATTAAACGGGGTTAGCGGAACCCTGCGAACAAGTGGATCTTAGAAAGCGAACAGAGAGATGCGGCGATCGTTTCTGACAAGCGGCTGGTCCGACCTTGGCTCACGCGCGAACCTGGCAAGGTTGGGTCGCGCGCGTCCGTTTGCACTTTTCCCGTCCGGCAAAGGAACGGATGTCTTTTCGAGGTGTTCGCCCAAGACAGTCATCCGACAAAACATCCCTGGAGGTAGTATGGCTAAGGATAAGGAACTCAAGGACCTCTTTCTCGACACTCTGAAAGACATCTATTTTGCGGAGAAGAAGATTCTTTCCTCGCTTCCGAAGATGGCCAAGGCGGCTCAATCGGACAAGCTTCGGGCGGCCTTCGAAAAGCACGAGGGCGAGACAGACGGGCAGGTCGAACGCCTGGAGCAAGTTTTCGCTTCGATCGGCGAAAGTCCGAAAGGAAAGACTTGCGATGCCATCGTGGGCATTCTCGACGAGGGCAAGGAAATCATGGACGAGTACAAGGGCATGCCCGCCCTCGACGCTGGCCTGCTCGCAGCGGCGCAGGCGGTGGAACATTATGAGATTTCGCGATACGGCACGTTGAAATGCTGGGCCAAAGAACTCGGCTATAACGAAGCCGTCAAGCTTCTCGACGCGACACTCAAGGAAGAGAAGAACACCGACAGTACGCTGAGCCAGCTCGCCGAGTCCGATGTAAATGTCCACGCGGAATCCGCCCAGGCTGCATAGAACGGAAAGATCGCTTGCAACGGCCCCGGATCCCGTTCCGGGGCCGCTGTTTCTAGATCTAATCCGGACTTCCAACCTCACTGGCGCATGGTGATGTGCTGCGCTCGTTGTCAGCCTATTCAAACCGGTTCAGCGTTGGCATTCACTATCAGCGACTCATCCTATTTTCTCGTCCCGCTTGAACCCCGTGCATATTAAGGTCAGGGCCCGGTCGATCATCTGCTCGGCATAGGCGACAACGTGCCGCTCGAGGCTCTGCATGACGTTATGTTCGATGCCGCAGTGGCCGCCAACGGTTGGGACGTCCCTCAAACCGGTTACTATGACCGTTGACGCCGTCGCCCGATCTTCCTTCGGGCAACGATCTTGAATGCCCTCGTCGGGCAATTCCCAGCGGCGCAGCCCTGCCGTCGCTGGTAATGAGTTGGGAGCTAAGCCTGTTTGCGGGTCGCCGCCGCCGACTTCGTTGGATTGGACGGCACCTGCGCGTCGTAGACAAGGCCGCAAGACGCGCATCGCAGGGTGAGGTATTCGATGCCGGGCCGAAGTACGATAGTGTTCTGTAGCGTTGATCGTGATCGACAGCGCGGACAGCGCACGCGGCTCGGGGCAATCTTGCTCAAGTCTGCCATCATTTAACCTGATTACTTTCTGCCGCTGATTCTCGCCGAGTTGGACTTCTTGCTTTCGAATAAATGCTCAAGCGGCTCCTTAGAGAGATTGATCGGCGATACGTCCTGTGGCTTTTGTAGTCCAACTTTCCGCTTCTGGTCCCGCTACAGCAATTCAACGTGGTGACCGTGGGATGGTTTCGTTGCCCGGGGCGAGTACGACGGAATTAGAAACGGATCCTGTCCTGGTCAGGACAGCTGGGTTGACGAACCAAGGCTGCCCGCTTGGACAGCTTCGGCCGCGGCAACTCAGGGAAGGTCTCACGGATGTCTGCCCACGCTCGACATCCGTGGAATGGCGGGCCGCCCGCGCGCGGTTTTCCCTCGCGACAAACGCGAAAACGCGTTTGTGCAGAGATCATGCTCAGACAAAGAGATGAGATCATGATGCCATTCCACTTATCGAATCATGATCTAGAGGGCTATTGCTACGAACACGAATGTCCCAATAAGGACAATCACTCCCACGACAATGACAGTAAGGAAAAATCTCGCCATTCCAGCCAACACCGGCATGGCTCATTTGTTTCGTTGCGCGGGCGGCTGCAGACCTGGCGATCATAGCCACCGATCGATGGTAGAAGCGGTCAGTGTCGACGGCCGGTCGCTCGTCGCTGAACTTCCGCAGTATTTCGACGATGCGTCGACTTAAGCCGGCCGCAACGGAAGTGAATGCTCAAGGAAGAATCGCATCATTTCCCTCGTGGCATCGGGTCCCTGCGGATCAGTGTAAGAACCGGCAGGGCTACCTCCGGACCAAGCGTGTCCAGCTCCATGGATATTCCAGTGCTCAAATATTCCGCGCCCGGTTGCGTCGGTAAGGATCGTACGGGTGTAGGCATGCCCTCCGGGTACCCACCCTCGATGCACTTTCTTTTGCGTGCTCGTCATTCTCACAGCCTGCCCGAGAACGTCGTCGCCGTTGCTCGGATGCACCGTCATGTCGCGATCGCCATGAAAAACAATGGTCGGGACAGTCGGCCGTTCGGTCAGATTTAGCCTGTTACGATCCGCCAAACTTCCTTGTCGCATCGCGACAAACGCAGAGGGAAGGTCATTGGCGGCACCACAGGCGAGACCGGAGTGTACGCCGATTGCCGCGTAAAGATCGGGGTACGTTGCGCCCATGATAGCAGCCGCGGCCGCTCCGGCCGACAATCCACCAACGTAGACGCGGTTCGGGTCAACCGAATAGTCGCGCATGATCTGGCGGGTAATGCCCGCGATAAGCGAAGGCTCGCCCGCGCCCCTATGCTGGTCAGCTGTGCGAAACCAGTTCCAGCATTTCGCCTGGTTTGCCTCGCTGCGCTGGGCGGGATAGACCACAAAGCAGGTTTGTTCTTCTGCGATAAAGTTCATCCTCGTGCCGGCGGCGAAATCGTCGGGCGACTGTGTGCAGCCGTGTAGCATGACGACCAAAGGAAGCGGTTGCTGCTGATAACGGCTGGGAATGAACAGCCTGTAGGTGCGGCTTCCCGCCGGATTGCTGTAGGTACTCGCAGTGAACTTTGTGCCCTCGGGCATGATGTCCGAGGTGGACGGCGGCGCGCGCTTAATCAGACCACGGTGTCCGAACCCAAAGCGTTCATTTTTGCGATTGAGCAACGAACGATGGATGCGTGGTTGAGCGGATGTTGTCCGCGCCAAGTGCGAACTGTCTGTCTCCTCAACAGTAGTGGCCTTCGCGTCAATGGTTGGCGGCTCGCGTCCTGTAAGAGCGGGGCGGCCGGCACGCAGTGCCGCGTCTGGCGCGCTCTCCCCGCGAAGCATGCGCTGAAGGAGTGCCGTTGCCTCGACGAGTTGGCCAGCGCGCGTGAGGCGTGTGGCTTCGCGAACGATGTCCTGTTTCAGCATCACCTGTCACCTCATCCTGTCTGCTAGAGCGGCCTTGACCGCCGGGCTGGCATGCAAAGCTCCCAGCACGGCGACTGAGGCAATTGTGGCGCGAGCAAGCGCGGGCGTGACGTCTTCGGCGATACTGGCAAGGCCGAGAACGTTGATGTGCAGCATCTCACCGGCGCGCCGCACCGCTTCGAGATCCTTGCGGCTATAGTTCCGGAGTCCGAGATCCAGGCTTTTTCGGGCCGTGGATTGCTTGACTACGTCCACGTGACGCTCGAGTTGGTTACGGATTGCGGTTCGGATGAAATCGGTTCGGTTCGAGTAGAACCCTTCCTGCACCATTAGATCGATGTGACCGAGATCGACGAAACCGAGATTGATCGTGATCTTCTCCGTCTCGGGAGGCTTTGGTCGGAATTCGCGAATATTGTCTGCCAATGCTTTTACCATCCATGCACCATCCGTCTGGATGGCATATGGATGTCAAAGGAGGTTTGTCAAGGAGGTGCCCGAGTCAGCGACCGCAAGTGCGCGGCCCACTGCAATTCAATTTCCGGCTCGCCGAATAAAAAGAAGGCCGCAGATCATCTGCGGCCTTTCAGAATTATCTTTGAACCTTCTTCGCTATCCAGCTTGAGAATCACCAGCCCGGACCGGCTCCAAACCCGATGCCCACGCCACCCGGTCCGACACCAATTCCGACGCTGGGTCCACCGTTGTAATACCCCCCGTCGTAGTATCCGCGGCGTTCGATGTAACGCTCTCGCGGCGCATAATTATAACCTTCGCCGTATCCCTCCCGAATGATGACGCGGCCACCGCCACTGCGGTAGCAGCGGCCAAATTCGTCGCAGACCAATCGAACATTTTCGATACCGTTGTTCGGAAGCAGCAATGGGCCGGTCGAAAGCGGCGCGGCGCCTGCTGCGGACGCGAACATTGCGCCAGCGCCGATAGCGAGGGAGATAACTGCATTTCTCATGGCTCAACTCCTTCAGGTGTGAAGTCTACCAATCCGACCGATCTCCTAATGTTCCCGACTGATAAGATGAAGCACTCTGGGAAGCGGAACTCTGCAGGCATGGTCCCGGGCAGTTCTGCAACCGCCGCAACCTCGACCTCACCTTCCAAAGTCTCCTTCACCGACAACGACCGCGACGTCGTGCGCAAGCGATCATGATGCGATTAAGTGGAATCGCATTATGATCTCATCTCTTTGTTTGAGCATGATCTCCGCGCAAACGCGTTTTCGCGTTTGTCGCGAGGCAAAACCGGTTTCCACTTTGCGCTAACGCCGCCTCCGGGTCCGGATCATGCTCTAGCAGCTTCCCTTCAGTCTGCGACCTCGCGCCGGGCGCATTTGTCACAGCGATGCTCTTCACCGTCGGAAAGTCGCTCATCGGAACATATCTCGGTCGCGCCTCGCCCAGTCGCCCTGCGGCGCCACCGGCGCGCTGATAGTTCTAATGTTCCGCTACTACTCCGCGCAAATCTTCCTGTTCGGTACCGAGCTTGCAAAAGCCATCGCCAACCAGCTCGCACCCGCCGATACCCAAGGCCGCGAGGAACGATTCACCAAAGCATGAGTTCGTTCTCATACAAGTATCGATAGGGTGACGACCATGGCGCGATCCGTTGAGGAATTGAGACGAGAGTCCGAACAGAGCCGCGCGCAGCTATCGGCGACCGTCGATCAGCTGAAGGAGCGGATCACCGATACCGCGGAAGACATTCGCTACAAGGTCTCGCCGGAAGGCATCAAGTCGGAAGTGTCCGATTTCGTCAGTCGCAAAACCCAGGGCTGGCTTGAGGCCCTAAAGCAACAAGCCATGGAAAACCCGATGCAGGCGATCGCCGCGGGAACCGCCGTCGCGGTGCCCGCGCTGCGGTTGGCACGGGGCTTTCCTCTCCCCGTCCTGATGATCGGCGCCGGCCTCGCTCTGAGTTCGAAGACCGTGCGCACCCGCGCGGCGGATGCGGCTGCTCCGACCATCGAAAAGGCCCAGGAAATGGCAGGGCAAGCCGCGGAGCGCGTCCAATCCTTCGGCGAGGATGCGGCAGATGCGGTGGCCGCGACCGGGCGCCGGGCCGCCGACATGGCGAACAAAGCGCAAGCCAGGGCGACCGGAATTGCGGCCGACCTGACGGAACGGGCGGCCCAGACCACCGACAAGGTCAAGGCCGGCATGGATGCAGCCTCGGGAACCGCGAAAGACACGATCGAGCATGCCCGTTCAACCGTACGCGACAAGGCAGCTGGCGCACCGGAAACCGCACGTCAGATGATCCGAGATAATGCCGCGCTGATCGGTGGTTTGGGGGTCGCGATCGGCGCGATCATCGCAGCTTCGCTTCCCGACACCAGGGCGGAAGGCGCCCTTATGGGCAACGCGAGCGATGGTGTGAGGCGCGCAGCGGGCAAAGCAGCCCAGTCCGGATTCGAGACGGCCAAGGACGCAGTACTGTCTGCCACCGATGCCGGCGCGAAAAGCGTTTCCGATGCGGATCTCGGCAAACACGCCAGCCGCATGACTCAGGAAATGGCGGACAGACTCCAAGAAGCTGCCGACGACGTCGTGGCGACGGCCTTCGAGCCTTCGCGAAATCCGAATAGCTGAGAGAGGCCGTTATGACCGACTTTGACCCGCATACCCAGAACAAGAGTTCTTCTCAATACCAAGATCCGAACCGGTCTCAGAACCTGAAAGAACAGGTGGCCGATGCCGGCGCAGAAGTAAAGCAGCGCGCGGGCGATGCGCTGCGGGCATCTGCGGATGTCGCACGTGATAAACTCAAGGAGGCGGCCGACGCCGCCAAGGACGTGGCAACGGGAGCCGCCGATCATTTCCAGGATAAGGCCCGCGAACAACAGCGCTCCGGAGCGGATTTCGTAAGCCGCTTTGCCGGCGACATCCGGGACGCGGCCCGTGCGTTCGAAAGCGACGCGCCTTTTGCTGCCCGCGGCATCAAGTCCGCCGCTGAATATGTGGAAGATTCGGCCGAGAAGATCCGCAACGGAACCTTCCGTGACCTCGTCGACGGCGCAACGGACTTTGCAAAGCGGCAGCCCGCGGCTTTCCTCGGACTGTCAGTGCTTGCCGGTTTCGCGGCGGTCCGTTTCCTGAAGGCGTCGGGAAATCAGGCTTCATCCTCACAAGGTAATGATGCGCTATGAGCACCCAATCCGATCTTCGGGCCATCTCGGGCCTTTTGGGCGACGCGCTGTCGCAGTTCGCTAAGCTCTTTCAGAATGAGGTCGATCTCGCCAAGGCTGAGCTGGGCGACAAGGTTCAGCAGGTCGGCGGAGC
>Ga0210403_10001623_pt1 | contig 21110 bp, 19 predicted proteins | sample IncBWC19MmetaG_FD_150863 | JGI IMG/M metagenome (GOLD analysis project Ga0210403, IMG submission 150863) | Forest soil microbial communities from Barre Woods Harvard Forest LTER site, Petersham, Massachusetts, United States - Inc-BW-C-19-M | ecosystem: Environmental > Terrestrial > Soil >... | reverse complement strand
GGTCTGGACGCTCCTGATCGAGCGCGCGGCGAGTTTCGATCCGGCCCTGCTCAACGTCGCGTTCGTGTTCCTGCTGCTTGGCTACGGCACCAAGGTCGGGCTTGCGCCGCTGCATGCCTGGCTGCCTGACGCGCATGCCGAAGGTCCTACGCCGATATCGGCGGTGCTATCGGGGCTGCTGCTGAACGTCGCGCTCTATGCACTGTTGCGCTTCAAGATATTGCTGGCCGCAAATCCGGCGTCTCTTGCTCCGGGCACGTTGATGGTGACGACGGGCCTGGTTTCGGTGTTGTTCGCCGCCTTCATGCTCTACCGCCGCCGCGACATCAAACGCCTGTTCGCCTATTCCTCAATCGAGCACATGGGCATCATCGTGTTCGCGTTCGGCATGGGCGGCCCGCTCGCCAATTTCGCCGGGTTGTTGCACATGGTGATGCACAGCCTCACCAAGTCGGCGATCTTCTACGCCGTCGGGCATATTTCGCAGATCAAGGGCACACAGCGAATCTCCAGGATCCGAGGCCTGACGGTAACGCATCCGGTGCTCGGCTGGGGCCTGGTCGTGGGCGTCGTCGCGATCACCGGCCTGCCGCCGCTAGGCATTTTTATGAGCGAATTTCTGGTCGTCAGTTCCACCTTTGCCCGTGCCCCCATGCTGGCGGTCGTGCTGGTGTTCGGACTTCTCCTGGCCTTCGGCGCATTGACCTTGCGCCTGACCAGTGTCGCTTTCGGCAAGCCGCGCGGCAGCACGGCTAAGGTGCACGCTTCCTACGTGCCGATGTTTGCCCATCTCTCCCTGGTTCTGATCGCCGGCATCTATCTTCCCGCGCCGCTCGTCGCCTGGTTTCAGCACGTAGCCCGCCTTCTTGGATAGGATCAACACGATATGGCCTCGCTGATCGATCGGATACTGGATGGCCGCGAGATCCTGCACCGCAGGCCTTGGCCGCGCGCCGTGGTCGGCGCCCACCTTTGGAGATTTGTGGCAGGCGAGCTGGCGCAAGGACGGCTGAGTTTGCTCGGCTTCTGGGGCGACCCCTCCATGGTGCACATGGCGATCATGGATGAAGCCGCCGCCGACGTCGCCATCGTCAGCCTGGATTGCCCCGATCACGCTTATGCCTCGATCGGAAGGCTTCACCCGCCGGCGCTTAGACTGGAGCGGACCGCGAACGATCTGTTCGGGTTATCAGCGCAAGGCTCGCCCGATAGCCGCCCCTGGCTCGATCACAACAAATGGGGAGTGCGCTTTCCGCTGGGCAATCGCATCGACGCGCTGCCAAACGCCGCGCCCTATCGCTTCCTGCCCGTGGATGGCGACGGAACGCACCAGATTGCAGTCGGCCCCGTCCACGCCGGCATCATAGAACCCGGACATTTCCGCTTTACGGCAAGCGGGGAGACCGTGGTCCGGCTGGAGCAGCGGCTCGGCTATACGCACAAGGGCGTCGAAGGGCTGATGTCGGGCGCCACGATCGAGCGGGCCGTGCAACTCGCCGGGCGCGTGTCGGGTGACAGTACCGTTGCCTATGCCTTTGCATTTTCGAGGGCCGCGGAAGCCGCGCTTGAGCTTGCCGTGCCCGAGCGCGCGGTGTTTCTGCGCGCCCTGCTTGCCGAACTGGAGCGACTGGCCAACCATCTCGGCGACATCGGCGCCATCTGCAACGATGCCTCCTTTGTCCTGATGCACGCTCATTGCAGCGTGTTGCGTGAGAGCGTGCTGCGCGCCGCCAACGCCGCATTCGGTCATCGGCTGATGCGTGATGTCATTGTTCCGGGCGGCGTGACCCGCGACCTGACAAATGAGGCGAGAGAAATCATCCGGACGACGCTGGACAACATACGCCGGCGCTTTCCTAGCCTGGTCGAACTCTACGACAACACCGCCTCGCTGCAGGATCGCACCGTCGATACCGGCGTGCTGAAGCCCGCACTGGCCAGACAATACGCCGCCGGCGGCTATACCGGCCGCGCGTCCGGCCGCACCTTCGACGCCCGACGCACGTTGGCCTATCCACCCTATGACCGCTTGCGCTTCGAGGTGCCGACGCTGAACGAGGGTGACGTCAATGCGCGGGTCTGGATCAGGGTGCGCGAGGTCGAGCAGTCGCTTTTGCTGATCGATCAGATTCTGACGGGCCTCCCCGAAGGCCCGTCGCGAGCCGATGTTCCGGAGCGGTCCGAGGCGGCCGAAGGCATGGCCATCGTCGAGGGATTTCGTGGCGACGTCCTGGTCTGGCTCCGCCTGCGCGGCGGCCTGATCGAACGATGCCACCTGCGTGATCCCTCGTGGTTTCAATGGCCGCTGCTCGAGGCGGCGATCGAGGGCAACATTGTTGCCGACTTCCCCCTCTGCAACAAGTCGTTCAACTGCTCTTACTCGGGCCAGGATGTCTAGGAACATGACTGAGAAACTGTCATTGCGAGCGAAGTGGACGAAGCAAAGCTGGATTGCTTCTTCGCTTCGCTCGCAATGACGTCTGAGGATAGCAACACATGCGCCGACTGCTGTTTGAAAGCCTGTTTCGCCGGCCGTTCACCGAGCAGGCGCCGTCGCCGGATGAGGCCGGGCTCACCGAACTCGCTGAAGTGGTGGGCCAGGCGGCGCGGCGGCGACTTGGCCGCAGCCTGTCGATCCGCGAGGTCGACGCCGGCTCCTGCAACGCCTGCGAACTCGAGATCCACGCGATCAACAACGCCTATTACGACGCCGAGCGTTTCGGCCTGCGGTTCGTCGCCTCGCCGCGCCATGCCGACGTGCTTGTCGTGACCGGCCCGGTCACCAAAAACATGCGCGACGCGCTGGAACGCACCTATCATGCGACGCCCGATCCCAAATGGGTGGTCGCGATCGGCGATTGCGCGCGCGATGGCGGCTGCTTCGCCGGCAGCTATGCGGTGGTCGGCGGCGTCTCCGAGGTGATCCCGGTCGACCTTCACATCCCCGGCTGCCCGCCGACGCCGATGGCCATACTGCGGGGTCTTCTTGCGCTGCTGCAACAGGTGGAGGGCAACGCGGTCACGATTTGAAGCGGTTGCTCTTTTTGTTTGAGCATGATCTCCGCGCAAACGCTTCGCGTTTGTCGCGAGGAAAAACCGGTTCCCACCCCGCTATCCAAGTGCGGGGCAGGCTTTTCCGGATCATGCTTTATCGCGTCCGCTCGACGGTTCGCGGCGAAGCTTGCTTTCTGCCGGAATGTTGGGTCTTCGGATTTGCCACATGGTCGCGGAGCCGAACGCCCCGGCCGCCGGACGCACTGGGAGCCCCCGGATTGATCAGTTCGATCCCTGCATTTTCAAGCGCGGAAACCAGCTTCATCAGCGAATCGACATTGGCCCGGATGACGCCGTCGCTGGCTTCCATGCGCTGAATGGTTGGAACGGAAAGGTCTGCCAGATCGGCCGTTTGCCGCTGATCGATATTCAGGAGGGCGCGCGCGGCCCTGAGCTGATTGGCAGTGATCATCGAGGGTTTCTCTCCATCCAGCCAATATAGGTACACCCCATGAATGCCGGCTTCAAGCATCAATCTGCATGTATCATATATCAAAAGAAGAAAATCCCGCAGCGCCGGCCGGGCCAGCGCCGAGCGCGCCGCCCCCGTCCCGTTGAAGGGAGGGGACGGCGTCGAAAACAAGAGAGGGGTCGCTAGGGAGTGATCACGCCGCGTCGCGATGCGCGGCGATGATCTGGTCGGCGGCGCGGCCCGTCACTTCGGCCATGTGGTCGAACTGCCGGGTGAAGCTGCCGGCGCCGGCGGTGGCCGAACGCAGCTCGACGATCAGTTCGCCGATCTCCGCTTCCGGCATCATGGCGCGGACGCAGTCCCAGCCATCCCAGTTCTCGCGGGTGTCGAAGCCGAGAATCTGTCCGCGCCGCGCCGAGAGGATCGCGTTGATCTTGGCTGTGGCGTCGTTCGGACAGACGATCTCGACCACATAGATCGGCTCGAGCAGCACAGGCTGGCATTGCGGCAGGCCTTCGCTGAGGCCGATCCGCGCCGCGGTGCGGAACGCAAGATCGGAAGAGTCGACGCTGTGATAGGAGCCGTCGGTCAGCGTCACCTGCACGTCGATCACCGGGAAGCCGAGCGGCCCGCGCGCGAGCCCGTCGACCACGCCCTCCTCCACCGCGCCGATATAGTTGCGCGGCACCGCGCCGCCTACGACCTTCTCCTGGAACTCGAAACCACTGCCCCGCGGCATCGGCTTGATGTCGAGCACCACATCGCCGAACTGGCCGTGGCCGCCGGACTGCTTCTTGTGCCGGCCGCGCTGGGTGATCGGCTTGCGGATGGTTTCCTGATAGCCGATCACGGGCGGATGCGATTTGACGCTGACGCCGAAGCGGTCCTTGAGCCGCTCCTGCGCCACGCGAAGATGCATCTCGCCCTGCCCCCACAGCACGGTGTCGTGGGTGCGCGCGTTCTGCACCATGGTCAGCGAAGGATCTTCCTCGTTGAGCCGGAGCAGCGCCTGTCCGAGCTTGACATCGTCCTTGCGGTCGGTTGCCGCGATCGAGATCGACAGCACGCCCGGCATCGGCTCGACCGCCACCAGCGACGCCGGTGCCGTCTTGCCGTTGCCGATCGTGTCACTGGTCTTGATCGCATCGAGCTTGCCGAGCGCGATTGTCTCGCCGGCTTCCGCGGACGCGCGCTTGGTGTCGTAGGCGCCGTTGACGGCGAGGATGCCGGAGACGCGCCCCGTGCCGCCGGAGGAGGACTGCAAGGTTGCGCCGTCGTCGAGATGGCCGGACAAGAGGCGCGTCAGCGACAGCTTGCCTCCGTGCTGCAAATGCACGGTCTTGAGCACATAGCCGAGCGCGTCCTTGGTCGCGGGCACGCCGAGGCGTTTTGCCGTTTCCGCCACGCCGGGCGCTTCGTGGCGCAGCGCCTTCAGCAGCCGCAGCACACCGTTCTCGCGGATGGCGGAACCGAGCAGCACCGAACAGATCAGCCCTTCGCGCAATTCGCGGGCGAGATCGTCGAACACGGCGTCGCGCGGCGGCTGGATATCTTCCAGCAACTGCTCCATCAGCGCGTCGTCATGGTCGGCGAGCTTTTCCAGCATCGAGAAGCGCGCTTCCTTCTCGCGGTCGAGATTGCCGCCCGCGAGTTCGATCACCTCGGATGCCTTGTGCTCGCGATAGACGAAGGCGCGCTCCAGCGCGAGATCGACAAAGCCTTCGATCAGCTCGCCGTTCCAGATCGGAATCTGGCGCAGCACCAGCGGCACGCGCGAGGCGGGCTGCAGGGTCGCGAGCGTCTCGCGGATGCGCTTGTTGGCGCGGTCGATCTTGTTGAGGAAGAGAAAGCGCGGAATTTTCAGATCTTCCAGCTCGCGCAGGATGATCTGCAGCTGCGGCAGCTTCTTCTCGTCAGCCTCACAGACCACGACCGCGGCGTCGACCGCGGGCAACGCCGCGCGCATGTCATGCGCGAACTCGACCGAGCCCGGGCAGTCGATGAAGGTGTAGCTTTCTCCCATGAAGGTCGTGGTCGCCGCCGTGAGCCCGACGCTCATCTTGTGATGACGCGCCTCGCCGCTGGCGTCGCCGACGGACGTGCCGGCATCGACACTGCCGGCGCGCGGGATTGCATCCGTGCGCGCCAGTATCGCTTCGAGAAGTGTGGTTTTACCGCTTTGGAAAGGGCCCACCAGTGCAATGCACCGTGGACCTCGGGGACTTCTGACGTCTTGTCCCATTCGCCGCCTCCTTGGTTGGAGCTCGGCCCTTGATTGGGTCGGCAAACGATCATGCTCTGCCTGCCTCCGAGATTTGGCAAGGGAGAAATCGTCGCTGCGGTGCGGCGTGAGGAAAGAGTATCCGCTCACCGTCATTGCTGGAGCGTTAGCTGTCCAATTCCAACATTCGCATCCCGTTGCAGCGGTCACCTTTGCGAATGTTGGAATAGAGGACCGCTAGCAAAATATTGATTCCAGTGGAGCTTTGGATTTGACTAGCGACGAAGCAATCCATCTTTCCCCGTGCTGAGGCGTGGATTGCTTCCGCTTTCGCCAAGGCTTCGGCGGACAAGTCGCGGAGCCTGTCATCGGGCGCGCGTTCGCGCGACCCGTTGGCTCGCAATGACGGTGCGGGGTTGCGCGCTAACGTCCCGGGCGCAGTTCCAGGCTCTCCAACCCCGCGGCGATGTTGACACCGAGTTGACCCTGCAGGCTGAGCGGCTGCAGCGCGATCGAATTGTTGGAACCGCCGACCAGCACATTGCCGCCGCCGCCGACGCCGAGCGAGACGCTGCCCTGTGCACCCGCATAGGTGCCGGCGAGATCGCCGGGCCCGAGGCGGGCGACCGGCGCATAGACGCCCCAGGCGAGCGCGGTCTCCTCGGTGATACCGAGATCGAGGCCGACCTTGCGGATGGTTGCGATGTAGCGGTCCTCCGGCACGCCTTCGACGCGCAGCACGCAGCCGAGATTGGTGACGGAGCCGACGATGAAGCCGACGCTGGCGCCGCCGCGGCATTCGAGCACGCCGACCTGCACGCGCGTGTGACCGGGGCTTGCGCATCGGCGGAGAAAAGCGGCGCGGCCAGCAGGGTTGCGGCCATCGCGCCAAGAAGAACTGAACGGCGCATAAAGAAAACTCCGAATGAAAGATCTGATGCGGGCGCAAAGCCGTGCCTCGCGCCGGTTCCTCTATGCCATAACAGGTTCCACCGCGCCAAAGAAAAGAGGCCCGCTTTCGCGGGCCTCTTGGTCGATCATTAAAATACAACCATCAGCCGTGACGGCGATGATGATGCCAGTGGCCGCGGTGCCCGAAGGCAACCGGCTCAAGCTCGATGCCGGCAATGCCGGCCGCGACATTCAGTCCGGTCTGGCCCTGCACGCTGATCGGCTGCAGCGCATAGGCATTGCGCGGACCGCCGACCAGGAAATTGCCGCCGCCGCCGATGCCGATCGACGCATTGGCGCCGACGCCGCCATAGTTGCCGGCGAGTTCGCCGAAGCCGAGCCGGCTGGTCGGCGCGTTGACGGCCCACCTCACTTGCGTCTGCGCGGTGACGCCGAGATCAAGGCCGATCCGCCGCACAGTGGCGATATAGGCCTCGGGCCGGCGGCCCGGGCTCTGGAACACGCATTCGAGGTTTGCCACAGAACCAACGACAAAGCCGACATTCTGTCCGCCGCGGCATTCGAGAATGCCCGCCTGCACGGCCGGCACCGCGTTGGCGCTCGCGATGGTGCCTGCCAACGCAGCAGCGGCGATGAGAAGGATAGAAAGTCGCATGGTCTGTTCTCCGCGAGACAAAGTGAAAAAGCGGAGGGACAGGAAGGAAACGCCGTGTCCAAAACAAGGCGCTTCCGAAAATTGCCGTCAAAACATCAAGACCATGATGTGCCTTGTGATTTGACAGGCCTTTTTTTCACGCATCTGCCTCGCGCGAATTCTTCACGAGTTCCTGGCGCGAAAACGCTTATCGCAAATTGCCGCAGAAGCGCTGGATGCGCTTGCAGGCGTCTTCGAGATCGCTGGTTTTGGTCGCATACGAGATACGGAATGCAGGTCCAAGCCCGAACGCGGAGCCCTGCACGACGGCGACGCCCTCGCTCTCGAGCAGCTCGGTGACGAAATCTTCGTCGTTGGCGAGCTTCCTGCCCGACGGCGTGGTCTTGCCGATCGTGCCAGCGCAGGACGGATAGACATAGAACGCGCCCTCGGGGCGCGGGCAGTCGATGCCATTGGCTTGATTGAGCATCGACACCACGAGGTCGCGCCGCTCCTTGAACACCTTGTTGTTCGCGGGGATGAAATCCTGCGGACCGTTGAGCGCCTCGACCGAGGCCCATTGCGCGATCGACGACGGGTTCGAGGTCGACTGCGACTGGATGGTCGCCATCGCCTTGATCAGCTCGGCCGGACCGCCGGCATAGCCGATGCGCCAACCCGTCATGCAATAGGCTTTTGAAACGCCATTCACGGTCAGCGTGCGGTCGTAGAGTTTCGGCTCGATCTGCGCCGGCGTCGCGAAGGCGAAGTCGTCGTAGACCAGATGCTCATACATGTCGTCGGTCATCACCCAGACGTTCGGATGCCTGGCCAGCACGTCGGTGATCGCCTTCAGCTCGGAGCGCGCATAGGCCGCCCCCGTCGGGTTCGACGGCGAGTTGAGGATGATCCACTTGGTCTTCGGCGTGATCGCCTTTTCCAGATCCGCCGCGCGCAGCTTGAAGCCGTGCTCGGCGGTGCAGACCACAGGCACGGACTCGCCGCCGGCCAGCGCCACCATTTCCGGATAGCTCACCCAATAGGGCGCGGGGATGATCACCTCGTCGCCCGGATTGATGGTCGCCATCAGCGCGTTGTAGAGCACCTGCTTGCCGCCGGTGCCGATGATGATCTGGTTCGGCTTGTAGCTGAGCTCGTTCTCGCGCTTGAACTTGCTGATCACGGCTTCCTTCAATTCCGGGATGCCGCCGACGTCGGTGTACTTGGTCTTGCCGTCCTTGATGGCCTTGATCGCGGCCTGCTTGACGTTTTCGGGCGTGTCGAAATCCGGCTCGCCTGCGCCGAGGCCGATGACGTTGCGGCCCGCCGCTTTCAGCGCGCGTGCTTTATCCGTGACCGCGATCGTCGCGGACGGCTTCACACGGTCGAGCGCAGCGGACAGGAAAGGCATCATCAGCTCCTTGGCCAAGCGTCGTGAACAGATGCGTCACGACTCTATTTGAGGGAATAATGCACCCTATTCCGAGCGCCGCGGCATCGCAAGAAGCTTCGACAATTACGAGCGAACTTTAGGGAACATTAAAGGGAGGTCGATAGTGTTTCCGCGCAACATTCCTAAAATTCCGTGGCGAAATGGCTCATATCTGGCAAGGTGTTCGGCAAGGCCTGCGATCCGGTGAGTGGCTGACGCCTGCGCGCGCCCGCGGCTACAGCCTGATCCTGCTCGTGATCTGCACGCTGGCCTTCGCCGGCTGGATCGCGATTGCGGACGGCCTGATCGATCGCAACGGCAAGCCGATCGGCACCGATTTTTCCAATGTCTATGCCGCGGGCGAATTGACCTGGCAGGGCAAGCCGGCGGATGCGTACAGCCCCGCGCTCCAGCATGCGGCGGAGAAGGCGACCTTCGGCGGGCGCGAGGTGCCGTTCTTTGGCTGGCACTATCCGCCGTTCTTCTTCGTCGTCGCGTTCCTCGTCGCCGCGCTGCCCTATGCCTGGGGCCTCGCGCTCTGGCTGATCGCAAGCTTCGCCGCCTATCTCGCCATCATCCGCGCGATCCTGCCGCGCCCCGAGACGCTTCTGATCGCCTCCGCCTTCCCTGCCGTGTTCGTCAACATCGGCCACGGGCAGAACGGATTTCTGACCGCGGCGCTGCTCGGCGGCGCGCTGCATCTGCTCGATCGCCGGCCGTGGCTTGCCGGAATCCTGATCGGGCTGCTCGCCTACAAGCCGCAATTCGGCGTGATGATTCCGGTCGCGCTGCTCGCGGGTCAGCGATGGAGCAGCGTGCCGGCTGCAATCGCGACGGTTGCAGCGCTGGTCGCAGTGAGCTTCGCAACGCTCGGCGGCAGCGTCTGGCATGCCTTCGCCGACTCCATGAACTTCACGCAAACGGTGGTGCTCGAACAGGGTGGCACCGGCTGGGAAAAAATCCAGTCGGCGTTTTCGGCCGCGCGCAATTGGGGCGCCGACGTCAGGACCGCATATGCGATTCAGGCCGCGCTGGGACTGACGCTCGCAACGACACTGGCCTGGCTCTGGCACAGTGTCGCCGCGTTCGAGTTGAAAGCTTCCGCGCTCGCGACCGCAAGCCTGCTCGCCACGCCCTACGTGCTCGATTACGACCTCGTCGTGCTGGCCATCTCGATCGCGTTCCTCGCGCGCCACGGTTTCAAATGCGGCTTCCGCGACTACGAGATCAGCGTGCTCGCCGCCGCCTTCATCGTGCCGCTGATTTCGCGCGGGCTTGCCGGCGCCAGTGGAATCCCGTCGGGCCTGATCGTGATGCTCGCGCTTTACGTTGCGACCTTGCACCGCGCCATGGCGGATCGCGAAAATGTGGCGATCCCTGCGCGCATCGCGCAAGCGTGATCCAAATTGAAAAATTGTTCCGCGCGTGTGCGGTGCAGTAGAGGTTTTCGACCTTTTCTACCGTTCAGGCCTTGCAGCTCATCCTCATCGGCATCATTGTTTGGCCGCGTTGCGGCGCGACCTAGGGATTCCCGCGTCGGCGGCGTTCGGCGCATCACACGACTTAAGCACGGTCCGAATGTACAAGCTCTATTCGATGCAGCGCTCCGGCAACAGCTACAAGGTCCGCCTTGCGCTGGCACTGCTCAACACGCCCTACCACGCAATCGAGATCGACATTCTGCGCGGCGAAAGCCGCACGCCGGAATTCCTCGAGAAGAATCCGAGCGGCCAGGTGCCGCTGCTCGAGGTCGCCGACGGCCGCTACCTCGCCGAATCCAACGCCATCCTCTGGTACGTCGCCAACGGCACGCCGCTGTCGCCGGAATCGCGGATCGAGCGCGCCGAGGCGCTGCAATGGATGTTCTTCGAGCAGCACGCGCTGGAGCCGAATATCGGCGCGGCCTATTTCTGGCTGGCGCTGGTGAAGGGCGGCCGCGTGCTGCAGACGCATGCGCTGGAAGACTGGATGGAGCGCGGCTATGCGGCGCTGCAGGTGATGGAAAACCACCTCAAGTCCAACGACTTCTTTGCCGCCGGCCAGCTCACGGTCGCCGACATCGCGCTCTATGGCTACACCCACGTCGCCGAGCGCTGCGACTTCGAGCTCGACACCTTCCCCGCCATCCGCGCCTGGCTTAGGCGCGTCGAGCAGGCGCCGGGCTTCGTCGCGATGGACTGGCGGCCCTACGAGGTCGACGATTCCGCGAGCATCGCGGCGGGCGCCTAGCCCTCATGGTGAGGAGCGCATCTGAGTTTATCATCGGGCCGCGCTTTGTGGACCCGTCGGCGCGTCTCCGGACGATGCTTCTCATCGCCGGGAGAACCATGAGGCCCGACTGTGGCCACATCCTTCGAGACGCTTGGCTCGCGCAAGCTCCCGAGGATGAGGGGACAAGCCGGTCATGGCGCAATCAGGCCAATCGTTAACAAAGCTTAACGCCTGCGGCGGTTTGGCGGAGAAATCGCCGCAATATTGCCGGCCGTGCCTGCGAGGTTTTCGCCGTCGCGGGTGATTCGCCCGCGCGCCAAAGGGACCCCTAGCTATGAAACGGTCGCCCGGTGCCGCAGGCTTTAGCGGCCACAGCACTCCCGTTGCCTCGCCCCGCCTGACCGACGCCGTCGCGGCTTCGCTCGCCTTCAGCACGTTCTCGATCTGCCTCGTCGTCGTCCTCACCGTGCTGACGATCAAGGCCGGCCTGATGATCTAGGCGGTTCCTTGGAACCGGCCGAGCTTGCGCTGATTTGATCCAACAAATCTGAAAGCTGTGCACACCGAATCAACGGCTCCTTAAGTGGCGAGCAGGAAAATTCGCGCCTGATGCAACAACCGGTCAAGCCAGCATCTTGACCACGCGTGCAAGGCGAGAAACGGCATGCACCTCGACTGGCGTGCAATCGCGGGACCGGCGCTCGCGGCGGTGACCGCGCTCACTGCCATCGTGCTCGATCGCCACATCGCCGACGTGCCCAATCCCGCGCCGCTGCTGGTCTGCATCGTCGCCTTTGCCGGCTCGCTCTCGGGCCTGCGTTCGGCCGCGATCAGCGCCGCGATCGCGATCCTCGCTTCCGCGCTGTTCTTCCTCGATCACCGCGCCACGCCCGGCTACCACACCGCAGACCTCATCCGGCTCGCGATGCTGGCGATGACCGCGGGCGGCACCGCCGCGATCACCGGATTGCTGCGCCAATGGATGATGGACGCCTTCGCGCTCGATCGGGAGCACTACGCAACCGCCGCGCGGCTGTCGTCCGCACTCGACCAGGTCGATATCGGCATCGTGCTGCTCGACGCCGACACCCGCGCCGTATTCATCAACCGCGCCTTCCGCGACTATTTCGCGCTGCCCGACGCCAAGGCGGACTCGAAGCCGCCCTTCATCGCACTGATGTATCACGGCCGCGACACCGGCGCCTACGAGATGCCGGCGGACGAGCTGAACGCCTTCATTGCGCGGCGCATGGAGATGATGCGATCAGGCGATTCCACGCCGATCAACATCAACCTGAAAGACGGCACCGTGCTGCGCTTTTCCTGCACGGTGCTGCCCGATGGCGGACGCATGCTGGCCTATACGCCGGTCACCGACCTCGTCCGCCACAGCGACGATCCCGCCGACGCCGAATATCTGCGCTCGCTGCGCGGCGGCGACCGCGACCTCGCCCGCTCGCTCCGCGCCGCGGAATAGCGCCTGGTCTCCCTCATGGTGAGGAGACGCGCCAGCGCCTCGAAGGATGAGGGGATGGAGTCGCGTATGACGCAGCACGACTACAGCGCAGGTCAAGTCTGAAATATCGTTGATCGGAACGCGTGTAGACCTTAAGAGAGGACAAACACGCGCGACCGAAAGATATAAGATGTCTGATAACCTGTCCGTCCGCTTCGTGCGGCGAAGCGATTTCGACAGATGGCTTCCCCTGTGGGACGGCTACAACGCCTTCTACAGCCGCACGGGCGCCACCGCGCTGCCGCACGAAATCACCGAGATGACCTGGGCGCGCTTCTTCGACGGCTACGAGCCGGTGCATGGCCTGGTCGCCGAAAGCGGCGGCGAATTGCTCGGGCTCACGCATTATCTCTTCCATCGCAGCACGACGCTGATCGAGCCCGTGTGCTACCTGCAGGATCTCTTCACGCTTGAAGCCGCGCGCGGCGCGGGCGTCGGCCGCGCGCTGATCGAAGCCGTCTATCAGCAGGCGAGAGCAGCGGGCTCGCCGCGCGTCTACTGGCAGACGCATGAGACCAACCGCACCGCGCGCACGCTCTACGACAAGGTCGCGGAGCATCAGGGATTTATCATCTATCGCAAACAGGTCTGACGCGTCTCCCACTGCGGACCCTGCAAAAACAGGCGAATTACCGGCACTTCTCAGCCTGTGGATAAATAAACCTGTCACCGGCACGTTACAAAGCAGGGCTAGGCTGCCGTTGCGTCTGATCAGGCCCCCCGTCACAGATCAAGCGCCCCAGCGGTCCCCGTCAGTCGCCGCGTCTGACCGGGGCCGCACTTTTTTGGGCCCCTGCTTTCTGCATTTCCAGTTGTACGGCGTCTGACGCCGGGCGGTCATGCGGTGCCATGGCAGGATGGCGCCTTGCCGCGCGTTTTGGGCCGCGTCACAATGCGCGCCCCTCCGCCCAAAATGCCCTGCACAGGATTTTTCCATGGAAATTCGCAATCTCGGTGGCTCCGGCCTGCGCGTCACCGCAGTCGGCCTCGGCTGCAACAATTTCGGCCAGCGTATCGACCTCGAGGCCTCGCGCAAGGTTATCCACAAGGCGCTCGACCTCGGCATCACCCTGTTCGACACCGCCGACATCTATTCGAACATGGGCGGCTCGGAGACCGTGCTCGGCGCCGTGCTCGGCGACCGCCGCAAGGACATCGTGCTGGCGACGAAATACTCCAAGCCGATGGCAGAGGACGGCACCAAGCAGGGCGCCTCGCGCCGCTACATCATGGAGGCGGTGGAAGCGAGCCTGAAGCGGCTGAAGACCGACTACATCGATCTGTATCAGCAGCACGACTACGATCCCTTGACGCCGATCGAGGAGACCCTGCGCGCGCTCGACGATCTCGTCCGCCAGGGTAAGGTCCGCTACATCGGCAATTCGAATTTTCCGGCCTGGCGCGTCGCAGAAGCCGAATACGTCGCGCGCACGATGAACGTCAGCCGGTTCATCTCCTGCCAGGACGAATACTCTCTCGTGGTGCGCGACATCGAGAAGGACATCTTGCCGGCGGCGCAGGAATACAAGCTCGGCCTCTTGCCGTTCTTCCCGCTCGCGAGCGGCCTGCTCACCGGCAAGTACAGGAAGGGCGAGGCGGCGCCGGGCGACACCCGCTTCGGCAAGGTGCCGCGGCTGCGCGACCGCTACGTCACGGCGCGCAACGAGGAAATCGTCGAGAAGCTGCAGGCCTTTGCGCAAGCCCGCGGCCACTCCATGCTGGAGCTCGCCTTCTCCTGGCTCGCCGCACGCCCGCAGGTCTCAAGCGTCATTGCAGGTGCCACCCGCGTCGAGCAGGTCGAGCAGAACGTGAAGGCGATCGCGTGGACTCTTTCCGCGGAGGAGATGGCGGAGATCGATGGGATTACATTGAAATGATGTCGTCCCGGCGAACGCCGGGACCCATACCGCGTGATGTGCGTGTTGGAAAAGAACAGAGTAACCGCCGGAACGCAAAACGATTGACGCCTGTGGTTATGGGTCCCGGATCGCGCTTCGCTTGGCCGGGACGACAGGGATATTAGCGTTCCTTCTCACCGCCCACCGTCTGCTTGACTACGAAACCCTCGAACTGCGGATGGCCGAGATAGAGCGATTTGTTGTCGCCGGCCTTGTGATGCCCCGCGCGGAATGCTTCCGACCTCGTCCAAGCCTCGAAGGCAGCGTGGCTCGCCCACACGGTATGCGAAGCGTAGAGCGTATGGTCCTCAGCCTCGGGCCCTTTCAACAGGTGGAATTCGATGAAGCCCGGCACCGTGTCAAGATGGGTGTCGCGCGACAGCCAGACCTGTTCGAAGGCGGCCTCCGATCCCCTCGCGACGCGAAAGCGATTCATGGCGATGTACATTCAATTGGTCTCCTGATGCCCGCCAATTATTTCGTCATTCCGAGACGCTCCGCAAGGCGCAGACCCCAAATCGCTTTTGCGGAGACCCACGACGCCGAGGAATGACAGCGGTCGTTAAGCAACCAGCCCCTTCATCGGCCTTGCCGCCGCACTATCCGGAAACACGCTCTGCGCCAGCACGCGCTCGCTGAGGCCGAGGTGGTCGGCCAGCACGCCCTTGATCACGGCGCGCAGGTCTGTGGTCGGCGCGAGATCGCGGCCCTGGTAGAGGTTCGCTGGTCTAAGCCCCGGCCAGTCCGAAATCACGCGGCCGCCCTTGATCGCGCCGCCGGCGAGCAGCGCGACGGTGCCGGTGCCGTGATCGGTGCCTTCGGTGCCGTTGATATGCGCGGTGCGGCCGAATTCGGTGGCGACCACGATCGCGGTGTCGCGCCAGTGATCGCCGAGCCCGCTCTCGAATTCCGCGAACGCGCCGTCGAGACCCGACAGCAATTGAGCAAGACGACCGACCGGACCGCCTTCATTTGCATGGGTGTCCCAGCCGTCGAAAGCGAGCGCGGCAATCCGCGGGCCGTCGTCGGCGACCATCAGTTTCGCCGCGCCGCGCGCCACCGTGCGCATCGCCGCAATGGCATTGCCGCCCGGCTGCGGCTTCATGTCGTTGCCGAGCGCGGCCTTCTCGAGCTGCAGGCCCTGCGACAGCGCCGTTGCGAGCGCCGGATCCTGATGCCGATACAGTTCGACAAGCCGCATCGCGGTGTCGTCGTCGGCATTCGGCAGCGCCACCGGCGCCCAGCCTACCGTCGGCGCGGCGCCGCGCAGCACCAGCGGCGTGGTCGGCCCGACCGCGAGCGCGCTCGCGACGCGCTCGCCGCGCGGCAGCGCTTCCAGCGCGCGGTTGAGCCAGCCGGATTGCACCCGGCCCGGCCCGGCATAGCCGCTCTCCAGCACATCCTGCCCGTCAAAGTGCGAACGATCGCGATAAGGAGTCGACGCCGCATGGATCACGGCGGCCTGCTTGTTGGCATACATCCGCGAAAACTCCGGCATCGACGGATGCAGGCCGAAGAAGGAGTCGAGCATGAACGCCGGATGCGGCCCGCCCGACGTCAGCGCGATCGAGCCGTGCAAGCCGGCATAATCGGGATCGCCGATCGGCGCGACGGTGGCAAGACCATCGAGCGCGCCGCGCAGGATCACGACAATCAGGCGCGGGTCGCGGCCATCGGCGGCGCGGGCGAATTTCGGCAAGTAGGCCCAGGCGGCGAAGGAGGCACCCCCGAGCAGGAGCGCGCGGCGCGACGTCACAAGCCGGGCGTAGCCTTGACAGCAATCCATCGTCATCTCCTCTGAAATTCCGGCGACATCAACAGAAGCGCCATCGCCTGTTGCCGCGACTCCGCGCGCTCGATGGTGCGGCGGGTCTCCTCCGAGGCCGCATCCGCCGCGACCAGCTCGAGCAACTCGCGCGGATCGAGCGTATCGGGAAGCCGCGCTGAGGCCTGCGCCGCAATATCGAGCCGCAGCTTCATGCCCTCCGGCGCGGCCCAGGCGGCATTGGTGTCGGGAAAGCCGTTCGGCCCCGCCGGCGACCACAGGGGCTGGCCCAGCAGATTGAGCCCGCCGAGATAGCGGCCGGGATCTTCCGGCACGCGCGCGAAGACGCGGCCCGTCGCGACCAGATATTCGTAAGGCGAGCGCATCTTGGAGAGCGGCGCGGTCCAGGCTTCATCCGCGTCGACCAGCGTGTTCGCCAGCAGCCGCAGATCGCCATCGGTCCTGGTGAAGGAGTCCTGCAGCTTCGCCACCAGCGCAGGCGGCGGATCGTCGGCGACGAAGTGGCGCGCCAGCTTGGTCGCGATGAATTTCGCGGTCGAGGGATGGCGTGCGATATCCGAAAGCACCGCCTCGCCCTGCGCGAGGCCATTGGCCTCGTAGACCTTTCCGAGCACGCGCTGTGCGCCCGGCTCATGCGCATTGGCGTTGAACACGAAACTGCCGGGCACGCCGAGGATGCCTTGGCGTCCGGCAAAGGTCCAGCCCGTGATGATCCGCGCGAGCGAGGTGACGTCGTCCTGGGTGTAGCCGCTGTTCACGCCGAGCGTATGCAGCTCCATGATCTCGCGCGCGAGGTTTTCGTTCAGGCCGCGCTGGCGGTTGATGCCGGCGCGCGAGTCAGGCCCCAGCGATTGCTGGTTGTCGAGGAAGAACAGCATCGCCGGATGCTGCTCGACCGCCTTCAACATGTCGGCGAAGCGGCCGAGCACATGCGGGCGGATCGCCTCGCGCTCGAACGAGCCGGCCCACATCCGCGCCAGTCCGCCCTTGTTGGCGGAGATGCAGAAATGATTGGACCAGAACACGACCAGCCGCTCGGCGAAGCCGCAGTCGACGAGCGCGGCGCGCTGCAATCGCGCCAGCGCCTCGGCGCGAAACGTCTTCTGGATCACGTTGAGCGGCGGGGGCGCCGGCTTTGGCGGCTGCGGCGCGGCGTTCGGCTGCATCGCGTCCTGCGGCGCCATGGTCGAACTGGAGCCGCTATTGGCTGCCGGCTGAACCGGCTGCTCTTTCGGCGAGATGTCCTGGGCGAGATTGGCGAGCGACAGGTTGCGCCGCTGCGGTGGTTTTGCATCCGAAGCGGGTGCTTGCGGCGGCGCTTCGGTTGCAACCGGCGCCGCAGCCTTCACGGCGGCGCGCGCCTGCTGCTGCTCGAACTGATACTGGAACACGGCCTTGGCGAGATCGGGCGTCGATTGCAGCCCTGGCACTTCCAGCAGTACGGCACTCGGCCGGGCGAGATCGGCTTTGACAAAACCGCGCGGATCGGAGGCCGCGTTGACGAAATCGCCGGAGGCACCGCCGCGCGCGCCGAAGCCAAATCGATTGAGCGCCACCAGCGCATTTCTGGAATCGCGGGCCATCTGGTATTCCCTTGATAGTCCCTTGATAGCCCCTTGGGGGTTCCTTCGGCGGAGTTTCCGTTGCGCTTTGGTCGTGCGAGACTATACCGCCGTTCGAGATGAACCCGGCATGAAAACACTGCGGAATTTTCCTGGCATTCATGACAAATCAGACAGAAAGCCTCGCCTTCCGCCGCCTTGCCTGTTCCCGATGCGGCGCTGAATTCGACTGCAATCCGGGCGGATCGTGCTGGTGCGCGGATGAAACCGTGCGGCTGCCGATGCCGGTCGTCGGCGAAGATTGCCTGTGCCGGGAATGCTTGCGCAAGGCGGCGGAAGAGATGCGTTCTGCAGATTCAGAGTCCCCGCAGGTGTCGCAAGCGCAGCCCCGCTAACAAAGCGAGGGCCGCCGACACGACAAAGCTCGCCGGTACCCAGAAGGCTGCCTGCACCATTCCAGCATCCGCGGTTCCGGCCGAGAGTCCGCTGGCATTTGCGGCCAGACCTGCAAGCGCCGCGCCCAACGCAAAACCCATTTGCTGGATGGTGGGCACCGATGAGGCCGCGACGGCCTCGTCGCCGGCTTTTGCGCCGGCCATGACACGCTGTGCGACGAAGGGCCAGCATTGGCCGATGCCGATACCGAGCAGGACAATTGCCGGAACCAACAACAAGGTCGCAGCATGCGGCGTGAGCAGCGCAATGGCCGTCAGGCTGACGCCCATCGTGATTGGCCCGGCCAGCATCAACCGATCTCGCCAGGATTCCGACACCCCGGCCGTGGCCAGGGAGGCGGCGGTCCAGCCTAGCGAAGCGCTGGCGACGGTGAAGCCCGCGGCCAGTGGATCCAGCCCATGCAATTGCTGCAGGAAGATCGGCACATAGATCTGCAGCGGGCTGTAGGTGACGCAAAGCATCAGCGCCAGCCACAGTCCAACACCGGTCGGCGTGCGCACCGAAAACGCGTCGCTCGGCAGCAGTGGTTTTGACGCGGCGCGATCGAGCCGCAGCATCACCGCCAGGGAGACGATCGCCATGATAATCAGTCCGACCTTGGCGAGCAGCGACATGACGATGGACGTCGCAGACGTTAGCGCAATTGCGATGCAGATCAGAGCGACACGACCGGCAGGTACGCGCGGAGCTGGCGTCTGACGCACTGAAGTCGCCGGCGCAAGAACGAAGAAGGCACCCACCGCCAATACGCCGGCCGTGACCGCGGTTGCGACAAACGCGCCGCGCCAATTGCCGAAGCGGGCGAACATCCCGCCGACAAGGGGTCCGACCAGCACGGACATGCTCCAACTGGTTGACATCAATGCTATGGTCCGTGACCAAACCGCTTCTGGAAAAGTCGCGCGCACCGCCACATAGGCTGCGGCCGCCTCCAGCCCGCCGCCGAAACCCTGGACGAGCCGGCCGGCGACAATCCAGCCCATGGTCGGCGCCAGTGAGCATACCAACGCACCAAGTCCGAATGTCGTTACCCCTGCGCAATAGGCCGCCCGGGCACCGACGACGGAAGCGAGCATGCCGGCACAGCTCGCCGCGACAATGGATGACGCGAGAAACGCGGTCGTCGGCCAAGTCAACATGGCGACGCCGCCCAGTTCACCGACGATGGACGGCAGCACCGTCGTCAGCATCAGCACATTCATCGATTGCAGCAGCACGCCGCCGAGCAGAACGGCGAGCGTCGGCATCCACTCCCGCCTGAGAAGCGATCGCCATCCCTCCTGCACCAGCGGCTGCCGCATCACTGTTTGCTCCAGGGACCCGCGCGCGGGAAGTTGCCAGCGATCGATATCCAGGCTAATTTAGATAGCATCTGCTTTCTAAATTAAAGCCATGATGAGTCAAGACGAAGACCGCAGCCAGGATCGCATCCTGTTCCAGCTGAAGACCCGCGGATCGCAGACTGCTGCCGACGTCGGGACGCGCCTCGGCATGACTTCGGCCGGCGCACGTCAGCATCTGCTCAAGCTCGAAACGGCGGGTCTGGTGGAAAGCGAGGATCAACGAGAGGGGCGAGGTCGACCAAGGAAATATTGGCGGTTGGCGCCGCGAGGTCACGACCGCTTCCCCGACCGTCATTCCGATCTGACGCTCGATCTGCTGCAATCCATGCGCGACCTTTTTGGCGACCGCGGATTGGAAAAACTGATCGAACACCGCGAGCATGCGAGCGTTGCGGCTTACCGCAAGTTCGTCGGAGAACGACGTTCGCTTCGTCAAAAGCTTACTGCCCTGGCAAAAATTCGAAGCCGCGAGGGTTACATGGCGAGCGTCGCCAATAACGGCCGGGACAGCTTTCTTTTCATCGAAAACCACTGTCCGATTTGCGCGGCGGCGAAAGCTTGCCAGGGGCTCTGTCGGTCGGAACTGGCGATCTTCCGCGCCGTGCTCGGAACCGGCGTCACCGTCGAGCGGACCGATCACATTCTCGCCGGCGCCCGTCGTTGCGCCTTCAGGATCAGCAAGCGTCAGCAATCGAGCGGGGGTTCGACGAGCCGAAAATCACCGACACGATCACGTTGACTGAGCGGAGTCGGTTGCGGGCGAGGACTGCCTGTGCCGGGAATGCTTGCGCAAGGCGGCCGCGGCGATGCCGCCGGGCAAGATGTCTGCAACCTGACCAATTCCGCGAAGACTTCATTAACGGGATTTCGCCGCGACAATGCCGGTCACGTTAAAACGTTAACCGAACACCTTTAGGTTGAAGTCGATTGCATTGGAAATTCGTGCCATGGTCCGTTTCATTCTCTTCGTCTGCATGGCGTTCGTGACCGCCTTTGTCGGCGTGTCATGGGCCGCGCGCGGATTCCCCATGAAGTTTTCCTCCTCGCCGGTCGCAGTCGTTCCGTTGCAGCCGACGGTGGACGCGTATTTCGGCGATGGCAGCTCCAAGGAGCACGCCCGCAAGGATTGGGAAGCCGAACACACCGCCCGCGGCGATGATGACGCCAGGCGCAACGCCATCCGGCTCGATACGCTGCAGGCGGCCAATGCCTATGCGATGTCGCCCTGCGACAAGACCATGAAGGCGAACCTGGTCGACGCGCTGACCGCTTACACCAGGGCGTGGCAAGCCAAGCGCAGCTGCGGACGCAATATGCTCGGCATGACGACTTGCAGCGACCAGCAAGTGAAGGAAGGCGCCGACAGCGTCAACACGCCGCTCGACAAGCGCGTGCAGGTCGCACTGAACGCCGCCTTCGAACAGAAGGGCATCGTCAAGGCGGATTTTCCCGAGGACGTGCGCGAAGACGTCGTGGTCTTCGCCGGCCCGGATTTCTGGGACCATCCGTCGCCGATCTGCCTGCCGCGTCAGCTCGGCAGCGCAAATCCAGTTCAATGAAGCCCGTCTGGTTCATCCTGTGGGCGATGGTGGTCGGGCAGATCGCGCTTTGGGCCTTCGCGCCGGACAAGCCCGACGCACAGCCCGCACCCACTGACCCCGGCAGGCCGTTCG
>Ga0210403_10001621_pt1 | contig 21142 bp, 16 predicted proteins | sample IncBWC19MmetaG_FD_150863 | JGI IMG/M metagenome (GOLD analysis project Ga0210403, IMG submission 150863) | Forest soil microbial communities from Barre Woods Harvard Forest LTER site, Petersham, Massachusetts, United States - Inc-BW-C-19-M | ecosystem: Environmental > Terrestrial > Soil >... | reverse complement strand
GGAGGCGTCCAAAATATTTTTCCAGGATGGGCAGAGCCTGCGCCTCTTTTATATCCCCCGCGACTGCGACGACCATGTTTGACGGCACATAGTATTTGTCGTAAAACTTTTGAGCGTCGGTGGCGGAAAAAGAATTCAGGTCAGACATCCAGCCGACCGTCGGCCGATGATAGGGATGCGCGGCAAACGCTTCCTCCGTAAACTGCTCTATCAGCCGGCCGATGGGATTGCTGTCGGTGCGCAGGCGGCGCTCTTCAATCACCACATCGCGCTCCTTGTAAAATTCCCGCAGCACCGGATGCAGAAAGCGCTCCGACTCTAGATAGGCCCACAACTCCAGGCGGTTGGCGGGGAGGGAATATTCATAGTTGGTGGAGTCGTAGCTGGTGGAGGCGTTGACGTCTTCTCCGCCGTTCTGCTCGACGATTTTGCTGAACTCGTTGGACTTGACGTACTTGTCGGCTGCGGCGATGGCGTCCTTCCACGCCTTTTCGAGCTGCTTCAACTTCGCCTCGTCGCGGCCCACATCTTTATCACGTTCCTCGATGTAGGCGGCGTAAGCGACCTCAACCTTGGCGAGCAGAGGTTTTTCGGCCGCGTAGTCGGTGGTGCCAATCTTGTCAGTGCCTTTGAATGCCATATGCTCGAACATGTGCGCGAGGCCCGTGGCACGCATGGGGTCCTGCACCGATCCGGCGTCGACCATGGTGAAGAAGGAAAAGACTGGCGCCTCGGCCCGCTCGCAGATGAGGATGGTCAGACCGTTGGGCAACTTCTTGACTGTGATGCGCTTGGCGAAGGACGCGACATCCTGGGCGGCGGCGAGCGCTGTCAGGACGATTAGGGAAATAGCAGCTTTGAGTGCACGGCGTTTCATTGGACCTCCGGGTCGACTGCTATGACTTGGACGGACATGCAGGGCAGAAGTTTGAAAGTACGTGGCGGGCAGGGAGCTTGTCAAACGGGAGCTCCAATTCAGCCAGGCGTTTCGGGAGAGTTCAGCATTTTGCTTTGGGCGCAGTTTGAGGCACAATGCCTGCGGGAGCAAGCACGGCATGGATTCGAGCGTTGAGGTTCAAGGCAGACAACTCAAACTGACGAATCTGGAAAAGGTTCTATACCCCGCTACAGGATTTACCAAGCAGCAGGTCATCGACTACTACGTTCGAATTGCGCCGGCGATGGTGTCGCATCTGGCGGAGCGTCCGCTCACGCGCAAACGCTATCCCAACGGCGTGGATGAGGAATTCTTCTACGAGAAGAACGCGCCGCAGCACCGGCCTGACTGGGTGAAGACCGCTCCCATCTGGAGCGGGAGAAACCGCCGCACCATTCACTACATACTCGCCGACGATCTGGCTACGCTGGTCTGGCTGGCGAATCTGGCTGCGATCGAGTTGCACCCGTCGCTCGCGCTGGCAGAAGACGTCACGTGTCCTACGATGATGGTTTTCGATCTCGACCCCGGCCCTCCGGCGAACATTGTGCAATGCTGCCAGGTGGGGATGTGGTTGCGGGAAATCTTCGAGCACTTCGGGCTACGGACCTTTCCGAAAACTTCGGGATCAAAAGGACTTCAAATTTACGTTCCGCTCAACACTCCAACCAACTACGAGTCGACGAAGACCTTTTCCCACGCGCTGGCGCAACTGCTCGAACACGAGCATCCCGAGATGGTTGTTTCGGACATGAGGAAACAACTGCGGACTGGGAAAGTCTTCGTCGACTGGAGCCAAAACGATGAACATAAGACCACCATCGGCGTGTATTCGTTGCGGGCGCGAGAGCATCCTACGGCTTCGACGCCGGTGACGTGGGAGGAAGTTGAGCGCGCGCTCAAGAAGAAAGATGCGGACTTGCTGGTCTTCGAGGCGAAGCAAGTGGTTGCGCGCTTCGAAAAGATGGGCGACTTGTTCACGCCGGTGCTCGAACTCAAGCAGCGTTTGCCGGATCTGAAGGGAGTTGCGGCAGCAGCGGAGCCAACAATCTCGATCGCTGCTCAAGCGGAGGAAGAACCAGCGCGGGCTGTTCGTCGCGGCATTCAGAAAAAAGCCGGGAAGCCGCCTCAGGCACGAAAGGCGAAGCGCAAGGTATAATCCCGTCCGCTACGATTTTGCAGTGAGATTCTTCGATGCCTCAATTGTTTGTCGGAACTTCGGGATGGGCCTATCCCAGTTGGAAGCCTGACTTTTATCCCGCCAAGCTGACGCAGAAAAAATTTCTCAGTCACTATGCCACTCAGCTCAATACTGTCGAGGTGAACTTTACTTTCCGGCAACTCGTGAAAGAGACCACCATCCAGAACTGGATCGAGCAAACGCCAGCGCACTTCCGGCTGGGTATTAAAGCGCATCAAGTGATAACGCACATCAAACGACTGAAGGGAACGGAAGATTTTATGCCTCGCTTTCTGGCGACGATTGAACCTTTGGCTGCTGCCGGCAAGCTGGGGCCCGTGCTGTTCCAGTTGCCGCCGAATCTGAAGGCGGATGCTGCGCTCCTCAAGGATTTTCTCGCGCTTCTGCCGCGAACGTTGCCGGCGGCATTTGAGTTTCGTCACGAGTCTTGGTTTAGCGAATCGACTTGGGAACTGTTGAAGTCGCACGCCGCCGCACTGTGTGTAGCCGAGACCGAAGCACGCACCACACCGGATGTGGCCACGGGCACGTTTGTCTATTACAGATTTCGCAAGCCGAATTACACCGGAGATGAACGCCGCGGCATGGTCTCGCGCATTGGAGAGCACCTCGCTGCCGGGCATGACGTCTTTGCTTACTTCAAGCACGAGGAAACGCCGGAGGGGGCCCTGTTCGCAGTGGAGTTGCTGCGCGAAGTGGGCCAGAGGTAGCAAGCTGCGGACCTGCGGCATCCACTTTATTACTTCTGTCAGGGTCCGATAACGCGCATACTGCATTCATCCCTCCGCCATGGTTTCGGAAGCCAATTCGCGCCTGCTTTCCAGCTTTCTCGATTATTTGAGAATCGAGAAGGGGCTGGCGCCGCTCTCCATCGGCGCTTACACCACCGACATCTGCCAGTTCTCAGAGTTCCTGGAAAAACGAAGGCGTTTGCTGGTGACCGCGCGCCGTATCGACGTACGCGATTTCCTGGAACAACTGTTTTCCCATCAAGTCGATGGCCGCAGCGTGGGACGAAAACTTTCGGCGCTGCGTCATCTCTATCGTTACCTGCTGCTGGATAAGAAACTCGAGCACGACCCCACGCTGAACATCGAGTCACCCCGGCAATGGAAGGTTCTTCCGAAGGCGCTGGCGCGGGATGAAATGGAGGCGATGCTTGCCGCTCCGCTCACGTCGCAGCCTGGCGAAGTCGGGCGCAACACGAAAGACTCTGCGGCGCTGGCTGCCCGCGATCATGCCATGCTGGAGGTTTTCTACGCGGGCGCGCTGCGGGTCTCGGAAATTGTCAACGCCAAGTTGGAAGATCTGAAGCTCGATGCTGGATACATACTGGTGCGCGGCAAAGGCGATAAGGAGCGTGTGGTGCCACTGGGGAAGTCGGCACAGGATGCGCTTGCGGATTATCTGGAGCACTCCCGCCCCGCGTTGGCGGCGGGGAAGCAAAGTGGGAAGTCTAGCGCGACAATGGGAACCGTCACCGTCTCCGTCAGGAATTCGAATTCACCTCTGCTGTTCGTTGCACGTGGAGGACGCAGGCTGACGCGCCAGCGCATCTGGCAGATGGTGCGGGCAGCCTCGGCCGTTTCCGGGCGCACCGCTTCTCCGCACATGCTGCGTCACTCCTGCGCCACGCATATGGTGGAAAACGGCGCCGACCTGCGTACAGTGCAGACCATCCTGGGCCACTCCGATATTTCGACGACGCAGGTCTACACGCACCTGGCGCTAGACCGGTTGCGAGCCGTTTATCAGAAGCACCATCCGAGGGCGAAGGCGAGATGATAGCCGCGTCCAAGGAGGCCCGAACTACAGTCGGCAAAGCGGTCGCCGACTTCATCCGCCACCTGCGGGAGCGCAATGCCTCGCCGCACACTATCAAAGCTTACAGCCGCGATCTTGCGCTCTTCGCCGCTTACGCCGGTTCGCGCGGATGGAAACAGATCGACCACATCGCCATTCGCGGATTCCTCTCGCAACTCTATGAGAAGGGCTTGAGCAAGACCTCCGTGGCACGCGCTCTGGCTGCGGTGCGTTCGCTCTATCGCTGGCTGGCGCGGGAAGGCGTGGTGGAGCAGAATCCGGCGAAGCTGGTGGCCACGCCCAGGCTTTCCAAGAAACTTCCGCGCGTGCCCACGATTGAAGAAATGAATTTCGTCATCGATGGCAAAATGCCCGAAGTGGCCGCCTTCCCGGAGCGCGATCGGCTCATGCAGGAGCTGCTCTATGGATGCGGCATCCGCAACTCGGAGCTTACCGGAATCAACCTTGACGACATTCGACTGAGTGCGGAAGCGATTCTGATCCGTGGCAAGGGGAAAAAGGAGCGCTACGTTCCATTCGGCGATTCCGTGAAATCGGCTCTTGCCGCGTATCTTCCCGAACGCCAGAAAGTGTTGGGAGCCATCAACAAGCACTCCACCGCGTTGCTCATCAACCGGCGCGGCGGGCGGCTCACCACACGCAGCGTCGGCCGCATCATCAAGAAGATCGCCGTTGCCAAAGGCCTTTCCCCAGACGTGCACCCCCACACGCTGCGCCATGCTTTCGGAACGCACATGCTGGAAGAAGGGGCTGACCTGCGCGCCATTCAGGAGTTATTGGGCCACGAGCGCCTCGCGACGACGCAGCGCTATACACAACTGTCGATGAAACACGTGCTGCAGGTTTACGACCAGACACATCCGCGAGCGAAGTAAGAACGCCGACCCGCCCTTATGGATGGTGTTTCCGCAGATCTTCCCACATCTCGACCACCCGCGCTTTGAGGTTCGCAGTCAGCTTCTCATAAGCCGCTTCCGACGCCTCACTCTCCGGCGGCGGAAGAATCGGATCGCCGATCGTGATCTTCAGCGGAGTGAATCCCTGAAACGGCTTGTTTCGCGGCCAGGCTTCGTAGAATCCCTCAATTGCCACGGGCACAATCGGCACCCGCATATGGATGGACAAAATCGCCGCGCCCTTTTTGAAGATTTTCGGAGTGCCATCAATCGAGCGCTCACCCTCGGGATAAAGAATGAGCGGACGCCCTTGCCGCAGCCCGAAGGCGCCGGCGCGCATGGCGGGAATCAGATTCGCGTCGGGATCAACAACCACAACCCTCAGCGAACGCGCCAGGCGCAGCATGAATCCTTCACCGAAGATTTCACTCGTACCCACCGCAAAGACTTTGTCAAACACCCCGTGGGGCAGAATGCCCGCCAGGATGAGCGGATCGATATAGCTCTGGTGATTCGACGAAATAATGTACGGACCAATCTTCGGCAGTTTCTCCATCCCGCGCACTTTCAAATCAAAGCGGTCGAGCGAAATTACCTGGATCAGCCGCGAAACCATGTACCAGAACGCAGCACTAACCGGCTGCGGCCGCACTAGCGGAACCACAACGGCGGGATCCGGATCTTCGGCCAGAATCGCCTTCCATCCGGCAAAGGTGGTCCGCGTGGCGGGGCCGCCAGCGCCGCCGGCCGCGCTCTGCAGCACAGCGTCGACCAGATCGCGCACCGTGTAAATCTCGGCGAGCTGCGATTCTTCGACGTTTCCTCCCAATTGCTCTTCGATCTGGCTGAGTAGTTCGACGCGCTGCATGGAGTCGAGCCCCAGATCGAGTTCAAGATTGTGAGTGGGACGCAAGGTTGTCGGCGCGGTGCGGGCGGCCTCGCGCACAATCTTCAACGCCCGCTGCACGTCCGGTTGATCGAGCCACGCCGTCTCGTCGTCGGTCAGTGGGCGTTCCGCGGGCAGTTCGGAATCATCGTTCACCTTTCGCGCCTGGTTCGCTTTAACGCGCTTCTCCACTTCGAAGCGTTTGATCTTGCGGGTGGTGGTGCGTGGCAAGTCTTCCTGCCAGATCTCGTAGCTGGCGATGCGCTTGGTGGAGGCGATCTGCTGCGAGAGGCTCTCGATGTCGTACCGGATGACCTCTTTCGCGTTCACAATCTTTTTCTGGCGCAGCACATCGAAGTTGGGCACGATCACGGCATGCAGGCGGTCGCCACCTTCGCCGGGCTTGCCTTCCAGTCCCATTACTGCCAGTTCTTTGATGTAAGGCGACTTCAGGTAGTGGGCCTCAACCTCCTCGGGATAAATGTTTTTCCCGTTGCTTAGGACGATCACTTCTTTCTTGCGGCCGGTGAGGAACAAGTTTCCGCCGTCGTCGAAGAAGCCGAGATCGCCGGTGTAGAACCATCCCTCGCGCAGCACCGCCGCGGTTGCGTCCGGACGGTTCCAGTAGCCTTTCATCACGACCGCTCCGCGCAACGCGACTTCGCCTGTAGCTGGGCCGCCATCTTCCTGTGCTTGCGGGTCGTTTTTCTCGTAAACAATCTTGCCCTCGACGCCCTTCATGGCTTTGCCCACCGATCCGATCACGTTATTGCCTGGCGAGTTTGCATATACGGCTGCGGTCGTTTCCGTCAGCCCGTAGGCTTGCAGCACGTCGATGCCGAGGTCGTGAAAGTCGCGGGCAATCTGCGGATCGAATCGCGATCCGCCCGTGACCAGATAGCGCATCTTCTTGCCCAGGGTATCGTGGACCTTACTAAAAAGAATCGGGCCGCCATTGATTCCCACCATGCGCAGCGCGCGATTGAGTCCCACCAGACCGTGAAACACTTTTTGGGTGAGCGCGCCCCGCTTTTCAATTTCCTGGAAAATCCGTTCGTGAATCAGATAAAAGAATTGCGGCACCACGGCAAAGCCGGTGATATTCCTCTCCTGCAAGGCCCGGAGAAGCTCGGTCGTGTTCAGCGTTTCCAGGTACACCACGCGTGAGCCTTTCACCAGCGGCAGAAGCAGATTCGCCATCTGCGCCAGCACGTGAAACATGGGCAGCACGCCGAGCAACGCGTCGGTGGGGCCGAGATCGACCCAATTGAATACCGCTTCCACCTCACCGAGGAAATTGGCGTGGGTAAGCATCACGCCCTTGGGGTCGGCGGTGGTGCCGGAAGTGTAGAGCAGAGAAGCGAGGTCGTCGACGGTGGAGGGCGCGGGCTGGAATCTTCCCGGCCCTCCGTCGAAAATAGCAGGCAGGTTTCCCAGCCAGCGCTCATGGATGGAGTGCTCGGCCATGCGGTCCGGGTCCATGAGCACGAGGCCGATGTTCAGGCCCGCAACCGCCTCGCGCGCTGCTTGCGCATGCCGGGCGTCGCAGAAAACCACAGAGGTGCCGCTGTCTTTCAACAGCTTGGTCAGTTGGTCGGCGTGCAGTGCAGTATCCAGCGGGACCACGGTGCATCCCGAAGCAATGGTTCCCAAGTAAGCCGCCACCCAGCACGGATGATTGTCCGCCACGATGGCCAGGCGCGCCCCCCGGGTGAATCCGTTCTCTGTGATCCATCGTCCGACGGATTCGGCCATGCGGTGGAGTTCAGCGTACGTGCAACTCTCGATTTGATCGTGCCGCTGAAGTTCCAGCGCGACGTTCTCCGGCCAGCGCTGGGCGCATTCGACAAAACGATCGTAGAAAGTGGGCATGAGTCGTGTGGAATATACACGAAAACACTGCGGAGCCGCTGATCAATTCCGCCGCATCCAATATGCTAGGCTAAAATAGATACGCTAGGGCAGTTCCCGCCCGATGAAGGATTCACAGTTTGATTAACACTCTGATTGGCAAGGTCTTTGGGACCAAGAACGAACGGGTCGTCAAGAGCATGATGCCCCGGGTGGCGGCTATTAATGCTCTCGAGCCGCAGGTGCAGAAGCTCACTGACGATGAACTGCGCGCGAAAACCGATGAATTCCGGGAACGCATCCAGGAGCATTTGAGTCATGTTACCGGCGGCGTGACGGCGGACCCAGCGGTTGAACCTGAGGACGATCTTGACCGCGCGAAGCAACAGGAGAAAGAGCAATACGAAGCTCTACAGGAAGTTCTGGACGAGATCCTGGTAGAAGCGTTCGCCGTGGTGCGCGAGGCTGGTCGCCGGGTGCTCAACATGCGCCACTTCGATGTGCAGCTGATCGGCGGCATGGTGCAGCACAAGGGCATGATTTCGGAAATGAAGACCGGCGAAGGCAAAACGCTGGTCGCGACGCTTCCCGTGTATCTCAATGCTCTCAGCGGACGCGGCGTGCACGTGGTTACCGTCAACGACTATCTGGCCAAGCGCGACTCCGAGTGGATGGGCAAGCTCTACCGTTTCCTTGGCTTGACCGTCGGCGTAATCGTCCACGACCTCGACGACGAGCAGCGGCGCGCCGCCTACGCCGCCGACGTCACTTATGGCACGAACAATGAGTTCGGATTCGACTACCTGCGCGACAACATGAAGTTCGATCTGAAAGATTGCGTGCAGCGTGGCCACAATTTCGCCATCGTCGATGAAGTTGACTCCATCCTGATTGACGAAGCCCGCACTCCGCTCATCATTTCCGGCGCGAGTGAGGAATCCACCGACAAGTATTACAAGGTCAACAGGATCATTCCCAAGCTGGAGAAGGGCGAAGAGCTTGAGGTTCCGACCGGAGAACCTGTGCAACTCACCGGCGACTTCGCGGTCGACGAAAAGCACCGCAACATTACCGTCACCGACGAAGGTTGGACGAAAGTGGAAGGCCTGCTCGGCATCGGCAACATCGCTGATCCGGAGAACTGGCCGCTCAAACATCACGTCGAGACCGCGATCAAAGCTCACGCCCTCTATCGCCGCGATGTGGAGTATGTGATCAAAGATGGAGAAGTCATCATCGTCGACGAATTCACCGGACGCATGATGCCCGGCCGCCGCTGGTCTGACGGCTTGCACCAGGCGATCGAGGCCAAGGAAGGCGTCAAGATCGAGCGCGAGAACCAGACCCTCGCCACCATCACCTTCCAGAATTATTTCCGTATGTTCAAGAAGTTGTCAGGCATGACGGGGACGGCGGAAACGGAAGCCGCCGAGTTCGACAAAATCTACAAGCTGGAAGTCGCGGTCATTCCCACCAACAAGCAGATGCTGCGGCTGGAGAATCCCGACGTCGTGTTTCGCACGGAGAAGGAAAAATACTTCGCGGTCGCCGACGAGATTCAAAAGCTGACCGAGTCCGGCCAGCCGGTGCTGGTGGGAACTACGTCGGTGGAAAAGTCAGAACGCCTCTCCACGTTGTTGGACAAGAAAGGCCTCAAGGGCAAGCACGTCGTGTTGAACGCCAAGTTCCATGAGCGCGAAGCGGAGTACGTTGCCCAGGCCGGGCGCAAAGGTGCGATTACGATCGCCACCAACATGGCCGGCCGCGGCACCGACATTCTGCTCGGCGGCAATCCTGAATTCATGGCCAAACAGGAGATGGTGAAGAAAGGAATCGCGCAGCAACTGCGCGTGGCCGAGGGCAAGATCGAAGGGCCGCAGGAAGACGGCACAATTTCGGTCTTCTATTACAACGGCAACGAGTACACCGTCCCAACCGACAAATGGACGGAAGCCTTCAACCGCTACAAAACGCAGACTGACAAAGAACACGATGAAGTTACCGCCGTCGGTGGCCTGCATATTCTCGGCACCGAGCGCCACGAATCGCGCCGCATCGACAACCAGTTGCGTGGACGCGCCGGTCGCCAGGGTGACCCCGGCTCCTCGCGGTTCTACCTCGCGCTTGAAGATGATCTCATGCGCATCTTCGCCAAGGAGTGGGTTTCGAAACTGTTGGAGCGGTTGGGCATGGAAGAAGGCATCCCCATCGAGTCGAAGCTCATCAGCCGCCGCATCGAGACCGCGCAGAAAGCAGTCGAAGGCCAGCACTTCGAATCCCGCAAACACCTGCTCGAGTACGACGACGTCATGAACAAGCAGCGCGAGGCCGTTTACGGCCTGCGCCGCCGATTGCTCGAGGGCATGGACCAGAAAGATCTGATCCTCGAGGAATACGTTTCAGGCATTCTCGGCGACCTGATGGAAGAATATTGTCCGCCCAAGGGCCACGTCGACGATTGGAATATCAAGGGATTGAAAGACGCGGTCTTCACCCGCTTCGGCGTGGATTTCATCGCGGAAGGCGTAAAGCCCGAGGCGCTGAACCGGCAGGAACTCGGCGACGCCATTTTCGAGAAGCTGAAAGAGCGCTACGACGCGAAAGAAAAATTGATTGGCCCCGAGGCCATGCGCCATCACGAGCGCATGATCATGCTGAGCGTGATCGACCAGCAGTGGAAAGATCACCTGCTCAGCATGGACCACTTGAAGGAGGGCATCGGCCTGCGCGGCTACGGCCAGCACGATCCGCTGGTCGAGTATAAGAAAGAATCGTTCGAGATGTTCGAAGCGATGCTGCAGCGCTTCCAGGAAGATACCGCCCGTTATCTCTACCTGATGCAGATTATCGAGCGCCCGCCGGACCCCGGCCCAGGCCCGCAGGGAGGCGACCCAGCAGGTCATGGCCCGGAGCCCGGAGTGCCGTCAGAGCAGGGAACTGGCGGGAACGGCCGCCGACCGCCGCGTCTGGTCGCAACCTCCGCCGACGATCTGGAGGAAGCCTTCATGCGCCGCAAGCGTCGCGAGCTGGAACAGGCCCGCATGGCCGGCGCCGGCGACGTACAGCCAGTTCAACAAGTCGTTCGCGGCCAGGAAAAAGTAGGCCGCAACGATCCCTGCCCCTGCGGCTCCGGCAAAAAATTCAAGAAGTGCCACGGCGCGTAAGCGCCACAACCCATGTGGGAACGGGCGCCTCGCCCGTTCAGCCGAGCGCAGCGGCGCGCATAGCTATCACGAACGCCGACTGGGTTTGCTTCGAACTGCCACGGACCTGAAAGTCATCTCCTCAGCCCGACTCTTCGTCCGATCCTTCCATTCCAGAAACAATCCCACATAGTTCTTCGTGATGTAATCCGCCGCAGTCACGCCCAGCCTCTTCGCGGTCGCATCAATCCACCTCGGCGAACCCTCGATCTCGCAAAAGTTTCCAATAGGCGTTTCGTCCACGACGACTTGCCCTCTTCCATCGGTCCACTCGGCGCGAAACTTCTCGTAGCGGAACGACGGCGCATATCCCAAGGCGCGAAGAATCAAATCCATCTGCTTTCCATCAGCCACGCCTGTCTCTAGCTCCTCGCGGCTAGTGTGGCGTTCAGCCCACTTTCCAGCTTTGTGCGTTAGCGTCCACGCCGTCCCATACTTGCGCAGTCGGAGCAGTTCATTGCGAGCACGCAGCACCTCGCCGGGAAGGTCGTACAAAGTATTCATCTCGTGAGTCCGCGGTGTCGTCACGCGAAATCCAGCCACCCGCAACTTGCGCGCCAGCGCACGCAAACCGTCAACGCGGAACTTGATTTCGATCTCCTTACTCATCGGGCAAGATTGTATTACGGAACGCGCACCGACGATCCTCCGATTCCCGTGGGAACGTCAGGCATGATCGCCTTGGGTAGCATCTTCCAAACGACGGTCTCAACTGGACCAACCACGAAGACGTAGCTCGCCGCCCCGATCCAGGTGATCACCGATGTGATCAGGAAAGGCCAATAGAATTTCCCGGTTCGCCCAACCAGGAATCCCGTCACTGCGGGTCCGACCGCCCCTGCCAGGTTTGCCACAAAGTTCTGCGCACCCATCCATCGTCCTACGGCATGTGGCCCGGCCAGGGTCTGCGTGACCGCGTTGAGGTTCGAACTGACCAAGCCAAATGACGCGCCTGCCAAAAGTAACAGGACGACCAGAAGTTTGTCGGACGCCTCCGCACAGGCAACCAGAGAAAGTCCGTTGCAGACCATTCCGGCGCCCATGAAGGTTTTGCGCACGCGCGTTACCGAAGCGCCGGAGGAAATCCAACGGTCCGATAGCCAGCCGCAGATCGGTGACGACAACGCAGCCAACAAAAACGTCGCCCCTCCGATCTTTGCCATGGTATTGGGGGAAAAATGTCGCGCACGCTGAAGGTAGGTCGGCAGCCAGGTCAGCAACAAATAGAAGAAGTAATTCGCGCAGAAATGGCCGATCCACGTTCCCCAGGTTGATCGATGGCGAATGATCTCCGAAAGTCCAGGGCCCTGTTTCATGTCCTGAACACCAGTGGCGGACGTGCGCGGCATCCATCGCAACCATGGCGGCAGCCATAGAAGGCTGACCAGCCCAAGAACGACGAAGAACGGTCTCCAGCCAAAACGCGCCACCAGGGTCCCGCCGAAAAAAATGCCCAGCGCCGGTCCCAGCGACTGACCCGCTCCGACGATGGAATTGGCGAAACCCCGTTGGCTCTCCACAAAATGATTGGCAAAGATCTTGGCGTAGGCTGGATAAGCCACGGACTCTCCGATGCCCAGAAGCACGCGTATCACAAGCAGAGCGGCAAAGGCATGCAGCGCGCCGGTGAAGGCCGTGGCCACCGACCACACAAAAAAGCCGATCGCCAGGACCCACTTCACCTCGAAGCGGTCGACCAGCCATCCCGCGAGAAGCTGCATGCAGGCATAGGTCCAGAAGAAGGCCGCAAGCAGGATTCCCAATTGCGAGTACGAAAGACCCAGCTCGTCTTGCAAGAGCGGCGCGGCCACGGAAAGATTGGCGCGGTCGATATAGTTGATGAAAACTGAGAGCCCCAGCAGCAGCAAAACGCCGTTCATCCCGCCGGAGCGTCGAGCATCGTGGATAGGCGAGTTACTCATCGCGGCAAAGCCCGACCATGCTATACCATCTCCGCAAGTCTCCGAGAAATTTGTCGAACGTCACCTGCGGACCGCCCATTAGCAAGGACGGTGCTATCATTTCCGACATTTAGTCCAGAAGGGTTTTGCAAGTGCAGAATTTATTTCAACCTGAAGTCGCTGCGGAGGTAATCTCCCGCATCGACAAGCTGCAGCCAACGACTCATCGTCAGTGGGGAAAAATGGATGTCGCGCAGATGATGGCACACTGCTCCGCCACGCTCGACATGGCTTCCGGACGCTCCGTTCTGCCGCGGCTGTTCATTGGCAGGATACTCGGGCCCTTTGTCCGGCATGTCTTTACCGACGACAAGCCGTTCTCCAGGAATGGTCCCACGCACAAGGGTTTAGTGATGGCCGACAACAAAGACTTCACTCGGGAGCGGGAGCGCCTTAAGGCGTGCGTTCAGCAATTTCACGAAGGAGGGGAAGCGAAATGCACGAAGCAGCCGCACCCTTTCTTTGGCCCAATAACGCCGCAAGAGTGGGCGACCGGAATGTACAAACACCTCGACCACCACCTGCGTCAATTCGGAGTGTGACGGATACCTTGCGCTGAGTGCGAATGGCGAACGACTAAGGACCAACGACTAACTAAACGTCGGCAGCTTCACCAGATCGTTCTCCGGAACCGACTCCACCGGCTCCCCGGCTTTGCGCCAGGCCGTCAATCCTCCGACGATCACGAACGTGTTGAATCCTTTTTCCCGCAGCAGGTGCGCCACCCGGGCGCTGGTCGCTTCGCGCGCTCAAGTGCAGTATAGATAAATGTCCTTGTCCCGGGGAAGGTTCTTGATCTCTTCCTCAAGATTGTTGGGCTCGATGCGGATCGAACCTTTGATGCGCGCCCCTCCTGAGTCGTAGTAGCCATGGCTGCGGACGTCGACGATGAGCACATGGCTTGCTTCATCAGAGGCCAGACGCGCGGCCAGCTCCTGCACCTGCACCCGCGGCACCACGCGATACTGCTTGTGCTTGCGGTATTGCAAGACGCGGTAGATGGCATACACAATCAGAGCTGTCACGACCACCGCTTCCATCGCCCGACCCGCGGCGTGAAACCCTTGCAGCACGACTTTCAGAACATCGCGCGAAAGGAATCCGACTACGAGATAGGTGAGGGAATATACCAGGGCGCCGGCGAAATCCAGGCGCAGAAACTGCCCGAAGCGCATCTTCATGCTGCCGGCCAGCGGCGCCGCCATGGTATTCACGCCGGGGATGAACTTCGCAATCACCAGCGTGACTTTCCCGCGCTTGTAGAACGACTCGGCGGAGCGAAGAATGCAGGTTTCCGGATTGATCGACACGCGGCACAAAAATCCCAGCAGCAGCCAGCCCATATAGCGTCCCAGCCAGAACTGCACCGTGTCGCCCAGCAACAGGGCCGTGACCGCCACCAGCAAAACGTAAGGACCCGATAAGCTGTGCGCCGCCACCGCGGCCCCTGCCGCCACCAGCGCGATCGCCGCAGGAAAGGGAAGTCCGACCGCTTCGGCCAGCAACAGGCCAAAGGTCAGAGCGTATCCGTGGCGCGCCATCAGCAAAAACAAATCCATAAAAGAGTTGGATAAGGAAAATCCAGAAAGGGTTCAATATAGCAAAGTCGAAGGGCCAGGGGATGCGTCGCTACAAAAATGCGGGACGGACTTCGCCGTCCCGCATTCAAACCGGTAAGGCTACTTGCTCATCGAATCGTTCTTCATCGAGTCGCCCTTGGCCATCTTGACGCTCATGATGTGGATCGAGTTCTTGTCCGCATACACCTGAGCGCTCAGCTGTACGTGATGGCCCTCGTGTCCCTTCAGTTCTTCGGGGTTCATCACTTCCCAACTCTTGCCGTCCTTGTCGTTCACGAACGTGACCTTGTCGCCATCAGCTTTGACCGTACCTTTCAGAGTCATCAGCGGAGCCTTGGCGCTCGTCTGATCGGCTTGGGTTTGTGACTTGTTGTCTTGCGACGAGCCTGAATATTGCGCAAAAGCAGTCAAACTCATCGTGAAAGTCAGAGCGAGCAGACAAACCATTACTTTTTTCATTGAAACGTCTCCTTCGTCTTTTTGGAAGTTAGGCCAGAGATTTACCGTTGCCTTACATATGTACTCGGGACCACGAACGGACTGGCGCCTTTGGGTTGCTGACTATTTGTGGACAGAACGGAGGAAGAGGTTGCCCGGAAAATTACTGTAAAGATTCAGGTTTGCAGTGCAGTCTTGACTTACTTCTCTCTGGCCACCACAAACTCCGGCGCCCACAATAGCGCACGCTTGATCTCGGAATCGGGGAAAGCGCTGAGCGCATTCTGCGCTGACTCGGCATAGCGCGCGGCGCGGGCGGTCGCCGCTTCCAGCGAGCCATAGCGTTGCAGAGTCTCCATGATCTGCGCATGCGTTACGCCATTAAATGCGCGCTCGCGCAGAATGGTTTCAATCTTTGCTCGTTCTTCTGGCGTGCATCGCTCCAGCGCATGAATCACCGCCATAGTCACCTTACCCTCGCGCAGATCGCTGGCCACCGGCTTGCCCAGAACATCTTCGGACGCGGTCAGATCGAGCACATCGTCCACGATCTGAAACGCCATGCCGAGGTCGCGCCCGTACTGGCCCAAGGCTTCTTCCTGCGCGGCGGTCGCTCCACCCAGGATCGCTCCCAGCCGCATGCACACGGAAAACAGGCAAGCCGTCTTGCGGTAGATCAGGTCGAAGTGCTCGTCGAGCGTAATCAGCTGCCCCAGTTTTTCCATCTGCAGCAGTTCGCCCTCAACCATCTGCTGCGTCAGTTCGATCAGCGTGTCGAGAATGCGGAAATTGCGCTCCTGCACCGCCACCTTGAAGGCCTGCATGTAGAGCCAGTCGCCCGCCAGCACGCACTTCGAATTGCCCCACTGTGTGTTGGCGGCGGGCCGCCCGCGGCGCGTCTTCGCCTCATCGATGATGTCGTCATGCACCAGCGTAGCGGTGTGAATGATCTCAACCACCGCGCCCAGCTTCACCGCGCCGCGCCCTTGGTAGTCGAACAACTTGGAAGAAAGAAAAAGCAGCGCCGGACGGATGCGCTTGCCTCCACCGTTCCGCAGGTACTCCCCAATCTCCGTGATCGCCTGCACGCCTGAGACAGTATCGTGCCCGAACTCGCCCTCCAGCGCGGCGAGATCGTCGTGCAGAAGGTCAAAGACCTCTTTCCCGTTGATAGTGGCCGGTGCGCTCAATTCCTCTGTGTTCCCCTGTGTCCTCTGTGGTAAAGATTTTGCTCCTAGTTCGTTCTGTAATTCGTAAACTGCAAATCAATCCCGAAGTCATGTCCCCGCAGCATGGCGATGACCTCCTGCAACGTGTCGCGGTCCTTGCTGCTGATCCGCACCAGGTCGGCTTGTATGGAGGCCTGCGCTTTCTTTTTCGAATCCTTGACCAGCTTCACGATCTCCCGCGCCTTTTCGATGGCGATGCCTTGCTGCATCGTGACTTTGCGCTTCGCCGTTCCACCGGCGGCCGGTTCCACTGCGCTATAGGTCAATCCCTTCAACGAGACTCCGCGCTTGACCAGTTTCTGCTGGAGGATGTCGTTCACCGCTTTCAGTTTGTATTCATCGGCCGAATGCAGCACGATCGCATCCTTTTCCAGTTCGATATTCGACTTCGAATCCTTCAAGTCGAAGCGCTGGTGGATCTCCTTCAGCGCCTGCTGAATGGCGTTCTTCACTTCCTCGAGGTCAATCTTGCTCACGATGTCAAAAGTGTTCTCGGGCATCGGATTTCAATTCTTTCTGAAATGATGGAATCTGACACTAGAGGGTACCAGAAGAAGCCCTCTGGGACGAGGGTTAACCCGCTGAAACTTTGCTTTCAGCGGTTTCAGTCAATTTGAAAAAATTGTAGAAATTGCGGGTCGTCTTCTGGCCCACTTCCTCCGCCGATAATCTCCGCATCTCGCCGAGTTTCCGTGCGGTCTCGATCACGAACGCCGGTTCATTGCGCTTGCCGCGATGCGGCACTGGCGCCAGGTACGGCGAGTCGGTTTCGATCAGCATGCGCTCCAGCGGAACTTCGAGCGCGGCGTCGCGAATCTGTTGCGCCATCGGAAAAGTCACATTGCCCGCGAACGAAATCATGAATCCCATGTCGAGCGAGCGCTTAGCCTGCGGCCATTTCCCGGTAAAGCAGTGCAGAATGCCACCCAGTCCCCTCGTTGCCCACTGCTCTTGCATCAATCCCAAGCAATCCTCCCATGCATCGTCGCTGCCATCGGAGGGACGGCAATGAATTACGATGGGCAGCTTCGCGGCCGCAGCCAGCTCCATCTGCCGCGTGAATACCGTCTTTTGCACGTCACGCGGCGAGTGATCGTAAAAATAATCCAGACCAATCTCACCCCAGGCGATCACTTTCGGATGCTTCGCCAGACGCTCCATGTTCAGATAAGCGGCCTCGTCGGCAAGTCTGGCTTCATGCGGATGAATGCCGAGAGTCGCGTAAATGAAGTCGTACTTCTCCGCCAGCCGGATTCCGCAATCCAACTGATCCGGCCCGTCGCCATTGCCGATGGCGACGATCGTCTGCACCCCAGCCTCTCTCGCACGAGCAATGACCTGCTCGCGATCGGAGTCGAAGCGTTCCCCATCAAGATGCGCGTGAGAATCTACAAACATGAAATGGTTATCTAGGGACAGCCGCCTCGGCTGTCCGGCCAGAGCGAAGTTCGGCCGCGCCTACTTCAACCTCGCGCCCACCGGCACATCCTCCAGGAACCCCGCCAGCACAGGCTTCCCGCCTTCCAGTGACGCTGCCACGATCATCCCGTTCGACTCCATCCCGCGCAGCTTCCTCGGCACGAGATTGGCTACGATCACCACCTTGCGCCCAATCAAAGTCTCCGGTGCGTACGCTTCGGCGATCCCGGCCAGCACCTGCCGCACTTCGGTTCCAATATCAATCTCCAGCCGCAACAGCTTGTCCGCCTTGGGCACTCGCTCGGCGACTTTTACAACTCCGACCCGCAGTTCGATCTTGGCGAAGTCGTCGATGGAAATCTTTTCGCTCGCCCCGGAAGCTGCTGTGGGGATTGCAACCGGCGCTGCTGCGGCTGAAGTAGCTGGCGACGCTGGCGCTGCCGCCGGAGCCTCAGCCACGGGAGTATTTCTCTGCTCCTCTTCCATCTTCTGCATCCTTTCGATCGCACTCTTGTCCGCGCGCGGAAACACGGGCTGCACCTCGCCCAGCTTCGTGCCCAAAGGCAGTTGTCCCCAAGCCAACTCGCTCAGAGCAAGCTTCTTGATATCTCCCAGCCCCATCTGCGTCCAGATCTTGGCGGTCGCTTCCGGCATCACGGGATAGGCCAACGCCGTAGCGATCCGCAGCGCATCCGCCGCGGTGTAGAGCACCGTCGCCAAGCGCGAGCGGCTGTCTTCATCCTGTTTTTCGCCCAAGGCCCACGGCTCGTTTTCGACGATGTACTTGTCTACAGCCGCAACCAGCGCCCACGCGGTTTCGAGGGCGCGCGAGAACTGGAACTGATCAAAGAATGTTCCAAATTCGCGGATGGTCTTCCGCGCCGTCTCCGCAATCGCAGCGTCCGCAGCGGTTTTCGACGCACCAGGCGACGGATACGGCACCTCGCCCTTGAAGTAGCGGTTGATCATGGTCAGCGTGCGGCTGGCTAGATTTCCCAGTCCATTCGCCAGGTCAGAGTTGTACCGCTGCACCAGCGCGTCGAACGAGAACGATCCATCCTGCCCAAACACGACTTCGCGCAGCAGAAAATAGCGCAACGCATCCGCCCCCAGCACGTCAAGAATCGTCTCCGTGCGCACAATATTGCCGCGCGACTTCGACATCTTGCTCTCTTCAAACAGCAGCCAGCCATGCGCCACAATCGTCTTCGGCACCGGCAGACCCGCCGCCATCAAAAACGCCGGCCAATACACACAATGGAAGCGGACAATTTCTTTTCCGATCATCTGCACATCGGCTGGCCAGAATTTCTTGAACGCCTCCTGCGCCCCCGTGTGCGAGGAACCGTAGCCAATCGCTGTCAGGTAGTTCGCCAGTGCATCGAACCACACGTAAATCACGTGCTTGGGATCGTCCGGCACAGGAATGCCCCAGCTAAAGGTCGAGCGGCTGATCGATTGATCGCGCAGCCCCGAACGCACAAACGAAATCACCTCGTTGCGCCGCGCCTCCGGACGAATGAAATCCGGATCGGTATAGAGCGCCAGCAGCTTCTCCTGAAACGCCGACAGCTTGAAGAAATAGTTCTCTTCTTTCACTGTCTCAGTGATACGCCCGCAAGTAGGGCAAGGATCCCCCGGCTGTGCGCCATCGACATAAAGCTCGTCCGATACGCAGTACTGCCCGGTGTAAGTTCCCTTGTAGATAAATCCGTTATCGCGAATACGCCGGAAGAGTTCCTGCACCCGCTTCGTGTGCCGCTCTTCCGTGGTGCGAATAAAGTCGTCGTTCGAGATGCACATCCGCTTCCACAACTGCCGGAACTCTGCGGAAATCTCGTCCGCATACTGCTGAGGAGTCTTGCCTGCAGCTTCCGCCGCCCGCTCGATCTTCTGCCCGTGCTCGTCCGTGCCCGTGAGAAAAAATGTCTCTGCGCCCAGCAAGCGCTGCCGCCGCGCAATCGTGTCGCACGCAATCGTCGTATAGGCGTGCCCGATGTGCGGCCGCGCGTTCACATAGTAAATCGGAGTCGTGATGTAGAACTTCCTGCTCATAAGGTTTTCGATCTACCCGTGAAACCCCGTGTCCCCCGTGGTTAAAGGTTCTTGCCGCCTCCGAGATAAGCCCGCGCAGCCTCGCCTATCACGGTCTTCAGCGGCACATGATGCTCGGCCGCGATCCGCCGGCAATCTTCAAATTCCGGAGCATAATTTGTAACCGTCCCATTCATGCTCGCGATCTTAATCCGAACCTCGCCCCACGGTGTGCCGACCTTCTCCCACCGCCGCGCCAAAGTCTGCCGCATCTCATCGCGCCGCCGCACGCCCAGCGTGGTCGTCTCGGTGAAGATGAGTTGCGTCAGTTTCGCGGCGTCCTCGGGTTTGCAGAGGACCGTCAGCAACACGCCTGGACGATTCTTCTTCATCTGCACCGGCATCCCAAACGCATCCAGCGCCCCGACTTCGATCAGCCGGTCCATCACATATCCAAACACCTGCGGATTCAGATCGTCGAGATTCGCCTCCAGCACAGTAATCGTCTCCGACGCGGTCTTAGCAGCCAGAGCATTCGACGCCGCCTCTCCCACCGTCAACCGCACCACATTCGGATGCCCCGGAAAATCCCGCGACCCCGCGCCATAGCCCGACTTCTCAATCTTCATCTCCGGAAACGCCGCGAAGCGCGAAGCCAGCGTCTTCACAATCGCCGCGCCGGTGGGTGTGACCAACTCCACCTGCAAGCCGGAGGAATACACGGGAGCATCCGCCAGGAGTTCCACCGTGGCCGGAGCCGGCACTGGAAACGTTCCATGCGCGCACTTCACCGTGCCGCCGCCCACGTTCAACGGAGAACAGATGATCTCATCCACGCCCAGCGCCTCAGCCCCCACGGCCGCGCAGACGATATCCACCATCGCATCCACCGCGCCGACTTCGTGGAAGTGCACGCTCTCGATCGATGTATTGTGAATCTTCGCCTCTGCCCGCCCCAGAGCTTCGAAAATTGCAATGGCAGTCTTCTTCGCAATCTCAGAAATCGAAGCCGCAGAAATAATCTCTCGAATCTCCTTCAGCCCGCGACCATGCTCATGCGAGTGTGGATGCTCGTGTCGAAGCGTGCGACTCGCCCGCGACTCTTCATGCTGATACGAATGCTCGTCCTGATGGGAATGCCCATGCCCATGTTCATGGGAGTGTTCATGGTCAGAAGCCTCGTGAGAATGATTCTGTTTCCTCTTCCAGTACTCCTCGCGCGGCAAATCTTTCTCCCCACCAACCAAAACATCCACTTTAGTAGCCGAGATCCCGCTGCGCACCACCCGCGAAATCTCCAACCGGGCCCCGACGTTCAGCGCTGCTACGGTCTGCTTCAGCAGCGAAGCCGGAACTCCGGCATCCATCAGCGCACCCAGAAACATGTCGCCGCTGATGCCGGAAAAACACTCAAGGTAGGCTATGCGCATAAACAGAGACACAAAGAGTGATTTTTCATCATAGGGAACCGTGCATCGTGCGTCAAACCAGCCTCCACCGCGCGCTCTGCTAAAATCACTGTCTCCTGAGACAGTTCAGAGGGAAGCCTTGTATCGTCATCTCGAACAACGTTTAGCCCGGTGCATCGCAGAGTTTCTGATCTCGCGTTATCCAGGCACAACTCTGCCCCGCGTGGTGATCGAACAGCCGCCGAAGGTTGAACTCGGCGATTTTGCCATCCCC
>Ga0210403_10001618_pt1 | contig 21152 bp, 13 predicted proteins | sample IncBWC19MmetaG_FD_150863 | JGI IMG/M metagenome (GOLD analysis project Ga0210403, IMG submission 150863) | Forest soil microbial communities from Barre Woods Harvard Forest LTER site, Petersham, Massachusetts, United States - Inc-BW-C-19-M | ecosystem: Environmental > Terrestrial > Soil >... | reverse complement strand
CAGGGTGATGCCCATTGGCATTCCAATCGACAACTGATCGGAGAGGGTGGTTGTCTGGCCTCCGGCGTTCGTCACCAGTGGGAAGAGTAATCCGATATGCCCTCCCAGCTTCGGTCCCTTGGGGGATTGCTCCTGCGTCTGTACTTGCGTTTGTACTTGTGCCGGTAACGCTTTGCCGGCCAGGATCGCAACCAACACCGCCAATGTAACCCATACTTTCCTCATTCTTGTTACTCCTCTTTAGGGGGATACGAACCCGCGGCAGGGAGTGGGTGCATTTGCCTTGTGGCAAAAAGCAGTGCAGGGTGTTGCGGGTGTTCTCTCTACGCTTGGTCATCGCGTTTTGTCATCACTAACTAACTACAACACTATTCTGTTACTTATTGAGTTACATATGGAGCAAGGTCTATGCGTCCCATAGGCGAGTCCCAGGCAACACCAATCCACTATTAGGCAACCAATCCGCGGTACCGGAGAAGATGGGTTGAGATTTGAGGTATCGGTCATCGGGGCGGTTAGAGAGTTGCGCTGGGGTGGCCGATGCAGTGGTCGTCGAGGTCAAAGCAGGCAGCCGGCAGCGCAGGCTGTGGATGATACCCGCTTGCTGTGTAGTTCCGTGCCGCGACCATGCCCGCGTTGATGGTCGGCGAGTAAACCTGAGGCCCTGAGAAGGTCGCACTTCCGCTGCTGCCTGAATGAGAGATTCAGGGGTGGGGATGGATGAGTATCTGCCGGTAGTTAGCGCCCGCCGGCTTGGCCGTCCGAGCGCATCGCCGTGCTTTGGCCGTGGCTCCCGATGGGCTGCAGGCCGGGGTTCGACGATGGCGAGGCGGGCGAGAGGGCGGCGAAGCGGGTGCGCGGGAAGGCCTCCGGGTAGTTCTGCTGGATCCAGGCGGTCATCTTCTCCCGCACCTCGCAGCGCAGGTCGAAGTTCATGCTGGAGTTGCGGCTGCTCATCAGGCAGCGCAGCTCCATGGTGTGTTCCGTGAGGTTGGTGACCTGCAGGCCGCAGACCTTCTTGTCCCACAGCGGCGAGGCGTGGACGATGATGTCGAGCTGTTGGCGCAGAGCCTCGACAGGAATCGAGTAGTCCACATACAGGAAGGCTGTGCCCATGATGTCGGTGTCGTGGCGCGACCAGTTGTAGAAGGAGTTCTCGATGAAGTAGGTCAAGGGGACGATGATGCGGCGCAGGTCCCAGATCTTGATCACGACGTAGGCGGAGGTGATCTCCTCGATGCGCCCCCACTCGTTCTGGACGACCACCACGTCGTCGATGCGGATGGGCTCGGTGAGCGCGATCTGGATGCCGGCCAGAAGGTTCGACGCGGTGGACTTGGCGGCGGTGGCGAGGATGAGCGAGGCAACGCCGGCGGAGGCCAGCAGGCCGGAGCCGTAGTGCCAGAGGCGCGGGTTGTCGAAGCTCCAGAGCACGGCGCCGGCGTCGACGAGAATGAGGAAGCTGATGATCAGGCGGCGCACGATCTGGAGCTGGGTGTGGACCCGGCGGGCGCGCATGTTGTCTTCTGCGGAGAGGTCATAGCGGCGCAGCGCGATCGACTGCAGCACGTAGACGAAGCCGATGGCGAACCATCCCAGCGACACGATGAGGGCGATGACCAGTCCCTGATGGATGAGGGCGGAGGCCCTGGCGGGCAGGTCGGGCACGGCGGGCAGGGCGGCGAGCAGGCAGGTGAGCAGGAAGATAGCGCGGGCGGGGCGGCCGAGCTGCTGCTGCACGACCCAGCCGGGGGTAGTGGACCGCGCCCCCTTGCGGCGGAGGAGCCGGAAGATCAGGAAGTGCACTCCGCTCGAGAGGATGATCGCGGCGCAGAGGAGAAAGACGGCGAGAAACCAGCGGTGGTGGAAGTGGGCAAGCATTGTCTGCATCGGCTCGATCTCCGGTGTGGCACCTCCCCTATGTAACCTCTCGAGGAATCTGCTCGGAACAGGGATTCGCGGGGGCGGTGCTGCTTCCTCGCTCCAGCGCAAAACATTGGCTTCTAGATGGGGCTTGGAGGAAAGCGATCTTTCTCCGAAGAGCCGAGAATCGGATGAGGAGAGGTTGCTTACCAGATAGATGACTTTTACGTGGAGCGGGTTGGAAGCCGGGAGCGGGAAGCGGATCGGGCGCCGCCATCGTAAACTGGCTGAGTCAATGTCCGATGTCCGATAACTTTGCCCAGACCGTGAAGCAGCAGGCCGACATCGTCAAGGTGATCGGAGAGTACGTCCGTCTCAAGAAGACTGGTGCCCGCAACTTCACCGGTCTGTGCCCCTTCCACAAGGAGAAGACCGGGTCGTTCTCGGTCAACGCCACCCACAACTACTTCTATTGCTTCGGCTGCCACGAAAAGGGGGACGTCTTCACCTTCGTCATGAAGCTGGAGAACGTGAGCTTCCCGGAGGCGATCCGGACAGTGGCGGCCAAGTGCGGCATCGCTCTGCCCAAGCGTGAGTTCAACTCGCCGGACGAGGCGCGCGAGGCCGGGCTGCGGCGCCAGCTGATCGACATCCACGAGGCCGCGACCCAGTACTTCGAGGCGGCGCTGCGTTCCCCCGAGGCCGCCCGCGCACGCGAGTACTTGACCGGCCGTGGCGTGACGGCCGAGACCATCAAGACCTTCCGCATCGGCTATGCGCCCGACGACTTCAATCACATGCGCGAACAGATGCGGGGGCATTTTTCCGAAGAGGCGATGCGGGCCAGCGGTCTGTTCTCGGCCAAGGAGCAGGCCGACGGTTCGCAAGGCTCCATGTATGCGCGCTTTCGCAAACGCATCACCTTTCCCATCGCCAACGAGCAGGGCAAGACCATCGCCTTCACCGCGCGTGCGCTCGACTCCGACGAGAAGTCCGGCCCGAAGTACCTCAACTCACCCGAGACCCCGCTCTATACCAAGGGCCAGGTCCTGTTCAATCTGGACAAGGCCAAGGCGGCCATGCGCGAGCTCGACTTCGCTCTTCTGGTCGAGGGCCAGATGGACTGCATCTCGGTCTACATGGCCGGGGTGAAGAACGTGCTCGCGACCTCCGGCACCGCCTTCACCGAGATGCAGGTGCGTCTGCTGGGGCGCTTCACCAAGCGCGTTGTGGTGAACTTCGATCCCGACACGGCCGGGGCCAACGCGGTGGAGAAGTCGATTGCCCTGCTCACTGAGGAGGAGTTCGAGGTCAAGGTGATCTCGCTCGACGGTGGTCTCGATCCCGATCGCTTCGTGCGCGAGCAGGGTATTCAGGCCTACATGGCGGCACTGCGTGGGGCGCGGCGACACTCCGACTTCCTCATCGAGCGGGCGCGAGCGCTGTTTCCGGCGCGCAGCCCGGAGGCCAAGGTGAAGGCGCTGAACTTTCTTCTGCCCCACATCCGGCGCATGCCCAACCGCATCCATCGCGACGAGTTCGCCAACGACGCCGCGCAGAAGCTGGGCATCGACTCCGCCATGATGCGGCAGGAGCTGAAGCAGGCCGCGGCGCAGCGCGTCGAAAGCGTGCGCGCGCGCACCCATGAGCCCATCAGCGAGACCGAGCGCATTCTCCTGCGGGCGCTGGTGCTGCCCGAAGACGATGCCGCCCGGCGGCTGGCCGCCGATCAGCTGGCGGCGCGGCCCGAGTGGATCGCCGACCTGCCCACCGCCGACCTGCTGGAGACACTGGCACACGCCCCGGCGCCAGCCAATCCGCTCGACGCGGCCACCAGCGACGAGCTGCGCACGCAGCTCGCCATGACGCTCGAGCAGCCTGCTGAGCCGAACGATCCGGCAGTCGCGGTCGCCGTCGAGAACGCTCTCTATGTGCTCGAGACCCGACGCCTGGAGCGCCGCCAGCGTGAGCTGCGCAACCAGATCGCCGAGGCCGACCGGCGCGGCGACCAGGACATGCTGACCCAGTTCGCCATGGAAAAGCTGCAGGTCGACAAGCTGCTGCGGCAGCGGTAAGGATCTCGGGATGAATCCCGGGTTGCTACAATCGGGGCGACCCACGCAAAGCCGGTCTCTTCGGTTGGCAAGACCCCCCGGTATCCTCCTGGCCCACCGGGGCTTACCGGGGCCCAGCCCAGCGTTGTATCTCAACCTGCAATAGGCATGTTCATCGGAAGGATCCATCCGGAGGATACACTCCCGATGAGGTCGCCAATCTTGCGCAGCGGGGACGAGCTCGATGGATAGTGGAAGCAAGCGGCGGCTGCTGTGGAACTTCCTGTCGAACTGGGTGGCTCGCCTCGCCTCGACCATCATCCAGCTGGTGGGTGTGCCGGTCTTCCTGCACTTCTGGAGCATGCCGCTTTACGGCAACTGGATCACCGTCACCTCCATTCCCTCCTATCTCAGCTTCAGCAGCGTGGGCTTTGGCAGCGTGGCCGGCAACGAGATGACCATGATGGTGGCGCGCGAGGACTACGCCGGCGCGCTGCGCGTCTTTCAGAGTTGCTGGTGGCTGATTACGCTCCTCTGCTCGACCATCATCCTTCTGCTCAGCGGAGCGTTGTTCCTTGTACCCATGGCGCAGCTGCTGCGGCTGACCCAGATCAGCGAGATCGACACCAAGTGGATCATCTTCTACCTGGGGGTCTCGGTGCTGCTAGGGCAGCTGGAGATGCTGCTGCAGTCGGCCTACCGTGCGGTCGGCCGCAACGCCTTCGGATCGATCTTCAAGAGCTCGATGTCGCTGGCGGCCTTCGCCTGCATCATCCTGTCGGTGATCGCCGGTGCGGGACCGCGGGTCACCGCGATGGTGTTTGCCTGCGCCAACGTGACCGGCACCATCCTGCTGTCGATCATGGTCAAGCGCGACCTTCCCTGGATCCGCTTCGGCTGGGGGCACGCGCGCCTCTCGACCCTCCGCTCCCTGGCACGGCCGGCGATCGCATTCATGGGCTTTCCCATCGGCAACGCGTTGAACCTGCAGGGAACCATCCTGGCGGTCAGCTACGCCCTGGGGCCGACCAGCGTGGTCGTCTTCGGCACCGCGCGCACCGTCTCGCGGGTGGCGCTGCAGATGGTGCAGATGGTCAACGCCACCTTCGAGCCGGAGATCACCATGTCCTTCGGCGCCAGCAAGATCGACCTGACGCGCATCCTTCATCGGCGCTCCTGCCAGCTGGCCCTGTTCGTCTCCGGCCTGGTGGTCGCGGCCATGATCACGGTAGGGCCCTGGTTTCTCACCCACTGGACCGCCGGCCACGTGCCCCCCAGCCGCGGCCTGCTCAGCATCCTTCTGCTGGTCGTGATCGTCTACACGCTCTGGTCGACCAGTTCCACGGTTCTGACCGCGACCAATCAGCACCAGCGGCTCGCCGCCTACTACATTGCCGGAACCAGCCTGACCTGCGTGCTCTGCTACCTGCTGGCGCGCTGGCTGGGGCTGTATGGGGCTGCGGCCTCGCTTCTGGTCTCGGAGCTGGTGATGAACACCTATGTGCTGCCCGCCTCACTTCGCCTCACCCAAGATACGCTGCGGGGCTTTCTGGGCGGCATGGCGCACTATCCGGCCTCGCTGCGCCCGCAGGTGCTGCTGCGGCGGCTGAGCCGGTCGCAGCCGGGCCTGGAGAGCTGAACGGCAGTCGCCCCGGTCGCGCCGGGAATCTTTCCAATTCCAGCCGCCAAACTCAGTCGCAAATCCAGCCCCCGAAGGCGGGATCAAGGACTCGAATCTCCGGTTTAGTGTGGATATGCAGGCCTTTGCGTGGCCCAACCGGCAGCGGCCGGCGCCCGATCGAGCGCAATGAATCTTTTTTCTGCGAGATGCGTCTAAAGCTATGGTATTCTGTGATTCGCTGGGGACGTGCGCCTTCGAATGCCCTGACCTCCTGTAAGGTCGCCGGGCTTGCCATCTGCGGTCTAAACCGCAACTTACTCCCTGCCCATTACGCAACAACCAAGGGAATCGTCCGCCTTAAGACCACTTTAAGAGCGCGGATGCTCTCTCAGATAGATAGAAAATTCTCGCAGGAGCGCGGATCACCGTGGCTGAAGAACTAGATAAGTACGAAGACGACATAGACAAGCTCATCGATACCGGCAAAGAGAAGGGGTATCTCACCTACGGCGAGGTCAATGACCTGCTGCCGGGCGATATCACCTCTCCTGACGAGCTCGACGACCTGATGACCACCATCAACACCCAGGGCATCGACGTGTTGTCGGGCGAGTCGCGCATGGGTTCGGATCGCGACAAGTACGAGCCGGAGGCGGGCGAAGAGTCCGACGACGTGGAGCTCGACCTGTCCCCGGGAACGCTCGAGAAGACCAACGACCCGGTGCGCATGTACCTGCGCGAGATGGGCACCGTGCCGCTGCTGACCCGCGAGGGCGAGGTCGAGATCGCCAAGCGCATCGAGCGCGGCCAGGTGCGCGTGATGAAGGCCATCTCCCGCTCGCCCATCGTCATCCGCGAGATCGTCGCCCTGGGCGAAGACCTGCGTCGCGGCGTGCGCAACATCAAGGAAGTGGTCACCTTCGACGAGGAGGAGCTCACCGAGGAGATCCTGCAGTCGCGCGTGCGCGCCACCGTCAGCCGCATCGACGTCATCGTCAAGCACCAGAAGAAGCTGGTCACTCTCGAAGAGAAGCTGGCCGCGCCGGCCGGTAAGGACGCCAAGGCCAAGGCCAAAGAGGTGCGCAAGACGCGCTGGCTGATCGGCCGCGAGCACGTCTACATCAACCGCATCGTGCGCGAGCTGAAGTACACCAACAGCGAGAAGAAGCGGCTGCTCGACAAGGTCAACAAGACGGTCGACGCCATGCGCACGCTCGAGCGCCAGATCAAGTCGCTCGAGGCCAAGCACGAGGCCTCCAAGTCCGAGGAGCTGCGCAAGGAGTACAAGCGCCAGCAGAAGAACTGCCGCACCGATCTCGAGCGCGTCGAGGCCGACGCCGGCATCTCCATCGCCGATCTCAAGCGCACTCAGCGCGAGATGATCCAGGGCGACATGGACGCCGAGCGGGCCAAGCGCGAGTTGATCGAGGCCAACCTTCGCCTGGTCGTCTCCATCGCCAAGAAGTACACCAACCGCGGTCTGCAGTTCCTCGACCTCATTCAGGAGGGCAACATCGGCCTGATGAAGGCCGTGGACAAGTTCGAGTACCGCCGTGGTTACAAGTTCTCCACCTACGCCACCTGGTGGATTCGGCAGGCGATCACCCGCGCCATCGCCGACCAGGCCCGGACGATTCGTATTCCTGTCCACATGATCGAGACCATCAACAAGCTCATCCGCACCAGCCGTCAGCTCGTGCAGGAGCTCGGTCGCGAGGCCTCCTCGGAGGAGATCGCACGGCGCATGGACATCCCCGTGGCCAAGGTGCGCAAGGTGCTCAAGATCGCGCAGGAGCCCATCTCGCTCGAGACCCCGATCGGAGAAGAGGAAGACTCGCATCTCGGTGACTTCATCGAGGACCGCATGGCCGTCAGCCCGTCCGACGCCGTCATCTCCGTCAACCTGAAGGAGTACACCTCGCAGGTGCTGCGCACCCTGACCCCGCGCGAGGAGCGCGTGATCAAGATGCGCTTCGGTCTCGAGGACGGCTCCGAGCATACCCTCGAAGAGGTCGGGCAGAGCTTCCAGGTCACCCGCGAGCGCATCCGCCAGATCGAGGCCAAGGCGCTGCGCAAGCTGCGTCACCCCAGCCGCAGCCGTAAGCTGAAGGCCTTCGTCGACGGCGTCAAGGAAGTCTAGCTTTCGCCGACGGCCTCAACAACGTGGGACAATACGACGCTGCCGTGGACGGGACTCCCCCTCCACGGCAGCGTCGCATTTAAGCGGCACAATCTCGATCGCCGCCATGCTTTTGTAGCTGCAGCGCGGCCGCGAAAAAAAATGCCACCCCGTGGCCGGATGAGCAGTTTGGAACAGCATCCCGCCTAGGACGCACATTACACTCGCGCAATAAATCAAGTCATGCAGACGGCCCCGTGCGAGCCTGCAGCACGCCAGCCGACACGACATCCAGCAGCGCCACCCGTTCCCGTAGCCAACATCTAGCCGCAGTGGGAACCTGAAGCAGCCGGACCGCGTACCTCCTTCTGCACGGCATGAGTCTTCTGCACGGCACGCACGATGGAGGAACGGACCGAATGCTCGAGTCTTTTTACACCGCGAACATGAGCCACCAGCAACACGCCTGGTTCCACGCCGAGTATCACCGCATCAACAAGAACGAGGCGGTCGGCGTTCTCTTCGCGCTATTTCTGGGCGGCTTCGGCATCCACAAGTTCTACATGGGCGAGAATGGCCTGGGCATTCTCTACCTGCTGTTCTCCTGGACCGGCATTCCGTGGGTCATCGGATTCATCGAGTGCTTCTTCATGCCCGCACGGGTGCGCGCCTACAACGCGGCGCGGGCGCAGAGCCTGGCGGCGGCAATCCGCAGCACGCCGGTCTACTTTGCCACCACACCGACCAACGGCGGCTTCCTCTGCCCGGGCTGCGGAAAGCCGGCGAACACAGCCGCAATCTTCTGCACCCACTGCGGCGCGGCAGTAGCACGGGCTGTCTGAAGGCTGAAATCTGAGCTTGGGAGGGCTGGAGACTGGCGAAGACTCCGGCCATCTGCCCCGGAGCCGTCGCCATTACACCCACCACCCCTTTTGGTTGCCATTCCGTAGCGCAGCGGAGGAACCTGGTTGGACTCAGGCTCCTCCTCAGTAGACAGGCAAGGGAAAAGCCGTCGCAGAAACAAAGGGCCTGTCCCGCACTCGGCAGGACAGGCCCTTTCGACTCCAACTGCAGCGATTACATATTGGTGTGGCCGCCGCGCATCTCTTCGTTGAAGCTCGGTTTGATGAAGGCCAGCGCGTTCTCCACCTCTTGCTGATACTGCGCCACGTGGCCCATCAGCGCGGCGGTGGGGACAGCGAACTCGGTGTCCACCGCCAGCTGGATCGCCCCGTCGCTGGCGAGGTTCTGCGCCGTCTTCTTCAGTTCTGCGACCGTGGTGTTCAGGTACTGCGCGTCGCGCGGATCCGCGATCCACACCGGCTGCCCGCCGCCCAGCACGCCCGACAGCCAGTAGGCCTTGGCCGCCAAAAAGTCATGCCGCTGGGTCTCGTTCGTATCGTTGAAGGTGAACTTCTTCTGCCAGCGGCTGTAGTAGCGCGTGGTCACCGGGACCGGCTGGCGGTTGCCGCTCTTCACCAGCTCGAGCTGCCCCTGGTCCATGGTCTTGCGAACGGCGTTATAGATGAAGCCTTCGGCGAAGGGCTGCTCCGGCGCGGGCACGATCTCGGCGAAGGTAACCGTCATCGAGGCCGCAATCTTGGCATGGAGCGGGCTGCCCTGGCCGTCCTCGAGCTGAATCTGGCCATGCACCAACAAGGTATCGGCGCCCGAGGTCGAGGCGTGGAAGGGCCAGTTGAAGTGGCCGAAGCTGAGCGGCAGTCCGTGCAGCGTCATGTAGCAGTCCGGCCGCGGGTTGCGCAGCCGCTTGGCCGTCTCCGCCAGATATACGCTGACCTCGTTGCTCAGCTCGGCACGGCTGAGGTCGAGCGCCTCGGTCAGCTCCAGCAGCTCCGTTTTGCTAGGGTCTGCCGTCAGCGCCAGCGTGAACCGGGTGGTCACCGCGCCAGCCGTATCCAGCGCTGACTCTACCCCCGCCACCACCAGACCCGCGACCTTCGCCGCATCGGCGATCTGCCCGGCCAGTACCGTCTCAAATCCTGCACTCATGCTTGAACTCTTCCTTTGCTTGCGTCGCTTCCCATCTTTCCTTCTATTCTAAGGGCGGAGCCGCCGAATGTGGGCCCTTTATGGCCGCAGATTGCATCCGGCCAACGCCTGAGCCATGATGAACCAGCCATGAAGAATTTGGATACATCGGAGAAATTGGCCGCCGGGGACCAGGCTCCCACCGCCGCTCTCGCCGCCCTGCCCACCGAGGGCCGCAACCCCGCCAGCGAGCAGATCGACCGCCTCCCCACGCTCGAGATGCTCGCCCTGATCCATCGCGAGGACCAGACCGTTGCTCTGGCTGTCGAGCGCGAGCTGCCCAACATCGCCCGCGCCGTCGACGCCATCGCCGAGCGCTTCGAGCGAGGCGGACGCCTCTTCTACATCGGCGCCGGAACCAGCGGCCGGCTCGGCGTGCTCGACGCCTCCGAGTGCCCGCCCACCTTCTCCGTCCCCCCCACCCTCGTCCAGGGACTGATCGCCGGCGGCGACGCAGCCCTGCGCAACTCGAGCGAACACTCCGAGGACTCGCCCGAGCAGGGCGCCACCGACCTCGCCCCCCACAACCTTGGCCCGGCCGACACCCTGGTCGGCATCGCCGCCAGCGGCCGCACCCCCTACGTGCTCGGCGCCATGGAGCATGCGCGCAGCCGCGGCGCCCTGATCATCGCCCTCTCCTGCGTCCCCAACTCCGCCATGGCCCAGGCGGCGGAGATCGCCATCACCCCGGCCACCGGCCCGGAGATTCTCACCGGCTCTACCCGGATGAAGGCCGGCACCGCCACCAAGCTGGTGCTCAATATGCTCTCGACCGGGATCATGATCCGCACCGGTGCGGTCTACGGCAACCTGATGGTCAACGTCCGCCCCACCAACGCCAAGCTGGTCGACCGCGCCCAGCGCATCCTGATGGCCGCCACCGGCTGCGACCGCCCCACCGCCACCGAGCTGCTCCAAGCCGCCGGCAGCGTGAAGACCGCCATCGTCATGCAGAAGCTCGGTCTAGACCGCGCTGCCGCCGAGTCAAAGCTGGCCGCGACAAAAGGCAACCTGCGACTCGCCCTCGACTAGCCTCGTTCTTTCCGCCGTTTGGTTGTCATTCCACAGCGTATTTCTCGGTTGTCATTCGGCAGAGCCTTTTGGTTGTCATTCCGTAGCGCAGCGGAGGAATCTGCTGTTCCGGCTCCTCTTTCCGAGCCGGCCCCAACCCACCAACGTCAACAATCCGAGAATCCCTAAAACAGACTCAACCGCCGCGGCATCTCGATCCCCAGATGCTCATACGCCAGCCGGGTCGCCACTCGTCCCCTCGGCGTCCGATCCAGAAACCCGATCTGGATCAGAAAGGGCTCGTAGACCTCCTCGAGCGCGTCCTGCTCCTCGGCCAGCGCCGCGGCCAGCGTATTCAGCCCCACCGGACCGCCGTCGTACTTCTCGATGATCGTCCGCAGCAGCCGCCGGTCCAGCTCATCAAAGCCATGGCTGTCGACCTCGAGCATCGCCAGCGCCGCCTGCGCGGTCGGCCGGTCGATCGTGCCGTTGGCCCGTACCTGGGCATAGTCCCGAACCCGCCGCAGCAGCCGGTTGGCGATACGCGGCGTCCCTCGCGAGCGCATGGCGATCTCCGCCGCGCCGTCGCGGTCGATCGGCACCCCCAGCACCTCCGCCGAGCGCTCGACTACGAAGCGCAGCTCGTCGTCGGTATAGAACTCCAGCCGCAGCAGGATGCCAAAGCGCGAGCGCAGCGGCGAGCTCAGCAGCCCGGGGCGCGTCGTCGCCGCCACAAACGTGAACGGCCTAATCTCCATCACGTGGGTCCGCGCCGCCGGCCCCTGGCCGATGATGATGTCCAGCTTGTAGTCCTCGAGTGCCGTGTACAGCTTCTCCTCGAGCACCGGCTGCAGCCGGTGAATCTCATCCAGAAACAGCACCTGCTTCTCGCGCAGGTTGGTCAGGATCGCCGTCAGGTCGCCCTGAATCTGCAGCGCCGGCCCCGAGGTCTGCTGGAAGCCCACCTGCAGCTCGTTGGCGATGATCGTCGCCAGCGTCGTCTTGCCCAGCCCCGGCGGCCCGAACAGCAGCACGTGATCGAGCGCCTCGCCGCGCGATCTCGCCGCCTCGAGCGCGATCGCCAGCTGCTCCTTGGCCTTCTCCTGCCCGATGAACTCTGCCAGCCGGTGCGGGCGCAGCTTCAACTCGAAGGCGACGTCGTCGTCCACCCTGCCGGCCGAGACCAGACGCTCGGCCTCGCTCGCGCCCCGGTTCAGATCGGGCCTCGGCTTGTTCTTGGTAATGTCCACTTGGGCGATGGTAAGGCGAACCCTCCGGCGAAGCAACCGGGCAGCCCCGCAACCCATAGAAATGTCGTCACAGCCCCCGCTGCATCATCGACATATCGATCCATTGGTCGAACTTCCTGCCCGCCTCCGGCATGTTCCCCACCACCTCGAAGCCCATCGACCGGTGCAGCGCCACCGAGACCGGATTCTCCCCGCAGATGCAGGCGATCATGCGATGACAGCCCGCCGCCTGGCACCCCCGGATCAGATCCCCCAGCAGCTTCTTCCCCACCCCATACCCGACGCAGTCAGGCCGCACGTAGATCGAATCCTCCACCGTGAACCGGTAGCCCTCGCGCGGGCGGAACTGCGTGGCATAGGTATAGCCCACGATGTAGCCCTCAAGCTCAGCCACCAGGTACGGCAGGCCGCGCTCGAGGACAGATCTTCGTCGCCGGCACATCTCGGTGACGTCCGGCGGAATCAGCTCAAAGGTAGCCGTGCTGGTTCGGACAAAGTGCTCGTAGATGCTCGCTGCCGCCGGCATGTCCCTCGCGGTCGCCGGGCGGATAACGCACGTCTCCATTTCCGCAGTCTAGGGATTGGGACGAAAATAGTTCGTAAAGAACACCTAAAACCTTGCGGTGCGAGGCTACCGCCCTACCCACAGCAGGACGCATCCATGTGGCTCAATCTTCAGGCTTTTCACGTCCCGCAGCCGTCCCAGATCGCGCTCGCCCCACACATCCCGCACCCGGCGGCTCTCCCCCGAAAACCCTGCCAGCCCCATCGGGTTGTCGACCCCTTGAGACAAGTCATTCAGGTTGAAGAAAGCCACCGCCCGTTCTCCTCCCGGAAGATCAGCGGTCCACACAACCAGATCGCCCATCCGTGAGATCTCCCGGCTCTCGCTCGCCAACTGGTCGATCGCCACCACCTCCCGATTGGTCAGCAGCCCCTTGGTCCAGTCGTCCAGCTCGGTCAGATTTCCTCCAAAGAACAGCGGCGACCGCGCCATCGACCACAGCGTCACCAGGGTCCGCTGCTCGTCGTGCGTCAACCGCGTCGCCCGCGCCCGACCGTATCCCGGCGCCGGCCCCAGCCGCCCCAGCGGCAGCATATCCGCATCCGGCCAGTTGCCCGGCCTCACCTCCCGGTTCCAGCTCGCGATCACGGCAAACTGGTTCTTGACGCTCTGCGGAAACTCCCCCGCCCCGGCCTCAGAACCCGACCGCTGCCAAAAATCCCACACATCGTCCGAGACCCGCCACACCTGCGCGTTCGCCCCCAGCTCCCTGGCCTCTTCCAGCGGCGCCGGCCCCGGCGAGAGGCTGAGCACGATCGGCCGCCCGGTCTTCGCGATCGCCCGGTGGATCATGCCGATCTCCGCGCCCTTGTACGGATGCGAGGCGATGCAATCCACCTTGATGTAATCGACCCCCCAATCCGCATACTGGCGCAGCAGAGCATCGTACCAGGCCTGCCCGGCCGCGTTGTCCTTGACCCCATAGTTATCCGGATTCCACGGGCAGGTATCGTTGCGATCCGCCACGTCTCCCGCGTGAAATCCGCTGCCCGCGATCGCCAGATTTGCCGTCACCGCCTGTTTGGGAATACCGCGAATAATGTGGATTCCAAACTTCAGCCCCTGCGCGTGAACGAACTCCGCCACTGGTCCGAACCCCGCACCGCCCTCGGCTGAGGTGAACCGGTTCAGCGCCGGCTGATAGCGCCCGTTCCCATCCATCCTGTACTCCAGGCTCTCGGGCCTGCTCGCGGACTCAGGATTCGCCAGGTACCAGCCCTCGTCCACCACCGCGTACCGGTAACCGGAAGGTCGCAGCGCCGCAGCTTCGACCTTCACGTTGGCGCGGAACTGCGCCTCGGTAATGGTCAGCCCATAGCAATCCCAGCTGTTCCAGCCCATCGGCGGAGCCAACGCCAGAATCGTCGCCGCCAGACCCGTGCCGGCGCAGAGAAAGAAGCCAAAAACCAGCACCCACCCGCGGAGGACGGAGAGGCCACACAACAGCTTGAATTTGGGCATGGTGACTAGGTTATCCCGCCGCCTCGCCCCCGTCCAACCTTGCCCGTCCAGTCGCTCGCGGCCTGCCGTCATCTGCCGCTCGGCGCCAACCCGATTACAGCGCAGGATGAGAACCCAGAGCCTTCTTGCCGTTCGGGTACCCGTTCGCCGCCGCCGCGGCCCCGGAGTGCGGCCGCAGCGTCACCGAGGTGAGCGCGCGCACCCGGCTGGTCGAGGGTCCCGGGTGCGCCGCCGAGGCTCCGCTGCCGTAATGCAGCGCCACCGGTTGCTGCAGCGTGACGATCACCGCGGTCGACGGCTGGTCGCCCGCACAGACGTAGCTGTGAATGGTGTCGGCATCGAAGTACGCGGCGTCGCCCGTCTCCAGATGGTGGGTGGTCTCCCCATGCTGGACATCCAGACGGCCGCTGAGCACCAGCAGAAACTCGCACCCCGGATGCTGGTGCGAGCGCGGCTGCCGTCCCTTCTTCTGCGGCAGAAACTCCGCGAAGTACGGATCCAGCTGCCGGTCCGGAACCATATAGGCCAGGCTCTCGAAGAAGTACGAGGGATCCTCCACCCCGCTCTGCGGCAGCCGCACCCGGTCCTTGCAGCGGTGCACGCGAAACAGGGCCTGCGGCTCAGGGTCGAAGAAGTAGCTCAGGTCCTTCGAAAAGACCATCGAGATGCGGGCGAGATTGCGCAGCGTCGGAACCACCCGACCAGTCTCGAGCTGCGACAGGAAGCTGGCCGACAGTCCGGTGTGCCGGCCAAGTTCGACCAGACCCATCGACTTCTTCAACCGCAGGTACTTGATGCGCTCGCCGATCCGCTTCTCGGCGATGAAGTGTTCTGCCGCCTCGCCATCGACCTGCAGGTGTGCCGGGGCTGGTTCGCGAGAGTTGGACAAGCCGGGAGATGCTCCCTCCGCGGCTTCAAGTGCATTCGGAACTTCGTTTGTAGTTGTAGTATTGTTCGGCATGATTCGCCCCCTGGACGTTCGCCTGACAAATGGATGTTATGGCTGTGTCAAAAGTTATCGGGTTCCCTGCAGATTCCGTCTACAGGCACCTTTCGCCATCCGGCGGTGCTAGCCTGTGAAGGATGAGGAACAATCACGATCGCGCCGGTGATTTTGCTGTCAAACGCAGAGGGACCGTGAGTTCCGGCCCGGCAAACCAGTTCCGTTGGATCTCCGCCCTCGTGGTTGTCGCTGGAACGGCAGGTTGCGCCAGTCCAGGACCTCCCAAGCCGCCATCCCTGAATCTCCCCGCGCTCGCCACCGACATCCGCGCCCAGCGTCTGGGGAATCAGGTAGTCGTCACCTGGACGACCCCTTCGAGCACCTCCGACTCTCTGCCCTTCACCGGACCGATCACCGCCGAGCTCTGCCGCGAGGTCGGGCCTCGTCCTCTCACGCCCGCCGCCCGGCTCACCGCATGCGCTCCCGTGCGCCGTCTGACGGTCACGCCCGGCCGCTCCCAAACCACCGACAGTCTCCCCCCGGAGCTCACCGCCGACCCGGTCCAGCTGCTCACCTACCGCGTGCAGCTCTTCAACTCCGCGGACCGCTCCGCCGGAGAGTCCCAGCTCGCGGGCTTCGCAGCCGCCGGCGCCGCTCCGCCCACCGTCGAAGATCTACGCGCCTCGAACCTCGAAGCCGGCACCGTGCTCGAGTGGCAGCCCTCCAGCGCGCCAGGCATCGTCGATCTCGAACGGATCGACCTGACCCCGCCGGCAGCCCACCGGCAAACCTCGGAGGCGGTCCCAGCCCCGCCCAGCCCCGCAAACGCCAAGGCAGCAGCAGGCAAGACAACGGACAGCAAGACCGCCAGGAAAAACAAGAAAGCCAAGGGCAAGAGCAAGGCCGCCAGCCATCCCGCCAAGACCACTCCGCAGCAGGGCGCCCAGGAATCCCAGACCGCTGAGGTCCACCTCCGCATCACCGAACCCACCGTTGCAACCACCCCCGCCCGCGATTCCACCCATTCCAACCCGGCCAGCGCGAACGCCCCCTCCCGCGAAGGCACCGTTGACCAGACGGCGCAGATGGGCTCGACCTACCGCTACGCCGCCGGACGCGTGCGCATCGTCACCCTCGGCGTCCACAAGCTCGAGATCGAAAGCGCCCTCTCCCCAGCCGTCTCCTTCGCCCATCTGGACGTCTTTCCGCCGCACCAGCCCACCGGCCTCGAGGCGATCCCCGGCTCCGACTCCCAGAATCCCGACGCCATCGATCTCTCCTGGGAGCCCAACCCGGAGACCGATCTCGCCGGCTACCTGGTCTTCCGGCAGCCGCTCGACGGCCACGGCGCGCCCACCGGCCCTGCCATCCAACTGACCCCCGCGCCGATCACACCCCCCGCCTTCCGCGACCTCACCGCCCTTGCCGGCCGAGGTTATGCCTACCAGGTGGCAGCGGTCGACCAGTCAGGCAACCGCAGCACCCTCTCCGACCCCGTCCAACAGACCGCCGCCCACTGATATGGAGTGACCTGTCAACCTCTGCACAACGGCGGGGTTGTTTTTGTCGTTGTCGTTGCTTTTGCCGTTGTTCGAGGACAGGGCGAGCAGCAGTCGGGGCAGGTTTGAGCGACGATTGATCAGTCTGATATTCGCGGGTCGGAACCGCATAATCATGATCCGTCGGGAGCTGCCTCTGACTAGTGTCGCGAGTCCGGCTGAGCCTGTCGCATAGTGGGCGCGAGGATTCTCCTTCGTGCTTGCTCCGGCTGCTGCTGGCTCTGTCCTGGAATTGGGGGGCGCTGTTCATTCGTTGGGTTGTCTTTGTTTTTCCTTCTTTGGAAAGCTTTTGCTTTTGCTCTTACTTCAGGCCGTCATCTGCTGTTTGCCTGACATTTCTGCTTTGACCGCGATGGCCCAGATGAAGCCCAACAGTTCGCGTCCCACTGCGGTGACGATCTTTCGCTGCTCTTTTCCTGCCGCCGATAGCCTCAGGAAGCGCTTGTGCAATCGGTGTTGCGCCTTCCAGGCGATCTCCTTGATGGGTTCTGGAACCCCTTCCTGTCGCTTGCGCAACCTGGGTCCTGTAGCGGGTCGGTGTCGGTAACTCCAGGCGGCTTCGACGACGATGCGGCGGAGATGGGCGTTGCCTGTTTTGGTGATACCGCCCCGGCGCTTCCGCTCTCCGCTGGAGTCCTCGCTGGGAACCGCACCGCTGTAGGCCATCAACTGCGGTGCACTCTCGAACCGGGAGATCTGGCCTAACTCGGATACGATCGTCACCGCGGAAATCTCCGCGATGCCGCGCAACGCCTGTAACCCCTTGACCACTTCCTGTACCTGCGGCGATGCCAGCTTTACGGCTTCCGTGATCGCCTGCTCCAGTCGTTTGACTCGCTCTCCCTGGTGATCGACCTCGTGCAAGTAATCCAGCAAGGTAGCTTGTTGCGCCGGCTGCGCAAACTGAACCTGCCGCACCCAGGCCAGGTAAGGCGCCGTCCATGACTTCATCCCCAGCGCCGGCCGTCGCCCGGTACGCAGCAAGAACTTGCTCAGCCGGTGACGCGCCCGCAGCTGATCCTGCTTGGCCGCTTCCCGCGCCCGCACCAGATCGCGCAATGCCTCGGAACCCTCGTCCGGCACCCACACCGCGGTCAAGTCGTCGGACCGGTAACTGCGGGCAAGCTTCTCCGCATCCCGTCGATCCGTCTTCACCCGGTCGCCGGCCTTCGTCGGAACCAGCGTTGGTGCGATCACTTCACACGCAACACCCAACTCCGCCAACTGCCAGTAGAGAACATAACCGGTCGGGCCGGCCTCGTAGCAGGCCCGCAATTGTTCCACCGGGCCCAGCTTCTTCACCAGCGTACGGATCGACTCCGCACGGTTCGCGATCGTGCCCAGGCTGCGCACTGAGCCATCTGGCTCGGCAACCGCAACAGCGATCGTCGCGGCATGGACATCCAAACCTAAAAATCGTACCTTTGCTTTCATGACCGGCTCCTCTCCGCTTGTGGCTCTGAACTGTGCTTCTTCCAGGATCACAGCCTAACCCACGGTCAGCGCATTGGACCCGGTCACTCCATTTTGACTAACGGGAGTAAGGTGTGGTTTGTCCGTCATCCGGGAATAACGAAGAGGCCTTCCTCTGATGTTCGAGCGACCGATTTGGCGCGCGGCAACTTCCGCGACAGGAGATTACAGCCGCCTTTCCCAGCGGTCTGCAATCGCACTCTCTAACTACCTCGATCCGTTGGTCTGCCACAGAACGGAGGGCGACCTTCTCACGTCGGTCTTCGAATAATGCTTGTCAACATACCTGGATCGTGTATAGTAAGCTCCACCGGACATGAAGAGCACCCTCCAATGCGCAGGCGTTAGCCCCAAGCTGACTCTCTGTTGTTGCCTCATGCCGCTGTGCTGTAGCTAACCCCTCTTTACCGCCGAGCCGGAGTTCTGCAATCCAGGCGAAGGTCTGTTCTCGACCTTCGCGACCTCCCGATCGGTCTCATTCAAGCCAGCGAAGCGTTTCCGACCAGACAGGCCTTCTTTCGACGTCGCGCCCTCTCTCCACCGGACCGTCAACCCTTTCATCCCGCAGCCGCTTTACATCTCGATCTGATTGAGGCTATATGAGGAAATTCTCTGTTTGGGTTTTGCTGTTGATCGCATCTGCCAGCGCTTTCGCGCAACCGTCCGTTACATCTCCGGAAGCTGCCTTCGGATTCAAGCCAGGCACCGACCGCAAGCTGGCGGACTGGAAGGAACTGACCGCGTACTTCAAAAAGCTCAGCACCGAATCCAATCGGATTCGCTATGAGGAGGTGGGCAAGACCACCGAAGGCCGACCCTTCATCTCCGTTACGATCTCGGCGCCTGAGAACCTCGCGCAGCTGGCGCATTACCAGGAGATTCAGAGAAGACTGGCCGATCCGCGGCGTACCTCCCCGGAGGAGGCCAAGCAGCTGATCGCGGAAGGAAAGACCGTCCTGGTCGTCACCTGCAATGTGCACTCGACCGAGATCGCCAGCTCCCAAAGTGCGACCGAGTTTGCCTACCAACTGGCGGCCGGAGATACACCCCGCATCCGCGCGATCCTCAAGAACGTCATCATCGTCCTGCTACCCTCGCTCAATCCCGATGGTCAGCAGTTAGTCGTCGACTGGTACAAGAAGTATCTCGGCACGCCCTACGAGGGCGTCAGCCCAGTCGTCCTGTGGCACCACTATGTTGGACATGACGACAACCGCGACTGGAGTTCCTTCACCCAGGTCGAGACGCGGCTTGCGGTGGAGAAGGTCATCAATCCTTGGCACCCTCAGATTCTTTATGACCTGCATCAGATGGGCTCGAACGGTCCGCGTATTTATCTTCCGCCCTGGGTCGACCCCATCGATCCCAACGTCGATCCTCTGCTGGTCGAATCGATGAACGCTCTGGGCACCAACACTGCGCTTGAGATCGGCGAGACCGGAAAGCAGGGGGTGCTGATTCACGGTGTCTACGACTTCTGGTCGCCGCTGCGGGATTACATCGCGCTGCACAATGGACTCCGCGTGTTGACCGAGTCTGCAAGCGTCAACATCGCCAGTCCGATCAACATTCCCTTCGAACGGCTGGACCGCGGCATCGGCTATGACGCGAAGCTGGCTGCTTGGAACTTCCCCGATCCCTGGAAGGGCGGAGCCTGGCATCTGGGCGATATCGTCTCCTATCAGATCGATGCCTTCTTCTCGATCGCCAATAACGCCGCGACCTACCGCGAGCGGTATCTGAGCAACTTCTACCAGATCGGCACGCGGGCCGTGCGCAACGCGTCCGGCCCCTATGCCTATGTGATTCCGGCGGAACAGGTGGACACTGCCGTTACCGCCCGGCTCATCAATATCCTGCGCATTGGTGAGGTAGACGTGGAGCAGGCGACCTCCGACTTCGACGCCGACGGACAGCACTTCGCGCGCGGCAGCTACATTGTTCCCCTCGCGCAGCCTTATGGCAACTTCGCTAAGTCGCTGCTGGAGGTGCAGAAGTATCCCAATATCGCCGAATATCCCGGCGGTCCGCTGCAGCGTCCCTATGACGTCACCGCGCAGACGCTGCCCTTGTTGTTCGGCGTCACTGCCGTCGCCGTCAACGACAAGCTCACCGTCGCCACCAGCCGGGTGGACGAGGCAAAGCCGGCTCCGGGGCACTTCGCTCCGTCCGCCAACGGCAACGGCTATCTCATCGCCGACACCACCAACAGCAGCCTCTACGCTTTGTTTGCGCTGCTCGCGCAGGACGTACACGCCTACCGCCTCACGGGGGAAGGAACACAGGCGGGCACCATCTACATTCCGCAACAGCCCGGCATCAATGCGAAGCTGGCGGCCATCGCCAAGCAGTTCCCCATCGAGATCCAGGCCGCGCCCACCGCGCCCAGCGGCGCTGCGCTCGAGGTACGTCTCCCCCGTATCGGCCTCTATCAGAGCTGGACGGCCTCGATGGATGAGGGCTGGACGCGCTGGATCTTCGACCAGAACCATATCCCCTACACCCGCCTCGTCGATACCGAGATCCGCAAAGGCGATCTCAACCAGCGCTTCGACGTCGTCCTCATCCCGGATAGTCCCGCCCGCGCGATTCTCTCCGGAAGACAGCCGCCCCGCGCACAGGCCCCCAGCGATGGCGGCTCCCTCGAACCGCAGACCCCGCCCGAGTATCGTGGTGGCATCGGCGAAGAGGGCGTGGCCAGCCTGAAGGCCTTTGTCGAGGCCGGAGGCACCATCGTCACCCTGAACAACGCCTCCGGGCTCTACGCGAAGAAGGACTCCGGAGCGGTCGAAAACGCTCTCGACAGCGTCGACAAGAAGGCCTTCTTCATCCCGGGATCGATCCTCCAGGTCTCCGTCGATCCCACCAATCCGATCGCCTTCGGATCGGCTCCCACCGTGCCCATCTTCTATGAGGATGGTCCGGCCTTCAAGGTCACCGGAGACGCGCACTCGGTCGCCTCCTTCACCACCGACCAGCCCCTGCTCAGCGGCTGGATTCTGGGCGGCCAGTTCCTCAAAGGCACCTCCGTCATCGCCCAGGAGTCCGTCGGCAAAGGCAATCTCATCCTCTTCGGCTTCCGCCCCCAATACCGCGCGCAGTCCGAGGGAACCTACAAGTTTCTCTTCAACGCACTGCTCTACTCCGCCTCCAAAGTGGTCTCGCTCGGCACCTCCTCCGCCCG
>Ga0210403_10001614_pt1 | contig 21192 bp, 20 predicted proteins | sample IncBWC19MmetaG_FD_150863 | JGI IMG/M metagenome (GOLD analysis project Ga0210403, IMG submission 150863) | Forest soil microbial communities from Barre Woods Harvard Forest LTER site, Petersham, Massachusetts, United States - Inc-BW-C-19-M | ecosystem: Environmental > Terrestrial > Soil >... | reverse complement strand
TCTAATGTGCTTCAACACCAAAAATTAGCCGAGCGGACTCGGGCTGAGACCGTGGGGGGATCAGCCAGCAACTCTTCCAGTACGTCCTTGGCAGTTGTGCGGCAAGTTGCGGCACAACTGCCGGGATCGTCTTTACGAACTCTAAAAGCGCAAATCCAGCATGACGCTAGGTTTGAATTTTGGCTCTTTTGTGCGTTCAAGACGCACGTTTACCAACTCACATGAACTTCACATTGAGTTTGCAGCCACACGGCTATGTGTCGCCCGACTTGTTTTTGCAAGAAAAGAGTGGTATTTTTTCTTGCAGAGTGGATGATTCGGGATGAGCCAATCATTTGAAGATAAGGCGTTATATCGCATTCGAGGGACGGGGGGAGGGTGGGCATTCTCACCCCGAGACTTCCTGGACCTCGGAGGCCGCCCAACTGTCGATTCTGGACTCCACCGGCTGGAGAAGCGCGGAGAGATTCGCCGCGTCATGCGTGGCATCTATGACTATCCCCGTTTCAGCAAATTTCTCAATCAGAGCCTAAGCCCTGACATCGACCAGGTCGCGAGGGCCTTGGCGCGGAAGTTCCGCTGGCGCATTCAGCCCAGCGGTGCCACGGCATTGAATTTCCTCGGACTTTCTACTCAGGTTCCTGCCCGTGCCGTCTATCTGTCGGATGGCCCCGATAGGACCTATCAGATCGGCGATACCGCGTTGGCATTCGAGCATACGGCATTGAAGGAATCCGGCCTCGAACTCAAGGAAAGCGGGCTGGTCGTTCAGGCGCTCAAGTCGCTTGGACAGGAGCAGATTACCCCTGAGATCATCTCGAAGATCCGCGCATGGCTGCCGGAATCGTTACGCGCCAAAGTCCTAACCGATACCAAAACTGCTACTGGTTGGGTATACAGAGCCATACAGCAGATCGCTCAAGAGGACGTTCATGGATAAGATCGCTGCTGGATCAAACTCAGACAGGCGGGATCTATTCCGAGAGTCGGCGAGCCGACTCGGCATGAATCCCGCCATTGTCGAGAAGGACTTCTGGGTCTGCTGGATTCTCAAACTCCTCTTTGCGGAACCGACCTTGAAGAATCAGATGGTGTTCAAAGGTGGCACAAGCCTCTCCAAGGTCTTCGGGCTGATTGACCGCTTTTCGGAAGACATTGACTTGGTTCTCGACTGGCGTCTTCTTGGCTACGACCAAGAGGGGGCCAACGATCCGTACCAAGCCACCCCATCCAAGACACAGCAAAGCCGTCACAACCAGGAGATGAACACTAGGGCGGTTGCGTACATTCGGGACACGCTGTTTTCTCAACTCAACCATCTCTTCGCGCCGATCTCTGGCATAGTCGCCAGAATCGACGAAGACGATCCTCATACCGTCAACGTGTTCTACCCGGCGGCGTTTGAGGCTGGATATATCCGGCCTGCAGTCCGTTTGGAGATTGGGCCTCTTGCGTCCTGGGTTCCTTCCAACTCTCACAGCATCAAGGCGTATGCCGCTCAAGCCTTTCCCCAGGCCTTCTCCAATCCTATTTTTGAGGTCATCGCTATTGACGCCGAGCGGACATTCTGGGAAAAGGCAACGATCCTTCATCAGGAAGCCCATCGTCCCGGCGCGATTCCTGCGCGGTACTCGCGGCATTACTACGACCTCTACAAGTTGAGCGAAAGCCCGATCAGGCGTAGTGCGCTTTCCAACCTCACCTTGCTGAAATTAGTCGTCGAATTCAAGGAGCGGTTTTACTACTCTTCCTGGGCACGCTACGACTTGGCAATCCCCGGCTCATTTCGGTTGAGTCCTCCCGATAGCCAACTCCCCGCGCTCGAAAGGGACTACCGCGCCATGCGCGATATGTTCTACCGGGAGCCTCCAACATTTGGTGCGATTCTGGCCGGATTGGCAGCGTTGGAGCAAGAAATCAATGCTGAAGCTCCAGCCAGCTAGCTGTTGCTATGAACGGGCTCACGCGCCATTTTCCGCGTTGCCTTCGTCATCTTCTTCGCTTTCCCTTTGCTATTAAAACAGCTCGCTAAGGGAAGCAACCCGAGCGCCGACTCAGGGGCCTTGACCGATGCAGGGGGATGCTGCGGCATCCCCCTTTTCAGCTGTCTGCTGGCAAAAGTCCAACATCGGGAGAGGCACCAAAGCGGCCAAATCCTGGGGGTGCGGGGGCACCCCCCCCCGCAGGCTGCGCCGGCGACCAAGCCTTCCCTTCTGAAGCACGGGCGCCCTCTCATAATGCATACGTTTTACGCGGGCAAGGTCTCAAAATGTTTGCGCCCAAGTTCGGTCAGGAAAGGTTGATGATCGGCCGCGATGAAAATGTCCTTCGATAGACTTTTGGGCTGACCCCTAAAGCGCGCCTAAAACGCTCCCGAAAATTTGCTGGGTTATCGAAGCCTGTCTTTGCAGCGACCTCGTCGATGGAGAGCTGAGACCTCTCCAGCAGCTCCTGAGCATGACGGATGCGGGAAGACAATATCCACTGCAGGGGCGTCGTTCCAGTCTGGTCTTTGAACCGCCGGATAAACGTCCGTGTACTCGTGGCCGCACGTTCAGCAAGGATCGCGATCGACAGTGATTCATGCGAATGCTCATCGATCCATGCGAGAAGAGGGGCGAGATCGGAGGATGAGCCTGGCACTTCATATTGAATGAATTGTGCCTGGCCACCCTCGCGATCAAGTGGTGCCACTGCCAGCCGGGCGACCGTGGCCGCGACTGCCTGTCCATGGTCGCGTCGAATGAGATGCAGACACAAATCCAGTCCGGATGATGCACCAGCCGAGGTCAGAATCTGGCCGTTATCGACGTATAGAACCGAACGGTCCACACAGATGTCTGGATACCGCTCCGCCAACATATCTGCCGCATTCCAGTGGGTCGTGGCTCTCAAGCCGTGGAGTAACCCCGCTGCCGCGAGTACGAAGGCACCAGTGCATATCGAAGCGATGCGCGCCCCATTCGCAGCCGCTGTTTGAATTGCGCTAATGATTGGCGCGGGGATGGGCAACTCGGGATTGTGAATACCCGGCACTATCACCGTATCAGCGCGAAGCAGATCGTCCAGTGTCCAGGGCGCTCGGATGTTGTATGCTCCCGCGCGCACCTCGGGCGTTTCGCCGCAAACCCGCACGCTGTACTCCTGAGCCGGATTCGGCAATCGCACCCGGCTAAATAAATCACAGGGGATGGCTGTATCCAATGCCACCAAACCATTCATCGCGAGCACGGCAACCGTATGCATGGCAATTTATCATCCTTCGCTAAATATTACGCCAAAAGATGGCAGGCCATATGCAACGCTTTACTGATGTTCATCACTAACATTTTGGCGTGATTGTATCTTTTATTGGCAATCAAGCCACTTCCATAAGGCATTAGAAAATTCTATCGTCGCAAGTGAAAGACTCGAGGAGCGAAAAATGACTCAATCCAGCAGTTTGCCTTCTCATGAAACCCCACTCGAACTTGGCATCGTCCTTTATCCAGGGATGACGCTACTTGATTTCGCAGGCCCGCAATGTGCATTAGGCCTGCACGGTAATACCCATCTTCTCTGGAAAACATTGGAGCCGGTAACGACCGACCAGGGAATTTCCGTGCTTCCGACATCGACATTTGCGAATAGCCGCAGGGATTTTGATGTCTTGCTTGTACCTGGCGGTATGGGATCGGCCGATGCAGTGAGGGACGACGAAATCCTCAACTTCTTAGCTGAGGTTGGAAAAACCGTGCGATACGTGACTTCGGTCTGCACGGGGTCTCTGCTGCTTGGAGCTGCTGGCCTGCTGCACGGATACAAGGCTGCAACTCACTGGGCCTTTTACGAGGCACTTGCTGCGACGGGCGCCGAGCCTGTCCACGCACGCGTCGTCGCGGATCGCAACCGCTTTTCAGGTGGTGGCGTCACCGCAGGAATCGACTTCGGTCTTACATTACTGGCGGAGTTGCGGGGCGAGACGGTTGCAAAGGCTACGCAGCTTGCGATGGAGTACGACCCGCAGTCACCGTTTCAAGCCGGATCCCCAGAAAGCGCTGGTCCGGAATTGATCAAAATAGTCAATGCGATGTTACAAGGCACTGATAAAGAGTGTGTCACGGCTGTGCGGAGAGCTCGCGAGACACGGCATATCTGTCTAATAAATCAGTAATAGACGCCCGGAGTAGAAAACGCGCGCGGAGAGCGAGAAACGAGAGAAGAAGGGAGAGAATCGGTCCATTTGAGACAATAAGTCATCCCAACGAGACTTACGAGCACAATAGGTCTCAGATTACGGAGCATGATGGTCTTGTCGGTTCCACAAAAGCCGGCAGAAAGAGATCACAATGCCTCGCATATCCCCCGTTATCGCCGCTCAAGCCGAAACTTCAGTTGCCACTATGTTTGCTCAGCTCAAAGCCAAGATTGGCAAGGTACCCAATGTATTCGCAACGATTGCCAATTCCCCAGCAACACTTGCTGCTTATCTCCTGTTCTCCACTACTTTGCAGCGTGGGCAACTGACCGCCCGCCAGCGTGAGCTGCTGGCGCTCGCCATTTCGCAGGCCAATGAGTGCCAGTATTGCCTTTCGGCGCACAGCGTTGCAGGCAAGATGGCGGGACTCACTCCCGATCAGATTCGCGAGGTGCGCGCAGGCAAGAGCGACAATCCGCTGGAGAATGCGATCGTCACATTTGCCATTCAGGCGATACAGCAGCGTGGCAGGGTCTCGGACGAGGAACTGAACGCGGCACGCGTAGCTGGCGTGGATGACGGTCTGATGATCGAGATCATCGCGACTATCGCCCTCATGACGGTGACCAATTACGTCAATCGCCTAGCTGATCCGGAGATTGATTTCCCAGTCGTTCAAACGCAACTGTAAAACGCTCGTGCAGAGTGCGAGGGAGAATAGTCATGTCTGCATCGAACACTATGGATCGTACGTATTCTGAAAGCAACTCCGCGTTAACACGTCTTTACGAGGGCGCAGCAAAGCTCGACCGCATCGGCATGTTGCTCCGCAGGTCTCCGCCGTTGGCAGTTTCCTCCTGATCCTGATGGCGGGTACAACGCTGTCGTTCCTTGTGACCACCCAGAAGCCTGGGTTCCTGCGATCGGATCAGCCACGCACGGCTTTCCGTATCTTTCGGGAACGGGCCGGCTGATTATCAAGGACTCCATCATGTTAGGCGCGGCGGTTGTCACACTGGCCGACGCGGCCAAATCCTGGCTGCATCGCAAGCGGTGATTGCATTCAGCGATCCACTCGTGTGCCCTGCGCCACATGAGCAGATATCACTGCCGCCGCAAAGCAGTGTTCTCCGGCTCACCTATTCGCCGTGCAAGATCAATATACCTAAGGAGTTCAGGGATATGTTATTGCTAAAGATGTTTTGTCGGCTGTTTATCGCTTTGTTCGTCATCAGCGCCACCGTGATCCCAGCTACAGCCGAAGACAAAGGGGATCTAGTTATTGTGCCTTCCAATAAATTGCCAGAGAAGGCACACCGTGCAGGGCAAGCAATGAAACTCCACTTAGTCTCTCCGGAGACACTCTACTTGTATGTCGAGCAAGATAACGGGCGCAGCATAGCGGTTTTTGATGTGTCTCACCCTCGCAAGATCGCCCTCAAGGCATTCGTCACAGTAGTTGCCTCTGCGCCGTTCGATTTCGTAGAAACCGTTGGTCGACATACGGAGCTGATCCGTTATGCGGATGGGGGCGGGAATGCTCTTTTAGATCTCAGCAACCCGAAGCTTCCCCGAATCACCCCCCTGGCAGCGACGGCGAGTGAAGCCTACATTCTCCCCATCCGAGAAGCCGGATCGGGAATCAGCGGAGTCGTCACAAGGCCATATGTATCAAGCGCATCAGCAGACTATCAGGTCATCCTGCCCTCCAGACCGCAACAGGTTCTCAGGGTCAGGGAGGTTATCCAGCAGTTGAGGGATGAGGCAAATGGAACTACCTACCTCCTGGGGTCCGATGGCCTGACCGTGATCAGAGACTTGAAGAGAGAGGAAGATCTTGAGGGAACGGCTCCCGTATGGCGTAACACCATCGACGACAAATAAACCGTCTCGGTCATGTCTCCATCGACGGGGTAATGTCGCTACCTTTTACATGTCGAACCGGTGCTCTTTCGGTTGATCACACACTGGATACATCATCTGAGACGAAGACTTGGTGATTACCCTCAACGGGAAATTCTTGCCCGTAAAACCGTACTAAAAGACTTCCTGGGAACAGGGGTCTCTTATGCGCAGTGGCGTGATCCAATCTTCCGGGTTCCTAGCGTTCAAGCTCTATTCGATCCGAGAAGCTGTTCGTAGGTCTGCCAAAGGATCGTCGCCAAAGATTGAACACCGGAGTTGCGGCTATCGCGCCTGTCCTGTCGGCACTCGCATTGGAGACCTTTTTTGAACCGAAGCATCTCGCGAGTGCCAAACTCCGCGCACTTCTTTTTAGGATCTTTGATGTACTTCTTGATCCAGCTTGAACGGGGTGAAAGCTGCACCCACTATTGCGCGTACTACGCGCCCACCAACAAGAATCAGCCGTTCCCTCTTTGTACCCGGTACAACGAAGCGAGATAGGGCTTCTTAGCCCGTAAAGAGCAACCGGGACGTAACCTCCTTGGTTTTCACAGATATCGCTAGGCTAGGCCGATTTCCGTCAACTTGCTATATCTAGTTGACGCGAAGTCCAGCCTCTCTGGCCTTCACCTGATCCTGCTGCATGGCATCGATCAGGATGTCCCCACCTCCCGCCATCCAGTCGGCCAGCGTCCAGTTGATAGCGTCTGACAGGTTGCCATTGAACCCAGCATTGGCAAGCTGCTGCATGTCGCGTAGGTTGTCGGAGCTGAGTTGGATGGAAGGCTGAGGAGGCTTTGCGGTCTCGGTCTGGGGCTGCTGAGGCTTTACGGAATCACGGCGATAGACGATCTCGAGCACGTTCTCATTCCCCTTCGACTGCTGTTGCTACTGCTGTCTGCTGATCTTATCGGTAGGTGAGAAGGGCGGTAACTGCCCCTGCGGCTATAGCTGTTATAGCCGCGACGCCCCCGAACAGGGATCATGGGCCCTCGTACCGTACGGTGACGGCTCCTGGTTCAGCTTTCACATGTATACGCACTGATGACGCACTCGGTACGCATCGTCCCTCCAGCCCCCTGAAGGCTCTGAGCGAGTCCCTGAAGCCCAACCCGGCCCCTGCCCCGGCACCAGCTCCTCCTCCAGCTCCAGCACCGGCGCCAGTACGCGGGATGCGGTGGAGTGGATCTGACGGCGGATACCGAGACCTGGCAACAGGCGCAGCCATCTCCAGCAGTGATGCGTCTAAGCGGATCGCTCGGCTCGGTCTCGAGAGGGTGGGAGACAGTTTCCGCGACATAGCTACTGGCGCAATCTTCGACTGGGACACGGCGCACCTCATCATCAAGCACGGAACACCGGAGGCAGCATGAGCATGAACCTTCTACAGAAGGTCGCCTATCCGAAGCTGTAATCGTGGAATAGGCGCATCGCGCCGAGATAGGCCGTGAGAGCTTCTGAGTGTCCGGCCTCGAGTTCGGATGCCGCGATCCTGTTTCTTCGGTTTGCAACTGCAAGTTTGTATTGAACGTCACCTGGGAACCGGTGACCGCTTCCATGCCATGGAAAGACAGAAAACGCAAGTTATTGACGGATAAAACAGTTATAGGCCGGAAAAGTCGGCAAAACCGGCCAAATTGGCGGCTTTTGGCACCAATTTGACACCAAAATTTCTTAACCAGTTGGGCCGTGGGCTGAGTCGTGGCGGGTCAGCCCCAAGCTGTTTCAGACCGATTGCCGGGGATACCTCTCCTGGCTATCGACGATCATTTCTTCGGCCTTTTTGACCGGTCCCCCATCAGGGGTGAGCGGCCGATCGCCGTGGAGGGATTTGCGAGTTTAGGTGGGTCCGAGATCCCCTCCAATGCTTTGTCTCCGGGCCAGTCGCCACTGGCGTAGACGCGCTTCTCGCGTAGCCCGCTCACGCCCTGCTGCCAGGCGAGCAGCATCCGCTTTCCAATGTCCCGGAACTCGGCGTGCTCGGCCATCTTCTCCTGAACCAAGGGGACGACCTCGGAGACGGCGTCGCCGATGGCCTCAACGAGGACCGCCTGCTCCCGAAGGGGGATGCCGAAGGTGCCAGCGATGAACCTGGGCAAGGCCTTCCCCGGAGTCCACGTCTTCTTTCCCATGAAGCCGATTCCAGGTGGGTTGTGCTGGTAACTGGCGTACACATTCGTGGTGAGGAAGTCGTAGGCCGGTGACAGGTGGACGTCACTCCAAGCCGTGTACAGCAAAGCCAGATTCTTCGCATGACAGTCCGCATTCCGGAGGGCATACGTCAGCAACAGAGTGGCCGCCAATCTGCGGAAGGTTTCGTACTGACGGCTGCCAGGTACATGGTCGCGCACGGCCCGTGCGATCCGTTCCCAAGTGGTCTCATACTTTGCGGCGGGACGCAGCCCCAGCAGCGAGCAAAAGTCTTCCATCCCCCACAGTGGATGACCATGTTCATCGACATCAAAGCGATGGACGACCAGTGCGTTGCCATCCTGCGATACTTCGGTCTTCGCGCTGGGTATGACGTTCGCCACCACCTGCATGCAAAGGTATTCGTTCAGAGCAGCAAAAGGGAGCCGACCGGAAGATCCCTTGATGATGTGACGCCTGGTAAACAAGGTGGCTTTGGGATGCAGCCCAAGGCTGCTGGATGCTGCCGATACTGAGCTTGACTCGCCCTCCGTGTCGAGGAACTTGGGCAGGATTCCAGAAACGCCGCTGGTGGCGTGTTGGCGAACGAGCTCCGCGAAGGCCTCTTCCGAGTTGTCGCCTTGAAGCAACTCCGCCACCTCGATCGGATTTGGTGGCTCTTCCAAGACAGCGCCAGGCGCGGCGATCTGGAGCCGGCCTACCATGTTGCGCCCAATCACCGACAGCAGAGCGGTTGGACTGGCGCCGATCTGTGGCCCAAACTGCTCCTGCAACACCTGGAGGAGATAGCCCTCAGGCAGGTTCATTTGGAAGACCGGGGGCAGTTGGTCGTCCCAGACGTAGGACTCGGTGCGGACAGGCATCGTGAGAGACACGAAGTCGTCGGCAGCAGTATCAGGAAGGTACGTGACGACGCTCTTGAAGTCGCCGACGGAGTCCAGGACAGCAACCTCGCGCCCGAGAATATAGACAGAGAGCTTCATTGGCCCTGTCTCTCACGCCGTAGTTCGTCGAGCGAACCAGATTTCCCAAATGGGGTGAAGTTGATCTCCATGCCGAGGATGGCCAGTACGGCCAGGAGTTTTCGAGAGCCGAACTCCGAGGCTTGCCCACGTTCAAAGCGCAGCAGCGCCTCAGGACTGATCCCAGCTTGTGCGGCCACGTCCTTCTGACGAAGTCCAAGCGCCTTCCGCGAAGACGCGACGGTTTCGCCGAGTTCCTGAAGAGTCCTCATAATTGATTTATACATCAACAGCATGGAGATTCTGCGATGGAATTGATGTAAATATCAGTTATCAGAGAGGGAATGCGAGCCAAAGCGACCCTGTATTCAGCCGTACAGGGCGATCTGAGTGTCACCTGGTCGGCCCGGGCGATCGGTCCAAAGCCTTGCATTGCAGGTAGCAACTCATCTCGTCAAACAATATGAGGCGTACGAACTCGCTGAGTTTGGACGCCAATGACTATGATGCCAAGCAATGAAACTATCGGGGCTGTTCGCTAGACGGGATTCACAGCAAGTATGGGCCGCCTTGGGCACTGCATGCGCGGACGGTACGGACGAACGGTATCGCGCCGAGGCTAAGCACGCCGTCTTGGTGATGGTTTGCGCGACTGAGTCCGAAACAGAAAGCAAAGTTGTGGCATTACTCGAGGCAAATGGCTGGAACGGAACGATCCTCACAAACCTGAAGCTGTTGAGCAACCCCTTTAGCAGCGAAGACCCTGATATGCGTGCGTGCTACAAAGCAGCGGTGAACGAGGATGGAGGGATAATCATCTACTCCGACGAGATTAGGGACCAATAGAGGTTGCCACACCGTGGCCGGACGCCGGCGCGCCCGACTGGATCTCGCAGTTCGAGCCGATCGTCGAGTCCGTCTGGAAGAACGCCCAGCAGACCCAGGTGCTCGCCCTCCTGCCACGGGAAGAAGCTGAGTCGGATGCATCCCTCTACGGTCTGCTGGAGATGTCCGACACGGATGCGTTCAACCTATATCAGGCCGTGACCGCGCCGGAAGCTATGCCATCGTCGATCCCGATCCCTCCACCTGACGCCCGCGCAGGTGGCCGCAGAGATCGATCTCACCCAAGAAGCGGCGCGGGCCAATTTGCATTGGGGAGTCGTTCTGATGCTGATTCACCAGCGGGACCCGGAGTTTGCGCCCGGACCCAGCGGAAACGAGATCGGTCTCTTGTCGGGATGGGTTCGTAGCACCGAGGATCAGAAGAAGCTCGCTCCAGCGCTTGCCATCACCCATGCCGACTTGGCTAAGTCGAGCGCTTCGGTAAGGGCTGCGGAACAAGCACTCGGTGCCAACCACTAACCCTCTATCCATTCTCCATCTCTTCCCGCCGGAGGCTCCTTAATAATGCTCGACGTTCACCCGCCCCACACCTCGGTCCACACCTGGAAAGACTTCTTCATCCACATCGCCACCATCGTCATTGGCCTTCTGATCGCCGTCGGCCTGGAGCAGACGGTTGAGGCCCTCCATCATCGCCAGGAGCGCGCCGAGCTGCGCGAGACCATGCGGCGCGAGTCCGAGCAGATCGTCAAAGACGCCACAGGAACGGACCGCGCCTACACCTACCGGCTTGCGTGGCTGGCCCACCGAGCCGATCAGGTAAAGGCCACCGTCTGGCAGCATAAGCCGCTGGAGCCCCCGGTCGTCTATGCCGAGCCCACGTACGCCTACCCCGACGATCCACTCTGGCGTTCGGCCAAGATCAACGGCTTGGCCGAACGCCTCACCACCAACGAGGTCAACGCCTACTCCGAAGTGGAGTTTATCTCCGGGAAGATCGACGGCTTCTACACGGACTTCAAGGCGGCGCAGGCCAAGCGTCTGGAGTTCGAAAAACAGTTCCCAACCCAACCCGGCGGCGCACCCGACTACACCCTGGCCTCACCGCAGGACATGCGCACCTATCTGACCCTGCTGCTCGCCGAGCACGGAGCCGCCGCGCTGTTCCTGGATTGGGACCGCGATCTGCTCGGTGCCGAGGATGCCATCCTCGAAGGAAACCTCCAACTCCCGCTCATCTTTGCTTCAGAGATGAAATTCTCCGCCGCGCCGCATCCATGATCTTCGCGACCCCGGATGCCCTCTCGATATTGGCAGTATCGAGAGGGCAGGATCGGGAAAAAAACATAGGGGTTCCAGCCTCGCAGGGGCACACACCGCCTCCGTCTTGCGCAGCCCGTTCATCGGCAGCGGCGAAGCATACGTCGCCGCGCTCACCGAATTACCGAAGGAGTGCGGCCATGTTAATCAACTGGCAATTGACGGCTTGGCGGTGATTCGACCGAAACAGGCCTTGTTCTCAGACCACAACCCGGTCGTGAGCAGCCATCGCCGAACAGTGTTCCTCCCGAGCCGATTATTGTGTGGCGTTGGTCCCTTGCCCCAGCTTGAATTTTTGCAGCGATATAAATACTCCGCCCCCCAAAACGACGTCGAAGCCGCACGGGAGAGCCTGGTGATTGGGCAGGCGTGAGCCCGACAGCCCCCGTTTACAAGGAACTTCGATCTCCAGCAAAGATCTTGATAGGCTGTATCCAACGTTTCCAGCCCACAGAGCGCTCTAGCCCAAGACGAGTTTTTTGAGCGGAATGGCGCCATGCTGATCGACGACTTTGCCCGAAAACAGGAGATTGCTGGCGAACGCCACCATCGAATAGAGAAGAAAAGCAACGCCGCAAAAGGTTTTGGTACAGATTTTCATGGAGTATCCAGTATCGCTTCTTTAAGCGAGTGAGTCTTCTCTCCACTAGATGCTGTAATGTCCCTTGCACCAGCTAGAGACTTTGAGCCTTTTGGGTCACGAACTGATCCTTTGGGTCACAGCCCCAGCGGTCTCTGAAAGAAAGCGCGCGGTATTACCTTTTCCCTATCAATTTGCAAGAGGTGCAGGGGCGGTCCAGGACCGGCCGTGTGATCCCAGATCTTTCAGCGAAAGGGGCGAGATATCGACCCGCCAAAACGCCTGTATGGGAGCATCAAGAGGTGTTACCAGAGACCATCAAGGCAATGGGCGCAGTTGCGAGATGTACAATTGCGCTATGTCTCGAAGGTTTACTGTCGCTATGATTGCCGTCGCCATCATCATGATCCTGGTGGGCGCGCTAATCTATGAAGCCTTCGACATACACGATCCCAAACCCTTCCTCATTGACCCAGAATTCTTAGTCATAATGTGCACCGGCTTGTTGGCGTTGTGTCTCAGCACGACGTTGGCCATCCGCCTGCTTGGCTTCTGTCTATTAGTCTTGGAGATGGGGTCACAGTACCTGCCGGAATTGACATCTGGCTTATGGTGTCGATACCAGACATTTGAAGCCGACCGCCTTCTCTTCTCGCCTCCTTTGAGCGCAATCTCCCTCCGCATCTAGTCTTTTCTCCTGTCCTGTCTCCAGTTCATTCGCGGCAGTGTGCCTGCTCGCGCTCGTTCGAACTTTGGCTCTCAGGAGTTTCCATGAAACGTATTGCAGTACTTTTGCAACTGTCCCTTGGACTTTGTGTAGGTTGCGCCAGGTATACATACCATGCAGCGCCAATTTCTCCCCCGGCTCTGGCCCAGAGTCTCTACAGCCGCAGTCTGGACGACCTTGAACTGCGCTCATGGATGAAACAGAGCGCAGATTTCCAGCCCACCTCGTGGCCGTTGGAGGCCTGGGACCTGAATTCGCTCACGCTCGCTGCGTATTATTTCAACCCAGATCTCGATGTTGCTCGCGCGAACGTGGCCTCGGCAGATGCGGCGATTCGAACGGCCGCGATGAAGCCGAACCCGTTCGTGAGTGTTGGTCCGGGCTATGAGTCCGATCCGACCTCCCCCTTCATCATGGGATTCAACTTCGATCTGCCGATTGAGACCGCGGGCAAGCGTGGCTACCGGATTGCGAATGCGACGCATTTGAGCCAGGCGAGCCGACTCCAGTTAGCCGAAACCGGGTGGGCTGTGCGCAGCCGGGTCCGCTCCACATTTGTGGACTACCTGCTCGCGGTGGAGGCAGCTACTCAGTTACGGAGACAGGTATCCCTACAGACCCAATATGCAGACCTGATCGAACGCCGCTTTCATGCCGGCGAAATAGCTCTACCAGAGGTGACGACTGCGCGCATCGACCTGACGAACCTCCGTCAGGCAGTTCGCGCAGCCGAGGGCCAGGTGAATACGACCCACGCGACGCTTGCGGCGGCCATCGGAATCCCTGACTCTGCCCTGGCAGAGAAATCGCTGAAGTGGCCGGGGATCGGTGCGCCGCCAGTTCCAAACGCGCTTTCGTCTCAGAGCGTTCGTGAAGCTGCCGTGTTGAATCGGCTCGATGTGCGACGCGCCCTTGAACAATATGAAGCCGCACAATCCAACCTTCAACTGGAGGTTGCACGGCAATATCCGGACATCAATCTAGGCCCGGGATACAGCTATCAACAAGGCATCCACTCCATCGCGCTCAATCTGTCGAGTATCTTGCCGCTACGCAATCACAACGAAGGTCCGATCGCCGAAGCGGAGACCCAGCGCAAGGCTGCCGCCGCACAGTTCCTTTCCGTGCAAAGTACGGTCATTGCGGAGAGCGACAAGGCTCTCGCCCAGTATGCAGCCGCATACGCGACGTTCCAGGAAGCGTCGCGCTCGGTCGCTCAGCTTGAGGAACAACAACGGGCTGCAGAACGCCTGCTGAAGTCCGGAGAGGCAGAGCAATTCACTGAGATTGCCGCCGAGGTGCAAACGGCCGCTGCGGAGCGCGCCCGCCTGGACGCTCTACGGCAGACACAATTGTCGATCGGGTTATTGGAAGACGCGTTGCAGCGGCCACTTGATCCCTCAATCACGCCCACACTTCCAAAGAGCGCACCACGCTAGCCGAAAGGGTTACAGGATGAGATCCATTCTGCGCATCATCGTCGTTGTTGTTGCCGTCATCGTTGTTGGTGGCGGACTGATCTGGGGTTTTCGGGTGGGACAGAAGGAGCAGGCGGCGGAGGCTCAAGCGGACGGTTCCATGCAGGCACCATCGCGTGTTGCGTCTCAGAATGGTGAAACGGTTCTTGCCTTCGATGCCGCAGCGCAAAAGACCAACGGCATTGTCACGGCTAGCCTTATACAGACCCGAAAGAGTGTGGAAGGGCAGGCCACCGGAGTCGTTCTGCAACTCCAGCCGCTTCTCGACCTCAAGACCAGCTACAACACTGCCTCCACGGATCTTGCGAAAGCGCAGGCTACAGCACGTGCATCGCTGGCCGAATATGAGCGCCTGCGGCAACTGAATCAGGACGGCAAGAACGCTTCGGATAGGGCTGTCGAAGCTGCGCGCGCGGCTTCTGAAAATGATGCCGCACTGGTCAGGAATGCGGAGCAATCTCTGGTCATTCTCAAAAGTTCAACTCGGCTTCATTGGGGTCCGGTTGTAGCAAACTGGCTGGAACAAGGCTCCCCGCAACTGGACGCATTGCTTGAGCAGCGCGCGTTTCTCTTGCAAGTGACTAGTGCGAGTTCCGGCAGCTCCACCACGCCACAGCAAGTGACGGTGCAATATGCGGATGGCACACACAGCTCCGCGCGCCTCATCTCGGTACTTCCCCAACTCGATCCGCGGCTGCAAGCACCAAGCCTGCTTTATAACGTCGCGGCACATCCCGGTCTCATCCCGGGTATCAACCTTGCTGTCTTTCTGCCGTCCGGTCCAGAACGGAACGGGTGGATAGTTCCCAGCAGCGCGGTTGTTTGGTGGCAAGGCAAGGCGTGGTGCTATGTCGAAGAATCACCGGGCAAGTTCACGCGCAAAGCCGTGGCAACCTCGAACCCCGTTGCCAATGGATGGTTTGTGACGGAAGGGATCGATTCCGACGCGCGCATCGTCACTATAGGCGCACAGACGCTTCTTTCAGAAGAATTCCGTTCTCAGATTCAGGCAGACCAGGACTGAACTCATGTTGAATGCCATTGTTCGTTTTTCACTTCGATTCCGCGGAGTCATTCTCTCCCTGTCTCTGGCCTCCCTGGGATATGGAATCTATACGCTGACGCAGGCGAAATATGTTGTCTTCCCGGAGTTTGCGCCTCCTCGCGTTTCAATTCAGACGGAAGCGCCGGGACTATCGCCGGAACAAGTGGAACTCTTGGTGACCCAACCGGTTGAAAACGCCATCAACGGCGTAACCGGCATTGAATCTCTTCGCTCGAGCTCCATTCAAGGGCTCTCTGTCATCAACGTGGTCTTCCAGACCGGCGACGACGTCTATCTTGAGCGCCAGCTGGTTGCGGAGCGTCTTGCAACGTTGGCAGGACAGTTGCCGGCGGGCGTCAAAGCTCCCATCATGACGCCGCTCACGTCCTCGACGAGCAATGTGCTCGTCGAGGGCCTGACCTCAAACAAACAGTCACTCATGCAACTGCGAACGACCGCCGACTGGACTCTCCGGCCCCGTCTTTTGGCGGTTCCGGGCGTGGCGAGCGTCACCGTCTTCGGTGGTGATGTCAGACAGATACAAGTGCAGTTCCATCCAGAGAAGCTCGTGCAGTTCAATCTGTCGCTCAGCGACGTGATCGCCGCCGCACAGAAGGCCACAGGCATTCAGGGCGCAGGCTTCATTGAAAACCATAATCAGCGGCTTATTCTGCAATCCGAAGGGCAGTCTCTTACCCCAGAACAGATTGCTTCTACAGTGCTGGTGAGGCAGAGTGGCGCCAACGTCACTCTTGGACAAGTAGCCGACGTGCGGGAGAATGCGGCGCCGCCGTTTGGGGCAGCTTCGGTCGAGGGCAAGACAGGCGTCGTCCTGGTTGTTTCCGCGCAGTATGGGACAAACACACTGGACGTCACCAACCAGGTAGAGAGAGCCCTTCAGGAAGTCCAGCCCGTGCTCCGTCAGGAAGGAATCGACATGCGGCCTGACCTCTTCCGGCCGGCAAACTTCATTACAACCGCCATCCACAACATCCGAAACTCTCTCCTGCTGGGCTCTGTGCTCGTTATTGTCGTTCTCTTCTTATTCCTCTTTGACATTCGCACCGCAGCCATATCCTGTACTGCCATCCCGCTTTCGTTGCTCGCTGCCGTGGCTGTTATGGATCGGATGGGATTCACCCTCAACACGATGACCCTCGGGGGCCTTGCGATTGCGATCGGTGAAGTGGTTGACGACGCCGTGATCGACGTCGAAAACATTCTCCGCAGGTTGCGCGAGAACGCTGCTCTGGAAAGCCCGCGGTCAGCATTCCGTGTCGTGCTCGACGCCTCCGTCGAAGTCAGAAGCGCTGTCGTCTACGCCACCTTTGCTGTGGCGCTCATCTTCACGCCCATTCTGTCCTTATCAGGCATCGCGGGGAGATTATTTGCCCCTCTTGGCATGGCCTATATTCTCTCGATCCTGGCATCGCTCGTTGTCGCGCTTACCGTGACACCGGCGCTGTCCATGCTCATCTTCGGGAATCGCCCACCTCGTAGGGACGAGCCTCCCTTTGTGCATTGGCTGAAGGCGCGATATGTTTTCCTGCTCGCAAGGATAGAACGTATGCCGGGCCTGGTGATCGGACTCGTAGTCGTTGCCACGGTTTGCGGCATCGCGGCTTTGCCCTTCTTTAGCACCAGCTTTCTTCCCGAGTTGCACGAAGGCCATTACATCCTGCACATGCAGGCGGTGCCGGGCACCTCACTTGATGAGTCTTTACGAATTGGCCGTGAGGTCTCTGCTGCGCTGTTGAAGCTTCCCTCTGTAAGGACGGTCGCGCAACGAGTCGGACGCGCGGAACTGTCTGATGATACTTGGGGACCGCATTACAGCGAACTGGAGATCGATCTTAAGCCGATGGGGGGCGAACAGGAAGAAGCCGCGCAGGGAGAGATCCGCAAAACGCTCGCACAGTTTTCGGGACTCTCCTTTTCTCTGATGACCTTTCTGACCGAGCGCATCCAGGAAACCCTGTCGGGCTATACGGCCTCTGTCGTTGTGAACATCTTTGGCCCTGATCTCGATCAGTTGGACCGGGAAGCCCAGCAAGTGGCGCGCGTGCTCGGCAGCATACCCGGAGCGACGGAGGTGCAGATGCAGTCTCCACCAGGGACCCCCGAGGTGGCCGTTGCGCTACGCACGCCGGAGCTCTTGCGCTGGGGCTTCGACCCGGTCAGCGTTCTCAACGATGTTCACACAGCTTACGAAGGGGAAAAGGTTGCGGATGTCTATGAGGGCAATCGTGTCTTCCCAGTGACGGTGATCCTGCCGCCGGATGCCCGAACCCGCCTGGATTCCATCTCTGCTTTGCCGATCAAGAATCCGGAAGGCGTTTACGTCCCACTCGGACAGCTCGCGAGCGTCTATGAGACATCGGGGCGGTATGTGATTCTGCATGATGGCGCGCGCCGTGTTCAAACCATCACCCTCAACGTAGCTGGCGGCAACGTCGATGCGTTCGTCAGGAATGCTCAGAAGCAGATTGCCGCGAAGGTCACGCTTGCTCCTGGAAACTACGTTCAGTTCGGTGGCACGGCCGAGGCTCAGGCTCAGTCGCGCCGCGATCTCCTGGTTCATTCCGCGCTAGCTGCCCTAGGCATCGTGCTGCTACTGTCCATCGTGCTTGCGAATCGGCGCAACCTTCTCCTCGTACTCGCTAATCTCCCATTTGCGCTGGTTGGTGGAGTCCTCGCGGTATTTGCGGGAGGAGGCATGCTCTCCCTCGGAGCAATGGTCGGGTTCGTTACGCTCTTCGGAATTACGCTCCGCAACTCCATTATGCTGATCTCGCATTACGAGCACCTGGTCGGAGTGGAAGGCATGGAGTGGGGATATCCAACGGCGGTCCGTGGGGCTTCGGAACGCCTTGCACCTATCCTGATGACCGCGTTGGTGACTGCTCTCGGACTGCTGCCCCTTGCTATCGGAAGCAGCTCACCAGGCCAGGAGATTGAGGGGCCACTGGCCATCGTCATTCTTGGGGGGCTGATGACGTCGACTGCACTCAACCTGCTGGTATTGCCGACGCTGGCGTTGCGCTTCGGCCGGTTCGAAAGACAATCGAATGAAAGATGATGCTTTCTTCGAGAAGCATCGCGCGTGGAGATAGACAAGACCGGCGAGGTAGATCTGGTCCTGTCTTTGTTCTACTCGGCGTCCCCGCGATCGCTGGTGGAGCAACCTTGCTGGTCGAGGCAGCGCATTACCCGCCTTGTCGGCCCAGGCTTGAAAATGCATGGTTTCGGTGGGGCCGATGCTGGACCTGCGCGCTGCTTGCGGAAGTGCATCCGGGCCGGCCGCGTATTGAGCCACGGTGGGTGGCTCAATACGCGCCCGCCAAGATGGTCGAGCAGTCGGCAGGATCTCTCGTTATGCTTGCACTTCCGAAAGACCAAGCCACTTTTGCGTGGCGGGGATGCGCCTTAGAACAAGGCGCTCCGTGATGGCAACGGCCAGAAGCGACAGCCCGAAGAGTGGCAGGTAGATACCGAGAGCGATGACGACGACGGCAAGCCCAAGGGTGAACCGGGGCCTACCAATCGGCACCGGGGCGCCAAGAGCACCTTCAGGACGTCTTCTCCACCAGAGAATCAACGCACTGATCGAGAGCACGAACAGCCCCATGGCGGTCAAGAGATTTAGTAATTGGTTCAGCCATCCGAAGAGATGACCTTCGTGGGCTGCAACCCCCATCCCGACGAACCGATCAACAAATGATCGCTGATTGAAGTTGACCCGCGTGAGAACGGCTCCAGTCGTGGGGTCGAGCGTCACCTGATCCCGTAACGTCCGGTTCTGCGCATCGGATTTCGCGGTCCAGGGACCGTTCCGCTGCATGGGCGGAGTGATCAGCACAGGAAACGCAAAGCCCAGCGGAGTCGCGGTGGCGATCATCTTGTCCAGCGCCGCATATGCGCCAGGCTGCGCTGCAGCCCCGGACATGTGCATCCAATGTCCGGCATGTTCCGATGGCATCGCCGCCGCGAGGCCATTAGCGTTCATGGCCAATCGCTCGGCGATCTCGGAGGAGCGACCGGTCGTCCAGTCCTGGTGGAGGATCGCATTGCCGCTGATCTTCCGTGCGGCCTTGAGATATCCGCCCCAGCTCTTGGCCCAGGGAAGTCCGCTCAAGAGAAAGAGCAACGCGAGAGCCGAGATCCAGAGGCCGGTGACAGCGTGGATGTCGCGCCAGAAGATGCGCTTGCCGTGCCCCAGGCGAGGATAGAGAGTGCCTGCGAGACCGGCGGCCCCTCCGCGGGGCCACCAGAGATAAAGACCGGTGAGAATCATGATGACGGCCCACGAGGATGCCGTCTCGACGATGTACGAGCCACGGTCGCCTAGCAGTAGTTCTCCATGGAGGTAGAAGATGCGGCGGATGAAACGATGATCTTCATTCGCCACCTGTAGAACCCTCAGGGTATAGGGGTTGACATAAACGCGGAACTCCTCCGCCTTACGGCCGACCACGATCTGGACGGCTGAGTGGGGAGTGCGCGGCAACTGATAGTAGTGAAGGTTCGAGCCAGGTACAGCCTGAAGCACAGCCTGGACCTGCGCCTCTCCGCTGGCACGAGGTCCGGTCGTCGCCAGATGCTCATAGGGGCGATCGAGCCATGCTTCGATCTGCGGCCGGAACAGATAGATCGATCCGGTTGTCGCAAGCCACAGCACAAACGGGATGCAAAACAATCCCGCATAGAAGTGCCAACGCCACAGGGTGCGGTAGTTGAGCCAGGTTACTCTCTGGGGTGCCTCAGGTCGTTGCACTGGTGCCTCCACTGGAAAACTGGACATGCTTGATCTCCTCATCGTTCCGTTAGAACTTGAACTGCACGCCGCCGTAGGAAGCGCGTGGGCTTCCTGCATAGATGGAACCAGTGCTATTTGTTAGCGTGGAGGTGCCGTTTTCAAGGCCGGTGGTGGAACTGATCGTGTCGGTGATGTTGGTGGCTGAGCCCACGTAGGTCCGATTGGCGAGGTTCTGCACATCGTAATAGAAATGCAGCCGCGACCACTTTCCGTGCTCCGGTGCCGGGTCGTAGTGGAAGTCGAGGTTCATCAGCGTGGCCGAGGGTGCCTTGAGCAGGTTGGCGTTATCCAGCCAATACGCCTCACGGTACGTTGTCTCGAAATACCCGCCGAAGCTTCCGAAACGCCGCGTGGCCTGGTCCTCCACCAGCCGGGCAGTCAGATTATTTGGAGTAACTCCAGGCATCGAATCCCCGTTGCGGTTGAACGAGGTCGTGAATGTACCAGCGCTGAGGGTCTCGGTGTATCGCTTGTAGACCTGCTCATCGAGAGTGTAGGAGGTCAGCAGGCGAAGTCCGCGGACCGTGGTCGGAAGCGGCCGCCAGTTGAACCCGGCCACCATGCCGCGGTGTGCGGACGAAGGAGCGTTGTAGGTGTAGCTCTGCAGGTTGGCTCCCGCCGACTGCGTCACCAGTTCATCGGTAAAGTGCTCGTAGTAGCCTGCCACAGTAAACTGCAGGGAGTTGCTCAACGACCAGTCCGCACCGACATCGATGCCAACATTCTTCTGTGCATTCAACTGGCTGTTATTGCCGTAGGTGCCTTGTGGGGTAATGAAGAGATTGCTCGCCTGGGGTGTGCCGAATCCTGTTCCCAGCCGGGCATGCAACTGTAAGTTCTCCGTGGGACTGTAGAGCAGCGCTGCCTCGGGTGCGATGTTGAAGTAGGGGCGGTCGGCCAGGATCATTCTCATCGAGGGAGCGGTCGCGGCTGAGTAGGTGTAGATCGTATCGATCGCGCTTAGCTTCGTGTACTGCCCCGCAAAGCCCACCACCGCATTCCACTTCGGGTTGAAGCTGAACTGTTCCCGTCCACGGAAGCCCGCGTCCAGAACGTATCCGTAGGTGGATTGCGCCAATCCGCCCAAGGTCGCCTGGCCTCCCGGAGCGACGTTGTAGCTCAACGCGTTGAGATTTTCGTAGTCAAAGTATCCACCACCGTAGGTGATCGAGGGGCGACCGAAGA